>Ga0265295_1007698_pt1 | contig 12275 bp, 6 predicted proteins | sample Munlansysbiofilm_FD_192503 | JGI IMG/M metagenome (GOLD analysis project Ga0265295, IMG submission 192503) | Leachate microbial communities from a municipal landfill in Southern Ontario, Canada - Methane capture system biofilm | ecosystem: Engineered > Solid waste > Landfill > Unclassified ... | reverse complement strand
TTAGTTCTCATTTTATTCCAAATTGAAAATATTGATTTTGTTCGTCCTAATATATTAGCTTTAATATTTTCTTGTTCCAAACTTTTTTGAATTGGAAGTTTAACTTTTTCAATATATTTGTTTCTTTCTTCTTCAGTTTCTGTAAATTTTTTGCTTATTTCCCAATAAATTAATGGGTGTTCGTATTTTAAAGCTAAGTCTTCTAATTCAGTTTTTATAGAATATAAACCTAAACGATGAGCTAAGGGAGCATATAAATAAGTTGTCTCGCTAGCTATTTTTATTTGTTTATATTCAGGCATTGAATCCAAAGTTCGCATATTGTGTAGCCTGTCAGCTAATTTTATGAAAATAACTCTAATATCTTGCGACATTGTTAAAATCATTTTTCTAAAATTTTCGACTTGTAGCGTTGCATCTTTATCTAAAATATTTGAAATTTTTGTTAGTCCACCAACAATACCTGCAATTGAAGCTCCAAAAAGAGTTTCTATATCGTTTAGTGTGTAATCTGTATCTTCAACAACATCATGTAAAAGTGCACTAACAATTGATTTTACTCCTAATCCAATTTCTGAGGCAACAATCATAGCAACAGCAATCGGGTGAGTAAAGTAGGGCTCTCCTGATTTTCTCCGCATTTTAGAATGAGCTTCGTTAGCCATATCAAAAGCTTTTCTAACTAAATCAACATCTTCTTGAGATCTTAAGCGTTTTGACATTTTTATAAGCTCATCAAATTGTTCTTCAATCCATATTTCTTCTTTTTTTGTTAATCCCATACAAATATTAGTTAGATACTAAATCTTATCGCACACAAAACTAATAAATTTTTTTAAGTATTAATTAATAAAAAGAAATAAAGTTCCTGTTTTAATGTGTTCCTTATTATTAAAATCAAAATATTTCACATAATAAGTATAGTATTGTGAAGGTGCAAGGTGCCCTTTTTTTATTGTGCCATCCCAAGCTTCGTGTGTTTTAGTAGTTTGAAAAATTTTCATTCCAAATTTGTCGTAAATACTAAACTCGTATGGTTCTTCTTGAATAAAAGATATAACAGGTTTAAAAAATCTGTTTTCAGGTTCTAATGAAGATATGTTAAATGCGTTAGGCATCCAAAATACCGGTTCATGATAAACACAAGCTATATTTGAGCGACTATGTTCTCTATTTATTGTTGCTATATGTCCTTGGTTTTCAACGGCTTCTACATAATAGCAATATTTATTTGAAGTGTTTATTTTTAAATTATGGCAGTATTTTACATACCACTCAATATTATATGTGTAGTTTAGCAAATCGCTTGGATTTACATCAATTTCTGATTCAGAGTCTTCGAAGATTCTATAAACTTTATAATTAAAAACCCCATTTAGCCACTGTTCGTATGGAGTCCAAGTTAAGTAATGATTTAAGTCTTCGGCGGTTTCAGCTTTTAACAAAATATTACTAGCGTAGTTTGAATAGGCGTTAATGTCTCCACATGGATTTACAGACACTAACCTGTAATAATGAATTTCATTATTTACGTCAATTTCATTATCTGAGGCTAATATAACATCTTGCCCACTATTAGTTATAATTTTTATTGTATTATATTCTCCTTCAGGGTATTTTGCTCTTTGTATTCTGTATTCTGCAACTTCAGCGGAATTATCCACAATGAATTTTAAATCTATTTCTTTATCATTAACGCTGGCATAACTTGCTGTTAAAAAAGACGGTGCAGTATAAGCTTCTGTTTTTATTTTAACAGAATTTGAACTGGCTTTGTAATCATCAAAACTAACAGCTTCTATATAGTAATAATATGTGGTATTAAATTCTAAGTTTTTATCTTCGTAGCTTGTTTTATTTCCCGAAAGACTAATAAGTTTTTCGTAAGCGTTTCCACTTTTTCTTCTAAATATATTATATTCTTTTACTGTTTGCCAACCTTCATATTCTGTCCAATTTAAACTAATATTTTTATCACAAATATCGTATTCATGTTTTAGATAAATGGTTGTATGAGGTGAGGTAATATTACTTTTATATTGTTGGTCATCAAAAGATACAAGCCTGAATTTTTCTGCTTTTTGATAATTTCCTAAGCCTTGGTATGTGAATTCGGTTGTTTCTCTACCCCAAACAGTATCTAAAGTTTCTGTAATTGAGTTTATTACTTGATAAACAATATATCCTTGCACATCAATAGAATCGCTTGGTAGCCAAGTTATTTTCACGCTAATTGGGTTTGATTCTGGAATAATTGAAGCGGAAACAAATTTAGGTGGGTCCGGAATATCTATTTGTCCAAAACCTATAATTGAGATTGATGAGGACAATATAATGAAAAAAACTATTTTTTTTAGCATTTTTAGTTTTAGTTTTTATTAAAATGTAAAGTTAGTTCAAAAATAATAAATTAATCTAAATTTTTAACAAAAAACAACTGATTATCTAAATTTATTTGTTCAAAGCCCATTTTTTGTAAGTATTTAGAATGACCTTTATGGTAAGATTTAGTTAAAAGTTTGTTTACACCTAGTTTTTTAAAATAACCTGTATTTTGTTTATAAATATATTTTCCAATAATTTTATTTCTATAAGTTGGTTTAGCATAATCCACTTCGATAAACATTTCTTTTCCTTTAACGTATGCTATCAAAATTCCTGCTAAATCTGCATTTAGCATCATTAAAAAACTACGTTGTCCTTTTTCTGCTTGATAAAAAGGGAAAAAGCTGTAAATATCTTTTTTATAATTATTAATAAACTCTTGAATATAAGCATTATCAAACTCAACTTCTAATAATTTAATTGATACTTTTTTTTTCGATTTTATAGTTATGAAAACTAAATATGCAATTGTTCCTAAACCACCTACCACGCCAAGAGGACAGAAAGGACGTAAAAAAGAATATGCAATAACGCAGGATAGTGATATGAATATTAAATGTCGTTTTAATATTTTTCTATTGCTTATTAATCCTATAATTAAAATTAAGCTGGCTGCAATTATTAGTATATCAATATATTCCATAAAAAAAGTAGCTCAAAATTATATATATTTTTAATCTAAACCAAACATTTTAAAGTCAAAGTTTAGAAATTATACTTTTGAGCTACTTTTAATTAGTTATTTTAGTTTACATCTTGACAATTTTCATAATATATACATTTTGATTGTCTTTAAGTTTAATAAAGATATTTCCATTAGCAAAATTTGAAATATCAATACTTTGCATTGAGTCATAGATTTTGCCGATTTTTAGAATTCTACCTGTTATATCCACGATTTCATATTCTGTATTTTGGCAATTTTGAATATTTAATATGCTGTTAGTTGGGTTAGGGAAAATGTTTATTTTACCATATCCAAAATCTTCAACATAAATTGGCACAACATTTATTATAAACTCTTGAATATCATTTTCGTGTCCGTCTGTAACTTCTAATACTACTTTATAACCTTCAGATATTATTTCAGTAGGTGTTCCGCTAAGAATTGCAGTTCCGTCTCCGTTATCAACTAAACTAGCCCATTCCGGTAAAGTAGTTGCAGTAATTTCAAGATCTTCATCTTCAGGGTCTTCGGCTGTGATATTATAAGTGTAAAGAGAATTTTCAACACCGAAAGTTTTTGGATTTGAAGTGAAGTATGGAGCTAGGTTAGCTGTTACTTTTACTCTAAATGCTTGTTCTACTTCAAATATTCCGTCAGAGGCTTGAATTTTAAATTGATAACCTATTGCATTTTTATCAAGAGGTGTTCCTGTGATTTTACCTGTGCCGTCTCCATTATCTGTAAATTCTGCCCAAGCAGGAATTGTTGTTGCTGTAAGAATAATTTCATCTCCATCTGCATCTACAACTTCTATGTCATATTCATAAGGCATAAATTGAACAGTAGTTAGACTTGGTTCTGAAACAAATTCCGGAGCTGTGTTTGTGGTATGTACTGTTATTGTAAATGATTGTTCTCCAATTTCTTCACCATTTGAGGCACGTAAAACTACGCTAAAGTTTTCGCTTGGTTGAGTAAGGATAGGGGCGGTTCCGCTTAAAACAGCTGTGCCGTCTCCATTATCGTTTATTTCTAGCCAATCTGGTTTTACTTGTGCGTTTATTGTTAAAGCAATATCGTTTGGATCTTCAGCAGTAATATTGTAAACATATTCTTCTGCTTCATTTATATCTAAAATTGGCAATGAAGTAAAATATGGGTTATCAGTTCCTGGTATTCCTAACCATTTGTAAATGCCACTATAGTTTTCGTCCATATTAAATCCACCAGCCCAACCTGTATGTTGGTTAAGCATTTTCACATTTGTATATTGAATAGAATCGTCAATCATTACCCAAGATGTACCGTAATCTAAACTATAAACTGAATAATTATTTTCCACATTTGACGATATATTAACGCCCACATACATTCCTGGTTTCCCAGGTACCGCAGAAATATCAGTTAAATATTGGTCTTCTACCTGAATAACTGTCCAGTTTTCACCACCGTCAGAAGTTCTGATTAATTTCCAATTTTCAATTGCGTTTGTTGTTTGGTTATGTTTAATACACATTGCTACACCATTATTTTCATCGGCAAAAGAAATAGAGTTTACGTTAGCTTGACCAGTAGCGTGGGCAGTCCATGTTTGTCCTTTGTCTGTTGAGCGATAAACTCTACCAGTGCTAGTTCCAAACCAAGCATTATCACCTAGCGCATAATTCACTCCTGTCCAGCCCATTTCGTTACTTTGTGGATTTGGAATATTTTCTCCGTCAATTAGTGTCCAGTTTTCTCCACCATCATTAGTTAGATATAACTCAAATTCTCCATTTATAGGGTCGCCGGCGCAATAACCATCATTTAAGTTAAACATTTGTACTCCATTACAGAAGCTGGCAGAATTATCAAATGCAGCACTTGCTTGGTGTGTCCAAGTTTCTCCACCATCTGAAGTTCTGTAAATTCCGCCACCACCATTAGTAGCGTCATAAAGAGCTACCCAAGCGTTCAGGTCGTCAACTGCAGAAATATCTCCAGGCGATAAGTTTTCAGGAACAGCTAAAGTGTTTGGAATCCAAGTAATCCCACCGTCAGCAGTTCTAGCAAAGTCGCGAGTTATACCAACGCCTGTTCCGTCATAAGTTAAAATCCAAGCTGTATTATCATTAGCTATATCAGTATGAAACACTCCTCTATATGGACTTGGAAAACGAGTGTGTTGTTCTAACCAACCACTTTCAGCAAAATCTCCTGTTTGACCTACAATAATAAAAGTAGTTTTTATTTCTGTATCTTCGTTTTCGTCATCATCTGTAACAGTAAGGGTTACAGCAAAAACTCCAGCCTCATTATATGTGATACCACTTGGGTTTTGCTCGGTGCTTACTCCAGGTGTTCCACCTTCAAATGTCCAAGACCAAGAAATGGGGTTTCCAATACTTAAATCTGTAAAATCAACAACTCCTCCTTCAGGAATAACAACTGTAGATGCTTCAAAATCAGCAACTAATGGGTCGTCTGCAATAGCAGCGGCAGCCGTAACAGCCGCAAAAGCATTAATTCTTCCTGCACCAATTTGTCCAATAAATTCGGTATTTTGTGCATCTACATTATCACAAGTAGATTTTAAAATATCAGTTAACTCTTCTGGAGTTAAATTTGGATTTGCAGAAAGAATTAAGCCACATAAACCCGAAGTAACAGGAGCAGCCATAGATGTGCCTTGCATAATATCATATTTACCACTAACACCAAAAGACCCTGCACCTCCAGTTGAGCCTGTTAGCAAACCAGTCATATCTCCAGCATCATTATAAGTTGTGCTTAATACTGTAAATGCACCAATTCCCATAAGACCTTGCGTAGCGTATCCTCCTGGAGATAAAACATCTATCCATTCTCCATAGTTTGAGAAGTCTGATTTATTATCTTCTAAATCACAAGAACCAACTGCAATAACATGGTCTAAAGCAGCAGGATAACCTACGTAGTTTACAGGAATATCGGGGTTCATTTGAGATTCCATTCCATTACCATTATTTCCGGCTGCACCAACAAGTACACAACCTTTGTTATATGCGTAGTTTACAATATTTTGCATAGTTTGAAAAAACATTGGACTTCCCCAAGACATATTTATAACGTCAGCACCATTATCAGCTGCCCAAACTATTCCTTCAAAGCCTGCCGCCATAGATTGCCCGTCGCTGGCATCATCTCCAAGTTTTACGGCCATAATACTGATATTTCCTCCAATAGATGAAACGCCAATACCATTATCAAAACCTGCACCAATAAGACCAGCAGAATGAGTTCCATGAGACCAAATATAAGTAGCTTCGGGTGGGTTTGGATCAGAATCATTATTACCTAAATCAATTGCTGATACAACTTTTCCTTCTAAGTCGGGATGGTCAATCCAAATTGCATTGTCTAAAACAGCTACAACAATATCAGCACTACCAGTGGTTACATCCCAAGCTTGTTCAGCATTTATTAAATTTAGATGCCAACTTGAATTAGCAGAGCCAAAGAGAAAACCACCTGATAGCTCAGTGTTGTAATAAGGATCATCTGGTACATAAGAAATAAAGAATAAAGGAGCAGGTTCGGCATATTCTATATCTGGCATAGAATTCAAATCTGACAATAATTCTTTGATTTTTGAATGTTCGTTAAAGTCTAGTCTAAAAGTTCTTTGTAAAATATCACTTTCAGCAGATTTAAAAGACATAATCATTTCAGTTATTCCATACTCACTGATTAAATTCTCTAAAAAATAAACATTTTTAGGATTGATACTTCCTTCTTCGTTAGGGAAGTTTAAACTCACATTGTCTGCAAGTTTAAAGTAAATTCGACCATCAACCCAAAGTGAGTTGACCTTTTGCCCAAATAGGCTTGTAGAAAACATTAGTAGGATAAAAAACATACTAAATGCAAATAAAATTTTTCTCATAACAATAAAATTAAGTTTGTGCTATAATTATTTAAAAATATTTAGCCCAAAAGTATGTATTTAATTTTAATAAACAAAATTTTTTAATATTTATTTGCACAAATAATATGACGTTTCCCTAATGGACCTTGAAACCTTTTTACTTCAAAGCCTGCTTCACGTAATGCTTGCTTTACGCTCCCTTTACTTGAATAGCTTAGCAAATAAGACTTAGATGTCATATTCTTGAAAAGCTTTTTAAAAATTTCTTGTGTCCATAATTCTGCTTGAACTTTTGGAGAAAAGGCATCAAAGTAAATTAAGTCGTAGATTTTGCTTAATTTTACTTCTTCTAACTTTACTTTTTCCTTAAAAAGTTGAAAATTATCTGAAATTTTAACATTTTCTCCCCATCTTTCATAAAAATTTGTATTAAATTCTATTTTATTTTCTAAAAGCGAAAAATGATTTATTTCTTTTGCTGTAAATATATCTATTGGTTCAGTGTCAATTCCATGATAAAAAATTTGGTTTTTTAAATTTTGATTTTCATGCCAAGTGAGAATTGCATTTAAACCAGTACCATAGCCAATTTCTAAAATGTTTATTTTTTGATTACTAAACTTTTTTAAACCTAAATTTATAAAAATATGCATAGCTTCTGTATATGCCCCATTAATATTATTGTAATGTTCATTGTGTTTTTTAGAATACAATGTTTTAGAGCCGTCAAGAGTTTTAATTATTTTAAAATTCGTCAAGTTATATAAGCTTTAATTGGTAAATATATTATTTTTACAAAAATATTGATTTTTTTAACTAATAAAAGCAAAATTATGCTTAAATTTGTCGTTTTTAAATATAAAGTTTATTGAAAAGAATTATTAAGTTTATGAAAAAGATTTATTTTATTTTATTTGTTTTTTGTTTTAATTTTTTATCGGCTCAGATAAATACAGGAATTTTACCTCAAAGTTTTGAGCATAATTTAAGTTTACAGGAGGTAGATCATATTAATCTATATCCTCCTAATATGGAACTTATTCGTTCCGAAGATGCCATTGATGAGAAAAATGGCGAAATGATGAAAGTAGCACGATTGATTCCTTTTAATGCTAATATTGATAATTCCGGCACTTGGGATATTACTTCTGATGGAAAGAATATATGGAGATTGCGAGTTTCAAGCGAGGGAGCTAAATCTTGTGTATTACATTTTGATGAATTTGAATTGCCAAAAGGAAGTGAACTTTTTGTTTATAATCCTGATAAATCTGTAGTTTTAGGTCCTTATACTTCAGCTGATAATGATGATGGAGGCTCTTATGCAATAGGAATAGTTTTTGGACAAGAATTAATAATTGAATATATTGCTCCTTTGTCAAAATCATTAACAGGACAAGTAGAAATAGTTAAACCTATTATTGAAATGAGTGCTTTTTCTTATTTTTATCGAGGTGAAGCACTTTATGATAATCGTGCTAGTGCTAATTTTGGTTCATCAGGTTCTTGTATGGTAAATGCAAACTGTAGTGAAGGCAATAATTGGAGAACTCAACAAAAAGGAGTGGCACGTATTTATGTTGTTGAAGGTTATTATGGCGGTTATTGTAGCGGTACTTTAATTAATAATACTAATAATGACCAAACACCATATTTCTTAACTGCTGACCATTGTGGGGGATCAGCTTCTGCTTATGAATTCGGACAATGGATATTCAGATTCAAATACGAAAGCCCCAGTTGTAATGCAATAAGTGAACCTTCAGGTGTAAATGTTACAGGCTGTACTCGAAAAGCACGTGGTCCATTAAATGGAGGCTCAGATTTTTTACTTTTACAATTGAATACAAGTTCTGCAAATTTAAAAAATATTGGAGCTGTTTATAATGGCTGGAGTACTTCTACTACAGGAAGTCCGAGCGGGATTTCTTTTCACCATCCTTCCGGAGATATAAAGAAAATCAGTACTTATACTCAAACATTAACAAGCATAACTTATTACGGACAGGGAGAGACTGGGGCTAACTATGCCCATTGGAAAGTTTTATGGGCAAACACTGCAAACGGACATGGCGTAACAGAAGGCGGGTCTTCAGGTTCTCCACTTTTTAATAATAATGGTTTAGTTGTTGGAACTTTGTCAGGTGGGTCTTCTTATTGCGAGTCGCCTAATAGTCCAGATTTGTACGGAAAATTTTCTTACCATTGGACTTCAAACGGTAGTACTAACGACAAACAATTAAAACCTTGGCTTGCACCAAATAGCAGTGCGACAAGTTGTGATTTTTTAGACCCAAATAATATTGGTTTAGTTTGTAATTTTTCAGGAACACCAACAACTGTAACAGCAGGTAATACTGTTAACTTTACCGATTTGTCAACTGGTGGAACAATAACAAGTCGTTCTTGGTCTTTCCCTGGAGGAAGTCCATCAAGCTCAACAGTTGCTTCTCCAACAATTACTTATAATAATCCTGGAACTTATAATGTAAGTTTAACTGTTACTTCTAGTTTGGGAACTGCAACAGAAACAAAAAATGGTTATATTACTGTTGTTCAGTCAGGTGGCAGTGGTGGCTTTACATATGATTTTGAAGCTTGTACAAATTTTGCGGTTGACCAATTTTCTCCTTGTACAACTTATGACGGAGATGGTAGCCAAACTTATGGCTCCCAAGATGTAGATTTTGAAAATTCTGGTTATACAGGGGCTTTTATTGCTTTTAATCCTAGTCAAACCAATCCCCCAGCTACAGCTGAAAATTGGCAAGCTCATGGAGGAAATAAATATGGAGCTTGCTTTGCGGCATATGGTAGTGCAAATAATGATTGGTTTATTACACCAAAAATTACTTTGCAGTCAAATTCTAGTTTTAGTTTTTGGGCTAGAACGCTTAAAGACCAATATGGGAAGGAAAGATTTAATGTTTTAATTTCTACTACAAATAATAATATTTCAAGTTTTACAAAAATTTCCACAGGTACTTATACCGAAGCTCCAACAACTTGGACTAAATATACCTATGATTTGAATGCTTATAACGGGCAAGGGGTTTATTTAGCTATTCAATGTGTTTCAAATGATGCTTTTGTATTTATGATAGATGATATAGAAATTTTAACTTCATCAGGTGGAACTCAAAATCTTGTTGCTGATTTTTCCGGAAATCCAACAAGTGTTCAGGCAGGCGGAACTGTTAACTTTACCGATTTGTCAACAGGTGGAACAATTACAAGCCGTTCTTGGTCTTTTCCAGGCGGAAGTCCTTCAAGCTCAACATCATCATCACCAACAATAACTTATAATACTCCAGGAACTTATAATGTAAGTTTAACTGTTTATTCAGGTCAACAAAATGCAACAGAAACAAAACAAGGATATATTACTGTAAGTCAAGCACAAAGCGGTTCAGGTTTCACTTATGATTTTGAGGCTTGTACAAATTTTGCAGTTGACCAATTTAGCCCTTGCACGACTTATGATGGGGATAATAAATCTACTTATAGTATTCAAGATTATAGTTTTCCAAATCAAAATTATACTGGGGCTTTTATAGCTTTTAACCCTAGTCAAACTACACCAGCTTTAGGAGAAAATTGGCAAGCTCATGGAGGAAATAAATATGGAGCTTGCTTTGTGGCAAATGGTAGTGCAAACAACGATTGGTTTATTACGCCAAAAATTACTTTACAGTCAAATTCTAGTTTTAGTTTTTGGGCAAAATCTGTTAATGATCAATATGGAAAGGAAAGATTTAATGTTTTAATTTCTACTACAAATAATAATATTTCAAGTTTTACAAAAATTTCCACAGGTACTTATACAGAAGCTCCAACAACTTGGACAAAATATACTTATGATTTGAATGCTTATAACGGGCAAGGGGTTTATTTAGCTATTCAATGTGTTTCAAATGATGTTTTTGTATTTATGATAGATGATATAGAAATTTTAACAAGTGAATCAACTATTAATGCACCAGTTGCTAATTTTACATCAAATATAACATCTGGTTGTGCTCCGCTAACTGTAAGTTTTTGGGATCAATCTACAAATAATCCTACATCCAGACTTTGGAATTTTACAGGAGGTTCTCCAAATTCAAGTACTTCCCAAAATCCTACAATTCTGTATAATAGTCCTGGAATATATTCAGTTAGTTTAACTGCCACAAATTCAGCAGGAAGCAATACGAAAACAAGAACAAATTATATAAGCGTAGAGGATTGTTCGCCTGTAAATGATAACTTGAGTTCTAAAATTTCTGTTTATCCAAATCCTACAAATGGACTTATTAATATAGAAATTCCTGAAAATACAGCTACGGTTAAAATTAGCGATATTTTAGGTAAAGTCGTAAAAACTGAAAAATTATCTTCAAATCAAGTAAGTATTGATTTAAGCTTTTTAAATTCAGGTATGTACTTTATTGAAATACAGCTGTCAGAAACTAAATATGTTTCAAAACTAACTTTAAGGTAATACATAAATTATCTTTTTTATGCTTAAAAAAATCAAAAATGCTTTTTCTTTAAAAAACTTAGAGCATAACTGTTTTGGTTGTTCAAGTCATAATCCTATAGGTTTGAAATTGGAATTTTTTAAAACTGAAAATGATTTTTATTCTATTTGGAAGCCTTCAAAAAATTATGATGGTTGGAATGGAGTAGTGCATGGCGGAATTCAGGCAACTTTATTAGACGAATGCTCGGAATGGTATATTTTTACAACTTATGGCAGGTCGGCTGTAACAATAGAATTAAAAACTAAATATTTAAAACCTTTAAGTTCAACAAAAGGTGATATTAAAATATTTGCTAAAGAAGTTTCTAAGAAAAGAAATATTATTGAAATAGAAACCGAAATTTTTGATAGCGACAATATTTTAACAAGCCAAGGATTTGGGAAATTTTTAATGTTTTCTCAAGAAACTTCAAAAGAAAAATATGGTTTTCCTGATATAAGTGAGTTTTTTTGATTTTTTTTAATATTGTTTTTCCGAATAAGCTAATCTTTGCTTAAAAACATTTCCATTTTATTACTGTTATAGGTATTGCATAAAAATATTAATTGTATTTTTGTAAATTATTAAAACTAAAATATTAATTGTTTATAATGGAAAAAGAACAAGATAAAGTGCTGAGAGAAGTTACCGAAAGCGATTATAAATACGGTTTTGTTACTGAAATTGATGCTGATGAAATTCCCAAAGGTCTTAACCATGAGACTGTTAGGCTTATTTCTAAGAAAAAAAACGAACCGCAATGGATGCTTGATTTTAGACTTAAAGCTTTCGATAAATGGTTGACAATGAAAATGCCTAATTGGGCTCATTT
>Ga0265295_1007697_pt1 | contig 12275 bp, 7 predicted proteins | sample Munlansysbiofilm_FD_192503 | JGI IMG/M metagenome (GOLD analysis project Ga0265295, IMG submission 192503) | Leachate microbial communities from a municipal landfill in Southern Ontario, Canada - Methane capture system biofilm | ecosystem: Engineered > Solid waste > Landfill > Unclassified ... | reverse complement strand
ATTTGCCGCCTATCCAAGACTCCTTCCCTGCCTTTGAAGGCAGGGCAAACCGCAGCTCGATCTCCCACTCTCATACACTGTCTTGTTTTGGCAGCGATCTGAAATTTGCATCTCCAAGACTAAGATAAATCTGATTTCTCATATAGCAGCCATCTTGATGATCTGGGTAAATGTATTGATAGAGCTGCGGGTGCCTGGCCTTCAAAGGCCAGGAATGAGTCTTGTCCCCAGTGGCAGCCTCGTAGCGTGGCGGTTAAAACACGCCACCTGGATTCTTTCAAGGAGGATATAAACTGATAGATTCTATCTGAAATGCCATCCCGATGGGACTCAAATAGTGCGTGGTTTGTTGCCTGCTATCTGAACTCGCATGAAATGGCTTTCGCAACCGGCAATGAAACACCCCAAGTTTTAGCCAGGGTTTCAGGTAAAACACCGTCTCTACGGCACTCTTTTGGGTATTGACTTATTGGAATCTGGCATCCCAATCCACTCAGGCCTGGTCTGCTATTTTCAAAATGGCAGGGGGATATGGTTTTTTACAATAATCCTCTCTCCACTCTGTTTGAGGTAAAAGCTCATCTTTTTGGAAAACTTGCGAGCTTCATTGTCCTGAGCAGCGGCATCAGGTATATACCAGCCACTTACTTTTACCACGGCTTTACTAATAATCCCCTCGCTTTCTGTGAGGTCTTGTATCACAGTTTTTGTGATTTTCCAATCGGAGTAGCCTTGCTTCACCCCAAAATCCGCAGGTTTCATGGATGCCATTATATACGCGTCGATGGCCGTCGAGACTTCTTTATTCTCAATCGGTGACGGGAAGAATGGCTTCCACAAAATAATTATTCCGATCACAGCTAAAATAATCGTGATGATTGTTTTGATCATTGGATCCTCCTTTCATACACGATCCGCAGTTTGTATGTGAGTCCCAAAGCTTGGTGTAAATTCCAGCTTTTTGTCTCTCAGGATCTTTGAGGACATCTTATAGCCCTCGTTTACACACTCTATATATGGTCAATCGACTTAGTTACATTGTTTTTTATCTCCTTATTCCATGTCAAGAACAATTTTCACTCAGCTACTTTATTTTGAGGAAACGGAGGACAGCCCCTACGCTAAAACCCTAAAACTCTAAAACGCTAAAACCCCAAAACCTGGTTTTACTTGACAGAGATTTGCCGCCTTCAAAGCTTGGCATTAGTAACTAAGAGAGGATATCTGCATGCGTAAATTGCCAGTGATCATATGTCTGTTAATGCTATTCAGCACCGTGCTTGTCGCCAAAAAGAAAGCTAAGGACCGCCCGGCCTGGGTGGATAATCCGGCTATCGAATACAATACCACACTGTATCTTAGTGCCGTGGGCTGTGGGTCAAACCGCGCTCAGGCTGAGGATAATGCCCGGGCGAATCTGGCCAAAATCTTCAGCACCAGCATCCAGAGCGAAAGCGGTTTTGAGCAGCGTTATCAAGAGCTTATCTCAGATAGTGCTGCGAGTTATTCTACCGAGCTGGATCAATCTGCCCGGGTGAAGGTGATGAGCTCGCAGACTTTAAGCAATATTCAAATAGGCAAAAGCTGGACGGATGAGCTGGGGCAGACCTATGCTGCGGCTTATCTGAATCGCACCCTCACGGCAGAGCTATATCGCAGCAATATAGAGGATAAGGCAGCGCGCATCATGGCTCTGCTGAATAGCGTATTGGACAGCCAGGATAATTGGGAGATTTTTGCCACCCTGAATGCCGCGGGAACTTTGAATGCACAAAATGGGCTGCTGATCTCTCAGCTCAGGATCATCAGCCTGGATGAAGCCAATTCTATCCATCTGCCTTACGATCCGGAGGTGCTGATGGCCCAACAGCACGCTGCCGGTAGAAGGATTACCTTCCGGGTGGAAAGCGAGGATGAAGCGGCCCAGGCTCTGCTGCCGAATTTGCAGGAAGTGGTTACCAATCTGGGTTTTGGGGTATCTGATCTTGCCTTGAACCTGATCAAAATCTGCCTGAGTGTAGAAGACCTTGCCCTGGAAAACCCCCGCAACAAATACGTGCGCTATCAAATGAACATCCTGGTGACAGACGAGACAGGAAAACAGCTCTTGAACTATAACGCTGCCGGACGTGAGGCGCATCTCAGCTTTGCCGAAGCCCGCAGCCGGGCGCAAAGAACCGCCTCAGAGAAAATCGGCAATGAATTTGCCCAAAAGCTTCAGGCTTATTTGGATGGGAAGATCGTGAAGCGATAGAATGGTGGGCTAATTGAGAATGGAGAATTAATGTAGAATTTAGAATGTAGGATGTAGAATTAATTGAGAATTGAGAATTGGCGGGCTGGATTCGATGCGCCTCATGCCGCTTAATAAAATCCCGTAGCGCAAAAGCTATTGACAAAATCAGCCCCGCCCCGATCTTGGAACAAAGAAATAAATCAAGCTAATTAACTGCTTTCATGGAGGATAAATGACTGCAAAAAAACGTGTTTATCTATTCGGCAACGGACACGCCGAAGGTAAAGCCGATATGAAAAACCTTTTGGGTGGAAAGGGTGCGAACCTTGCTGAGATGAATCTCATCGGTGTTCCCGTCCCCCCCGGATTCACCATTACCACTGATGCCAGCACAGAGTATAACCAGATCGGTGAAGCTAAGCTGCGGGAACTGCTCACAGAAGATGTAAAAGCCGCCGTTAAGTATGTGGAAGACATTATGGGAACGGAGTTTGGCTCAAACGAAAATCCTTTGCTGCTCTCGGTTCGTTCCGGAGGCAGAGCTTCCATGCCCGGCATGATGGATACCATCCTGAATCTTGGCATGAACGACGCCGCTGTGGAAGGCATCATCAAAAAGACCAATAACAAACGTTTTGCCTGGGATAGCTATCGTCGCTTTGTGCAGATGTATGGCGACGTGGTGCTGGGCCTGAAACCCAAGAGCAAGGAAGAAGAAGACCCCTTCGAAGTGATCATCAAACAGATGAAAAAAGAAAAGGGAGTAGAAAACGACCTCGAACTCACAAGTGCTGACCTGCAAGAAATGGTCAAACGCTTTAAAAAAGCCGTGAAAGACAATACCGGACACGATTTCCCGGACGATCCCTGGGCACAGCTCTGGGGTTCAGTCTTTGCCGTCTTTGATAGCTGGAACAACGATCGCGCGGTGTACTACCGCAGAATGCACAGCATCCCTGATGAATGGGGTACAGCCGTGAACGTGCAAGCGATGGTCTTTGGCAATATGGGCGAAACCAGTGCTACCGGCGTGGCTTTCACCAGAGATGCCGCCACCGGCGAAAATATCTTCAACGGCGAATATCTCCTCAATGCCCAGGGCGAAGACGTGGTAGCGGGCGTTCGCACCCCTCAGGAAATCACCATAGAAGGCTCGCGCAGATGGGCAAGACTTGCCAGCATCAGTGAAGAAGAACGCGCTGCCAAATTCCCTTCTCTGGAAGAAGCTATGCCCGCAGCCTATAAAGAACTTTTTGAGATCCAGCATAAACTGGAACAGCACGCCGGCGATATGCAAGACGTGGAATTCACCATTCAGGAAAATAAACTCTGGATGCTGCAGACCCGTAATGGCAAACGCACCGGATTCGCCATGGTGAAAGTTGCCGTGGATATGATTGCGGAAGGGTTAATCGATGAAAAGACCGCCCTGCTGCGCATGGAACCCGGCAAGCTCGATGAGCTGCTGCACCCCGTCTTTAACAAAGCTGCATTGGCCAAAGCCGACGTAATAGCCCAAGGCCTTCCCGCCTCTCCTGGCGCGGCCTCCGGGCAGATCGTTTTCTTTGCCGAAGATGCAGAAGCCTGGGCAAAAGATAAAAAACACGTGATCCTGGTGCGCACCGAGACTTCCCCGGAAGACCTGCGCGGCATGAACGTGGCCCGCGGCATCCTTACCGCTCGCGGTGGAATGACTTCACACGCTGCCGTGGTGGCCCGGGGCATGGGTAAATGCTGTGTATCCGGTGCCGGAGCTCTGTCTATCAATGGCAAAGCTCGCACCATGACTGTGGGCAAAAGAACTTTCAAAGAAGGCGATTGGATCTCCCTGAATGGCTCTACCGGACAGGTTATGGCTGGTAAGATCGATACTCAAGACCCCGAACTCAGTGGTGATTTTGCCAAGATCATGCAGCTTGCCGATAAATATACCAGAATGAAAGTTCGCACCAATGCCGATACTCCCAAGGATGCCACCGTAGCCCGCAATTTTGGCGCACAAGGCATCGGCCTCACCCGTACCGAACATATGTTCTTTGAAGGGGATCGCATCAAAGCTATGCGCGAAATGATTCTCGCCGATGACGAAGCCGGACGCCGCAAGGCTCTGGATAAACTTCTGCCCATGCAGCGTAGTGATTTTGAAGGCATCTTCACAGCCATGGAAGGCCTGCCGGTGACTGTACGTCTCCTGGATCCTCCCTTGCATGAATTTGTGCCGCAAGAAGAAGCGCAACAGGCTGAGATCGCCAAAGATCTGGGCCTCACCCTTCTGGAAGTACAAAGAAAGGTGAGTTCTCTGCATGAGACCAATCCCATGCTGGGACACCGGGGCTGCCGGCTTGGCAATACCTATCCCGAAATCACCGAAATGCAAGCTCGCGCCATCCTTGAAGCCGCGATCAACGTGCAGAAAAAGGGCTTGAAAGTACTGCCCGAAATCATGGTTCCCCTGATCGGGACTTTGGCAGAATTTGAGCTGCAAGAAAGCATCATCCGCGCAACCGCCGAGAAAGTCTTCAAAGAAACCGGCCAAAGGGTGGAATACATGGTAGGCACCATGATCGAGATTCCCAGAGCCGCTCTGTTGGCTGATAAGGTAGCCCAAAAGGCTGAATTCTTTAGCTTTGGCACCAATGATCTCACTCAGATGACCTTTGGCTATAGCCGCGACGATGCCGGAGTATTCCTGCCCGTCTATCTAAAGAAAAACCTGCTCAAACACGATCCTTTCCAGATCCTGGATCAGGAAGGCGTGGGACAATTGGTGGAAATAGGCACCAGACTTGGCCGCAAAACCAATCCCAAACTCAAAGTGGGCATCTGTGGTGAACATGGTGGTGAGCCCAGCAGCGTGGAATTTTGCCACACAGTGGGCATGGACTACGTGAGCTGCTCGCCCTACCGCGTGCCGATCGCACGTCTTGCAGCAGCCATGGCAGCCATCCGCTAAATATAAAGATAAATTACAAGTAATAAACGATAACCGGCCAGAATCATCTGGCCGGTTTCGTTCTGCTGTCTTAAACCGGTGCGTGCAGTAAACAAAAGAATAGTCACACGGATTTTACGGATTAAACGGATTTACACGGATAAAGGCATATCGGACAATAGGTTCGGCGCAGGAGTTCCTGGATTGCAAATATCCCCGTTTGCATAGCAGGGGACATGCTCACTTCTTTATCAAAAGCAAATCTTTTGCCCACAACATTAAGCAGGAAAGCTCTCAAAACCGAAAAAAAGCTCGCTTCTGGAACGTATTTTGAATATGATATCTATGTAGTTACAATAAAGGAATCAAGGTGTGCATGATGCAGATAGATATCACAGACCAGGCCAGGGCTTATCTGAACAAGAAGATGGATTTCTTCTTGGCGCGAGCCCGTGTGCCCAGGATCGTCCTGGCCGAACGCAGTTGCAGCGGAGCCAATTTCCGGCTTTTCTTTGAAGCTGCCCATGAGGATGATCAGATGGTGGAAACTGCTGGTTTACAGCTTTATATTCCCCAAGGACTCATCGACGAATTCTCCGGCTTTTCCCTGGATATGGAACAGTTTTTCTTGAATAGAAGACTCAAAATCACGCCTATAAAGCAAAGCTTTCGTTGCGGTTGTTCAGCGAAATGCCCAAACGCTGTCTTAGAGGCAGCCAATAAGGATAAATGATATGAAAAAGACAATCTCCCTCGCGCTGTTTAGTTTGCTGGCTCTCTGGCTCTTTGCAGCACCGCATCGCTTTTTGCCGTTGGATGTTCAGCAACCAGATGGCAGCTCTCTTGCCATTTATGCCAGTGGAGATGAATTTCACAACTGGCTGCACGATAAAGACTTTTACAGCATAATCCAAGACGAGCAAGGCTGGTATGTATATGCCGCTCAGGATGGTGAGAAAGTAGCTCCCACCGAGCTCAAAGTGGGCAGAGATTTGCCTTCACAGCGCGCGCTGAGCCCTGGAGTGAACCTTTCACAGAGAATGATCAAGCAGCGTTATGAACGCATGGCCTCAATGCGGGATTATGGAAATGCTCGCTCGCCTCATTTCGGAGATTTTAACAACGTGGTGATCTTTATCCGCTTTGCCGATGATCCGGAATTCACGCAACAGATTGGCCCTTATGACAATATGTTCAATAACAATGCTGCCGCTGCCAATTCCATGAAAAACTACTTTCAGTCCGCCTCTTACGGGCAATTGACGGTGGATTCCTCTTTCTATCCCATTCCGGTGGATAATCAAATCTTGAGCTATGTGGATAGCCATCCGCGCAATTACTACCGCAAACAAACTGCTTCCAATCCCATTGGCTATGATGAAGATGACTATTCGGAGCGCACGGACCGGGAACACACGCTTCTGGCTAATGCCGTGGCCTATGTGGAAAATCAGATTCCGATCTCACTGGTGGTAGATGGCGATAATGACGGCTATGTGGATAACGTCTGTTTCATCATCAGAGGTGCCACGGAAGGCTGGGCGGAATTGCTCTGGCCACACCGCTGGGTGCTTTATGGCGCAAATGCCTACATCCACGGAGCTCAGGTCTGGGATTTCAATTTCCAGCTTGAAAACTCTCTCAGCTCCAGCGCAGCCAGCGTTTTGTCTCACGAGATGTTCCATTCACTCAGCGCACCGGATCTGTATCGTTATGTGAATACCACCATCGATCCCATCGGGAGCTGGGACCTCATGTCTGGCAATACGAATCCACCCCAACACATGAGTGTATGGATGAAAAAGCGCTATGGTCAGTGGGTCTCAGAGGTTCCCTGGATTACCCAGTCTGGCACCTATACGCTGAGTCCTGTGGCCAGCTCATCTACGAACAATATCTATCGCATTGCCTCCTGGGTTTCCGGCGAAAGCTATGTGCTGGAATACCGTAAGCCTCATGGTATTTACGACGGCAATATCCCCGGTAGCGGCCTCCTGGTATACCGTCTGGATCCATCTATCGAAGGCAATGCCGATGGCCCGCCGGATGAGCTCTATATCTATCGCCCCGGTGGCCTCAATCCCACCACCAATGGAATGCTCTCGCAAGCGGCTTTTTCGCAGCAGAATGGGCGCACCATGATCTCAGAATATACCAGTCCCAGTGGCTTTTCGGGAAATAACCGGGCCGGGGGACTATACCTGTACAATGTAGGGCTGGCAGGAGAAACCATCAGCTTTGAGATCCGCATTTCTAATGTGCAGCTTGCGAGTCCCAGGGGCGGTGAAAGCTTCTTTGGTGGCACCACCAAGCAGATCGAATGGATCGCCAAAAGCAATAGCGGCACGGTTAAGCTGGAATTCAGCAGCAATGATGGCGCTACCTGGAGCTTGATTGCGGATACTGTGCACAATTCTGGAAGCTATAGCTGGAATGTTCCCACTCTGGATTCTGATAACTGCAGGGTACGCATCACTTTGAACAGCAATCAGCACAGCGATACCTCCGCGAACAGCTTCAGTATCATCAGCTCAATGGCAGTGCCACAAACACTTTACCCTGCAAATATGCAGGAAGATCTGCCCACCAATCCGCTCTTTTCCTGGGAAGCGGTAAACGGCGCTGAGGGATATTATTTCCAGCTCAGCACCCAGCCCGATTTCCAGACTCAGGTGATCAACCTGATAGATTATCCCCAGGCGTCTTATCAGGGGAGCGGGCTTTCTCCTCATACTACATACTATTGGCATGTGGCTGCCATGGCGGAAGTTGGCATCAGTCTCTTTAGCGAAACCTGTCAATTTACCACCGGTGAGCTCTCGGAAGCACCGCAAGTGCCGCAATTGGTAAATCCACAGAACTATGCGGCAAATCAAGCCCGGAATCTGGAGCTAAGCTGGACAGGAAGCAATCTGGCCGAAAGCTACTGGCTGCAAATAGGTACCAATGCCTTTTTTAGCACTATGATCGTGGATCTCGCCGGAATCACTCAGACCAGCATCATCTCACCCGTTTTGCAGCCAAATACCAATTACTACTGGCGGGTAGCTGCGCAAAATAGCTTTGCCAATAGCAGCTTTACCTCTGCCCGCAGATTTTCCACCGGAAATTGGGTGGGAAACTCTGATGAACTCAGCCCATTGATGCAAAATCAGCTAAAACAAAACTACCCCAATCCCTTCAATCCCAGCACCAATATCTTTTTCAGCGTCAAAGATCTGACAGCACCCACCAGCCTGACCATCTACAATACCAAGGGTCAGATCGTGCGCACACTCTTCAGCGGTCTGCCCAATAAGTCTGAACTAAGCCTGTTCTGGGATGGCAAAGACGATGCTGGCACAGCGGTGAGTAGCGGCATCTATCTCTACCGTATGCAATCAGGCGACTTTTCGCAGACGCGTAAGATGCTGCTGAGTAAGTAGCTAAGAATTCATTCAGGAAAACTTAGCAGTCTCATGTAGAGATTGCTAAGTTTTCCCTTGCCTTTTCCCCCAAACCGCTTATACTATCTTTAGAACGAAAAAATAATGGAGGTTAACCATGAAACTCGTACCATATCGTAGAATGAACGAAATTCGACCCATGAATAACATGCTCAGCTTTTTTGATGATTTCTTCAACAACGCATTTGAAGATGAGCAATCTGAAGATAACTTCCGTGCTATGCCAATGGATATTACCGAACACGACAAAGAATTCAGTATCATAGCAAATCTGCCCGGATTTAAAAAGGAAAACGTCAATATCTCATTGCATGACAACCAGCTTGTGCTTGAGGCTTCCTGCGCTGATAAGACGGAAGAGCTAAAAGGCACGGTTTACCGTTGTGAACGTTATAGCGGCAGCTACAGGCGAAGTCTGACTCTGCCTGAAAATGCAGATGTGACTAAGATCATAGCCAAGATGGAAGATGGAGTGCTAAAGCTCAGTATTCCCAAGAAGGAACCGACTCCGCTGAAAAAGATCAGCATCACTTGATTCATCGGGACCGAGATAGATGGCCCGTGCAGAAATGCACGGGCTTTTTTGTATCTAAAATGGATGGGATTGGGAAGGCCATATTCTTTTTTAGAGGCGTCAAAATGATATATAAGATTCTATATTATGGGTTAATGCCTTGCTCTCCGAAAGTGTCAACATATCTTCTAAATATAAATACCCGGTTTCTTGAATTACCAGTCATTTCCTCCAAAATATTCATTTCGACCAAGCTATTGATCAGATCATTTGCAGTAGTGTAACTTATCTCTAAGGAATCTTCAGCTTCCTTGACTGAAGTCACCGGAGATTGATAGAGGCGCATCATCAGCTTCCTGGCATTTTCAGCTCTTTTGCCGAGTTTGACCATGTCGCTTTCAATGCTTCTATGCAGAGACAGGATTTTATCGAAGGTTTGTTTACCTTGTTCCGAGGTATCAAATACTGCCTGCAGGAAAAATCGTATCCAATGTCCCAGGTCGTTTGATTCTCTGACTCTGGTGAGGGCATCATAATACTGTCCCCGGTGTTTTTCAAAGAAGTCTGAGAGATACAGAGTAGGTTTTAAGAGGATTTTGTTGCTGACCAGATACAGAGTTATCAGCAGCCTACCAATGCGTCCATTCCCATCCAGAAATGGGTGTATGGTCTCAAATTGGTAATGGGCGATGGCACAGCGAATCAGGTGGGGAACCAATATGCTCTCATCATGTAAAAACAGCTCAAAATCATCCAGTAAAGTTTGCATATCATCAATGTGAGGTGGGATATAGGCTGCATCTGCCAGGGATGAACCGCCAATCCAATTCTGGCTCTTACGAAACTCTCCCGGAGTCTTGCTTCTGCCCCGCACATTGCTCATCAGAGTGGCATGCACCTGCCTGATCAAACGCAAGGACAATGGTAAGCTCTGCAGCTCTTTGATAGCTTCATTCATTGCTAAGACATAATTCTGCACTTCCTGCCAGTCATCCTTCTTTTCTGGAAGCACTGCATCCTCTTTGAGGACAACATCATCCATCTCTGTATTGGTCCCCTCTATCTTACTGGAAGTATTGGCTTCTTTGAGGATGTGCATACTGATAAACAATTCAACATTTGGGACAATTCTGGAAAAGGCGTTTAACTCTCCCAAGGCTTGTGTAGCTTTTTCCAGCAAAACGTTGATCCGTGGATCTTCCCAGGTCCATTCCAGGTTGATTTTGCTGGGCAAGAAACTCTTGTATTGATACTGACTACGGTAAACTCCAGAGACGAAATCTTCTAATTTCATTACGTATTCCATTATATAATTATTTTAGTTTTATTAAGCAGCACCCTGATGAGTAAATCTCATTCAGGCTTTGTCCCGATAGTGGAGACAAATCACTCTTCATTAATGATTTCATACTATTTTAAAGTCAAATTATCCGTCAATATCTTTCTTTTTGAGGCTGCCAGTTCCTAAGCCATATGTCGTTTTGGAGCACTTAAAATGACATATAGAATTCCATATGTTACTTTGAAGCCCTTAAATCAACATATGGGTTTTTATATCTCAGGTTGATGCTACTAAGTCGTGATATGAAATTCCATATCACGGGTTAATGCCGTTAATGCAAGATATGGGAATGTATATCTCGCCCTTGCTCTCCGAAAGTATCAACATATCTTCTAAATATAAATACCCGGTTTCTTGAATTACCAGTCATTTCCTCCAAGATATTCATTTCGACCATGCTATTGATCAGATCATTTGCAGTAGTGTAACTTATCTCTAAGGAATCTTCAGCTTCCTTGACTGAAGTCACCGGAGATTGAAATACTTGTATATGTGTAAGATATTTATGCGCACTGGACTCCAAACTAACGGCTTTTTGGAGTTCAAACCGGCTTGATAAACTATGCATTTACGGTTAATTATACTGCCGGTTTGGACTTCAAACAGCAAGAGCAGTACAAAGTTTGGATACGCACCAGCTGAAGCTGATGGAACGGCCGGATAAATCCAGCGTTACGATGCTCTTGTGCACCAAGATATCGAAGTTAAAGTGAATGTTCCTGGGTCGTTAAATAGTGTCGTTAGATAGCAAATCCTATATGTATTTGATCCCTTCTCCCTCTTTCCAAGGCGTCTATCATGTCTTCATCTACCCTTAATCAAGCGTTAATAGTTAACGCTTGATTAAGGGTAGATAAAGATGTGATCAAGTGGCTGAAATGAGTAAGGAGGACCCCAGAATGCTGGTTTATCCGGGGGATGAAAAAGGCTCTTTTTGCCGCTTGAAGTCCAAAGTGCCGCTAAGCTTATGGTAAATAGTTAGTTACCTTAGGCACCTTGAACTCCAAGGCTCAGGTTTCCCACTGCCGCTTGAAGTCCAAAGTGCAGCTAAGCTTATGGTAAATAGTTAGTTATCTTAGGCACCTTGAACTCCAAGGCTCAGGTTTCCCACTGCCGCTTGAAGTCCAAAGTGCCGCTAAGCTTATGGTAAATAGTTAGTTACCTTAGGCACCTTGAACTCCAAGACTCACAGCTTTCAGGTAAAACAGCTAAGCCCCTCTATCCCAAGTTGATGTCAAAAATGGCATCCCGTTCTCGCTTTGCAGGTATTAGGCCTGGATAATAAGGATTGGAATAGGCTTTGGCCACTTATTCAGCTTAAAGTATAAAGAAAGTAGCGTGACTTGGGGAGAGGAATTGAACAGTCTCCTGGGAAAAATGGAGGCTGCCTGAAAAGAAGATCTTGACAAAAACCCGAACTGGATTATCTTTAACTATATGGTTAAGAATAACACGATAAAGGATTAAATGACATGGCTATAAAGAACGTAAAGGAGCAGATCATCAAAGCTGCGACCAAGGAATTCCTGGCCTCTGGCCTTGAAGGAGCCAGGATGCAGGCCATTGCCGATAAGGCGGGGATCAATAAAGCACTCTTGCACTACTATTTCGAGAGTAAAGAGAAGCTTTATTTCATAGTCTTGAAAGCTCAGTTTTCAGACATGATCGCGGGATTGCTTCAGACTTTTGGTAGTGAAGAGGATTTTGAGCCCTGGCTGAAACATCTGATCAGGACAGTGTTGAAGGAGATCACGTCCCGGCCGCACTTTTCCCGCTTTATGCTTTGGGAACTGAATGCACAAAAG
>Ga0265295_1007696_pt1 | contig 12276 bp, 10 predicted proteins | sample Munlansysbiofilm_FD_192503 | JGI IMG/M metagenome (GOLD analysis project Ga0265295, IMG submission 192503) | Leachate microbial communities from a municipal landfill in Southern Ontario, Canada - Methane capture system biofilm | ecosystem: Engineered > Solid waste > Landfill > Unclassified ... | reverse complement strand
GACGAAAGCAAAGTTAAAACCGAAATTGCCGCTATTTTCAGAAAGGTAGTTGTGGTAATGGAACGGCGTTTTTTTTGCGTATGTCCCAATTTGTAGGCAAAACGCATTTCGTGTCCTTCCGGCGGAGTGAGGTCGTTGAACTGATCTCTGTTTTGGTCAATATAATTCTTGAGCGTATCCATGATTTTTATAGTTTTATCTTTTGTTTCACTTCTTCAAGTAACTTTTTACGTGCTCTGCAATATTGCGAGCGACTTGCCGAAGGCGTTATTCCAGTTATTTCGGAAATCTCTTCATGATCAAAACCTTCGAAAAGATGGAGCGTTATTATGGTTCGATATCCATCGGGGAGCGCACTCACCAGTTTTTTTATTTTCGAAATGGTTACTTCGTCCGGAATTGGTTGCTCCAATGACTCTTCGTCTGGAATGTTGTTTTGATGATCCGAAATCTCCTCGAACACGACTTTTCTTTTCCGCAGATAATCGAGGCTAATATTCACCGTTATTCGTCGTAACCAAGATCCAAAAGTGCTCTCAAATCTAAACTCACCGATATTAGCAAAGGCTTTTAAAAAGGCTTCCTGCATGGCATCTTCTGCTTCGGCCGAGTTATTCAAAATACGCTGAGCGGTATTATACATTGCTTTTGCATAAAGCTTGTAAATCTCGAATTGAGCTTTGCTATTGCCTTTTTTGCATTTTAAAACCAAGGCTTTGTTTATATCGATCACTTGTTGTTCCACGCTTATCGTTTTGCTATTCTATTGACGCACGGTTTTCACCAACGTTGCATTTCAGTATCGCTTTTTTGCTATAATTTTAAAATTTATCTCCGTTATATTTCCATCTTCATCGGTAATTAACAGATTATGAGTACCATAGTCGAGAAATAATGAGACTTTATGATCACGGGTGGTTGTTTGAATAAATTCGCCATCGAGATGCCAAAACAGGAGGGCGTCTATTTTAGAATGCGCCGCTTCGAGAATTATTCTTCCTTGGCTACCATCAATTTCAATGGGAATATAGATCTCCGAGTTGGGATATGGATAAATTATTTGCAACGATTTCACTTTTTGAATGGCAAAACAGGTGGGATCGGGCTGCGGTATTGGAGTGTGTCTCGGATTAATTTTCCGATAGTAATGTTCAATAATTGGTGGAAAAGCAAACCAAACAGTATCGATGTAATTGTTGTTGCAGTCGGGAGCCGTTCTATATTTCCCATCGCTGGTGAGTTGCATTGATCTATGAAAAGGACACAATCCCGTTTTTAGTTCTACATCGGATGTCAAAACCGTATCGATATTTGGACAATGTTCGTTTGGAGGATATCCACTTTCTCTACAAATGGGTCGAAATCTCAAATCGTCGTGCGGTGGCAAAAACCACGACTGGGATTGTGGAAGTAGGTTGAATACTTCGAATAAAATAGGGGCTGCTTTTAATATTCCCACAAGTCCCGATGCGCTGGTTCCGTTTGCATTGCCTACCCAAACACCAACCGTATATTCTGGATCAAGACCAATGGCCCACGCATCGCGAAACCCAAAGCTGGTGCCGGTTTTCCATGCCACTTTGCGTGACGTTGTAAAATATTGCCATCCACGCTCAATGTCGGGACGTTCTGGTTTTTGGAGTGCTTCAAATGTTGCCCAAATTCCCGATGGTGTTATTGGATAGGTGTTGTTTCTGGAAATTGGGTGTTTTTGGTCAATATAAATTTGGGGTGGATGAATGTCGGAAGGTTGAAAATTGCCCGAGTTAATCCCATAATTCAGGAGTACTCGCCCCATGGAGGCGTACATTCCCGTTGTTTCCCAAAGCGATGTTTCTGCGCCGCCTAGGATAATTGATAGTCCGTAGTGCGATGGATCCTTTGTTAAACTTGTAATGCCCAATTTTTTCAGGGTTTCGTTAAATTGAACAATTCCATGTTGTTGCAAAAGATTGACAAAGGGAACATTCACTGATCGACAAAGCGCTTCGTCGGCATGGAGTATTCCGTTCCATTTTCCATTAAAATTTCGTGGCATGTAGCCGTCAATGTTCATGGGAACGTCCCGAATTAGCATTTGCGAGGTAAGTTCGCCTTTGCCAATCATCGATCCAAATAAAACGGGTTTCAGCGTACTTCCAGGACTTCGCAATGCAGGAATAATGTCAACCCAATGATTTTCAGACTCTTTTATCCCCACATTTCCGACGTAAGACAGTACGTTGCCTGTTTTTGTTTCGAGTACTAAAATGGCAATATGTTCAATTTTAGACTGTTTGTAGATTCGGGCGTATTGTTGTGCGATTTTCACCGTCGATTCCTGCAAATTGCTATTTATAGTGCTTTTAGTTTTCTGTGTGGGCGCAAATCCAAATAATTTTTCGTGCGATTGCAGCAAATATCGACCCAACGAAGGAATGGGAATTACGCTGGTGGGAATGGGTTCTTCAATGGCTAATTCGGCAGTTTGAACGTCAATTATGGATTTTTCCACGAGTTTTTTAAGCAGTAGATCGCGTTTCTGTTTTAAAATATTTGTATTGCGACCGGGAAGAATCAATGCCGGTGCATTTGGCAGAACCGCCAACATTGCAGCTTCGGCCCAACTTAAATTGTCCGACGATCGGCCAAAATATCGCCATGCAGCCGCTTCGTAGCCAACCACATTGCCTCCAAATGGTGCGTGAGTGGCCCACAATGTTAAAATACTATCTTTCTCAAGTTTTAAATCGAGGTGGATTGCTTGTAATATTTCCGAGAATTTATTTGCAAAGGAGCGTTCCTGATTGTTTCGCATCATTCGTATTACCTGCATGGAGAGCGTGCTTGCACCCCGTACAATTTTTTTCGCTTTTGCATTTTGAATGACAGCTCTGCCCATTGCTCTGAAATCGACACCCATGTGATTTTGAAATCGCTGATCTTCGAATGTGATAATGCAAATTTTTAGTTTCTCGGGAACAGAATTGCCGGGTTTAAATCGAAATTGATCGTCGGCAGAGAGTTCGGCGGCAATCATATTTCCTTGATTATCATAGAGTACCGATGACCACATGGCGTTAAATTCATATTTGGGGATCGACATAAACCAACCCACAAACAAGATTGTTAGAATCGCTACAATGCCATAAAAGATGGGTCTCTGTCGTAGGTTTTTAAAAAATCGATGAGTTACAGATGCTTTGTTATTTTTGGTGGACATACAACGATCGTTTTTGTTATTTGAAGTTTTAAAACGGTAATAATTCTAAAACTGGTTTAGATTCACTAAATTTGTCAACGTTTATCTACAAAAATAGAACATAACTTTTAAATATATCCTTTCAATGAAATTTAGAATCACATTCATTTTAGTTCCATTGCTATCCATGTATGCCTGTAACTCTTCAAATACCGAAGGAAGCGTTGAAAAAGAGAGAACCGAAAAGAAGCAATTACAGGTCAATTTATTGGCGCCAACCCGCCATGATACTTTTAGAATTGGTGACGATGTAACTGTAAACTACAAATTGTCCGATTCAATTCACGTAGATAGCGTTGGTTTTTCTGTAAACAATGGGGATAATATCGTTTTCAAAGCCGATCAAGATGTGGTTTGGAAATCGACAAATGCCAAAACGGGTCAAAATCACATTCGTTTGTCCATATTTGTTGATTCTATGACCTATTATGGATCAACTTCGGTGCGTTTTTTAGCCGCAAAATCTCCAGAGTTGCTGACCTATAAAGTTAAGCAAACCTACAATCACGACCCCAAAGCCTACACGCAGGGATTGATTTTTGAAGATGGTTTTTTGTACGAAAGCACCGGACAGCATGGAGAATCCACCTTGCGCAAGGTTGATTACAAAACCGGAAAAGTGTTGCAAATGTATGATTTGGCGACTAGCGACTTTGGCGAAGGAATTGCCCGGGTTGGGGATAAAATATATATGCTAACGTGGGAGTCGAAAAAGGGATATGTGTTTGATTTAAAAACGTTTAACGTAGAGTTGGAGTTTCCATTAACCTCCGATGGGTGGGGATTGACCTACGATGGTCAATATTTAATCCGAAGCGACGGTTCAAATACGCTTTATTTTATTGATCCTGAATACCTTACCGAAGTTAAAACTCTCGAGGTACACGATCATAAAGCCCAAGTTTCGCGATTAAACGAACTCGAATATTACGATGGCAAAATCTGGGCGAATGTGTATGGCGAGGATTATATTGTGACCATAGACCCAAAAACCGGAGCCGTCATTGAAAAGATCGATTTTTCAAACCTTTTGACCAACGAAGAACGCCGAAAATATCGGGTTGATGTATTGAACGGAATCGCATGGAGCAACGATACTCATCAACTTTTTGTTACTGGAAAACTTTGGCCCACGTTGTTTGAAGTGGAATTAATAAAACAGAATTAACCAAATTAATAGATCCCAATTATGAGTTTATTTATTAGAACACTTGCCGTTTCTATCCTTGTTTTAATGAGTTATTCTTGCCAAAGCCAAGAAAGTGTTGATCGTAAAATTATGTTAAAGGTAACAGGAAACGTTGTTTCGAATGTAGCTCTTTTCCCGTTAACGGGTAACAATACACAGAGGCCAATAAAGGCGGTGGAGCAAGCTAAACCAGGCGACGTAATTGAATTTGTGATCGACAAAGGATCAATTCCATCCGATTTTCAGCTGTTTTTCGAATTTAGAAATCCCTCCAATGGACAGCCTGCCCGAACCGAACGCCGTGTTTTTATAAATAAACAAAATGTAGAAGTACAGGTTAACCCCATGTATGCTTCCGTGGACGATAGCGTTCACTTTGCTGTAAACGATATGGAGAACAATCAGTTTTTGAGTTTTATGGCTCAAAATAATCATACACGTGAAATGTTGGGGGTACTTCAAATGGTTTTGTCAAAATACGACAGTCCTGACAGCAAATTTTATAAAGAGGCTTTAAAAGAATATACCAGTAAACATAAAGAGCACACTGAGTGGATCAAAAAACAGACAAAAGAGCACAGCAAATTATTGATTAGTCATACATTTCGATTCCAATATATTCCCCAAATTAATTGGACTTTGGACGAGGAGATGCGGAAACAGAGCATGCTGGATGATTACATGGCTTTGGCCGACTTTAATGATATTCAGGTTCTCCAATTGTCGGATTATCGAAAGTGGCTCGATTCCTATGTGAATCTCCATTTTGGAAAAGGCTACAACGCTCAGCAAGTTGATTCAGCCTTGACTACCGCTGGCAAGCGAATGATTGAGATGGCTAAAAGCGGCGATCCTAAATTGTATGGACACATGGTCGATTATTTTTTCGAAGGTTTCGAAAGCATGGATCTTCAAGGGGGAATCAGGATGTTAAATCCCTATGTGAACGACCCAAAATGCCTTGCCACCAAAAAAACTATGATACAACGTCGACTCCAAGGATTGAATACCCTTTATGTGGGAGCCGTAGTTCCTGATTTTGAGATTGTTGATTCCAATGAGCAACCATTGAAGTTCAGTAAATTTAGCTCCAACAAACCCTACAAAATGCTCATGTTTTGGAGTGCCGATTGCGAATATTGCAAGCAATTTACAGATCAGCTCTACCCATTTTACACAAACAGTAAGGCAAATGAATCGTTTGATGTACTGGCATTGAGCCTCGATGATACGGAGACTGAAATCCCAATGTGGCAAAAATCCGTATCCGACTTGCCGGCATGGACACACGCCAGAGCCAAGGGCGGACTTTTAAGTGCCGAGGCGCAAGCCTATTTTGTGGTGGCAACTCCCGTTATTTTAATCGTCGATTCTAAAACCAACAAAATAGTGTCGATCCCCCAAACAGCACGCGATGTAGCTCTGTTTTTTAAGGAATAGGGTTCATTATCAAACCGCCAGTGAAAAACTAACGACAACAGAATCCGAAGATAACCATCTTAGGTTTTTCCATTAGAGTATCAGTTTTTTACGCAATATTATCTGTTTTAGGGCATGTTTTCTAAATTTGGAGAACCTTAAAATGCTGTTTTCTATACAGTTGTCTCTATAATTAAGAACAATCAACATTCAAATATTGTTAATAAGAATGGATGAGATGTTGTCTTAAAACCCCATCATTTCATCCTAAAAGACTATCTTTGCAGGTAAAAACTTTTTATATGGATTTTGAATCAAACTTTTGGGAAGACGAGCAACATGGTTTAATAAACCGGTTCGAGGATATGCTCAAAGAGGAACGAATGGAATATTTTGATGTAAACGAATTTGTTGATATAATTGACTATTACTTAGACTTTTTTCAAAACTCACAAGCGGTTAATGCCATTGATTTAGCACTCAAGTTTCATCCTTCGTCAGCGGAGATTTTAGTTAAAAAAGCACAAGCATTGCTTTTGAAAAGCGATTTGAATAAAGCGGCCGAAGTGTTGCGTGCAGCACAAAGTCTCGATGAGTCGAATGCTGAAATATATGTTTATTGGGGCGCATATTTTCTGAAACGAGGTCAAATCAGAGAGGCGAAAAAAAGTTTCTCCGAAGCAATCTCAAAAAGTGACAAAGAGAGTTTAGTTGACATTTATTATTTGATATCGCGAGCCTACAGAATGGAAAGTATGTTCGACGAAACCATTCGGTATCTAATCGATATTTATAAACTAGAGCCAGATAATACCGATGTGATGTTTGAATTGGCGAGTACCTATCGTGAAATCGAAGATTACGAGGAAGAGATAAATTTATACGATGAGGCGCTTGACAAAGATCCTTTTGAAGAGCTGGTTTGGTATCAGAAAGGAAATGCCCATTGGGAATTGGGGCAAATAGTCGAAGCCGTTGATGCCTTTGAGTTTTCAATTGCAATTGACCCTCAATTCACTTTGCCTGTGGTCGATTTGGCAGATTTGTACATCGATCAAGGAATGTATCAAAAAGCCATCGATGTTTTACTCTATTATTTGGTGTTTGATACCGAAATGGTTACTATATATTGCTTTTTGGCAGAATGCTATATGAAGCTGGGAAATTATGATAAGTCCATTGAAACATACGAAAAAGCGTTGGTAATTGATTCCGAATATAGCCCCGTTTGGTTTGGAATCGGCGAAGTTTATTTTAATGAGCAACAGTATCATGAAAGTTACTTGTATATACGAAAGGCATTGAAAATCAACCCTGAAAAAGGAATTTATTGGCGACATTTAGGGGTTGTGCAGATGGAGTTAGGTTTCGAGAGACATGCATTGCGTTCCTTTGAAAGAGCAACTAATTATGCTCCAAACGACAAGGAGTCGTGGCTTCTTCGATTTGTATCCTGCTATTTCGGACAAGGCATTGATTCAGCGTATAAGGTTGTTTGTCAGGCCATTGAGCTATTTCAGTCCGAAGCTGAGTTTTACTTCTATAAAACTGCATGTTTGATTGAAAAAGAGGAGATCCCAGCCGCCGAGCAAAGTTTTGTACAAGCACTAACGCTAAACAAAGAAGCATTCGATGATTTTGCCATTTTTTATCCCAAGATTTTCGCCTTCGATAATTTTAAAATATTGATTAATACTTTTATAACCCGGGATAACACAAACGAAAATGTTTCCGGCGATTTATTAACATAATAATCTTAAAACGATGACTCAAAAGACAAAATTCCATTTCCGATGTTTGAAATGCAACTACATTATAAAAGATTTTAAAGAGTGGTTTGAGCACAACCAATCCTGCCCCGTTTGTAAACATAAATTTGTTTTCACGGAGTACGAAAAGCCTAGCTCCGATGTTAAAGCATTGATCGACGACAAGAACTATACGAAACATGATCTGTGGCGATATTTTGATTTCTTGCCGCTAAACGACCGCGCAAATATTATTAGTTCCGAAGAGGGAGCCGTGCCGGTTGACAAATGGGATTTTTTGAAAGATTTTGCCAAAAAGCAATACAATGTTGATATCGATGTTTTTGCCTTTCGTAACGATTTGAATAAGGGAACGGGAACCTTTAAAGACCCTGCAGGATCAGTGGCCGCCAGTGTTCTTAAAGAGTGTGGAATTACCGAATACTGTATAGCCAGTACCGGGAATATTGCCAACGCCTACGCCCACTATTTAGCCAAAGCGGGAATTTCCATTTCTGTGTTTATTCCGCAAGATGCCCTTATGGCCAACGAAGCAGAAGTGAATAGTTATGCACAGCGTATTTATAGAGTGAAAGGCGATTATGCCGCAGCGAAAAAAATTGCCGCCGAATATAACGGAAAATATAACATTTTACTTTCAGGTGGAAACATAGATCCAATGCGTGTAGAGGCGAAAAAAACCATGGTTTTTGAGTGGATGCGATTAATGGATAAAATGCCCACTGTTTATATTCAAGCACTTAGCGGAGGTACAGGCCCAATCGCAATTGATAAAGCATATCACGATTTGAAAGGAACCGGACTTTTAGGCGAACTGCCCCGTTTTTTAATGATTCAGCCCGATCAGTGTGCTCCAATGACACAGGGATATCGAAAATCGAAAGCCAACGGATTTCCCGAAGGCTGGTTAAATGATTATCCAATCATTGAAAGCCCCATAACTGCTGTTCCTACACTAGCAACCGGAAACCCTGGAAGTTATCCAATCATTGCCGACCTGGTGCGTAAAAGCAATGGCGAAATGTTGGAGTTTGACGAAAAAGCTATTGTGGATGTGGCGCGCTTGATTGCCTACGAAACACATGTAAGTGTTGGGCCCGCAGCTTGTATTGCCATAGGTGGATTTTTTGAAGCACTGCACCACGGTAAATTAAATAATGGCGACACAGTACTAATAAACGTGGGTGAAGGTGTGCGTAGAGCTCCCAAATTGATGGAGGAGCTTATCTATACCACACAGCACATTAGCTCCATTGACGAAGTAAAACCTTTTAATCGCAGTGACTACAGAGCTAAACTGTGGGAACCCTTTTTGGAATATGATAAAATAGCCATTGAAAAAACCAGGTAAATTTCAAATTAAACTATATGCGACAATACATATTTGCTTTTTTAAAAGGCATTGCCATGGGTGCGGCAAATGTAATTCCTGGGGTTAGTGGCGGAACAATTGCATTGATAACCGGCGTTTTTGAACGACTTATCAATGCCATAAAATCGTTTGATTTAAAAGCTGTTAAATTAATCTTTAGTGGAAAAATAAAGGAGTTTGTTCAGCATACCGATTTATACTTTTTAATGGCACTCTTTCTTGGAGTTGGGATAAGTATAATCAGTTTGGCGAAATTGCTTGAAGTGCTTTTTCAAAATTACCAAGTACTGGTTTGGTCCTATTTCTTTGGATTAATTTTAGCATCGGTCTATTATGTTGGAAAAACTATTTCCCGATGGACAACCCCAGTTATCCTTCTATTTATTGCCGGATTTGCCTTAGCTGTCGCATTTACAATAATGTCGCCAGCGAAAGAAAATAACAGTATATGGTTTAATTTCATGGCTGGAATTGTGGCAGCATGTTCCATGATTTTGCCCGGATTGAGTGGCTCATTTGTACTTCTTTTAATGGGAAGTTACAGGCTGATTATGATTGAGGCGGTCAGTAATTTTGATTTTACTATATTAATACCGGTTGGAATGGGTGCTGTTGTTGGAATTATTGCCTTTAGTCATTTTTTGAGTTGGGTGTTTAAGAAATATAAGGATCAAATGATTTCGCTGCTCACCGGTTTCATTTTGGGATCGTTGGCCATAATTTGGCCATGGAAAACAGTGATTGAAAAGTATCCTGATCGACATGGCGTTGAACGACCTTTAATTACTGAAAATGTGATGCCTGCAACGTATGAATCAGTAAATCAGGCTAATCCATTTATTTTTGTAGCAATTATATGTATAATTTGTGGCATTGTTTCTATTGTGGCAATTGAACTTGCTGCAAAAAAGAGTAACCAACAATAAAACTAAGCATCAATGGAAGTCCTACTTATTGAACAAACCGAATTTACTCCCATGGTTATTTTTGAACCTAATAGGAAGGTATATGAAATTACAGGACGTTCTTATTTAGAAAATCCTCAGGATTTTTTTCATGCAGTTTTGACTTATATAGAAAAGGTTTTTCCTGCAATTTCACATCCAATCGTTTTAAAGGTTACCGTTGAATATTTTAATTCTGCATCAAGTCGATATTTGCTTGCTGTTTTTCGTCTGTTAAATGATTTTCTGCTTTCTGGTCAAAAGATTTCAATTGAGTGGCATTATGTTGACGACGAAACGCTTTCAGATGGAGAGATGTATGAAGGTTTATTGAAAGTCCCTTTTAACTATGTTTTAAACGAAAGTGCTGGTGAATAAAGTTTCCAAACTATATTTAATGCAACACAGCAACTGTATTGTTTGCAACGAACCTCTTATTTATAAAAGAAAAAGTATCGTTCGGGAGTGCTATTATTGTGGTATTCAAAATAAAACCGATGTGGTGTGTGCAAACGATCATTATGTTTGCAACGAATGTTCACGGCGCGATATGTATGCAATAATTGAAACCGAATGTTTATCATACGAGGGGATTAAACCCTTTGAATTAGCGGAACGGATATTGAGTTCAAATAAGTTGCAAATGCATGGTGCTGAGCATCATTTAATTGTTCCTGCGGTTATGTTAACTGTTTATTTGAATCACCAGAAGCGAAAGTCGGAGAAGAAAGAATTGATCGAAGTGGCTCGAAATAGAGCGTTACGGTTGCATGACGGAATTTGTGCTTCGCATGGAACATGTGCTGCGGCAATGGGCGTGGGAATGTTTTTTAGTATCATACTGGATGTCAATGAGTTGCAAACGCATAATTACGCATATATTAATATGGCATCTGCCAATGTGCTGCTAAACGTGGCTCGATACGGTGGACCACGATGTTGTAAACGGAGCACATTCCTTGGAATTCTGCAAATTCGAAACCTTTTGGCCGATGACTATAATATCATCCTTCCAATTCCTGATCAAGTGAAATGCAATTATGTAGCTTTGAACAAGGAGTGCACAAAAGAAAATTGTTTATTTTACTAACTTAATTATTATCTTATGAACTGGACAGATTTTTATGAACTGATCGGATATCTCGCATCAGTTATCATCATTATTAGCATGATGATGAGCTCGCTCGTTAAACTCCGTATTGTGAATTTAACAGGAGCACTTCTATTTTCAATCTATGGTTTTCTGATTGGCGCATTGCCAGTTGGTATTCTTAATGGATTTGTGGTTTTAGTTAACCTATATCAAGTGTATCGCTTATATGATCGATCCGAAGAGTTTCGTATTATTCAACCAGCGGTTGATGGCGATTATATTCGTAGCTTTTTGGAACATTTCAAGACACAAATTAAACATTATCAGCCTGACTTTGATGCCGATTTAAGTCTTTATGACATTGGTATTGCGGTATTAAGAAATATGAATGTGGCAGGTGTTATTCTTGGTAAAACCGATAATAAACGAACGTTGCATTTAAGTTTAGACTTTGTAATTCCTGAGTATCGCGATATGAAAGTTGGACGATTTGTGTTTATTTCTAATAAACAATATTTTAAGGATAATGGATTTGAGCGAATTGTAACCACCGGGAAAAATAAAACCCATATTAAATATTTACGTGAAATGGGATTTGTTGAAATTGAGGACGATCATTTCGAAATTAAACTTTGATCTTCGGGCAAACAAAGTGCCAACTAAGCATAAAGGCGTATGGGAAAGTTTGAGATAAAACCTACCTTTGCTTGCAATTATTCAGAACTATAATCCCACATTATTATGATAGATATTTTTAAGAAAGTAAAGGAAAACCGTGGACCCATTGGTCAATATCAGAAACAAGGACATGGTTATTTTGCATTTCCAAAGCTTGAAGGCGAAATCAAACCTCGAATGATCTTTAACGGTAAAGAGGTTTTGACTTGGAGTTTGAATAACTACCTTGGTTTAGCAAACCATCCCGAAGTGCGGAAAGCTGATGCTGAAGGAGCTGCTAAATACGGAATGGCCTACCCAATGGGTGCCCGAATGATGTCAGGACAAACTGTTTTACATGAAGAACTTGAGCGTCGTTTGGCAAAACATGTCGAAAAACCCGATGCTTTCTTGCTTAATTATGGGTATCAAGGAATGGTCTCTATTATTGATGCCATGCTCGACCGAAACGACGTGGTAGTTTACGATAGCGAGTCGCATGCTTGTATCCTTGACGGATTACGTCTTCATATTGGAAAACGGTTTGTGTTTCCACATAACAACATGGAAAACCTACGTAAACAACTTGAAC
>Ga0265295_1007695_pt1 | contig 12277 bp, 11 predicted proteins | sample Munlansysbiofilm_FD_192503 | JGI IMG/M metagenome (GOLD analysis project Ga0265295, IMG submission 192503) | Leachate microbial communities from a municipal landfill in Southern Ontario, Canada - Methane capture system biofilm | ecosystem: Engineered > Solid waste > Landfill > Unclassified ... | reverse complement strand
ACAAAGCAAGCTATTTAGAGTATAATACATTAAGAAAATAATAATTGTCCTGGTAGCTCAGCTGGATAGAGCAACGGCCTTCTAAGCCGTCGGTCAGGGGTTCGAATCCCTTCCAGGACGCCATTTTGATATTAAATAATGCTACACCTCGGTGTGGCATTTTTTTTATGTGTTTGAAGTATTGTTGATATATATTTGAAGTAGCAATGAGAAGGAAAGGAAACTTTTATAAAAAATCCCCATATTTGTAAATTTTAGATTAAATTTTATTTTATTTACTGGCTTTAATCGAGGGTTGAATAAAGGCTATTCAAGATTTTAAGCATTTTTAAGGTGATAGGTGTAAAGGTTATTCAATAATTGGTGCGATTTGGTCTGGGGTGGTGTAAAGGTTATTCGATTTAGATTATTATGATTTGCCACTTAACGTCTATATTAAGCCGAGTTTGAATAAAATTGAATGTTCCAGATAGTATAGGTTTATTATTTAATTCATCAGATAAGTTAATCTCATCAATGTTTCTATTTGATAAATGTATGCATAAGAATAAATCATCCCTATCTTTTGCAATAATCAAATTAAATATTTCTTTTAAATCAACATCCTCTTTATTTTTGAGTTGCCTTAGTTTACTCATCAATAAGGGGATGTTTTTTTCATATGTATAACGCATGAGCATTTGATAATTAAGCTTTAGTAATTGATGATTGGCATCGTTTAGTTTTTGATTTAAATTATTCTTAATTTGTTTTTGTATAAAAAAGATGGAAAAATATAAATAAAGTTTGTTATATTGCTTATTTTTATCAAAATAAATGGCTATTATAGATAAAAAATGTTATCATTATGTTAACAAATAAAAATTTATGGAGGTTTAAAACATGTACCCTCAAAAGATTAAAAAATTAAGAGAAAAAATGATAATGTCACAAGAAGAATTAGCAACTCTTTTGGGCACAAACAAAGTTACTATAAGCAGATGGGAAAATGGTAAATTTGAACCCACCTATAAATATAAAAAGTTATTGAATGAATTGTTTATTAAACATGGAATCAGCGGTGATCAATATGGCATTTGATTACGGACTGGCTAATAGTAATCAAATAGAAGCAATAAGTACAACTGAAGGTCCGTTATTAATTATTGCAGGACCAGGAACAGGCAAGACCTTTACTCTAATAAAGAGAATCATGTATTTAATTAGGGTGAAAAACGTTGAACCTGAAAATATAATGATTGTAACTTTCACTGAAAAAGCGGCTAAGGAGTTACTTACAAGGCTATCAAATGAATTAATGAGCAATGATATACATATAAATTTAAATGAGATGTATGTTGGTACAATTCACTCTGTTTGCTTAAAAATTATTAAAGAAAATATTGAATATAGCAAAATGAGAAGAAATTTTAAAGTTTATGATGATTTCGATCAACAATATTTCTTATATCAAAATTACTGGAGCAGTTTTAATAATATTGAAGATATTGATTTAGTTATTGAACCAAAAGGATCAATTTGGGACCGAACTTCTAAATTAAAAAAATATATTAATTTAATTTCAGAGGAACTCATTGATGTTGAAAAGCTATTAAATAGTGAAAAAAAAGAAGCATTGGTTATTGGAAAAATACTATCTAAATATCAAAGTTTAAGAGAAAAACATAATTTTATAGACTTTACAACAATTCAGGTTGAATTACATGAGATGCTTACAAACGTAGATAGCTCAGTATTAAAAAAAATACAAGAAAAAATCAGATATGTTATGGTTGATGAATATCAAGATACAAATTATATTCAAGAGCAGATAGTTTTTTTAATATCAGGGAAAAATAATCTTTGTGTTGTCGGTGATGATGATCAAGGACTATATCGTTTTAGAGGTGCTACTATAAGAAATATTCTTGAGTTTGAGAATAATTTTGATTATTGTAAAAAAGTTGTTCTAAATAAAAATTATAGAAGTGAAAAAGACATAATAGATTTTTACAATAATTTTATTCAAACCACTGAAGGTAGAGATTTTGAGTTTGAATGGGAAAATTATCGAATTAACAAAAAAATTCAAGCAAGTAAAATCAATCAAGGGACATTTCAATCAACTGGTAAAATAACAGCTGAAGATTACGATGAATTAAATCAAAAAGTACTAGAGTTTATTCAAAAATTAAAAGAAGAATCTAAAATTACTAATTATAATCAAATTGCTTTTTTATTTAGATCTGTAAAAAATGATAAGGTTATAAGTTTAGCTAAACATTTAGAGGAAAATGGAGTAAGCGTTTATTCACCAAGGTCAAATTTATTTTTTGAAAGAACAGAAATAAAGTTGCTAATTGGAACTCTTTTATTAATGTTCCCAACATTTATAAATGAAATGAAATCCAATCAAAAATCATGGATGGAATCACTTTATAGCTATTACCACGAGTGCATGACACACACAGTAGCTGAATTAAAAAAAACTGACAATCATGATATTGCTAGGTTTGTTAGAGTTAAAGCAAGAGATCACATTTTACTTCCGGATCAAAAAAAGGGTGTTGATTACTCAATAGGGCAATTAATATACCAATTATTTCAATTTAAATTATTTGCCGATATTGTAACTGTTGACTTAAAAGACGGACTTAAAGATTCTATGAAATCGAGAAACATAGCTATTTTTATTAAATATGTATCTAAGTATGAATTTAATAACGATGTTACAATTCTTACACCTAAAAATATAAATTACACCGTCAACAAATTATTTTCTGAATTTCTATCGTTTTTATACGAGGGCGGCATTACTGAGTTTGAAGATGATTCTGAATATGCTCCAAGTGGCAGTGTTTCATTTTTAACAATTCACCAGTCCAAAGGTATGGAATTCCCGATAGTTTTAGTAGACTCATTATTTTCTGTTCCTAGAGAAGATTTAGATGACATGCTAATGTTTGTTGAAGATAACTTTTCAAGAAGAAAATCTTTTGAACCACGTGAATCAATAAAATTCTTTGATTTTTGGAGATTGTACTATACAGCTTTTTCAAGAGCAAAGGAATTATTAATTCTATTTGGTGCGAAAAGTTCAAGAGGAATTAGCAAATATTTTGAATCACATATAGATAGTCTTATTGAATATAATGATTTTCAAAATCTTAAAGCAAGTGAAATTAAAACTGCACAAATAAAGAAAACATACTCGTTTACAACAGATGTCGAGGTGTATGAAACTTCTCAAATTGAATACCTATTTTTTAAGGAATTAGGATATACAAGATTATCATACGGAGCAGCAATATTTGGACAGTTAGTCCATACAACAATTGAAGATATTCATAAGGCAGTTATTAACGGAGATAAAGAGCATATAGATAAGGACAAAATTAACCAGTGGATGATGATTAATTATGATTCAATAAGTAGAGCAGAAAAAAACTATTTATCACCAAGATTCTTAAATGAGGCATATCAACAGATTTTATCATACTATGAAAAAAGGGAGTCTAATTGGGAATCTATAAAAGAAGCTGAAATCCCAATTAGTATTGTTAAAGAAAATTATATACTAACTGGTAAAGTCGATCTTCTTCAAAGTGAAAATGGAGAGTATGAGATAATAGATTTTAAAACTGAAAAAAAACCGGATATTTTCAAAGAAAAAGAAAGAATTGAGAAGTCAAAAATGCAATTAGAAATATATGCATATATATTGGAAGAAAGATATGGACTTAATATTTCAAAGTTAAAAATTTATTACACTTCTGAACAAAATTCAAATCCGATAATTGAATTCAAAAAAGATAACAAGTCCATACATGAGACGATAAAATATTTTGATAATATTATTAAAAAAATTGAAAATAAAGAGTTTGATAATAGTCCTGAAAAAAATAGAATAAATAGAAATAGTGATTTGAGATATTATCTTAAAATAGTATAAGAAAGAGGTATAAATAATGAGTGAAAAATATGAACAAATAGATATGTTTGAGTTTGAAGAAAGAAAGCCAATAAAGGGATTTCCAGAACTTAGATGGACTGGTAAAAGACCATATAATTCTACACAGTATTATCCTGCACAACTTAAAGAAATATATGGTGAACCTAACAGTTCAGGTTGGCTAAATAAGATATTTTGGGGCGACAACATACAAGTAATGAGTCATCTTTTAAAAGAATATAGAGGTAAGGTTGATTTGATATATATTGACCCTCCGTTTGACTCAAAAGCAGACTATAAAATGAAAATAACTACAAAAGGGAAAACAGTGCTTAATGATTCAAATTTGTTTGAAGAAAAACAGTATGGAGACATTTGGACAAATGATGAATATTTACAATTCATGTATGAGAGATTAATTTTGTTAAGAGAGTTACTTTCAGATTCAGGAAGTATTTATTTGCATTGCGATTATAGAAAGTCTTCCCATCTAAGACTTCTACTCGATGAGGTTTTTGGTGGGAATAATTTTATTAACGAAATAGTATGGAGTTATAAATCAGGGGGAGTTAGTTCAAGATACTTTGCTAGAAAACATGATAATATATTTGTTTATTCTAAAACTGCAAATTATAAATTTAATATCCAAAAAGAAAAATCATATAATAGGGGATTTAAACCTTATAGATTTAAAAATGTTGAGGAGTTTAAAGATGAGGTGGGTTGGTATACAATGGTTAACATGCGTGATGTATGGGACCTTGATATGGTTGGGAGAACATCATCAGAGAGAACAGATTATCCAACTCAAAAACCAGAGACGTTATTATCAAGAATTATAGAATCATCTACGGATATTGGAGATTTAGTGTTTGATTGCTTTATGGGTTCTGGAACGACTCAAGCAGTTGCACTTAAAAGTGGCCGAAGATTTATAGGTGCTGATATTAACTTAGGTGCTGTTCAAACTACTACTAAGAGATTAAATAACATCTTAAAGGAAAGTACAAACCAATTATTTGGTGAAAAAATGACAGGGTTTGAAGTTTATAATGTTAATAACTATGATTTTTTCAGAAATCCAGTAGAGGCGAGAGATCTGTTAATCGAGGCGCTAAATATACAACCTTTCAGTCAAAGAAAAATATTTGATGGTGAACTTGATGGAAGAAATGTAAAAATTATGCCTGTAAATCGTATCACAACAAAAGCAGATTTAAAAGAATTGATTGCAAATCTACCATATGCGTCTTATGATAAAAAGAAGGAGGATAACCCAGGGCAACCCGTTGATTACATAACTTTAGTTTGTATGGGACATGAGTCCGACCTTTTAGCATCGTTTAAACAAGAGGTCTCATCGTATAAAATTGATGTTGAGATTGTAGATATCCTTACTGATAAAAAAGATTTAGAATTTAAAAGAGAAGCGAAGGCGGATTTAATGATAGAGGGAGACCAATTAGTTGTTAAGTCTTTTTACCCAATGAATTTAATGCAAAAACTCTCACTTCAAAAAGAACAAATCAGCGATTACAAGCAATTAGTTGAATCAATTGTCATTGATTGGAATTATGACGGCAGTACACTTAAACCAAGTGTTATTGACATACCAGATAAAAAAGATTTTGTAAAAGGAACGTATACCATACCAGAGAACAGAGGAGTCATTAGGGTTAAAATTACAGATTTATTGTCTGAGTCTCTAGAAGTTGAGGTAAAGTAAAATGAGTAAAAAAAACAAAGATTTCTCAAGTAGTTTCCCGTTTTTTGAAGCTCTTAAAGAATTTTATTTAGAAAACAAAGGGAAAATAAGAAGAAATTATAAAAGTATTACAAAGAAATATCTTGATTATAACGATATAAAAATAAATCCTAATGCATTTTTGCGAAAACCCCAATTTGAAGCATTAGAAATGTATGTTTTTCTAAAAGAGTTTATGGATAATAAGCATGTTCATGATATTTTTTCACTTTGGAAAGAACGACAAGATATGTTTTCAGAAAGATCTTATTATGCACCAGAAGCAACTAGGCTAGGACAGCTTACCATGTATGATGAAGAATCAGAAAGTTATGATGAAATATTTAATCTTATGAAAAAAGGTTCTGAAGATTATCCTAATTATATTTACGCTCTGACAATGGGGGTAGGGAAAACAATATTGATGGCAACTTGTATTTTTTATGAGTTTCTGCTTGCATCAAAATACCCTAAAGATTCAAGATTTTGCCATAATGCGTTAGTATTTGCTCCAGATAGAACTGTAAGACAATCCCTTCGTGAGATAGAAACATTTGATAGAAGTCAGGTTATTCCACCGGAATATTCGAGTGTTTTAAATACAAACATTAAATTCCATTTCCTAGATGACGATGCATCAACTTTAAATACAATTGATGGTTCAAGCTTTAATTTAATCATCTCAAATACACAGAAAATCATTTTAAAAACTAGAAGGGCGGAAATGAGTCCTCAAGAAAAACTAATGAAAATGAGTAGTGTTAGAAACGATTTATTTTCTGAAATAGATGATTTTTATGGAGATTTAGATGAATTAATGGATGAAAAAGAAGTTATAACTAATCAAAGATTTGAAAAACTAAAGCGACTGAAACAAATGGGAATATACGTTGATGAGGCACATCATATGTTCGGTAAAGAATTAATGAGTTCACTTCAAAGCGATGACAGAAAAACTAGTTTAAGAAATACAATTAATGAATTGGCAAGTGAACTTGAAAGCAAAGGTTCTAAAGTTGTAGCGTGTTACAATTATACTGGAACTCCTTACGTTAATAACACGATATTACCAGACGTTGTGTCGTATTATGGATTAAAAGAAGCAATTGATCAAGCATATTTAAAGACAGTTAAGATTAGGGGTTATGATAACGTTAAGGAAGATGATTTTTTAAAAGAATCTATTGAAGATTTTTTTGACAAACATAAAGAAAATACATATGAAGGATTGTTACCAAAGTTGGCTATTTTTGGCTCAACAGTTGATGAATTAATTAATGAAGTAAAACCAGCAGTTGAGAAAATACTAGAAAAACTAGGATTATCAACAGATAAAATTCTTGTAAACGTAGGTGACACAAAATATACAAAAGATGAAGATATAAGAAATTTTAACAATCTAGATGTGCTAGGCACAGAAGGATCAAAGAAGCAAATTATTTTGCTTGTTGGAAAAGGGAAAGAAGGGTGGAATTGTCGATCATTATTTGGTGTTGCTCTTTATAGAAAGCCTAGGTCAACAATATTTGTATTACAAGCAACTATGAGATGTTTAAGACAAATAACAGATGTACAACAAGAAGGGAATGTATACCTTTCAAAAGAAAACCTAGATATACTTAGCAATGAATTGGATAGAAACTTTAAATTATCGATTAAAGATATTACCAATGCACGTACGGATAAAATTGTTGTTGATGTTAGAATAGTTCCACCAATGAGGACTATATCTTTAGCTGAAATCAAACATCATTACAAGCTTATAAAACTTAATAATAATAAACCGATTAATTTTAATTTAGAACAATTGGATATTGAAAAGTATAAAAGTAGAATTTATGAAACTTCAGATATGACAGGTAGACAAAGTATAAAGGAAAAAGATATTAAAGTTGAGCAAACAGAGTATTCGCTATATACAACAGTGTTTGAAATATCAAGATATTTAAACATGGATCCTTTAACAATTGAAAAACTTATAAAATATGCTGCTGACGGAGTAGATATGATTTTAGATTATGTAAACAACTATAATGAAATATTATGGGATGTAATTGTTCCAAAGGTATTTTACTATTACTATGAAGTGGCATATCAAACTCAATCTCAAGTTCGAAATGTTCCACTTATAACAGATACAACAAAGCCATATTTTGTGTTTTCTGTTAAACCAGAATTAATTGTTAAAATCAATGACAATTACTTGAAAAAATGGAATCACAAAAGCTTCCATGTAGACAATTATTGCTTTGACTCGAAACCAGAATTAGAATTATTTTATCAATATATCAAATCAGATAAGGTTAAAGAAATTTATTTCACCGGAATGTTCACCAGTTCAAACAATGGATTAGAAGTACAATATATTGATCCGGTTTCAAAGATTGTTAGAAATTATTATCCTGATTTCCTGGTTGAGTTTGAGGATGGAACTTTTGAAATAATTGAGGTTAAAGGTGATGATAAAATTGATGATGAGGTGGTTCAAGCCAAAGCTTATGCAGCTTTAGAATTAGCTGAGAGTAGCAACATGTCATATAGCATGTTAAAAGCATCTGATATTATGAAAAAGAATATGATTTAATAAGGTGAGAAGAATGTCTAAAATATATTGGAACAATTCGTATTGGATGAGCTATATTAAGTTTGAACAAAGAGTTATAGAACTTAGTCATATAATATCTTTTGATGATAAACAAATGTCTGTATATTCTAATGAAATAGCTGATTTGATTTTAAGTGTAATGTCAAAAGTAGAATCGGTATTAAAAGATATATATGAGAGGAATATTTATCCTTTTGAATTTGATAATCAAATAACATAACAATATTCAGATTCATATTTTTTCAAAGAATAAGTAGAATCAAAAAAAAGAACTAAATGGACATTAAAAAAATGTTTAAGTGCTTTGAATATGAAAGTAGGACTTGATAAAAAGTATTTAACACTTAGAGATAATTTTTTCAGATTTAATAATTATTCAAATACCATAATTCCTTTTGGATTTTTAGATAATAAAAACGAAATATTGGGAGGAAAGTTTGCTCCGTCAATATGGATTAAAGAAAAATCAAGATTTGAGGATGTTTCTTGGTTAGATACTTATAATAGTTTGAAACATGATTATTCAAATTCTGTAAAAGAAAATGGGAATTTAATGAATCTAGTATTTTCATTATCAGCATTATATATGTTAATAATCTATTTGGAATTTTATCGTTCTAAGAGATATGTTTTATCTGTGAGTGAACTTAATAACTACTATAGCGAAACATTAGGTGCCAATTTATTTAGTATTAATATTTTTAACGATAGCACACAATATTTTTTTACCAGAAGCTTAGACGGACAAATGAAAATGTATGGGGAAGGTATTGAAAACTCAACACTACTTATAGTAGAACATCCAAAAACATATCAAATAATAAATGATAAGATTAAAAAGTATAAAGAAAAAATCCAACAGTCAAAACAATAGATATGGATAGATTTATAAACGTTAATGTTGATGAAAACTCAGAAGAGTTCAAATTTTATCAAAGTATTGTTTTGATAGATCGAAAATATTCTAAGCACAGACTTGTTATTTTAAATGAAGGAAATAAAGATTATTATGATTGGATGTATATGAAGCAAAAGATAACGCAAAATGACGAAAGATTTATTAAGAAAACCAACCAATTCATATCTAAGATTAAAATTAATGATAGCGTTGAGGTTATAACTCTTAATAATGAATTAATTAAAGAAAAACTAGTGGAAATTAACAATGATTGTAAAACACTAGTAATTCAAACAGGAGAACAGGGGAAATATTCATTTCCAAAAAGTAATATTAAAAGAGCAAGAATTATATAAAAATGGATTTTAATAGCCAATAATATGCGTGCATGGACAAGTGTAAGTATATATGATGTAAAATTCATGTATTATTGAATTGCTGTTGATATATGGTTGAGATAGATTTTCAAAATGACATAGGAGAGGATATTTGTGAAAAAAACATTATTATTAATAGTGGCTGCAGTATTATCTATAGTCTTACTTGGCTGCAACCAAAATGAAGAAGAGTATAAGGTTTATGCAGTTGTTCATTACGAATCGAATTTAATGGGTGGAACTACTGATAAGATCATTTTTGGAACCCAATATTCATTAGAAGGAAAAAAGAGCACTGTTTACTTTTATAGTGAAAAAAAGAATGCAATCCAACTACAACCTACAAAGTTAGGAAATACAATTATTAACGTTAACGCTTCATGGAGTGATATAAAATCAATTGAATCTATCGGGTTAAAAAACGTTTATTATAATAAACATGAACTTATCAATGATTCTGAGATAGAGGTGTTTAAAATAACAAGACATCAAAACTATGGAACGATGATTCAAATTGATGAAATCTATGTAATTAACGTGGAGGATATAACTGCTTTTGAGTTTATTTATAAAATAGATGAGTTGGAATAAAATAGCAATCACTCATATAAGTCAATAATATGTGGGCATGTCTGACTTGAAATAATAATAAAATAGATTTCAAGTGTTGTCGAAATAGTGTTGAAAGATATATTCAAAAATGCAATTATTGCTACAGGAAACGCATCAATTATTATAATAAATATAACGAAAATTTATAAAATGGGAGTAGATATAATGGAAAAATCTAAAAAAATTTTAGAAGATTTATTATTGGATATTGATATTTTAAATGAACTGGACAAGTGGACTAATGAAATCAACTTTTTTAAAATTTCCAGCATGGAGAATCAAGAAATTAAACATAGTCATACATTAGCCTGGTTTTTCGATCCAAATGAAAACCATTTTATAGGTGATCAAGTGATCAGGAGATTTTTGCAAAAAGTAATTAGTAGCAACAAAGAAGTAGTAAAGGATTTAGATATATATGATGTTTCTCTTATTGATTATAGTAGTTTTATAGCCAAACGAGAATGGAGAAACATCGATATTTTACTTCAGTCAAATGAGTTGAAAATTATTTTTATTATTGAAAACAAAGTCTATGCTAGTGAGAGTAACGATCAACTTAATAGATATTTTAATATCATTAATAAGGAATTTCCGGATTATAAAAAAGTATTTATCTATTTGACACGAGAAGGTGAAGTACCAACAGATCATATAAATTGGTGTATTGCAGATTATAAAATGATTATTGCTGCGCTAGAAGAAACATGTAATTCTAATACAACAATTTCTTCTAAGACCAATTTAATAATCAATGATTACATTGCAATGATAAGGAGGAATTTTGGAATGGATAACGAACTAAAAAAGACAGCTCAAAAAATATATTTAAAGCACAAAAAAGCTTTTGACTTAATTTATGAAGTTTCTACTAATGTCTACTCTCAGTTTTCGGAGTATATAAAAAATTGGTTAAGTGATAATAAATTAAAATATAATATCAATTTTAATGAAGCTTATTCTACAAACTCAATTATAAGGTTCACAACTCCATATATAGATGAAATGTTTCCCTTTGATGATAAAAAAGCAGATGGTTGGAATTTTGGCCACAGTTTTATGTACGAAATAAATATTAACAAGGATAGAATACATTTACTAGGAGTCTTATCTAATTTTAATAGACCTAATTCAAAGCATTTTAAAGATTACAATAAAAATTCCAGAAGTAAAAAGTGGAGAGTGGTAATGCCTAGCAAAATCCTTTTACATGAAGATTTTATTGCAGAAGGTCTTACCGATGAAACTGTTAAAAAATTAGAAAAAGGATTATCTAAAATATTGCCTAAGTATATTGAAGATTTCGAAAAAGATATGCAAAAACACATAGGAGATAACATATAATGCAAAAATATATTGACATACAGAAAACAACTTATGAAATTGCATTTCGAGAAATTGTTTCACAAAAAAAACTTAATCATTGGATGTGGTATATATTTCCGCAAATACATTCATTAGGCAAAAGTAATATTTCAAAATATTATGCTATTAAAAATATTAATGAATGCATAGAGTACTTAAATAACAAATATCTTTATGATAATATTTATAATATATGTTTAGAATTATTGAAACACGATATTTATAACCCAATAGTTATATTCGGGGAAATTGACTCTAAAAAACTACAATCATCTATGACATTATTTGATTATACAATTGAGAATAGTAGAAATTTGTTAGACAAAAAAATAGTAAATATATTCAAAAAAGTATTAGATAAATATTATTATGTGCAAAGAGACCGATTGACTTTAGAAATATTGGAAGGAACTAAGTAGTTTTAAAGAGATTATTATCTCATATAGATACAAAGTCAATAATTAGTGTTGACGCCCATACTCAAATAGTAATCAAGTAGCACCAATACAATTAATAACTACAATGATATAGGTTTGAGAGCAACAAAAAAAGTTAATAAAAAGACTTAAAAAAAGTATATTTGTCTACCACTAGATACACTACAAACTGACCTGTTCAGCGTATAATCTAGTTATCGTGGATATCTGGCTTTAAAAGTCTAGGATTAAAAGGAGCATTATTTGTTCCTTTTTTTCTTGCGAAAATTCGTAGATTTCACTTTCAATTAATGGGAGGTGGAAATTAT
>Ga0265295_1007694_pt1 | contig 12279 bp, 11 predicted proteins | sample Munlansysbiofilm_FD_192503 | JGI IMG/M metagenome (GOLD analysis project Ga0265295, IMG submission 192503) | Leachate microbial communities from a municipal landfill in Southern Ontario, Canada - Methane capture system biofilm | ecosystem: Engineered > Solid waste > Landfill > Unclassified ... | reverse complement strand
AAGCCCTCCGTCGATAAGAGCCTTGGCAAGGCCGACGGCCTTGGAGGCATCATCAATCTTTACTACCGGTACCAGTCCAATCTGGTGAAGTTGTGCAAACAGTTCGTCATGCATAGTGTTGCTCCTTTATGTTCCAATAATGAAACGTTGTTCCAAAATAATATTGACAGGCATCAGCATACCCTCTATGATTTCAAATATCAAGAGGATATATCTGATAAGTTAAAAAATGCCAGGAGGAATATATGGGTAAGAAGTTTGTGACATTTGGTGAAATCATGCTGAGGTTGAAGTCTCCCGGACACGAGCGTTTCTTCCAATCCCCCTCACTTGAGGCCACATTCGGAGGTGGGGAAGCCAACGTAGCGGTGTCTCTCTCCCTGTTGGGCAAGGATGCACGGTTTGTCACCGCACTTCCTGCCAATGCCATCGGTGAATCTGCAGTAAGGGAAGTACGCAAGTACGGTGTCGATACTTCCGCCATCAACATGACCAAGGGTGGACGGGTAGGCATCTACTTCCTGGAGACTGGAGCAAACCAGAGACCTAGCTCAGTGGTGTATGATAGAGCTGAATCTTCGATTGCTTTGGCCAAGCCCTCAGATTTTGATTTTGTTGCCATCATGGATGATGCAGCATGGCTGCATGTGACCGGCATCACCCCGGCCATCAGCCAAGACGCTGCCGACAGCTGTCTTGCAGCCATGCAGGAAGCAAAGAAGCAAGGTGCCACCGTCTCTGTCGACCTCAACTATCGCAAGAAGCTCTGGAACTATGGAAAGAAGGCTCCTGAGGTAATGCGCGAGCTGGTAAAGTATGCTGATGTCATCATTGCCAACGAGGAAGATATCCAGAAGTGTCTGGGAATCGAAGCAAAAGTAGATGTCACCAGTGGCGAGTTGGATACCGATGTGTACAAAGAGCTTACCGCAGAGGTGAAGCGCCAGTTCCCGAATATCAGTGTGGTGGCCGTTACCCTGCGTGAAAGCAAGAGTGCCGACCACAATGGATGGAGTGCAGCGCTCAGTGGCAAGAGTGGGTTCTACCTCTCCCGCCACTATGAGATCACCGATATCATCGACCGTGTCGGTGGTGGTGACTCTTTCTCTGCCGGCCTCATCTATGCACTCAGCGAATACGGTGATGATGAGCAGTATGTCATCAACTTTGCCGTTGCAGCTTCTGCATTGAAGCACTCCATCGATGGAGACTTCAATCTCACCACCAAGGCAGAGGTGGAAGCCCTGCTCAAGGGTGATGGGAGCGGCCGCGTACAGCGCTAACTCATCATGCCATGCAACAATCGGGAGTGAAGCCTTCGTGCCTCACTCCTTTTTTTTCGTCTTTACCCAACCTTTATCTTCTGTCCGCAAACTCTGTATTTCTCCTTTCTATACTCAGGGCAGTACAAAGGAGTCATATCATGTATAAAACACTAATCGTAACACTTATTCTTACCGTGTTGGGCAGCTTCGCCCTGATCGCGCAACCTCTCGAAGAGCAGCAGAACGTGGTGATGGAAGAGACCATTGTCACCAATCATTCAGAGGACGGCCTCTCCTACATGAGGGAAGAAGAGAAGCTTGCCCGTGATGTCTACCTTGCTCTGTATGAGAAGTGGGGTATTCGGACGTTCCTCAACATTGCAAAGGCAGAGCAACAGCACATGGATACCGTGGGAGCCCTGCTGGATGCCAGAGGGCTTGATGATCCTGCAAAGGACGCACAGGCCGGTGTTTTTCAGAATTCCGAACTTGCCAAGCTGTATGATGAGCTGGTAGCTTTGGGAAGTGTGAGTGCAAAGGATGCCTTTATGGTCGGTGCCATCATTGAGGATCTGGATATCTACGATCTGGATCAGTACCTTGCACAGACAGAGGATGAAGCGGAAATCTGGGTGTATACCAATCTCAAGCGGGGATCGGAAAACCACATGCGCAGCTTTGTCCGCCAACTGGAGCGGTATGGGACAACCTATGAGGCACGCTACATATCCTCTGAAGAGCTCTCCTCAATCCTGAGGCGGTGAGGCATTGGCAATGTTCTCAAGATCCTTTTCTGAGAGCATACTTTTTCCCTTGCTGTGAAACGCAAACAACTCCTCGGTTGCCAAGGCTATCTTGGTGACCGAGAAGTCTTTTCCATGTGGATAGATGTAGTAGGTATCATCCAGGGTTGAGAGGTCTATGCAATCCCCTTTTCCGAAGTAGTTGTATTCAATATGGCAGGAGTACATGGAGAGGGCTGTTTTTGCCAGAAGGAAACTTTCACCATCAAAATTCCCTTCCAAAGAAAAGCCATGCATGGAGTGGGTGAGTGTGGCATTGCCCAAGGGAATATAACCCTTGGCATTAGGCAGAGCTTCCACTCCAACCTCAACTTCAAGATGATATGATCCCGCATGGATTTGGTTGCGCACCTGCTCGCGTTCCCATTCATACCAATCGGGGATGTGAGGGAATTCAGTTACCAATTCCTGCTCATCGGTAGCTTTTACCACCGCTTCAAGCTGTCCATATTGACTCATCTCCCACTCTTTGGAGCAGGCTTCACACCCTAGACGCGTTCCCTTGCTGTACATCTTGTATTCGGTATGGCAGTGGGGACATTGATACAGTGGTTTGTGTAGACCTTCAGCACGGGTTTTGGTATTGATGCTGATCTTGTTTTCTGCTTGCCAGCGATACTCATCATATACAAACGCCTTGCGGATGGTAGCATTGATGGATGCGGTAGAAGCCTTTGCAAGCTCTTCTTTTGTATAGAGAAGGCTCATATCGGCTTCAATACGACTCCCACGATTTTTCGGATTCCAGACAGGACTGTTCAGATAGTGGCCGTGCATGTTGAGCATCACCACCGGAACGCCCAACAGCTTTGCCATCTTGCCAAGCGAGTCGGGAAGGACAGCAGTGGTACCAACCAATGAGTACCGTGCCTCAGGATAGAGGGCAAGAATATCCTGATTGGTAATGAGCACTTCCCTGATTTGGCGGATGAGCTGCAAATCGTTGGTAAACTTTCGTTTGCAGATGCCTCCTGCGTTTCTGAGGAGCCACTCACGCTTCAAAAACCCATCAATGGCAACCACATAGTTTGCCCGATAGGGAAACAGGGCGGCAGTGGTTACTTTGAAATCGATGAACGCATGGTGCGTGCACAACAGGAGAAAGGGAGGTTTCACTCCTTCCATGCGAGTTTTGTTGACCTTCAGATGGTGCATCCATACATCAGGGAAACTCAGGATCCATGTGACTGGTCGGAGGTAGTTGCGTTGCCGTATTGGCTTGCGCTTCATGTCAAACCGCGTAGCTTTTTGGAGTTTCTTGATACCTGTCATGCATGTTCTCCCATTTCGAGCAGTATACACTATGCCCGAACGAGAGGAAGACCCCAGCTCCCCATTTCTCTTGGACAAGCTGAATCTTTCCAGTATGATGCACACAGGAGCATTACATGAACAAGACTCTTTACTCCCTTGCCAAAGCGTATACGGAGGCTTCTCTGGATTCAGTATTCTCAGAGAATGACCTGATTTGCATCCTTTCCAGCAGGGGTGTTCCCTACTATGTATCCATTGTTGAAAACGCTTTTGCCGCCTATCGGGGCGAAAAAGGTCTGACTGGCTATCTTGCCCTTTCCCTTCAGGAAGATGATGCCAGTGAACTCGAGTACATTGACTTGCAGCAGGCCCAGGAGTGTCTGTTGGGTATCATGGGAAATGATGCAAGTGAGCTGGAGGAAGCAGACCGCAAGGCAGTGGAGGAGAGTGGTGTCGACTTTGGGGATGCCGGCTTGCCACAGTTTCGCAGCAAGTTGCAGTATCAGTTTCCTTGGTACATCACAGAGGAAGAAACTGAGGATCTCATCCTCATCATGCGGGCCCTCTTGTTTGCCAAGGGGTATTTTGCAGCGTTCAACAAGAAAAGCAAGACAAACAGCTTCTCCTTCTGGCTTGACTCCTTGGGCTTGAAAGACCAGGCCAAGAAAGAATATATGCCCTGTATCACAAAAGAAGGTGATGAATTTACTGTCACCACCAGGGTGCTCCAGGACGAAGCGTATGGCTTCACCTATCCCCAGGCCTATTTCACCAACGAGGAGCGGAAACTTGCTTTCAAGCGGATGCGTGCCAAGCCAGGAAAGGTCTACTACTACATGATAGGGCTGCTTCCTGAACCGATGATGGGGCAAAAGAGCGAACGACCGGTATATCCCATCTTCAGCCTTATCTACGATCCTCAGTCGCATATGATTCTCGATGTTTACATCGTTGAGGACTATGAGAAGGAGCATGGGCTTTTCATCTCACGCCTCTTGGAAATTTTCGAGAAGGAAGGCAAACCCCAGGCCATCCACTGCTTCGGCAAGCGCACCCTCGCCTTGCTCAGCCAGATGGGCAAGCAGGTCGGTATCATGGTGGTCGAAGGGACTCAGAAGGAGGAGATGGAAAAACTGGTCATGGAAATGTTGGAAGACTTGTATGCTGATCACGAACATGAGCACGAGCATGGTCCTGATTGCTCTTGCCATCATGATCATGATCACGATCACGACCATCACCACTAAGGTAACAGGGGTACCCAATGAATCCTCCCCAAGGCAGATGAGAATGCTCATCGGACCGAAGAGGGAGGAATTCAGTGAGGCAAAGAAGAGATAAAGGCTTGGTTCCTATTGGTCTCCCCGCTCAGGGACAATGCAGATGAATACGAACGTGCCATCTCCAGCATTGGAGACCTGATGCACGACATCATCAGGTACATACGCCACCGAGCCAGCGGTCAGTGGATAGTCTTTTCCATCCATCAACAAGTTTCCAACGCCTTCCACTGCATAGATGATATGCTGCCATGGATGGGCATGGTAGGGAGCCTTGCCTCCCTTTTGGAGGGTGAACATACGCATCACGTGATCTTTCCACCCCTGCTGGGGGCCGACCAACACTTGCTTGGTAATCGTTTCTGATATCTGTTTCTTCTCTATCTCATCTCTATGGGATACAAACATGGCTGACTCCTTATGCCTTGCCGACAAGCTTTTCCAATATGATATCCGTTCGAAGTGCACTTTCACCGGTGCTCTCGCATAGTCCTTTCCCCAATAGGTGGTTTACCACCGTCTGGATCAGCGGTTGGGCGACATGCATGGGAGGATCATCCACCGCAATGGTTTCCACTCCTTTCTCAGTTTCCAGGAGAATGGGGGCGGCTATATCCAATACCGAGTAGGTGAGCTTGCCTTTCTCACAGAATATCTCGGTTTTGTCTTCATCCCTGAAGGTGTTGAAACACCAAAGACCTGTGCCGGCAATCCCTGACTCGGTTCGGAAATGGCCATAGACCATATCATCAGCAGCGTAGGTTTTGCTCTGGTTCATTCCCTCGCCATGGGCCTCCTCTATCGGGCCGAGAATCCAATCGATGAGGTCGAGGGCATGGGAACCGACATCATGGAATTTGCCGCCACCACTTATTTCCGGGTTGACTCTCCAGATGCCCCCATCCTTGTAATCCTCTTCCTTGATCGACTGTTGCATCAAGATGTGCACAGCGCGTACCGGACCGAGGGTGCTCGAATCGATGAGCTTCTTCACGTGAAGGTACTTCGGAAGGGCTCTGCGGTAGTAAGCGCAAAAGAGGGGAACCCCTGCCTGCTTGCATGCCTCTACCATATTGTTGCTCTGTTCTGCATTGAGGCCCATGGGCTTCTCGCAGTAGACAGGCTTTCCTGCTCTGGCTGCACGAAGGGTGTAGCCATAGTGGTAGGCGGGAGGCGTTGCAATATAGATTGCATCCACCTCATCGTCATCAATGAGAGATTGTGCATCATCATAGTGCTTTGGCACTCCATGCCGCTTGGCATAATCGGCTGCCAGAGCCCCGTTGCGTCGCATTACTGCCACCAAGGAGGAACCCTCTGCCTTCTGGAAACCAGGTCCGCTCTTTACTTCGGTGACTGAACCGCATCCGATCATTCCCCAACGAATCTGCTGCATGCTATCCTCCTCTTTTCTTTGATGGTAGCGTAGCCCTGGGAAAAAGAACATCCCCGATTTCTCGGGGATGCGTCATCTTCCTACTTGCTTGTCCAACCCAGCAGTTTGGACAACTCTTCGCAGGCATCTGTGATGGAAGCGGTGATGCGCTTCTTTTCTTCAGGGTTGAACCTGAACAGAGGCCAAGAGACACTCATTGCTGCCACCACCTTTCCGGTGTAGTCACGGATGGGAGAGCCGATGCACAGCGTTCCCATCTCATGCTCCTCATTGTCAGATGCCCACCCTTGTTTGCGAATCTGGTTCAATTCCTCTCGCAATTTCTGGGGATCTTGAATGGTATTCGGGGTGAAGGGCTTGAGATGTATTGCTTCCAGATATCCCCTCACGTCTCCCTCTCCCAGGTCACTGAGCAGGATTTTCCCGATCGCCGTACAGTAGAGAGGAATGCTTTTCCCGACCCTGCTGTACATGCGAATGGTAAAGGAGGATTCTTTTTTCAGTACATAGACAGCCTCGTTCTCTTCCCTGACACCCATGTGCACCGTCTCGCCCAGTTCGTCGCACAGACGTTGGGCAATTGGGTTTGCAACATGGATCAGGTCGATGTGCTCAAGGCCGTGGGACCCGACGCTGAACATCTTCAGCGTAAGGCTGTAGAGATCGTTAGGGTCCCGGTAGACATACCCGAGCGAGACGAGGGTTGAAAGAAATCTGAGGAGGGTGGCTTTTGGCAACTTGGTTTCCTTGGCAAGGCTTTCCAAGTTGATGCTCTGATGCCTGGAAAGAGTCTCAAGGATTGCAATGGTCCTGATAACCCCGCTTGTTTGTTGTTTCTCGCTGCCCGTTTCAGTCTCTTTCTTATCCATCGCATTACCCCTCAAAATATGCCTTGGCATTGCCAAATGAGATATTTCTCACGACAGTTCCCAACATGTCCATATCGTAGGGGATTTCTCCTTCTTCAGCCCAAGTGCCAAAGATATTGCACAAGATCCTCCTGAAATACTCATGGCGTGAGTACGAGAGGAAGGAACGGCTGTCGGTGAGCATACCGATGAATCGGGGAAGCAAGCCCACATTCCCAAGCAGTTTCATTTGCTCTTCCATTCCATCCTTGTGGTCTGCAAACCACCAGGCAGAGCCCAGTTGCATCTTGCCCGGAATTCCGTCCTGGTAACAGCCCATGAGTGTGGCAAGGCTGTAGTAGTCCTTCGGATTCAGGGTGTAGAGGATGGTCTTGGGGACCTCGCCTGTTTGTGAGAGATTGTTCAGGAATACACTCAGACCTTGGGCGAGTTCCTTGTCGTGGGAAGCATCAAAGCCGGTATCGGGTCCAAGTGACTTGAACATGAGGCCGTTGTTGTCCCTGATGGAGGCGAAGTGCAACTGCATGGCGATGTTTCGTTTTGCATAGGCACGGGCCAGATGGGTGAGTACAAAGGTCTTGTAAGCCTCCACTTCCACTTCACTGAGGGATGCTCCGGCAAGTTTCTTTGCATAGATTGCATTGACTTCGCTTTCGCTCTTGAAGATTGCAGGGGCAGTCACCAAGGCATGGTCGGAAGCCTTGCATCCCATGCTCACAAAGAAGTCGAGGCGACTGATCAGGGCATCAACCACATCGGTTGCCTGCTCAAGTTTCTTGCCACTCGCTTTGGCAAGGGAATCGATATATGCGACAAAAGTCTCCTTCTCGATGCCGAGTGCCTTGTCCGGGCGGAAAGAGGGAATGACTTTTGCAGGGAAGTCCTTCTGGGCAGCAATCTGCTGGTGGTAGCCCAAGTCATCCGCCGGGTCATCAGTAGTACCCACCGCATAGACCTTGAACTGCTTCATGATGCCCTTCACCGAAAGGTTCTCATTCTCCTTGAACTGACGGTTTGCCTCATCGTAGATGGCCTTGGCATTCTTGGTGTTCAGCACTTCCTTGATGCCGAAGTAGCGCTGAAGCTCAAGATGCGTCCAGTGATAGAGCGGATTCCCCAGGCTGTTCTCCATGGTGGCTGCCCATGCCAGGAACTTGTCATAGGGATCGGCATCCTTTCCGGTAACCAAAGCCTCGGGCGTACCGTTTGCACGCATGGCTCTCCATTTGTAGTGATCTCCGCCCAACCACGCATCGGTGATGGTGGTAAAGCGCTTGTTGTTTGCAATTTCACTGGGGTTGAGGTGGCAGTGATAATCGAAGATCATCTCGCCTTTGGCATGATCGTGGTACAGTGCCTGTGCGGTTTTTGTCTGCAGTAAAAAGTTTTCGTCCATAAATGGTTTCATTGTGTTTCTCCTTTGTGCTTGTGTCCTAGAGGATCACTCCATCCTTGAACAGCGAGATCTCTGCGTATCCGTTCTCTTCATTCTTGGTCAAAATTTCTCCACTTGCAACTGCCTTGATCAAGGAGAGGAAGTCCGAAAGTACGGAATCGCCCTCCTCGGTAAGAAGTCTCCCTGCATTGAAGTCTATCCAATTCGGCTTCTTTGCCGCAAGCTCGCTGTTGCTGGATATCTTGACCGTCGGTACCGGGGCTCCCAGTGGAGTTCCCCTTCCGGTGGTAAAGAGGATGATGTGGCAGCCTGCAGCGGTGAGTGCGGTAGTGGAGACAATATCGTTGCCTGGGCCCGAAAGCAGATTGAGCCCCCGCTTTTGTACACGCTGGCCATAGGAGAGGATATCGGTGATGATGGCCTGTCCTCCCTTCTGGATGCACCCAAGACTCTTGTCCTCAAGGGTGGAGATGCCTCCTGCCTTGTTTCCTGGTGAGGGATTTTCATACACGACCTGCTCATGCTTGACAAAGTACTGCTTGAAATCGTCGATCAGCTTGACGGTCTGCGCATAGACATCCTCATTTGCAGCACGGTTCATCAACAGTTGCTCGGCACCGAACATTTCGGGGACTTCGGTCAGCAAGCCTGTTCCTCCCATGGCGGTGAGCTCGTCGCAGAAACGTCCAACCAAGGGGTTGGCGGTGATGCCGCTCAGTCCATCTGAGCCGCCGCACTTGAACCCGACGACCAGGTTGTCCATTCCCACGTCCTCACGCGTATCCTGTTTCATTACCTCATACAGGTCGCTGAGGATCTTCTTGCTCTCTTGCAGCTCGTCACTGACTTCCTGGGTGGTGAGGAACCTGACACGCTTCTCGTCCACCTTGCCTACCAAGGCACGGAAAGACTCAGGGGTGTTGTTTTCACAGCCAAGGGAGAGTACCAGTACTGCTCCTGCATTGGGATGGTGGACCAGATCCGAGAGGATGGTTCGGGTTGCCTCGTGGTCATCCCCAAGCTGGGAACACCCATATGGGTGCGCCCATACGTGAATTCCGTCGTAGAAGTCGCTCTTTGCCAGGTTGGCATTTGCCCAAGCAACGAGATTCTCTGCAATCTTGTTCACACATCCGACGGTGGGTACTATCCACAGCTCATTACGAATGCCAACGGCTCCGTTTGCACGGCGATAGGCCTTGATGGTAGGAACCTTTCCTTCCCACTTTTTCTGACGCTCCTTTGCCTTTGCCTGAAAAAGACCGGCAAGGTTTTGGTCGTAGTGGTATTCAGCCTTCTCGGAAAGCAGTGTCCTGATGTTGGACGCATGGACGTGCTCGCCTACGGCGATGTCAGCCTGTGCCGAACCGATGGGGGCTCCGTACTTGATGATCGGTTCACCGTTTGCTATCGGCTTGATGGCAAACTTGTGGCCGAAGGGTATGTCGGATAGAAGGGTGACGGAAATCCCGTCGACCTCAACCACCGTTGATGCCGCAAGATTCTGGACGGCAACCGCCACAGAATCTTCCGGATGAACTTTTACAAACGCATAAGGTTGCATGGATTCTCCTTTTCAGAGGGCCTTCAGGGCCTCGGTCATACCGACACTCCAGATGGACTGCAGGTTGGCTTTCACTGCATTCTCAAGGCCAGGAACTGTGCTCAGGTCCTGAGCCCACCATTTCTGGTTGGAGAGTACAGCCTTTGCAAGGCGCTGTGCCTTTTCTTCTGCGGTTCCGCCTTGTTTGTAGAGATCGGCAAAGAAGGAAAGCACCTCACTGTCATCCTGGATGAGGTAGGTCTCGTTTCCTCTGTTCCCTTTCAGTGCCGCGCCTTCATACTCTGTGCCTTCATAGAAGCTGATCAAGGCAGAGAGGGCAAAAACCAGACGCTTGGGAAGCTTGCCTTGCTTCTCGTAGTACCCCAACAGGGAGGGAAGATCGCGAGTCTTGAACTTTGAGACCGAATTCAGGGAGATGGAAAGCAACTGGTGCGGGTTGTACGGGTTCTCAAAGCGCTCCAACACATCAGCAGCGTATGCTTCGAGTTCTTGCTTCGAGCCATCCATCGAGGGAATGATCTCTTCAAAGATACCACTGTGCATGAACGGATAGAGCAAGGCCTTGTCGGCTATGCAGTCCTGCACGGTGTTCAGTCCTGCCTGATAGGCAGCCAGGACACTCATGGTATGCGCGCCATTGAGGATGCGCACCTTGCGGGTCCGGTAGAAGCTCATGTCGTCGGTCCAGACCACATTCAGTCCAGCCTTGTTGAACGGCAGCTCGTCCTCGTGGAAGGCCTTGTGGCACTCGATGACCCAGAGGTGGAAAATCTCAGCTGAATCGAGGAGGTTGTCCTGATAGCCCAGCTTGGTGCACAGAGCCTCGGCTTCGGCTCTCGGATAACCGGGAACGATGCGGTCGACCAGCGAGTTGCAGAAGTCACATGCCTCATCGAGCCAGAGGACGAACTTCTCCTCAAGATTCCACTCCTGGGCATACTGTTTGACGATTCTCTTCAGGTTGTCCCCGTTCTTGTCGATGAGTTCACAGGGAATTACGATCAGACCCTTGCTTGCATCGCCGCCGAAGGCCTGATAGCGCTTGTAGAGGAACGAACAGACCTTTGCAGGGAAGGAGACCTGCATCTCATCATCAAGGTTGTCGCCGCTGTGGTAGGCGATGCCTGCCTCGGTGGTGTTGGAAATGATGAAGCGGAGGTCCTCGCTTTCGGCTAGCTTGAGGTACTCAGCGCGGTCATCGGCCTTGTACGGGTTGAGACAGCGGCTGACCGAATTGATGGTGCGATACTGCTCAACCGTCTTGCCGTTCTGCACACCGCGCAGGACGGTGGTGTACAGTCCCTTCTGGGCGTTGATCATATCCGAAAGACCTCGGTCGAGTGGTTGTACAAGTACCACATTGCCGTTGAAGTCGGTCTTTTCATTGAGAATATCGATCATCCAGTCGACAAATGCCCTGAGAAAGTTGCCTTCCCCGAACTGCAGGATTTTTTCCTTTCTCTGTATCGGTTGGTGAACGTCTTGTATTGATTGCATGCTGAATTCTCCTTTCTGTATATGGTTATATTGGTTTTTTTCTTCCATACAGATAATAGGCCATGATGGCACAGGTCGTCTGTTGGAATACGATGCTCAGGATGACGGGAAGGGCCGATTCGGCCGGAAAGTAGTCGATGGCCAGCACGAGTGCTGCACTGATGTTTCTCAGCGAGGAACCGAAGGTGAGGCTTTTTCGCTCAGGTTCCTGAAGTCCTGCCGCCTTGCCGAGCGCATTGGAGAGTGGGTAGCCCACTGCAGCAAGAAAGGCACACAACAAGGCGATGGGAAGATAGGTGAGCGAGGCGTTGGAGATGAGGCGGTCGGCTATCTGGGATGTATTGATGCCGATGATGAGAAAGAGAAAAATCTTGGAGAACGGCCGGAGGCAGGGGGCGACATGCTCTGTCACCTTGGCTTTGGTGAAGTTGTTGATCAGGATACCAGCCATCGAGGGAAGCACGACCATCAGCAAGAGGGAGATCATCATACCCGTCACGTCAATCTGCACCGTAGTTCGTGCAAGGATACGGACAGTGAGGGGAGTGAGGAGCGGGGCAAGCAGCGTGGATACGAGGATAAGGGTCAGTGATAGGGCTTCGCTTCCCTTGTATATGCCAGCCCAGATGTAGCCGGTCAGTGCGGTGGGAATGGACATGAGCAGGACAAAGCCGGTGATCACTTCACTCTGGTTGGGAAAGAGAAGATTCGCCAAGGACCAAGAGAGAAGAGGCATGATGATGTTTGATCCAAAGAGGAAGACCAGAATGGCTTTGGGCTTGCGTATTACCTTGAAAAAGTCCTGTGAGCTGATACCAAGGGCTCCGCTGAAGGTAATGAAAGCAAAGAGGTAGGAAACAGAGGGTTTCAACCACGAGATGAGGGAACCCAGGACGAGACCCAGAATTACCCCGCTGGGGGTGAGGACCGGCATGATCCGTTCCAAACGATAGTT
>Ga0265295_1007693_pt1 | contig 12280 bp, 6 predicted proteins | sample Munlansysbiofilm_FD_192503 | JGI IMG/M metagenome (GOLD analysis project Ga0265295, IMG submission 192503) | Leachate microbial communities from a municipal landfill in Southern Ontario, Canada - Methane capture system biofilm | ecosystem: Engineered > Solid waste > Landfill > Unclassified ... | reverse complement strand
GAGTTTTTTATTTAGAAGAAAACAAAGTATTTTCAATAATTAGAGATATAAGTAATATTAAAAAAAGTCAGGAAATTCAAAAGGAATTAAAAAAACATTATCAGGATATACTCAATCGTTTAGATCATGGAATAGTTGAAACCAATAGTGATTGGGCTATTCAATATGCAAATGTTGCATTCAATGAAATAATAGGAATAGAAAAACAAACCGTTAGGAATAAAAACTTATTTAATTTTTTGCAATTTTCACAAGAAAAGGCAGAGCTTTTTTTTAAAAAACCAACAAAAACCACCAAAATATATGTTTTGGAAGCTAAAATAGAAACCCTTAAAAAAAGTAAAGATTTAAAAATTAGCATTGCAAAAACGATTAGCCAAACAACCAACGAAATTCTATATAATATTGATATAGAAGATATTACAGAAGAAAAGAAAAAAAGAGAAGTTCTTAAAAAAAACGAAAAAACATATAGAAATCTAGTAGAGTCATCACCCAATGGTATTATTATTCGTGACGAAACATCAATTTTATTTGCTAATAAAACAGCAATTAATATTTTAGGCTTTAAAAGTTTGGAACAAGCGCGAAGTTACAAATTAGATGATTTGTATCTTCCTGAATATACTAAGCAAATTCGAGAGCGTCTTCAAAATATATTAGCAGAAAAGGATATTTCATATTTAGAAGTAAAAAAAAAACGCCCAATAGACGGCAAAATTATTGAAATAGAAACTATTCCAGCTCGAATTTATTATGAAGGGAAAGAAGCATTTCAGATAGTAATCAAAGATGTTTCCATGGAAAAAAATCTTTTGGAAACAAAATTAAGGGCAGAAATTGCTGAAGAAGGCTATCGGAAAATGCGTCAGGAAATAGTGATCCGGCAAGAGATGGAGCAAGAATTGTCTCGTTCTTTAGAAGAAAAAAGTTTGCTTTTAAAGGAAGTTCATCATCGGGTAAAAAATAATCTTCAAATAATTTCAAGTCTTTTAAATCTAGAAATTCGATCACAAAAAAAACCAGATGTTGAGCAGGCACTAAGTCGAATACAAAGTCGCATCAACAGCATTTATCTCATTCATGAAATAGTTTACCAAACGGATATGTTTAGTAGCATTGATTTGGGACACTATATAAAGCTCATTTCAGAAAACATGATTCGTACTTCTGTCTGTCCGGAACAGAAATTTTCATATTCCTTAGAAGATGTTTTCGTTACTCTAGATATAGGAGTTCCCATAGGAATGATTTTAAACGAGATATTTTATACTTATTTTGAAAACGTTAAAGACTATGATTTACATAGTAAACTAAAAATTAGTCTGAAAAGCCAAAATAATACAACAGAATTGAGAATAATGTATCCTAAACGGCAAAATTCAGAAAAAAATGAAAAAGAAATTAAAACAACTTTATCGTCGCAACTAATTGAAGCTCTGACAGATCAGGTGAATGGAGAGTATAAAATAGAAAAAGAAAGTCAAAATAGTTCAATATTTGTGTTAAAGTTTTAAAAATTGTTTATATCTTTGCAGATAGTTTCATTTTATCTAAAAAAATATTTAATCTATACGAAAATGGGAAAAATAAAAATCGTAGTTGTGGAGGATGAAAGCATCGTCGCAAAAGACATTCAAAACAGTTTAAAAAATATGGGTTACGGAGTACCAGCAGTTGTTGCTTCCGGAGAAAAAGCCATTGAAGCAGTTCATAAATTTCGTCCAAATTTAGTATTAATGGACATTATGCTTAAGGGCGAAATGAGTGGAATAGAAGCTGCTAAAATTATTAAAGATCGCTTTGATATCCCAGTTATCTTTTTGACAGCTTATGCCGATGAAGATACTCTAGAAAAAGCAAAACCTTCAGTACCTTATGGTTATGTTATAAAACCATTTAAGGAAAAAGAATTGGAAACAACCATTGAAATGGCAATCAACAAACATACTGAAGATGCTGAAGTAAGAAAAGAAAGAGATTTATATCAGTCTATCGTTTTAAGAAAAGACGAACCAGACAGTATATTTGTTAGAGCAGATTACAGACTGAATAAAATCAAGTTTTCAGATATTTACTTTGTAGAAGCATTAAAAGATTATGTTGTAATTAATACTTCTGATAATATTTATACCACTCATACAACAATGAAAGAAATGATGAGAATCTTGCCAGAAAAAGAATTTGTAAGAGTTCATCGTTCTTTTATAGTGAGGTTAGAGAAAATTTTCTCTATTAAATATCCAGATCTAGTTATTGAGGGAAAAATGAAAGTTATTCCAATAGGTGGTTTATATAGAAAGGAATTATTCAGCAGATTAAATCTTGTATAATATACTGAAAGGAAATTTTAAAAAAAAGGCTGCTTATTAAAACAGCCTTTTTTGTTTTGGATAAATTATTATGAGAGATAAAAGAAATATAGTGCTCATATATTTGACAAATTATAGCTAATTTTGACAAAAATTTTCTATGCCTATTGTAGGATCAATACTTAAAAAAGCACTTGAATTAAAAAGCAAGTTACCTGGAGAACGAAAAAAAATTCTTCCTCATAAAGAACAATTGAAGCAATTAAAAAAATTGCTTCGTAAGGGACAAATTACTGCGTTTGGAGAATATTTTAGATTTGATGAAATATTAAAGAGTAAAAATCTAATAGAGGAATTTCAAAAACGTGTACCAGTGTATGATTATACCAAAATGCATAATGATTGGTGGTATCGTTCCCTTTCAGGAGAATCTTTCGTTTCTTGGCCAGGCAAAAGCAAACATTTTGCACTTAGTTCAGGCACTAGTGAGGCTTCTAGCAAGTATATTCCCGTTACTCCTGATATGATTAAGGCTATTAAAAAAACAAGTATCAGACAACTCACTTCTTTGGTGCATTATGATTTGCCAAAAGAATTTTTTGAAAAGGGTATTCTTATGCTTGGGGGAAGTACTCATTTAAATTTTAATGGGACATATTACGAAGGCGATTTGTCGGGAATAACTACGGGCAATATTCCTTTCTGGTTTCAGCATCACTACAAGCCCGGAAAACGATTGAGTAAAGAAAGAAATTGGAGCACAAAATTGAATGAAATTGTAGCCAAGGCGCCAGATTGGGATATTGGTGCTATCGTTGGTGTTCCTGCATGGTTGCAAATTTTGATGGAAAAAATTATTGAAAAATATAATTTGAACAACATCCATGATATATGGCCCAATTTGACAATTTTTTGTCATGGAGGTGTTTCGTTTACACCGTATATTAATTCGTTTGAAAAACTCATTGGCCGTCCTCTTATTTACATTGAAACATATCTTGCTTCTGAAGGATTTATTGCTTACCAGAATAAATCAGATAAAACAGGCACAATGCAAATGGTTTTGGATAATGGTTTGTTTTATGAATTTGTGCCTTTTACGAATGAAAATTTTGATTCAGAAGGAAATATTATTGAAAACCCTGAAGCATATACAATAGATCAGGTAAAAGAAAATATTGATTATGCTTTACTATTGTCTTCTGTTGCAGGAGCATGGCGATATCTGATTGGAGATGTCATTCGCTTTGTTTCGGTTGAAGAATATAAAATTCATATTGTGGGTCGAACTAAACATTACCTTAGTCTTTGTGGCGAGCATCTGTCAGTAGAAAATATGAATAGAGCCATTGAAATGTTTGAAAATTATTTCAATGTAGGAGTAAGAGAATTTACTGTTGCAGGAGTGCCTTATGATTCAATGTTTGCTCATCAATGGTGGCTTGGTACAAATGATCCAGTAGATGCTAGCCTAGCTGCTGAAAAAATAGATGAATACTTGAAATTATTGAATGATGATTACCGAACAGAACGTTTAGAAGCGATAAAAGAAGTCAGAGTTAATATCATTCCAATATCTGTATTTTACGATTTTATGAAAGCACAAGGAAAGGAGGGAGGGCAAAACAAATTTCCAAGGGTATTAAAGGGGAAAAAAATCTCAGAATGGAGCGAATATGTTGAACAATACGAGAAGTCAACAGAACAATGATTAATGTTTTTTTAGCAGGAATATTACTTGGAGTAATACTGTCCATAACACTTGGACCGGCGTTTTTTACAATTATTCAAACGAGCATAGACAGGGGGTTTCACAGAGCAGTTCAGATTGCTGTTGGTGTTCTTATTAGCGATATAGCGTTAATTTTTGTCTCATATTTCGGAGTAGCGAGTTTGCAGTTACTTGGAAGTTTTCAGGCTTACATGGCAATTGTAGGTGGCGTACTTTTAATGTTGTTTGGGATAAACACATTTCGAAAAAAACCAGAAATGCTTATTCGTAGAAGCAGAAACTTTAACACACCCACTGGATCTCCCGGAATTCTTACTTATGTGGGAAAAGGGTTTTTATTGAATTTTATGAATCCCTTTGTATGGATTTTTTGGCTTAGTGCTCTGTCTGGTCTCAGTCAACAAGCAGCACCTGAGCATTTGAAAAAGTATATGATTACTTTTTTTACGGGAACAGTCATCACTGTTTTCGCATTTGATGTTTTGAAAAGCTTTATAGGTGTAAAAATTAAAAAATACCTTAAACTTCGTACTCAATTCTATATTAATCGAATTGTGGGAATTTCTCTTATTATTTTTGGTTTTGTGCTTCTTATTCGCACTTTTCTTTTTTAAAGCAAGGCTCGAATTTGAATATTGCCAAAATGGATGATTGATTTTCCTTGTGGTCGTCTGCCTTCGTACATAAAATTTAACTGTATAGATTTAGTAATTTGATATTGTAGGGTGGTGTTCCACGTGAAATTTGTACCAGGCAAAAGAGATTCAAGCATTTCAAAAGCAAGTGGAGTATTTTCAGGAGCATTAAATTTTACATCATGATATGCCAATCTTAATGTGACAGTATGTTTTTGAATGATTGGGAAACGGAATTCAGGACCAACGGAGAGAATTATTGATTGTTCTCCGGCTGTTCCGTATTTATTTTCTGAATGTTTATATCGGGAAATAAGACTGAAGCGTTGTTTTGAATTTGGCTGAAAATTAAATACAATGCCTAACTGATTTTGTTGAATATTATAATTTCTTGAAAAAGAAAGCTCCGACAAATTTTCTTTTCTGCCTTGTGATATTTGAATATCAGTTCCAATAGTTTGTGTTAGATTCCACAATATTTGAACTTCATTGGTTCGTATTTGTCTTGATTCAAACCCGTTAATGAGAAGGGATTTGTTTGTAAATGCACTGTATCTGTAGCGCACACTGAATACAGGATGTGCTTTATTAAAAAACACAGTATTGCTGAGTCCAGAATTAACAGTAATAAGTGAAGTGTCTGAGATGCTGACGCCAAAAGGAAGAAAACGATCATTAATATTTTCAGAACGTGTTTTTCTGTTCATTGAAAACTGAAATCTATTTGAAAAACGAGACAAGAATCGATAAAGAAAGAGAGAGTCATTTTTCAGAAATCGAGAAGGTTCCACAATAAAAGTTTCGTTAAACTGCAATGTGTAAACTTGGATGAATTCATTGGATGGAACAAGTATGCGGATATAATTTGCCTCATCTTGATATCTGGCAACTTCAAACTCATCCAATTCCTTGATACCATTTTCATTGTAATCATTCCACGCATATTGTCCTTGTCCCGGGGCAACTTCGAGATAGGAAAAATCTTTTTTGGATTCAAAGCCAGATCCAGCTTCATAGTATAGGAAAGATGATATTCCTTTGTTGAATACACTGAATGAATGCTCTAGTCTTGAAACCAGATTTCTATCGATGTTTGTTGTGCTCCCCAAGGTGTCAAGTGTTGTTGTGCTTCGATATGCAGAAATGATGGCAAGTCGATGAGAAGAAGACTGAAACCCGAACTTTATCCCAGCTTCTTCGGATTGTAACTGTGGAAGCAGAGATAATGCGTTGACGCTTCTTGAAACTCTGTTTTTATACCAAATTCTTGAGTTGATTCGAGAAGAATCAGAAACAGTCTCAATAAAAGGCTCATACTCTAGATAGTCATATGAATTACCAAGCAAAGAATCACCCTTGTTTTTCCACAGATTAATTTCTTGATCAAAAGCGCAACCAATGGCAATTGGCTTGAGAATAAAAGCAGCGCGTCCCTTTTGTCTGAAAAAGATAGTTGAAACATTATCAGAAAAGGATTGTACAAAAGAAAGATTATGAGAAGCTTTAAAAAAGCGATTGACATATTGTAATGAGAGGCTATTTTTATTTGCATTGAAATAAGACGATTTGCGCAGTAATTCGGAACGAAAGACGGCAAGTGGTAGTTTGCCCTGGAATAGGGAAATGGAGCCCGTTAAAACGTGTTCATTGGATTTCATCGTGTTTTCAGATAAGTTCCAGTCTCTCGAAAACTCAATGTTTCTAAATCTGTCAACAGGAACAAACGAAGCTTCGGTAAATTCATAAATAAGTTCATTTTTTAATGACAGAGCTTTTTGGGTTGATTCTTTTTTGGGCTTTGTTACATGGCGTATATAAACTTTGGCAGCTGTTCCATGATTATCGTTTTGATCTATGGATGAAAAAGTATTCATGTCTTGATTGCTAAAAGCCAATTCAAAACCTGTCATGACATTCTGTGATAACTGATACTCAAAACAAGCCGTAATCATTTGTTGTTTTTGTGGAGCAACAAGGATAATGTAGGGAATATGATCTCCCTGTTTGTTTCCGCCCAGAGGTTCAATCCATTTAAAAACCCTACCGTTGGTGAGACCCTTATCCTGGATGTAATTCCCATTACCTGGGCCGACAAAAGAAAAACTAACCTTATAGTAAGCAGAATCAGAATTGATAGAATATACAAAAACAGAATCATAACCCAGAGTGTCTTTCATTGCATAAAGAACATAATCTCCAGAAAATGCAACGCTGTCCCAGCCGTGAGCAATGGCATTTAGTGGATCATCTCCAGCTTGTTGTAAAATTAGACGATCATCTTCATCTAGAGTTTGTTGCAATGGTTGATTTTTTGCATCTTGTTCGAGAAAGAAATTAAGCCTGAATAGTGCTTTTGTGTCCGTATATGTGTAAGATCCTGTGAAAATTGAACGCATATAACTTTTTTCGGAATATTCAAATTCAACAATAATTCTGGAATCAGATGTAATTAGGCGGTTGGCGGTAAAGGATAGTTCTCCTAGATTATAATCAATGACATAATCTTCGCTTTGTCCCCTGTTCATTTGTTCTCCGTTAATAAAAACCTTTTCAGTTCCTGAGAGGATAATAATAAACTGCTCGTTTTCGGCTCCTCTTAGCTTATAGGGACCTTGATTGCCATCAATTCCGATGAAAGTATTTCTTGCAAATTTCCCCTTTGAAATGCCGGCAGAGGCCATGATGGTATGACGACTGCTATCTCCTGAAAACAAAGCTTTTTCGCTTTTGGATGTATTGAAAAAAGAGGCTCCTTGGCTTTTTTTGGTGTAATTAAGAAAATAGCCTTCAGGTTTAAACAATTCAATATCTCCAGCTCGTATTTTAGTTGTGCCTTTTGATAGTTCAATAAAAACCTTGTCAAATTCTTGGAGTTGTCTGGTGTTGCCATCTGGCTGAATAGGGATATTGTTGTCAGTAATGACAGCGGTGATTTCAACGTCGTTGTTGAGTTTTCCACTTAATCTGATGTCTAGAGATGACTGCAGTGACGTTCCTTGTGTATTTCCTGCGGAAATGCCTCTACTGATGTTTCCTGTCTTAATGAGACCGTCACCTGTATTCAAATCAAAAACAGCAGGTTTTTTTTCTGTGAACAAAGAAAGGCTATCAATCGGAGTTGAATCAGACAAAGAATCAATAAGAGATAATGATATTCCCAGATTGTAAGAAGTAATTCTATAAGAAATAAGAATATCAACTGGATTGTTACAATAGGAATCATTAAATATAATCAAAGAGTTGCTAAAGTTAAAAACATAACAAGAATCAGGAACCGGAAGAGATGTTTCAGTATTGATCAGTGTTAACGAGGAAGGGATAACACTGGACGAATCAAGAACAATTTCACAAAGCCCGGATGAAACAAATTTAGTTTTTTGCAAAGGGATGTTTTGAGCTATAGAATTGCTGTATAGCGCAAAAAAGGAGACAACAAACAGAAAAAACAGCCGGAAATTCAATATGCAATGGAAATAAAAATATTTTCAGGACAAATTTAATGCTTTTATTAACGTTAATTTTTTTCTGAAATGTTAGTTTTTTTGAAAACTCTAGAAAACCAGCCTGGCAAAAGAAGACTTCCGACAATGAGATAAATGTAATAAGTGAAAAATCTCCAGAAAAGGGCAAGAACAGGAGCGAGGCCAACAACGAGGAAAACATTTAAAAAATCATTGAATATAAATTCTGCAAGTCCTGCGGCTCCAGGGGTTGGGCTAATAAGCATGACAACCCACATGACCATTTGTGTTGCATAAATATGGAGGTGACTGTCGATAGGGATAAAAGCCAAAATCAAAAAATTCACAAAAAGAAATCTAGATGTCCATGAAAAGCAAGTGTATCCGAAAGCTTTCGTCCAAAAGAAGAAAGATTTTCCTTTCATTTCGTGGGATGTGGTAATGAGGTCGTTTCCTGTTTTTAAAGCACCATTTTTCCATTTTCTTAACCATTTGAGAGAAAAGATTCGTAGAAGTAAATTTTTGATGCTCTTAGGGTGTATAAATACAGCAAAAGAGATAAAAGCCGCTAGCACAAACATAAAACCATATCCGACTAAAAATAAACCAAAAGAAGAAAATGTCATTCCCAAAAACTGATAGTTATTTTGTGAAAAGACAGAATAATTTTGCGCAGCCAATAAAACAAAGGGAACAGTAATCAAATAAAATAATTCATCTAATAGAGCGGTAATCATTACTATTGCTGAAGATTTGCCTAAAGGAATATTTTCCTTATTGATAATAAACATTGCCACAGCCGAGCCTCCCACAACAGAAGGAGTTAAAGCAGAAGCAAATTCCCACAGCATAATTGTCTGTAAACTGTGTTTCCAAGAAATAACTTTATTTGTCAGCAATCTGAGCCTTAGAATATATCCAAAGTCCCTGAAGACAACCATTAACAGAGCAAAGAACAGCCAAACATAAGAGGAGTTATTCCATCTGATTGTGGAAAAAACATTAATATCAGTATTGTTGTAAATTAGAAAAAAAGCAACACCTAGGCCGAGCAGAACAGGAATTATCACCCGCTTAAAGCTAAAAAAACGGGTGATATTTACTTCAGTATGTTTCATACATCAGGCAGAAGGAAAAGATGCAGAGAGTTTAGTTGCTGATAATTTTAAATTCAGTACGTCTGTTTTGTTGTCTTCCTTCTTCTGAATCATTTGGAGCGATAGGAATATCAAATCCATATCCTTTGTATGTAAGTCGATTAGGACTAATACCATTCTCAATTAGAAAATCAACAACAGATTTGGCACGGCGTTCAGATAAGGTTTTGTTATACTGGGCAGAACCAATATTGTCAGTATGGCCTGAAATCTCAATTTTAAGTGAAGGCATGTCGTTTAGAAGTTTCACTAGACGATTAAGTTCGCTTTTAGATTCAGGACGCAGAGTAGCTTGGTTGAAGTCAAAGAAAATATTTTTAAGAACGATTGAACTTCCAACAGCAATTTTCTTCAAGTAAATATCTTTTTCAATTTCTTGATAAGCTGCTTTGTCTGGAATATTAAAGTTTTCAGAATGGAACAAATATCCTTCTGCATTAACAGCGATACCATAATTCTTTCCTGAAGGAAGAGAAATCAGATAACGGCCGGTTGAGCTATTAGAGCTAAAAGTTGCCAATTCTTCGTCTTTATCAATGTCAGTAAGCAGAATTTTTGCTTCAACAGGTTCGTGTGTAACTTCGTCAAGTATTCTTCCTTTTAAAAGGGTAAGATTAGTGGATTTAATATCAATGACCTGTTCAATCACCTGTTCAGACATAGCTGTATTTTTCCATGCAAGGAGATTATCGTCAGAGTTGTTAACCATTGGCTTTTCAGGTCCCAGAAATGTGATGACATAAAGATCCTGATCACCAAATCCACCTGGACGTGCAGAAGAATAATAGCCATGACGTCCGCTTGCGGAAATAGAAAAGAACACATCATCTCCTGCTGTGTTAATTGGATATCCAATGTTGACAGGGGTTGACCATGTACCATTTTCAAAAACTGATTGAAAAATATCGTATCCGCCCATAGTATTATGCCCTTTTGAACTAAAATAGATTGTTTTTCCATCAGGATGAGCAAAAATTGCTTCTTCGTCGTAGATTGTATTTATGGAGCTTGGCAGAAGTTGAGCTGGACCCCAGTTCCCTTTTCTATCCAGTTCAGAAATATAAATATCACGACCTCCAAATCCACCTGGTTTATCAGACACAAAATAGAGCTTTCTTCCATCTGGAGAGAGGGAAGCGCTAGACTCATGATATTTTGTATTAATATTTTTGTTGAGGCGGTTTGGTTTTGTCCATGAATCACCTTTGAGTAAACAGTCGTAAATGTCACCACCATTGTCTCCTCGGTATATATAAAGCATTTGGCCGTCAGGAGAAAGTCCTACAGTTGCATCATGAAGGTCAGAATTAAGAGGTTTTCCTGGATTTTGAGGAGCTCCCCAATCGCCACTTCCAAGTCTATAGCTAATAAAAATGTCTTCATAATATTTCTCATCTGTTGAGGCCCTGTTTCCACCAGTTGTTGTATTTCTGCGAGATGTAAAAATAATCATTGATTCATCAGCATTGATAATAGGACTGTATTCAGGATAGATTGTGTTGATAACAGCTCCCATATTGTCAATAAAGACTCTGACAGGTTCAGCTTTCAATGTTTTTCCATTTTCGCATTCTTTGATTTTTTTATCAATAGTTTTACCAATTTCTGTTAAAGATTTTGGTGTTAGAGCATTTTTATATTCTCTATATTTATCTATTGCTTTATCAAAATCATGTACTTCGTGATAAGCCTGAGCAATGAAATTTAACACATCTCCCTCAACGTTAGGCTTGAGTTGATGCGCTTTTTCAAGAAAGATGATGGCTTTGTGCTTGTCGCTGGTTTTCATATAGCAACGCCCGAGCTTATAGTTTAGAACCGCATTATTAGGATTAAATTCATTAGCAAGGATATAAAACTCAATGGCATCCACCCAGCGTCCTTCACCTAAATAATAAAGCTTATCACCAGCCTTGAGGTTGTTTTGTGCTTCTTTTAATCCCTTTTTATCATTGGGAAAGTGATTTTTGCTGAATTCAATATTTTGCGAATACGCATATCCGCTAAATAAAAATATGAATAGAATTGAAAGTATATTGATTTTTTTCATGACTTTTCTACATTAAAAATTATTTACATATTTGTCTGGCATACATGTCTGCAGAAGTAACTCCAAGGGAAGAAGCTTTTTTCCAGTCTTTACATGCTTCGCTTTCATTTCTTTGCATTTCTTTTGCATTGCCACGGTTTAGATAAGCGTATCCATAATCTGGATTGATTTGAATAGCCTTGTCAAAATCTTTTATTGCTCTTTCGTATTGTTCCATCTTAAAATATGCATTTCCTTTATTATTGTAGGCATATGCATAATCAGGATTGATTTCAATAGCTTTTGTAAAATCAGCTATCGCGCCCTCGTAATCCCTAGATTCATATTTGGCAATTCCTCTGTTATTGTATGCAACAAAATACTCAGGATCCACATCAACGGCTTTTGAATATTCTATGATAGCATCTTTATAGTTGTTTTGCTTTTTGTAAAGAGAACCGAGATTGTTATAAGTGAAAGCCATTTTTGGATTCATACGAACAGCTTCTTTATAGTTTCGGAGTGCATTCTCATCATCGTTGATCATGCGGTAAGCACTTCCTCTGTCATTAAAAGCGTATGCAAAATCTTTCTGACTCGCAATGGCCTTGTCATAATCTTCTATTGCTGATTGGTATTCTTGTGTTTCAAAATAGACACTGCCACGATAGTAATAAGCCATGGCCATCATGTTGTCGTTTTGAATAGCAAAGCTATAGTCTACCATAGCTCCAGCTAAATCATTAGCTTCGTGTTTGGCTCTGCCGCGCCCATAATATGCCAAAGCAGTTGGTTTATTGTTAATAACTTTAGTGAAGTCTTCAATTGCTCCAGCTTGGTCTGATAAATCAGATTTAACAACACCTCTGTTGTAATAAGCTTTCCATAAATCAGGTTTCATCTTGATAGCATCATTAAATTTGCCAAGTGCGGAGTTCAATTCGCCCTTATCAT
>Ga0265295_1007692_pt1 | contig 12281 bp, 14 predicted proteins | sample Munlansysbiofilm_FD_192503 | JGI IMG/M metagenome (GOLD analysis project Ga0265295, IMG submission 192503) | Leachate microbial communities from a municipal landfill in Southern Ontario, Canada - Methane capture system biofilm | ecosystem: Engineered > Solid waste > Landfill > Unclassified ... | reverse complement strand
CAATTATTTAGTCCATCTGGCGAGGACTTTTATATAGTCCTTAACCTATATTATTAAAAAATAGGTTTTTTTATCTTTGTTTTATTTTTTGTGTTGACTTTTTATAGTTATTCTCCTTTTTATAAACATAATACTGAAATTTTTTTAAAATTCTTTTTATTTTTCTTAAATTGAAAAGTTTGCTATAATGATTGATGAAGGAGTTGAGATATATGAAAGTTAAATTAAACAACGGTTACGAAATGCCAATATTAGGTTTGGGTACTTGGAGATCATCCCCAGAGGATGCTTATAATGCTGTTTTGGCAGCTTTAAAAGCTGGCTATAGACATATCGATACGGCTGCTATTTATGGCAATGAAGAAATGATTGGTAAAGCGATTAAAGATTCAGGTGTTAAAAGAGAAGAAATTTTTATTACAACTAAATTGTGGAATACTGATCAAGGTTATGAACAAACCTTAAAAGCTTTTGACGAATCAAGAAGAAAACTTGGTGTTGATTATATTGACTTATATTTAATTCACTGGTTTAAAGGCTATGATAATTCTTTAGCTACTTATAAGGCATTTGAAAAGCTTTATAAGGAAGGAAAAGTAAAAGCTATTGGAGTTTCAAATTATAATGTTCACCATATTCAACATCTTTTAGACAATGTTGAGATCAAGCCGATGGTCAATCAAGTAGAAACTCATGTGACTTTACAAAATCATTTTTTACATGATTTCTGCAAACAAAATAACATTCAAATGGAGGCTTACGCTCCATTGATGAGCAAAAATATCGGCGAGATGTTAAAGAATGAAACTCTGATTGAGATTGCAAAAAAATATAACAAGACAGTCCCGCAAATTGCGATTAGATGGTTGATGGAAAGAGGCATCGTAGTGATACCTAAGAGTGTTACTCCTTCTCGAATCGAGAGTAATTTTGACGTATTTGATTTTAAGTTAGACGATGATGATATGCAAAGGATCAGAAAACTTAATACTGGAAGAAAAATCTTCGTCGAGTTTGATAATGTAGACTATTGAAGAGATCAAAGTGTGAATCAAGATTAGTGATTCACACTTTTTTTATTGATTTTATGTTAAAATAAAAGTAGATCAATTGAAAATAATAACGAGGATTTTATAATGAAAAAACTTTATAAACTTACTGCCTTTCCTAAAACACCATATGGCGGCAATAAAGCTGGAGTATACATTGAAGCTGATAATTTAAGCGAACAAGAGATGCAAAGTATAGCTAAAGAGGTCGGTTTTAGCGAAACTGCATTCGTAATGAAAAGTGATTTAGCTGATTTTAAGGTTCGTTTCTTTACACCTGCTTCAGAAGTTGATTTATGCGGACACGCGACAATGGCTACCTTTAATCTTTTAAGGGATTTAGAGATAATAAAAAGCGGAATTTATACTCAAGAAACTAAAGCGGGAATACTGAGTTTGGATGTTAGAGAAGATATGGTTTTCATGCAACAGCCTAAACCGATTTTCAGTGAAGTTCTAAGTTATGAAGAAGTTGCTTCTTGTTTTTCGAATCTAGAGGTTAATGAGAACTTACCAATTCAAGTTGTATCAACGGGGATTAGAGAGATATTTCTTCCAGTTAAAAACCTAGAAGTACTAAATAAGTTAAATCCGGATTTTGAAAAAATGACGGAATTATCAAATCGATATGATGCAATTGGCATCCATGCCTTTGCCTTAGTTGAAGAAGTTGATGCCTATGGTAGAAATTTTGCACCAGTTGTAGGTATTAATGAAGAAAGTGCAACCGGAACTTCCAATGGAGCTTTAGCAAGTTATCTTTACACACATTTTGTAAAAAAAGATAATTTTATTTTAAGACAAGGATATTCAATGAATCAACCATCCGAAATTGTGGTTAAATTAGAAATTAAAGAAAAAGAAATTCATAAAGTTCATGTTGGTGGTAGCGCAAGGATTATATCCGAATAAATAAGGAGATTGATATGAATATATTTAAAAAAATAGGCTTTAGAGTCTATCAAAAAATTCTACATTTCTCAATGTATTTTCTCCCTTTTAAAGAACCGCTTCTATTTGAAGGTGAAAATTCTTTGGAAGAAATGGCTGCGTATCTTAAGCATAACAATGTAAAAAAACTTTTTATAGTTACAGATGAAAACATTATTAGATTTGATTTTTTCAGCGATACATTAAGGCTACTTGAAAAACACGAAATTTCTTCGAATATTTTTACAGGGGTAAAACCAAATCCTTCAATTCAATTAATTGAGGTCGCCTATAAAAAATACTTGGAAGATAGTTATGATGGTTTATTCGCTATTGGCGGTGGAAGTGCAATTGATTTAGCTAAGGGTATTGGAATTCGATTTACACATCCAAATCATTTTTTACAATCTAGAAAGGGTATTTTAAAAGTTTTGAAAAAGCAACCATTGTTAATTGCAATGCCAACAACTGCTGGAACTGGTAGTGAAGCTACTGTTGCATGTGTTGTTACAGATGAAGAAACAAATGAAAAGTACGCCATTAACGATCCTGTATTAATTCCTAAAATAGCTTGTTTAAATCCTAAAACTTGTTTGGAGTTGCCGCAGTCTATAACAGCGACAACTGGAATGGATGCTTTAACTCACGCTGTTGAAGCTTACATAGGTGGATCTAATACTAAAAAAACAAAAAGAATGGCTAAAGAAGCCGTTAAAGCCATTAACGAGAACTTATTAAGTGCTTATAATAATAGTAGTAATTTGACTATTAGAATGAACATGCTTAAAGCTAGTTATCAAGCTGGTGTTGCTTTTACAAGAGCTTATGTCGGTAATATTCATGCTTTAGCACATCAATTAGGTGGAATGTATCATATACCTCACGGTTTGGCAAATGCAGTTTTGATGCCTCATGTATTAAAATATTATCAAGAAAGAGCTTATAAAAAGCTTTCCGAATTATATCTAGTGATAAATAGCAATGCCAATCCTCTAGAGGAAAAGGAAAACGCTATTCAGTTCATCAGTTGGATTAAACTGATGAACAAAGAAATGAATATTCCGGAAAAGATAGCTTTGGACATCAGGGAAGAAGATATTTTGTTAATGAGTAAACGAGCATATAAAGAAGCGAACCCATTATATCCAGTGCCGATGATTTTTGAAGTTGAAGATTTTATTAAAATATATAATCAAGCGATAGAAAAGGCCAACTAAATTGGCCTTTTTTTTCATTCATTGATTATATTCATTAAGATGTCAGGATAATCGGTAATGATTCCATCGCAACCGATTTCGATAAGTTTTCGCATCTGGTCTTCATCATTGATAGTCCAATAATGGACTGCCATGTTATGACGATGAAGTGTAGAAACCAGTAATTTTGTAGAGAGATTCAAACTACCTATAACCGGCAATCCAAAGCTCATAGGAATTTGAACAGCCGAGTATGCTCCTGGTGTATAAAATACACTAGTTAAAGTATATGCTGGAATGATAATTTTTTGAGCTTCTTTTTGTGATGTGGATATTTGTATATCTGGATATTTATCTACTATATATTTTGATATATCGTCAAAACTCGTTGCAACTAAGGTTTCTTCTATTAACTCATATTCACTTAATAAATCATAAAGTGCATCAGCTGTTTCAAATCTAGGTGCATCAGCGTCGGCTTTGATTTCTATATTATATAGAATAGAATCACCAAACTCAATAAAAAGATCTTCCAATTTAGTTAGGTATACTTCAGCTTCTATCCACTCTTGACTCGTCATATCTCTATAAGGATACTCATCATCCGAATTCAAATAATTATAACCAAAATTACATGTTTCGTATAGATCCTGGTAATTTTCCTTCCAAATTACGGTGTCGCAGTTGCTCATATGACGAATGTTTCCGGTTTTGTTTTCTCCATGTCTCAAAACCAAAATATTATCTTTTGTCATTTGAACGTCCATCTCTAAAACATCCACACCAAGATTATAACTATTTTTAAAAGCGGCCATAGTGTTGGACGGATAATACCCTTGTCCTCCACCATGAGCCATTACTAATACTTTATTATCATTGTTTTCTTTTAGCCAGATATTATCATTTCTATATTTTGGTTTTGGTAAAGCGTACATTAAACCAAAAAGTATAACTATGATAAAAATAATCAATAGTAATTTTTTTAATCTTTTCATCAGCGCCTCATTTTAAATAACAATATAAACCGAATCTTCTTTGATAATTGCTTTATATGTTCTTACGCTTCTTGAGTATTCATCAAGTTTTAAATATTCAGCTTTTTTATTGTTTACAACTTCGCCGGTTTCTAAAGAAATCGGAAGACCATGGAATTTGCATGTAATAATTTCGCCTTCTAAAACTCCTGTCGAGAGCGGTGATCCCATATGAGGACATTTATCTCTCACTGCAAAAATTCCTTTGGTTGTATAAGCCAAAAGAATTGGTAGGTTATTGATTTTTAGAGCTAATTTTTGTTTTTGTTTAAGTAAATCAAGTTTGCAAGCAAAATATTCCACAAAAGTCTCCTTCTAGTAAAAATCATCTGGTAAAAATATAGGCTTTATTATTTAAAATCCACCATAACTAGTAAACTTAACAAAAGTACTACAATTGGTTGGAAAAGCAAATCTAAAAAGAATCCCACGAATAAACCAACTGATGTCAAGAAATTCTCAGTACCTAAATCTTCAATAAAATCTGAGATTACTTCTATACTACCAACTAGAATACTAACGATAAATAAAGCGCTTATAACAAAAAATATTAAACCTATTAATCTTCTCATATTTTACCCCCGTGTATATATGATTTTTTCTTTATTATACAATTAACTATAATTTTAGTAAATATAACTACAAATATTAGTTCATTAAATACTCTAAAGCAAAATAAAAAGGCGTATAAAACGCCTTAAAATTACTATAAAACCATAAAATTATGTTCAAAGAAATAATCAAGCAATTTCTTTCTTGTGACTATACCAAGGAACTGATTAGTATCGTCAATGACAGGAACGAAGTTTTCATTAGAAGCTCTTGATAATAGTATTAACATTGTTTCATTAATATTAACTGTCTCATAATCTCTATGACGTTTAACAGATGAGACTTTAATGTTTTTCATTTCATCTCTTCCAACTTCATCAAGTGTATAAAGTAGATCACCTTCAGTAATTGTACCTACATATTTACCCGTTTTTGATAAAACAGGTATTGAAGTATATCTATTCTTATGCATAATTTCGATTGCTTCACGAGCGTTATTATCGGCGCAAAGATATGTTACTTCTGCTTTAGGTTTCATAAAAGCTAATATATTCATAATTGTAATCTCCTTACTATATTCTGGTATTTGATTTCAAAAATAGAAGTCTTACCACTAATATTTTACCATATTTCATGAAAATTAAATACAAAAATGAAATTTTGAAGACTTGTTGTCATTTCAGAGCTTTTTTTTCAAAAAAACTAAACAATAAAAGTGAAAAATATGCTAAAATATATATACTTTTTTATTGGGGGTAATTTATATGTGGTGGGATAGTTTAAACGGATTACAACAGGTTATGTTTATAATAGCTACTGTGGCTACATCATTAATGATTATTCTAATTATCATGATGCTGATAGGTATGGATGGTGGCGAATCTTTCGACGGCGATATTGATGTTGATGTCGATCTAGATGATGTTGACGGCGGAGCATTTGGCGACTCTGCTGATGTATTTAATCAAGATTCATTCTTTTCTCTTGGAGGATTGAAAATAATCACTCTTAGAGGAATGTTAGCTTTCTTCAGTATTGGTGGTTGGGTCATTTTTATGATGGCTGATACTTCTCCTATTTGGTTAGCTGTTATTGTTGGTGTTTTATCGGGAGCTATAGCCGCTATTTTATTGGCCTTGGTGATGAGATCGATATTTAGATTAGAATCATCTGGAAATTTAGATTATAGTACCGCTATTGGCAAGATGGCTACTGTCTACATTAGGGTTCCTAAAAACAACGAAGGAAAAGGTAAAATTATGCTAACACATCAAGGTAAGATGATTGAGGCTGATGCTATTACAAAAGATAAGAATGATATTTTGAGTAAAAAAGAAGTTAAAATCATCGGTTTAGAAGACGAGACTACATTCTTAGTCGAAGCTATAAATCAATGATGATTAATTTATAATAAAAAATCTAAAAAAATATAAACAAAGGAGATTAACATGTATTTAAATTTTTTAGCAAGTGCAGCAGGATTAATAATTGCGATCGTCGCAATTGTTGTCATGATTCTTGTATTTATTGTTTCAAGAATCAGAAAATGTCCATCAGACAAGATTCTTGTCGTTTATGGTAAGGTAAGCAAGAATAAAGACGGTTCTGAAAGATCAGCCGATTGCATCCATGGTGGTGTGAAGTTTGTAATTCCTTTCTTTCAATCTTATCAATATTTGGATTTAACACCACTTTCAATTAGTGTCGACTTGACAAAAGCTTTATCAAGACAAAACATTAGAATTGACGTTCCTTCAAGATTTACTGTTGGTATTTCAACTGAACCTGCAGTAATGCAAAATGCAGCTGAACGTATTCTAGGTTTACAACTTGATGAAATTCAAGAATTAGCTAAAGATATTATCTTTGGACAATTGCGTTTAGTCATTGCTACTATGGATATTGAAGAAATCAACACTAATAGAGATAAGTTTCTAGAAGCTGTTTCTGATAACGTTGAAACTGAATTAAAGAAAATCGGTTTACGTTTAATTAACGTTAACGTTACTGATATCAATGATGAATCAGGTTATATAGAGGCTCTAGGTAAGGAAGCTGCAGCTAAAGCGATAAATGAAGCTAAGAAGTCTGTTGCTGAAAAGAATAGAGACGGTTCTATCGGTGAAGCTGAAGCTTTGAGAGACCAAAGAATTTCAGTTGCTAAAGCTAATGCTTTGGCAATCGAAGGTGAAAACCATTCTAAAGCAGAGATTTCTAAATCAGATGCATCAAGAAGAGAAATTGAAGCTGAATCATTAAGAAGAGCAACTGCAGCTGAAAAAATCGCTACAGCTAAAGCACTTGAACAAGCATATCTAGCTGAAAAAGAAGCCGAAATTGCCAGAGCAACTAGGGAAAAAGCATCTTTAGAAGCCGATGTTATCGTTAAATCAGAAATTGAAAAACAACAAAAAGTTATTCAAGCTGAAGCTGAAGCTGAGCAAATTCGTAGAAGAGCAAAAGGTGAAGCGGATGCAGTATTCGCTAAGATGGAAGCTGAAGGTAGAGGTACATTGGAAATCCTATCTAAGCAAGCTGAAGGTTTCCAAGAGTTGGTTAAGGCTGCAGGTAATACACCTGAATCAGCTATTCAATACTTGATTGCTCAAAAATTAGAAACGCTTGTTGGTATTCAAGTTGAAGCAATTAAGAACCTTAAGTTTGATAATATTACAGTTTGGGATAGCGGATCAAATCCTGATGGAAAAACTCAAACCGCTAATTTCGCTTCCGGTTTAATGAAATCTATACCGCCTCTAAGTGATTTATTCAAAATGACAGGCATGGAAATTCCTTCATTCTTAGGAAAAGAAAAGGAAGAAAAAGTTGTTGAAAAAGAAGTGAAAGTTGAACCAAAGAATAAAGAAGAGAAATAGATAATAAGAAACCGACCAAGAAATTGGCCGGTTTTTTTATAATTATATTCTTCTAAAAATTCTTCATTAATGTTTCTATATATTCTTCTGTAGCTTTTTCATTATACAAATCTTGACTTGAACAAGTTAAAGCGCCACTAATTGAAGCAAACTTAAGCGATTCTTCTATTGATTTAGTTTTTAGATACTTGAAAATAAATCCGGCTGAATAACTATCTCCAGCGCCATTCGTATCAACTATATCTTCAACAATATAAGGCTTTTGATAATAAATTTCCCTATTATGATCTATCGCAACGCTTCCTTTATCGCCATTAGTTATTATTACAATTTCTTTACCTTTAATATAATCATTCAAAAATTTCTCTTGTTCAATGATATTAACTCCACTGACAAATAAAATATCAGCAGCATCAATAAATTCTTGATGATATTTATTACCCAAATCATAATCATGGATATCGACTATTGTAGTCTTTTTTTCTTTTTTAATAATCGGTATATAATCTCTACAATAGTCATTAATATTTAGGAAAACTGCATCTGAAGAAGCGAGTAATTCTCTTACAATAGGATTATATTCAACGTGTTGTGGTGAAGAAGTAAAAAAACTTAATCTTTTACCATTTCCATGCATAATATTTGTGTGAGTTGTGCTTCTATCAGCTTTTAAAATTGTTAAATCGATTTTTTCTTTTTTTAAAAAAGCTAGAATTTTATCCCTAACTTCATCATTTCCTATATCTGTAGCAAGACTAGTTTTTGCGCCTAAGACGCTTAATGCCAAAGCTTTACCTGCACCGGTACCACCGATGCTATAAGCAACCTTTTTAGCCCATAAAGCAGCATCTTCTTTTTGTGTTGGTAAGTTATCCACATATATCAATGTATCATAACTGCTCACTCCAATTACAAGAATTTTCATGCTTTTACCTCGATAATATTCATCAAACATATTTCTTTCACTTTAAAAAAAAATCAAAAGTTAAACCAAGGACAATCTTTGTATGCTTCTGGTATTACCCCATTGAATGCTTCCCAAGTAAGTGTTTCGACAAATTTTGATTGTTCATTAGGGAATTTTTCCTTATTTAACCAATAGATAAAACCAGTCTCATCATAACAAACACCATTTTCTTGTTCACTTGGCGTATGATTATTGTCAGTGATTTCAAACTCTCGACCATTAGTAAAATCATAAAGTTCATGAATAAAATCTAAACAATATTGATCTAAATTTTCCGCAACAATATCAGGGACTAAATAAACGCTAGGATCTGAATCTGCACTTACTAATATATATTTCATATTCATAACTCCTTTTTATTTTAATTATTATTCGAACAATATTTTGCCCAAACATCGTGATCCTTCGATTTCTATACTGATACTTTGCAGTACAATATTGGAGCTATTTTCTATAATGAGTCTCCTCAATTCTGCTCGTTTTAAAAACGCATTTACTGTGCTATAAGCTGAATCATCTCCACCGGCGATCCATAATGAAGGCAACAGGTAATTTGATCCTTCAAGTTTAAGATTGACATCAGATTTATACTCTGTAATTACATCACAATCTATTTTCATCAAAATACCTAGCAAAATATCTCCTTCTTCATAAAAAGATGTATTATCTTCAGTAAAAACTAAATAGAAATACTGATTATCCATAAAAACTTCTTCGTATAAAACATAATTATTAAAATCTATATTTTTATCTTTCAACAGTTCAAAAAATTGTTTATTTTCTTCTTCAATTTTATTTATTCTTGAATTAATAGTCAAATTGTAAGAAACATAGTAAATTCCAATACTTAAAAGTATAATAAAAACAGGTATTAAAATTACTATTAAAGCACTCTTAAGATATTTTCTCATATACTTAGTCCTCGTTTTAAACTATTCTTCAACTTTTGAATTCTTATTTCTATCTATAAAGAACTTCGTACTCCATATGGATTAGTCGAACTTATAATTATACTTGTAAATGCATCTTTATACATAGGATTATATCATTTATTACCTGGAATTAAATGTGTTTTCTGTAGAAATCAAACACAGTTAACTAGGATTTATAAAAAAGTAATAAAAAAAGCCATCATTTGATGGCTTATTTACGTTTTTGAAGTGGTGGTTCGGGCCAGAATTGAACTGGCGACACATGGATTTTCAGTCCATTGCTCTACCAACTGAGCTACCGAACCATAGATGGCGGTCCGGACGGGAATTGAACCCGCGATCTCCAGTGTGACAGACTGGCATGTTAACCACTACACCACCGGACCATTGGTATTAAATTGGTTGCGGGGGAAGGATTTGAACCTCCGACCTCTGGGTTATGAGCCCAACGAGCTACCAGACTGCTCCACCCCGCGGTGTTTTTGTTGCTATTATATGATATCAAAGACGCCAAAATTTGTCAATCTCTAATTTTTTAATTGGTGGAGTATAGCGGGATCGAACCGCTGACCTCCTGCTTGCAAGGCAGGCGCTCTCCCAGCTGAGCTAATACCCCAATATGGTACCCGAGGCCGGACTTGAACCGGCACGTCATTGCTGACATTGGATTTTAAGTCCAACGCGTCTACCTATTCCGCCACTCGGGCATGAGTGGTGACCCGCAGGCGATTCGAACGCCTGACCCTTTGATTAAAAGTCAAATGCTCTACCGACTGAGCTAGCGGGTCATTAAGCTGAAAATTCTGAATCGACTACAGCCATAAAAATTAAAAAGTGTCAATTATAGGATTCGAACCTACATCCTGAATGCTTTACCAATTAAGCTATTTTGACATGATGGCGGAGAAAGAGGGATTCGAACCCCCGCGGCGCTCTCACGCCCTGTCGGTTTTCAAGACCGATCCCTTCAGCCGGACTTGGGTATTTCTCCGTTTGATTATAATTATAGTGGTGGACCCAGTAGGACTCGAACCTACGACCGATCGGTTATGAGCCGATAGCTCTAACCAACTGAGCTATGGGTCCAATCAATGGTAGCGGCGGAGAGACTTGAACTCTCAACCTCACGGGTATGAACCGTACGCTCTAGCCAGTTGAGCTACACCGCCGTAATTGTTGTTTTTTCTTGGTGGAGTATAGCGGGATCGAACCGCTGACCTCCTGCTTGCAAGGCAGGCGCTCTCCCAGCTGAGCTAATACCCCCTAAAAGAATGGTGGGCCTAAATGGACTTGAACCATCGACCTCACGCTTATCAGGCGTGCGCTCTAACCACCTGAGCTATAGGCCCCTTACATCTCTTTGCAATGCGAATAATATTTTACTATTTATCAGTTTATTTGTCAATTATTATTTTCCGTTTTTTTTAATAAAAATCTCTAATAATACCAAACAAAGGCTTATTCATAGAGAAAATAATAATTGACATTTTAAATCACTGATTGGTTTTAGGGTATTTGACCTCATTTTTAACTAATTTTCTTCTGATAATTTCTTCTGGATCCATACCTAAATCCGAGCACATAGCCAAAGAATAGATTAGAACATCAGCTAATTCTTCTTCTACGTTAACGAGATTTGGTGATGTATCTTCCCATTGATAATTCTCTAAAAGTTCAGCCGCTTCAATAATAATTGACTTAGCTAATGCTTGTGGAGTATCATGGTTTCTCCAGCCTCTTTCATCACGAAATTTGATTATATCATCTAGTAATTTTTTCATTGTAATACCTTCTTTATTCTTTTTCTCAAATCTACTCTGTCGATAATTACAATCCGGTCACAACCTAAACATTTTATCTTGCAGATGGTTCCAAAACTGATTATTTCCCATTTGTTTTCTCCGCAAGGATGACCCTTTTTCAATACGACAACACTGCCTTCTTTAATTTCTTCATTCATTTTTTCATACCATCAATCATTGCTTTTATTTTTTTGATTTCTTCTGTGTCGTGAACAGTAATTATAATTTTATTACTGGTAATTTTGACAGGTTCTTTAAGATAATGATTTTGATTGAAGTCATCTCGAAAATGATTTAATTCATTTTGCAAATCTGATGAAATAGTTTTACGATTGATTTCGTTGCGTTTTTTCTCTTTTTTAACTAAAGACTCAATATCCCTAACGGTTAAGTGCTCTTCAATAATCATAAGTGCAATTTTTTTAATTCTTGAGACATCTTTTAGTTTACTTAAGCTTCTAGCATGACCCATAGATATATTACCATGATTAATTTCTTGAAGTACTTCTTTCGGTAACGACAAGATTCCTAAAGCATTAGATACATAGCTTCGACTTTTTCCGATTTTTTGAGCTAACTCCAAATGTGTTAAGTTTAAAGATTGAATTGCATTTTGATAAGCTTCAGCCTCTTCAACAATCGTCAAATCTTCTCTTTGGATGTTTTCAAGTAAAGCTAGTTCCGCTAAATATTGATTGTTATAATCTCTAACTATTGCTGGAACAGTATTGAACCCCGCAATTTTAGACGCTCTGCATCTTCTTTCGCCTGTTACAAGGATATATCCATTAGACACTTTCTTAACAATTACAGGTTGTAAAACGCCATTAGCTCTGATTGAATCTGCTAATTCTTGAAGTGCCACTTCATCGAAATGTCTTCTTGGTTGATATGGATTTGGTGAGATTTTATCTAACTCAATATCGATTACTTCTTCTTTTCC
>Ga0265295_1007691_pt1 | contig 12281 bp, 14 predicted proteins | sample Munlansysbiofilm_FD_192503 | JGI IMG/M metagenome (GOLD analysis project Ga0265295, IMG submission 192503) | Leachate microbial communities from a municipal landfill in Southern Ontario, Canada - Methane capture system biofilm | ecosystem: Engineered > Solid waste > Landfill > Unclassified ... | reverse complement strand
GGCTACATTTTGATGACGTGCGTAAATTGATGGAGGTGATCCAGCGTCTGGTGGATACCGGCAATACCGTGTTGATTATTGAACACAATCTGGATGTAATAAAACTTGCAGACCACGTGATCGACCTTGGCCCTGAAGGGGGCACCGGCGGCGGCTATATTGTGGCGAGCGGTACCCCAGAAGAAGTTGCCGCCCAAACCCGCTCCCATACCGGCACCTATCTACGTGGAGTGTTATAACTGTTTCGGAGGTTCATATGCACAAAATGCAGCGCGATGTTGAGATTGTCCATACAACCGAAGAGTATGCTGGCTTTCTCAAAGTGCTGAAATTTCAGCTACGCCACCGTCTTTATAATGGAGAGATGTCGCGCATCCTCACCCGTGAGCTAGTAGAGCGCGGAGTAGCGGTGGCGGTATTGCTGTACGATCCTCAGGCCGATGCGGTGGTGCTGATAGAGCAGTTCCGTATTGGTGCCCTGCACGATCCGAACTCAGCATGGATGCTCGAAGTAGTTGCCGGTATGGTAGAAAAAGGGGAAAGCCTCACCGACGTGGCCCGGCGCGAATGCTGTGAAGAGGCAGGACGCTACCCCGCCTCGTTGCACTATATCGGACGCTACTATCTCACCCCCGGCGGCAGTTCGGAGCAGATCCATATATTCTCCGCCGAGGTCGATAGCTCCGGGTTGCATGGCACCTTGGCCGGAGTTGCCGGGGAATCCGAAGATATTCGGGTACAGGTGGTACCCTGGGACGAAGTAGTTACTCTGATGGACTCCGGGCGCATCCTAAACGCCACCGCTATGCTCGCACTGCAGTGGTTGCGCCTGCGTAAACTACAATCTCCCTGCACCCATCCCAACCTTTCCCCAGAGAGAAAATAAACCCCAGAAAATAAAAAAATCAAAATAATGCACTTTTTCCCTAAACCCCTTCCCCCAACCTGTCGAAGAGCAGACCATAGGCAATCCGAAAGCCGAACGTAACACCAGCAACACAGGGCAATTTAAGCGTATGGAAAGGGGGGTAACAAAGAACATTATCCGCTGACCCGACTGCTCCACCAAGCATCAAAACGTACTACACCTAGCACTACGCACCACCGGCACCACCCACAACTCATGTACCACTGGGCAAGGAAGCCCGCACATTCAAAACTCATGGAGGAAACATCATGGCACTAACAATCAACACCAACGTCGCATCCCTCAACGCACAACGTAACCTCGGTGCATCCCAGGCAGACCTCAATAAATCAATGCAGCGCCTTTCATCCGGTCTGCGTATCAACAGCGCTAAAGACGACGCTGCTGGTCTGGCTATCTCTGACCGTATGACAGCACAGATCCGTGGTCTAAACCAGGCCGTGCGTAACGCCAACGACGGTATCTCCCTGGCACAAACAGCTGAAGGCGCCCTGCAGGAGAGCACCAACATTTTGCAGCGTATCCGTGAGCTGTCCGTACAATCAGCCAACGATACCAACACCACCAACGACCGTGCATCCCTGCAGGCCGAAGTAACCCAACTCCAGGCAGAGCTCGACCGTATCGCTGAGACCACTCAGTTTAACGGTAAAACCCTCCTTGATGGTACTCAGGATACAGAAGGTGCCTTCACCTTCCAGGTGGGAGCAAACGCGGGCGAAAGCCAAACCATCAGCTTTGGTATAGCTAGCGCCAAAACCGAAGGCTTAAGCTATGTAGGTCGCACCGTAGAAGCTGGCAAGGCCGCTACTGGTACCGCCATCAATGTAGCAACCGACCTCGCTGCTGGTGATATCTCTATCAACGGCAATGAAGTAGGTGCAATAGCAACCGGGAGTACTAATGCTGATATCGTTACAGCTCTCAACGAAGCTGCGGGCTCAACCGTAGCCAGCGCGCAAAACGTACAAGCCTTTGAGTTCACCTCGATCGCAGGTACACCAGGTACACCGGCTGGAGAAGATACTCTCGCTACTACAGCAAGCCTTACTGTTGATGGCCTGACTATTTCCGCGGCGGCAGCTGGAGATGCTGGGAACTACACAATAGAGTTCGCAGAAGGTGGTGGCGGTGCTACTTTAGGGGCAGCACTTTCAGGTACCACCATTACGGTTACCTATGATGAAACTGTGGATACTACCGGTATCACAGGGGCACAGCTTGCAACTGCACTTGCGGATGTAAGTGCTAACGTTACAGTAACTGGCACACCCGGATCCGATCTTTATACATCCACCGATACCTTAACCCTAGCAGGTGGTGCTGATCTGGTTCCCGGCGCTGCAGAAGTTCCTGCGGTAGACGCTACCTACAGCCTGACCCTCGACGGAAGTGCGTTGACAGTCGCAGCAAGTGCTGATGGTTCAATCTCAGCTCAGAATGTAGTTAGCGCCATTAATGACGGTGCTACAGGTTTCACCGCTGCGTTGAATAATGATGGCGCCGTAGAAATCAGCAAAACCGATGGCACCTCCTTCACCCTAGAGGCCTCAGCAGCAGATGGGTTAGCCGGAGTAGATACAACTGCAGCAACCTTTGAAGGTCAGGTCGTGCTTAACAGCGCCGCCAACATCGTTCTTGAAGAAAATAGCGCAGGTGCACTGGCAGCCCTTGGTCTCGATACAGCAGGCAACGGCACCACTACCATTAACAACGTAAATATCGGTACCCGTGAAGGCGCAGTCGAAGCAATCAGCTCCGTCGACGCAGCGCTGATGCAGATCGACAACATCCGTGGCGACCTAGGTGCGGTACAGAACCGCTTCGAAAGCACCATCTCTAACCTGCAGAACGTATCCGAGAACCTCAGCGCCGCCCGTAGCCGTATCCTGGATGCGGATATCGCCGAGGAAACCTCGAATATGACCAAGCAGAACATTCTACAGCAGGCCGGCGTATCTATCCTCGCCCAGGCCAACCAGGCACCGCAGCTGGCCCTGAGCCTGCTCGGTTAACTTAACCTCTAAACTGATGTAAGGGCACGGCATGCCGTGCCCTTATGGTTGCCACCAGTAAGTGCAATAACAACGCAAAGGCGGCCTATGGGTCGCCTTTGTGCTTGGAGTGTACCTACGGCACCACCCAGAATAGAGTACAGGGAGGAGAAAATCCCATGCGAGTAGATGCAGCCAACATAGCAGGAAACACCCTGCAAAAAATGGCGCAATCGCCTGAGCAGCTCGATCTGCAGCGCAAGCAGCAGCAACAAAACCCCGAGCCCCAGGCGGATAACAGCGCCAACCAGGTGCAGCCCGAAGAACTTTTAAGCCAGATTCAAACCCTGACTGAAGGCGGCCTGTACAGTGTACGTTTTGAAAACAGCCAAGAAGCCCAAGCGTTGATAGTAAAGGTGGTTGATAGCAAGACCAACGAAGTGATTCGGCAGATACCTGCTGAAGAGCTGTTGGATGTAACCCAGCGTTTAAACGAACTCCGCGGCAACTTGGTCCATACCGAAGTGTAAGCTGGGAAAAGAATAAACCCGATAGGGTAAAAATAAAGCAAAGAAACACCCCTGGGGATGAGCGCTTCACCCTGGGGTATACGCGTTTGGGTTAATTTTAAGGTTTACAAGAAAAGGCACGGCGAAAGCCGTGCCTTTTCTTGTTTGTTGACCACTACTCCCCCCCCTTTTTTTCCGACTCGCTCCCTTCCCTCTGTGCAATAAAGGGATTGAGGGGGCTATGGGTAGAATAGCACCACCCAATGAGCTGCTGTCACAGCAGTTTGTTGACGTGATGAAAAAGATATCCCAGGGTTGTTTTTTGGGGTTACTATAGACTCTCATCCCTCCCCGTAACGAAGAGGGGGAAGCACTATCAAGAAGCAGGGGTTAACTGGGTTTGGCTGCGTTGTGTTTGGCCGGTCAGGTGTTTTTGTGGGGCTGAAACGGGCTCTGGCTGGGCGATGTGGAGCTGGGGTTGCTCCATTATAGATACCAGCTGGTTGACGCGTTGGTTGAATTCGGCCAGTTTGCCCTGAGGTACCGATGAGGCTTTGGGGATGCTGGCGGTCAGTGGGTTTGCTGGGCGACCTTTGATATGTAGCTCGAAATGGAGGTGTGGCCCGGTTGAGCGCCCGGTATTGCCCGATTGAGCGATGCGTTGCCCGCGCTCGACCTTCTGCCCGGTTTTAACCAGAAAACGACTCAGGTGCAGGTAGCGTGTGGTGTAATGGCTACCGTGCTGAATTTCGATGTATTTGCCCGCATAGGGGTGATTCTGCACTCTGGTGACTATGCCATCGCCGGTGGCCAAGACGGGGGTTCCGCTCGGCATGGCGAAATCTACTCCGTTGTGGGGTGAAACCCGGCGGGTGATGGGGTGCAGGCGGCGAGGGTTGAAGGCAGAGCTCACCCGATGCTGTCCGTTCATGGGATAGCGGCGGAACGCGCGTGCCAGACTCTCGCCCTGCTGATCATAATAGTTGCCGTCTTCAAACAGAAACGCACTGTAAAGGCGTTTGCCTCGGAAGATACGTACCCCTTCAATGCGACTCTGGCCGGTAAATTCATCTTCAACAAGCTGCTGGCTGCGGATAATCTGAAACACATCGCCTGCGCGAATTTCACGCGCAAAATTGATCTGGTCACTAAATAAATCAGAAATAATTGCTGTTTCCTTTTCGCTCAGGCCTGCGCGTTTGGCGGAAAGGTAGAAGCTGCCATCGATGCTCCCTTCGAGTACATCCTGCTCCCAGGTGCCCGGCAAGACTACTTCATCAAACCCAAAGGTGGCGTCATCCAAGCGCTGATACACAACCTGTCTGGCGGGGTGAATGAACAGTTCCATCCGCTCCAGGGTGCGTACCTCCTTATCAAAGGTGAAGGTCAGGCGGTTCCCCGGCCGCAGGGTGTCGAGAGCCAGCATTTCTTCATCAGCGGCCAGGATTTGCTGCAGCGTGCAGGGAGTAATCCCGAACATCTTGAAAATTGAACCGAGGGTGTCGCCGGAAATTATGTCGCGCGTAAAGATATTATCTGGCGCAGGTATCGGATCGGACGCCAGGGTACAAATCAGGGTCTGGAGCTCTCCTCCCGCAGGGGATAAGGCCGTTTCCAGTATTTCTGGGTTGTTGGTAGGGGGAATGAGCGAAGCGGTACTTGTGTAAATAAAAGCAGCTAAGGAGAGGGTAAGAGTCCCTACCAGTAACCGAAGCCGACGTTGCAGGCGTTTTTTACGGCGCTCTGCGCGGGTATCGTTTTTGATGACGTCCATAGGTGACCTGTTTTGGCAAAATAAATTACGTCGCAAACCTAGCGTAATTCATAAGAGGCGACATAAGGCGAACGCTACGGAGGAATAATCTACACAGTGAAGATTATAGTGAGCATACAGTATATGTAGCGAGCGTATATATAGGAGAAAAAAGTTAAGCGAGAAAAAGTTAAGCAACTGCCGGACGGCAGCAAATCCTTTAGAGTTTTGCCTCAAAAGCCCCCCACCTGTCAACCCTTACCGACATTCGCGCAAAGATATTTTTATTTTTTCAGGGGTCGTAGAGGACATTTTTGCAGGTTGTTTGACAAGACCGAGCGTGAATTTATGCGTGCAACCGGCTCGCGCATTTATACTACGGAAGCGGAAAGGTGCTCGCAGCTTGAGCCAGCAGGTAGTAGTCGTCGACCTCCTCAATGAGAAACTCAACAAAGGCGTGGTTTGCGCGCGACAGGCTGGTGTTTTTCTTCCAGGCGATGGAGAGATCGAGGTACAGCGGGATAGAGCAGGAGAGCGCCGCCAGTTGAGTATCCTGCGTCACCATCATGCGTAAGAGAAAGGCCAGCCCCAGCTCTTCCTTGACCAGATTGGCAATCAGAGAGAACAAGTTCGATTCTGCCACCACGACGGGGTCAATACATTCCTGCGCCGCCAGTGCATCAATCATCTCACGCAGATGATAACCGGCTTTGAAGTGGATGAGTGGTTCTTCAAGCAATTCACGTATAGGGACGCTTCCTCGCCGAGCGAAGGGATGGTTGCGCGGCACACACGCCACCACCTCATCGCGTAATAGATGATGGGAGTCGAAGCCTTCCGGCACTGGCCCGGCGATAATACCCATGTCTATTTCCCCCTGCTCGATCTGACGCGAAATATTCCAGGCGCTATCCCCGGTGATGGACATTTGCAGCGCTGGATGTCGCTGTTTAAAGGCGGACACGATTCTTGGAAGGAAGCAACTACTCAGCATTGGGGTCAGGCCGATCCGTACCTCCCCCTTGAGCAGTCCCCGCAGATCGGCGAGTTCTTGCCGCGCCTCGGTCACTTTGCGCTGAATTTCCCGCGCGTGACGCGCGAGCACTTCCCCCTCGGCGGTAAGAGTTATTTGCCGGTCACGGCGGTTAAAGAGCTTAACCTCCAGCTCCTCTTCCAGTTTGCGGATGGCGATACTTAAGGCTGGCTGCGAGATGTGCAGGCGCTCCGTCGCTGCGGTGAAGCTGCCGCAGCGGGCCACTTCGAGAAAAAAATGTAACTGACGTAGATTCATCGTGCCTCCCATAATCAATCAAGCTGCATGGTTTGCCCATTCTGCAAAAGCATGTATGTCCAGCTGCCGGTATATAATATTTATATATGAACGATAAAAACAATATATTTTATAAATATATTGTTTCTCTTTATACTCTATATGTAAATCTCCACCCAAGAAGCCACCTTAAGCAGGAGCAAACGCATGGCTACTTATCTTGATTGTAACGCAACAACTCCGGTGGAACCTTCGGTCGCCAAGCTAGCGGCACGATTTCTGGAACAGGATTATGGCAACCCCGCCAGCCCGATTCATGACTATGGGCTCTTTGCCCGCGCTGCTGTGGAACATGCGCGCGCACAGGTCGCTCGCGTGGTTGGCGCGCGCCCCGACGAGGTGATCTTCACCAGTGGTGCCACCGAAGCGAATAATATGGCCATCCTTGGTTTGGCACAATCCGCGTTGGCTGACGGCAAGCGCCATGTCGTCACCACCGCTATTGAGCATAAGGCGGTGCTGGAGCCCTTTGAAGCGCTGGAGCGCCTTGGATTTGAGGTGAAAATTCTCCCCGCTGGGGCGGATGGCCGCTTTGATCCGCAACTGCTGGCGGCGGCGCTGCGCCCCGATACGGCGCTGGTTTCGACCATGCAGGTGAACAATGAAACCGGCATCGTGCAGCCCCTCGCCGAGGTTGCAAGCATTCTTGCGCAGCATCCGGCCTGGTGGCATGTGGATGCGGCCCAGGGTTTTGGCAAGGAACTTGAGCAACTGCGTCAGCCACGCATCGATCTTCTTAGTATAAGCGGGCACAAGATCTACGCTCCCAAGGGGGTGGGGGCGCTCATCGCCCGCAAGCGCAACTCCACTCTTCCGCCTTTGCAGCCCCTGATGTTCGGTGGCGGTCAGGAGCAGGGGTTGCGCCCAGGCACGCTGGCGGTTCCCCTCATTGTTGGACTTGGCGAAGCGGCGAAGCTCGCCCTACGCGAGCGCGAACAGCGTCTGGAGTTTTGCCGAGCTTTTCGGGTGCAGGCGCTGGCGGCGCTGGCGCGTCTTGGGGCGGTTCAGAATGGAGCCGAAGCCCATTGCCTGCCCCATGTGATAAACGTTTCGATTCCTGGTATCTCCTCTGATCAAGCAATCCACGCCTTAAAAGAGGTGATTGCCATCTCCAGCACGTCCGCGTGCACGTCCCACACCCGTACCCCGAGTCATGTGTTGGCGGCAATGGGTCTATCCTTCGAACAGGCGGAAAGCTCCCTGCGCCTGTCCTGGTGTCATATGACCCCAGCGGTGGACTGGGAGCGGGTAATCGACATTCTTCAACAATTGCGTAAAGCGTGAAAGGAGCGCCACATGAATACACTATTTAAAGAGTTGGAAGAAGCAACCTTAGAGCAGTTCAACCACGGAGAATTGCCCCAATGGTTGGCGGATCCGGTGCTGGAGGTTGCACGTAATCCCCAGCAATATACAGATAAGGAATATCATGTAGAGATGCTGCTGGCCCAGGTGCTTGAGTACGACGTCTACGCCGAAGCTGGGTGCTGCAAATGGGCTTACGACCACGAAGATATAAAGCGAACATTACGATGGCTGAATGAGGCTCAGAATGAGCCGAAGGGCAAGGAGGGATAGGGGATGGATATTTTTGCCGAACTTAAACGCACGACCCTGGCGGCGCAGCGCGAGCAGGAGTTACCCGATTTTCTCGCTGCCAAGGTTTTCGCCATTCTCGAAGATCCAGCCCCTTTTCGCGCGCGGGAAGTAGAAATTCGCGAACTCATCGACCAGATTGAGCACTACGATACTTATGGCCAGACCGGTTATATCGGTATGGGGGTCGATAGCGTCATCCTGACGAAGACGCTTAAAAAGCTTTGGGACGAAGCGTAAGGTGATGAAGGGTTGATTTTAGCTATTCGTTACACCGGTTAATCAAGCTGACGATCACTTTAACGATGGTATCTTTTTCTTCTGGTTTGCTTGCGGCAATCAACAGGGTTAGGGCAACCAGGGCGTTGTCGGCGAGGCGTTTACTGCCGTCGCTGCGGTAGAGGATGTCGCTGGCATTCAGAAAGTAGATGAAGATGGCGGCGGCGATCCGTTTGTTGCCATCGCTAAAGGCGTGATTCTTGACGATAAAGTAGAGCAGGTTGGCAGCTTTCTCCTCGGGGCTGGGGTAGAGTTCTTTGCCATCGAAGGTCTGGTAGATGGTGCCGAGAGCGCTTTTAAAGCCTTGATCTTTTTCAATACCGAACAGACCATCGAAATCGTTTTTCATGGACTGTACGATACTGCTAGCATTTTCGTAGTCGAGCACGAACTCTGCCGCGCCGCTGGTCTGCTCGATGCTCAAGGTGCCATGATCGTAACGGTCGAGCAGGTTGAGGGCGTAGGCATAGTCGGTGATGACCTGCAGTACATCCTTACCCAGATCGTTGACCAAGTGCTGTTGCTCCAGCGTCCGCGATAGCAGTTCTACCGCTTGGCGCATATCAGCCAGCTTTTGCACTTGTTCTTCCATGCGCTGCTGATTGATGGTGTAGCCCTGAACCAGATGATCGCGCAGTACCCGTGTCGCCCACTGGCGGAATTGGGTGCCGCGCTGTGATTTAACCCGGTAGCCGACCGAGATAATTACGTCAAGGCTATAGAATGCGACCGGGCGGTCTGAGTTTGCAATTTGCATTTTTTGCAAATTGCTTTTCTCTTCCAACTCCCCCTCTTTGAAAACATTTCGGATGTGGCGGGAGATAACCGAGACATCCCGCTCAAATAGGTCAACCAACTGGGCCTGGCTTAACCAAACAGTGTCCTGCTCCAACCGCACCTCCATAGCGGCTTTGCCGTCGGTGGATTGAAAGATGGCGACCTTATCAACCATTTTTTGCCTTTTCCTTTAAGTCTGCTGGATTTGATGCTTACAGTTTCTTCACGAATTCCGATTTGAGTTGCATGGAGCCGATGCCGTCGATCTTGCAGTCGATATCGTGATCCCCCTCAACCAAACGGATGTTTTTTACCTTGGTGCCGACCTTTAACACTGCAGAAGAACCTTTAATCTTCAGGTCCTTAATTACGCTGATGCTGTCGCCGTCCTGCAGCAGATTACCGTTGGCGTCTCTTACCGTGGGCCTGTCTGTTTCCTCTTGCGCCTGAATCGCGCTCCATTCGTGTCCACATTCTGGGCATACAAACATCTCTCGATCTTGATAACTGTATACACCGTTACACTTGGGGCAATTTGGCAAGTCACTCATATTTAATTCTCTCTTTCTTTACTCTATTAAAGAAGGAAGGACACAGGAAAGGGCGCAGCTCTACAAGTGCTGCAGCACCTCATATGCAAGCGTGCGCGAGAATAGCACAAAAAGTGGTGCCTGTGTTTCATGCAGACCTTGGTCCCATTTTCCTGACTTCAGTATCTGGCACCAATCTCTACTAAATATCTTCTCTATACACCATATGGCGAATATATTGTGACGCATGTTCAGGGTATACATAGGGTTTTTTGAGAGAAAACTTGTTTAATATCAACAAGTTATGCTGGGCAAGAGCCTCCAGGATCTCATGTATAACGACGCCCAGGTGTATAGTTTAAATATACATTAATCCTGTTTTGCTCTGAGACACTGTCTTGAAATTTAAAGATTACTAGTTGTTTTGAACGGGTCAATTCTATTTATTCTTAGTATTGTCAATAGTTTAGGCAGTAAATGGATTTAAGTGTAAAACTATTTATCAAACTTGGCACGTAAGTAGCATACTTATAAAGGCAAGAAAGATCGAAAGACAAGAAAGACAACAACCCCAAACACAAAACGCCCGCACGTAAGGGCAGCAACATAAAACAGGAGGACATCATGAAAAAAACCATCATCACCACCCTCGCAACCATCCTCGCCGCTTCCCCGGTATACGCCGCCACAACCCAGGCCTCACACTCAGGCATCTTGACCTGGGCCTTCTTAGGACTCTGCGGCCTGATAGTAACAAGCCAGCTCGTACCCGCAGTCCTGCTGCTGGTCGGAATCGGCAAAGGGCTTAAAAGCGGTAAGGAAATACCTGAGAACTAACTAAAGTACCCTGATACCCCCAAACTTAATACTTACAAAAAACCCCATAAATAAGGAGAATCACCATGAAAACACTCACTAAAACCGTACTGGCCACCCTCATCAGCTTCAGCGCCGCCATGCCCGCCATGGCCTCAACCGCCGGGCGCGCTGATCACAGCGGCATCCTGGTCTGGACTTTCCTCGGCTTCTGCGCTCTGATAGTAGTAGCACAGCTGGTACCTGCAACCTTGATGCTGCTTGGCATCGTCAAAGGAGTCGCAGGCAAGGAAGAGGCTATCAACAAGGCCTAACCCTGAATAACTAGTAACCGTATGCCCCCCCCAGAGCCACAACTAACGGCTCTGGGTCTGCGCTGAGACTAAATAACAAGACACTAACGCATAACCAAAGGATATAAACCATGCTTAAAAAAATAAGTACAACCATTGCGACCCTGCTTCTTTTAACCGGCACCAGTTTTGCGGCCTCAACCGCCGGACGCACCGACCATAGCGGCATTCTGGTCTGGACGTTCTTAGGTTTCTGTGCCCTGATTGTTGTAGCCCAGCTTCTGCCTGCCCTGTTGGTTATTCTTGGGGTGGTAAAGAGTACCAGCAGTGTCAAAGAGACCCAGCATGCTACCGCCAGCACCGAGAAGTAATCCTTTGTTGTTGCAGGAAAAATAGGAGGAACCGCCATGGTCACCGCCATCATAGCTCACAACCGCACCGATAGCGCCACCCTGCAGCGCATTGTTCATTCTGCAGAGTGCAACAGCGACATCGCTACCGACATCACTCAGGCCGTGCATGCTCTGCGCGAGCACAAAGTACCAGTGATGCTTTTAGGACATGGATTTAGCGGCAGCGATACCTTGGAACTGATCAGTCTGTTCAAGCAGGTAAACAAGAGGGTAAAGATCATCCTGCTCGCAGATACCGACTCCGTCGCTTTTTTGCGCAAAGCCCGCAGCGCTGGAATTTTTTATCACGCGCTGGAACCTGAGACCGAAGAAGATATAACCGAGCTTACCTTGGCGCTCGAAGGCGCAAGAGATGCGAGCCTCAAACAGCAGAGCAGCATTCTGGGCAGGATTGCTCAAGTGGTGCCGATTCTGGGGTAGAAATAAAGCTGGTAATAGCAGCTTAGACATAAAAAGCGACCTGACGGTCGCTTTTTGCGTTTGTAGTTTAGCTTGCTCATCACCCCCCTCGAGCCACACCGCCTTCCTTTTTTCGTATGTGATTTGGAAGTAAAGTAACGTAAGTATCTCGATTAACCATTTGCTGGGGAAGTCGTTTGCCACCATGTGAACGTCGCGCCGCAAACCACCCCCCTGCTCGCTGCGCTCACCTTCCCCCCTATTTTATAGGGGGATTGAGGGGGGTTGTTCCGGTGGTGGATTGGTGTAGACGGTGTGCACTTCGGCTGAATCGATACGTAGGGGGATTGGGTGCGGCAGACTTACGGCTTCAACTTGTTTTGCGCCTCTAGTTGTTGGATGCGCCATAGGTGGGCGTAGCGTCCATCAGCTGCGAGCAGTTGCTGATGGCTGCCCTGTTCGCAGACGCGTCCGTGGTGGAGTACCACTATGTGGTCTGCTTCGGCAGCCAGGCGCAGGTGATGCACAATCATCAGGGTGGTGCGCCCGCCAGCCAGGGTGCGCATTCCGGCGTAGATCAATTCCTCGCTGTCACCATCGAGGTGGCTGGTGGCTTCGTCCAGCACCATGATAGGTGGATTGAGGATCTGCGCCCGGGTTAGAC
>Ga0265295_1007690_pt1 | contig 12281 bp, 10 predicted proteins | sample Munlansysbiofilm_FD_192503 | JGI IMG/M metagenome (GOLD analysis project Ga0265295, IMG submission 192503) | Leachate microbial communities from a municipal landfill in Southern Ontario, Canada - Methane capture system biofilm | ecosystem: Engineered > Solid waste > Landfill > Unclassified ... | reverse complement strand
GCAGGATGTGATGCCCCAGGACGTGGGGGTGAGTATTACCGACAGATGGCAGAAAGCCTCCCCAATGACTGCGTGATTTTAACGTCAAGTTGTGGTAAATTTAGATTTAACGACATCGACTTTGGTGTGGTTGAGGGAACAGAAATACCTCGTTACTTAGACTTAGGTCAGTGTAATGACAGTAACGGTGCAGTGCATATTGCGATTGCTTTAGCAAACGCTTTGGGTGTTACAGTACATGACTTACCAGTATCCATTGTTCTTAGCTGGATGGAGCAAAAAGCGGTCTTGATTCTTTTAGCCCTTTTTAGCCTTGGCATCAAAAATATCTACCTCGGCCCAAAACCTCCACAATTTGTGAATGATGACATCTTCTCGTTTTTGCAAGAGAACTTTAACTTGCATTTGACCGATGATGCGGCAAGTGACATGGAAAAATTACTGCTTAGAAAACCTGCGTAAGGTTTTACATGTAAAGATGAGGAAGCCTTGAGAGAGGCTTTCTCTATCTTTGTTTAGACGACCAACCAACCAAGCTCTTTTAATTTCTCTACACGTTCAAAAAATTCCTTTTCCAAAATATCCGAAAATTCCATTTCTTCTTTTAGGACTCTTTTATCTTTAGAATAAGAGCTTATGGATTTACGCGTATAAAAAGGCATTGAGCCTAGCGTTTTGAGGCATTCGATATAGTAAGGCATTTTATCGGCATAGATCAAAGCCATCTCTCTAGCAAGTCTTAAAAAATCTGAAAAAGAGACATCTAACTTTTGACAAATAACTTTAAAATCACTGGGTCTAATGTTTTGTTGTTTGCCATTGATTGTTAAATGTGATTCATAACCATAGCATGAATCATAAAGAGCTGTTGTTGCAACATCGTAAAGTGGCGACATAAACGAGCGGTTTTTGGTATGCATGATGCTTAAATTTTTTGTGTGCATATCTTCATGAACGATTAAAAGTGAATAGAAAAGATAGTGTAAAAAAATCAACCGCTCCTTTTTATCTAAAAGCTCTTTGGCAACCCTTTGCGCCATTTTTTCTGTGGATGTATCGTATTTTGTTTCGCTATTGAGTCCCATTAAGGAAGAGACATTGGTTTTGGCAAAAACGCTGTTTTGGTACTTGTCAAATCGTTTGATGATGTAATGCCAATCTTCTCCATCTTTGATGATAGCAGACCATGGCACATCAAAACCCAATTCATTTTTAGCAAAACTCATATGAAGGTGTTCATTCACTGACAAATAGGGAAGATATTTTTGTAAAGTAGGATCAGTATACTCTTTGTTGTATGGCTTAATAAAATAGTATGTTGGCTCACTTTTTTGTGGTTCGCGCAAGACCCCATGAGCCTCATCCATAATAACATGCATTTTATGTTGTTGCCCCGATAAGCCAAATTGAACAGAAGGTTGCGTTGCTTTGGCTATATCTTTGATAAACAATTTTTCCTTATCGATTTTAATATCCAGCTCCAACACATTGGGAAAGTCATGGTTGCCCAATATCTCTTTTTTATGCATATGGTAAAAAATGCCAACATCGCTATCTTGCGTTAAAACACTCTTCTCTTTTGAAAAAGACAAATCTCCCACATTTTGTTCAAGTGCCAATAATAATGCAATTGGAGAAGAAGATTTTTCTTGGTATTCCAATGCTTGTCTGTCTATTCCTTCAGGCAACAACTCTTCAAATACAGGAAATAACTCTGTCGATTCAATGAGTGCAAAAGGATTATCTAATGTTGGAATGATTTCGATAGGTTCTGAAAAAAGGTAATGTATATCGTAGGAAAATATAAACTTTTCCAAAGATGCTGAAAACCCAACAACGCCAGCATATCTTTTGTTCTTATACACATAAGCAAAAAAATCCATGATTTCTTCAGGGGAGCGAAGTCTATAGGTTGTGCTTGAAGCACTACCATAAGAGACAAGTCTTCTTAACGTTATTAACTCTTTGATATGTCTTTGTAGCGTTCTTGGTTCTATTTTATATTTTAAATTATTAATTATTTCACTTAAAGATAAATTGGTTTTTTTATCAATAAATATTTTTAAAATATCAATATATTCTCTTTTTACTTTCATATTTTATCCTTAAGGTTATTGCGACATTTATTTATTTTTATTGAAGCTAATGCGAATAATATAGCCACTAATATTAAAATAATATTAAAATAATATTAAAATATGTCGCAATGATCTTAAGATGATTTTCGAGTTAAATGTATAGTGAGTTTTCTTTACATGTAAAACAATTAATAAACTGCTTTTAACCTGCTCAACAAATTATCTAAAATAGCAGTATCGAGTTTGACACCTAATTTATCTTCTAAAACTTTGTGCAATTCTACGACTTCTGCGCTTCGCTTGACACCTTTAACAATATTCCGACACTTCGGATATCCACTACACCCGTAAAATGCTTCCCCCGTTTGTCTATTGTGTCTTAAAACCATCTCTTTGCCACATCGTGAGCATATTTTAGGTGTTTGAGTTGGCGTGGGTTTTGCATTGTGCCGTTCCTGTAAGTTAGCAACATGTTCCCTATCGGTTGTAAAGCTTTGTTTGAGGCGTTTTTGGTTTAGGGTTTTTATCGTCATGTCAAATTGATAAGCGGAGAGTTTTTCTTCTTGGAAAGATTCGATGTAGGACGTGTATTTTGCATTGATAAAAACATTGTTTGGCATAGTTGTTTTAAACTTACAATCACCGATGAAAATAACGATAGAGATAATGCTTTGCGAGGGCAATCCTAATATCTCTTCTAAGGCTTTGGTATGGCGATAGTTTTGGCGTAAAGGGTTTTGAAAGCGGTGTTTTTCTTTGAAGATTTGTTGTGTCCACATGCTCTGGTGCTCATCCCCAAAAATCCACCCTTTCATGTTTTTTGTCTCAATCACAAAAACACCGAAGCGAGAGACGATGACATGGTCTATCTGCGTGGTTGAACCGTCACTTAGTTGTAACGTGATGTTTTTAATGTTGATATATTCGTCTTTGTTAAGATGCAAAGAAGTCGCAACATTGACCGTAAATTCGCCAACTTTGCCTTTCATCCACGGCGTTTTAAATAAAATACCCAGTATAAAAACAGAACCAAGGAACCAGAAAATCACTTTATTTGCCTTTACATGTAAGAAATAAAATTAGTGTTATTATCTCTATTTTGAAACACTCTCAACTTCTATTTTCTCATCACCTACTTCGATCTTCTCCCCTGAAATGATTTTAGCCCGTTTTCTCATTTCCACTTCGCCGTTTCGTATGACGTGTCCCTCTTCGATGAGCATCTTCGCTTGTGCTCCACTTTCTGCTATACCTGTTACTTTAAGAAGTTTAAAAAGCTCGATATACTCATCTTCTAGTTCAAATTTCATTTTCAATCCTTTATTTTTAGTGATTATAGCTTTTACATGTAAACTTCTCAAACCTCCTCTAAAGTGAAACTATTCTACAATTTCGTAAATACCAAAAGGGACTCACACTATGTCATTTTCGACGTTCAAATTAAGACCTCATATTCAAGAAGCTATTAAGCAAAAGGGATTTTTAATACCCACGCCCATTCAAGAAAAAGTCATTCCCCTTGTTTTAGAAGGGAAGGATATTGTAGCGAAGGCACAAACAGGCAGTGGAAAAAGTGCTTCGTTTGTCTTGCCTATTTTAGAGTTGTGGCGTGAGCGTAAGGGGGAGGGGAAAGCAAAAATTAAAGCGCTTATTTTAACCCCAACCCGTGAGCTTTGTGTGCAAGTGGCGGAGGCGTTTGAAAGCTTTGGAGCCTCTTTACATGTAAAGCCTAAAGTGGTGAGTGTGATTGGTGGGGAGAAGATCGGCGAGCAACTCTACGACATTCAACAAGGGTGTGACATCGTGGTGGCAACCTCTGGACGGCTTTTGGATATTATGAGCAAAAAGCAGATAGACCTCTCTCGTGTGGAGTTTTTTGTCCTCGATGAAGCGGATAAAATGCTCGATTTGGGTTTTGAACAAGAGCTCAACGCTATCCTTGAAGTATTGCCTGCCAAACGCCAAAATCTTCTTTTCTCAGCCACCTATCCTGAAAAAGTGCAGATGATTGCCTCAAAAATCACCCAAAATGCGCTCTCTATCAGCATTGAAGCTGAATCGCCAACGGTTGAGCGCATTTTTCAAAGGGTAATAGAGGTCAATAAAGAAAATCGTGCACCGCTTCTTCGTCAACTGCTTCGTGAAAACAGTTGGGAGAGGGTGTTGGTCTTTATGGCAAACAAACGCTCTGCGGATAATATCGCTGTGAAGTTTAGAAAGCATGGTTTTTTAGCCGAATCCTTTCATGGTGATTTGATTCAAGAAGACCGTTCTTGGACACTCAAATCCTTTAAAGAGCGAAAAATTCGTCTGTTATTTGCCACGGACATTGCCTCACGTGGGTTGGATATTGATGATGTGAGTTGTGTGATTAATTTTGATTTGCCTCGCTCCAGTGAGGATTATATTCACCGTATTGGGCGAACGGGCAGGGCGGGAAAAGAGGGTGTGGCGATTTCGTTTATTGACCATGCAGATAAAGCACATTTTGCGCTGATAGAAAAAAGATGCGCCTTGAAACTTGATAAAGAGCAGATACAAGGGTTTGAACTCACAGGCGAAGCACCCAAAAAAGAGAAGGGCGGTGCGCCGATTAAAGGGAAGCGTAAAAGTAAGAAAGATAAGTTAAGGGAACAAAACGAGGGTGCAAGCGCCTAAGCGCTTGCGTTAAAAATGTTTACATTATAAAAAGATAACCGACATAATCGCCACAATCCCAATGGTCACTAAGCCTTGAACCAAGGTTGCCATGGTGTAGGCTTTATAGGACGTTGGAACATCCATCTGACTGAAGCGTGAGACGACCCAGAAAAAGCTATCGTTCGCATGACTGACGGTGAGCGCACCCGCACCAATCGCCATAACGGTTAAGACTTTGCCCATTTCACTATCCAGCCCTAGACTGGCTAAAAGTGGGTACATAATGGTTGAGGTGACCACAAGCGCTGTGGTTGAAGAGCCTTGCGCAGTTTTGAGTGCTGCTGCGATAATGAAAGGCACAAAAATACCTAGACTTAAGGTTTGAAGGCTCGCTCCTAAATAATCACCAATACCACTGGCTTTAAGCACCGCACCCAAAGCACCACCCGCACCGGTAATAATTAAAATCTCACCTGCGTTTTTAACTCCTTCACCCACCCAACCTGAGAGGGTCTCTTCATTCCATTTTGGTAACAACAAACTGGCAAATAATACACCGACAAAAAGGGCATTGGCAGGGTTTCCTAAGAAAACAAAGACTTTATACCACAGCATATCGCTGGAGGCTTTAAAGGAGAGTTTAACAATGCTCTCCAGTGCCATTAAGAGCACAGGAACAAAAATAGGCGCAAAGGATTTGAACGCACTTGGAAGTTCGCCGTATTTTGCGACCACATCCTCATCTTTTTCCAAATCAATATCAAGGTCTTCGCCGCTGGTGTAGCGTTTGCCTTGTTTCATCGCCCAAAAATAACCTGCTAACATAGTGAAGATAGAGATAAAAAGTCCCACCACAATGACAAATCCTAAATTTCCCACCATTAAATTACCTGCTGCGGCAATGGGACCAGGTGTGGGGGGAACCAGCGTGTGGGTCGCAAAAAGACCTGTTGCAAGTGCGACACTCATGGCAACACCTGAGACTTTAAGCTGTTTGACCAAAGAGCGTTTAAGAGCGTTTAAAATGACAAAACCGCTGTCACAAAAAACAGGAATCGAGACAATGTACCCAATAATCGACATAGCAAGCACAGGTCGTTTTTTGCCCACGACTTTTAAAACGACGTTTGCCATCTGCACCGCTGCACCGCTTTTTTCAAGCACCACACCGATGATGGTTCCTAGCACAATCACAATGCCAATATACGCCAAAATACCCCCAAAACCTGTGGTGATAGTTTTTGCAATTTCTACGTATTTCATTCCCACACTAAAGGCAATACCATACGCCGCAATCAGTAACGCAAGGAAAGGGTGTAACTTCCATTTACTGGTTGAAAGTACGATAAAACCAATTGCCACGAGCAAAATCACGATAAGCATTCTCACTCCTTTTTTAAGTTTTTAATTTAAAAACTTAGTTTAAATTAATAGAGAAATTATAGTGTAAATTATGTGATTTTTAGTGTGATACATCTTTACATGTAAGGATAATTAGCGTGCAATTTTTACTTTTTTTTGTGCTAAGGTATCGTACATTTTAAGCATGTTTGTGTAGTGTTCATGTAAGCTTACATCGATAAAATAGGCTTTTTTATCCAAAATAGCTTTTACATGTAAAACCGTATTTTCACCAAAAAGTGCACAAAATGCGGAAGCATACTCAGACCACTTAAGGTTTTGAAGACGAAATTGGAGCATTTCGCATAAAAGTGTTTTAAGCGGATGCGAACTAAGCGCAAAATAGGTAAGGGCGTCTTCCTCATTTCCTAAAAGAAGATGCAGTTGGGCTTTTAAATCGCACATGTGAAAGTTGTTCGCAAAGATGACTCCTAGATATTTTTCCATATTCAAAGAATCTTCCAAAGACTCGACCATCTCCAAAAGCTCATCGGCTGGGTAGTTTTGAAAGGAGAGAACAGCACGACGAATAAACTTTCCTATGTTTCGATTTTGGTACACCATATCTTCAATGGGATAAACCTCAGAGAGACTAGGAACAATCATCTGACACGAGTAAAAATCCAAATAAGTGTACTCTCTAAGATACATCTCTTTGCCCATTTCTTTGACAATCTCGCATAAAAAGGTGTATTCTGCTCTGCTTCCCTCACCTTTATATGCCCATGGAGCATAGGAAAAACTTTTGCTTTTACCTAAAAAAGAAAAGCCCATTTTGCCATTAGAATCAATAAAATGTGCCTCAAGGTTGAAGCTATCACTCACCAAATCCATATCAAAGGTAGGAATTTCAAAGGTATCTAAATTCTCTAATCCTCGCCCTTGCATCAGTTCACTCATCGTTCGCTCCAAACTTACCTCTAAAATAGGATGCGCTCCAAAAGAGACAAACAGCGTGTTGTTCTTTGGGTTAATGAGTGAAATAGCGCTCACAGGGAATTTTCCACCCAAAGAAGCATCCAGAATTTCAACCAAAAATCCAGCACTTCGTAACGCTTCTCTATCGGCATAAAGTTTTGGAAACTGCTCAATGATTTTCTCAGGAAATGCAGGCAAGGCATAGCCGTTTTTAATAATCTCAAACTTCACATAGCGCTCAAAAATCTCACTGAGCGCTTGTACTTTGGCTTCATCAGGCGTATTGCCACTAGCCAGTCCGTTACTGACGTATAAATTGCTTAAAATATTAATGGGAATGTAGACCTTCTCCTGTGTTAATTCGCTCAAGAAAGGAAGGGCGACCACTTTGTCTTCGTAATCACTGTTAAAATCCACAAAATCCTCATCGCTCATCTCATTTTGAGAATTGTAGAGTTCTCTTAAGGAGGCATTCAAATAATCTCCCCCAAATTCAAACACCTTTTCATCAGGAAAATAAGCACGGTTGGGTAGATGAAAGTCAATAAAAAAGTTATTGGTTTGCAATCTTTCGATGTATTCACCAAGTGCGCTGGCTTTTGAAGCGAGTGAGAGTGCGCCTTTTCCATTAGAATAGATATGCTGTGGAACCTCGCTTGATGCAAGATTGATAGAGTAACAGTGGCTTAATGGGTGCTTCTCTTCTGTAAAATGAAGCTCAAAATTAAGCTCTTCTAAAATGCGCTGCATGGTTGCAATGGAGTGTTCTAACGATTCGTTTTTGGAGAGAATATGCATAAAAAGAGTGTTCCTTAAAAGTTTTGGGTTTACATGTAAAAAAGTGCTGAGACTCTTTTACATGTAAAGATTATTTTAATGTAGAAAAAAGCGTGCTAAGATTGCCCGCAACGCCTTCTAGTGAGTGTTTTAAATCGGAGGGAATAAAGACCACTTTGCTGTTATTTGAGTTGGCTAGCGCATGCACACTATCAAGGTAGCGTTGGGCTAGAAGGTAGCTAGGCGCATCGCCATTTTTAATTTGTGAGCTAATGGCTTCCATCGCCACTTGATCACCATTGGCAAGGGCAACTTTGGCCTCTGCCTCTTTGCGTGAGGCTTCTAGTTTTCCCTCCGCTTCAAGGATCATCGATTGTTTTAAGCCCTCTGCTTTGGCGATGGCAGCTTGCTTTTCACCTTCCGCTTTCATAATGAGTGCTTTTTTCTCCCTTTCAGCTGCGGCTTGTTTTTCCATCGCTTCTTGCAAATTATCGCTAGGGCGAATGTCTTGCACTTCCACCGCTGTGAGCGATAAACCCCACTGTTCTAAATGGTCGCTGATTTTCTCCGAAACCGAGGCTTTAATGGCTTCTCTACCTGAAAGGGAGGCATCCAGTTCCATATTTCCGATAACGGAGCGAAGGGTGGTCGCTGCCATATTTGCCACGGCTAATTCAAAATTATCAATGGAATAAACCGCTTTGGCAGGCTCACTGATTTTATAAAAAACCACCGCACTAATAATCACCACGGCGTTATCTTTGGTAATCACCTCTTGCGCTTTCATCTGCTGAATGAGCTCTTTGGTGTTGAGTTTGACCTGTACCTGATCTAAAATAGGAATCAAAAAATTCAGCCCTGGTTTTAAAATGGTATGAAATTTCCCCAGTCTCTCCACCACCCACTCTTCGCCTTGTGGCACAATGCGAATCATTTGATAGAGCAGATACGCTCCAGCAAGCAGTAAAATCACAAAAAATGAGAGGCTCAAATCGAGGTTATACACGGTATCTCCTTTTATTTTGAATGAACATCAAGATAATGCCCATGAATGGCAATAATTTCAATCAAAGTCCCCTTTTCTAGGGTTGTATCAGCAATATTTTTGGCATCCCACTCACTGCTTCCAAGGACTGGAACATCAAGCTTCACCCGTCCATTGTTTTCAGGGCTAATGGGTTCAATAACTTTGCCCCCAACACCAATAAACTCATCAGATTGTCCAATTTTAGAAGAGGGAACATCGGCAATGCGCCTTTTTTTAAAAACAAAGGCACCGACAAACATACCCAAAAGGGCTACCATGATTTGTAAAATAAGCGAATCTTGAACGAAGTAAGAAATCAGTGCGGAGCCAAAAAAGCCCAAGCCTAAAAAGATGGCAAAAAACGTAGGAGTGGCAATTTCAAAAACAACGGCAAACACGCCTAAAATTGCCCAAATATACCAAATCATCTATGCTCCTAAAAAGAATTTAAAAGCATTATACAAAAATTAAGATAATTACGATGGTGGAGCTGTGGGGGATTGAACCCCAGTCCAAAAATAGCCACCTATGACGTCTACATGCTTAGATATTGTTGATAGTGTTTAATTTTGCTTCGTACAACAATCAGAAAACTACGCAAAACGAGCCTTTAACTTCATTACATGTAAAGGCGTTCATGTAATATAGCTATCAAATCTATGATACTCTCCAAGACCTCCTAAGATAGCATCAAAGGGGAGAGCAGTCCATTATTTGTTAAACTTACGCAGCTAGAGCGTAAGCAGGACGATAGTTACTGTTGTTAGCAGTTATTGTTTGAAGGTTGTGTAACGGAAGACCCTCACTTCCGACATGCAGCCATAAGCTAAAACTACTCCTGTCGAAGCCATGTCAGCCCCATCGAAGGAACGCAATTCTACCATAATAAATGAGAATTTAGATATAATCCGCAAAAATATTAAAGAAGGATTTCGTTTGACAAAAGCAATATCGTCTTTTTGTGTCATAGTTTTACTTTTAGGACTACAAGGATGTACCACACAGCCCTCTGCGCCTAAGCCTGAAATTAATACCAAAAATGTTTCAAATGAAAAAAGCAATACCGATCCAAAACTCACAAAATTAGTGGGTAAAAATTATATCAAAGGTGTCATTATCGCTTTAAAACAAGGAAGTGATGGACGAGGGTGGAATTATGAAATTGATGGCATTGAAACCACGAATGGCAAGTTGCCTCGTGTCAATTTTAACCATAACTCTGTGCTTGCCAATGAAGGTGATTTAGTCTATGCCTCTTTTAATGACATGCGTGTTTCTGAGATGTTTGTCATTAAAGCGGGTTATTTTAAAAATGGTAAGATTAGTCCATCACCATCACCAACAAAAATATACACTAAAAAGAAAACAAATACTCCAGAAACTGAGGGTAAACGCAATAAAGCCCATCAGGTTTTAGGTGTACCAAAAGAAGAATCTATTAGGTTAAACTAAAGTGTTAACCGATCGTTTACTTTGAGTTCCTATACTTCTCTTAGCGAATTTCATATTTTCTTCTTAATCTCAAAGAGGCGATCCGCCAAGCGCCTCTTTGAAACCTTTTTCTATCTCAATCGTAAAAATAGCCCCATCGTTTTCATTTCGAGCTTCAAGCTTTCCTTTCATACTCTTTTCAATGATTAATTTCGCCATATAAAGTCCAATGCCTGTACCTTCATTTTGCTCTTTCGTGCTCACGTAGGGTTCAAATATTTTTTCTATGGGATGAATGGTAATGCCTCCCCCATTGTCTTTAACAATTAATCGCACCGCATGGGCTGTTTTTTCCAACAAAATGGTAATTTTTCCTTTAGGGGTTCCTGAAGAGATAATGGCATCTTTTGCATTGGAAAGCAGGTTGAGAATGACTTGTTCATATTCGCTTTTATACCCAAGTATCTGAGCATCTTCTTCAATATGCACTTCAATAGCAATATGTTGATTGGTAATAGATTTTCCAATAATACGCAACACTTCTTCAACAGATTTTTGAATACTAAATGCTTTTTGATCTTTATTCGGCATAAAAAAATTACGAAAATCATCAATGGTGTGAGACATATACTCAACAATATTTTCAGCCTCAGCGCATTTTGTTTCCATACTTTTTTGGTCAAGTTTGTGCATGGCGTATTTGAGTTTGAGTGTAATGAGCAGGGCTGAAAGCTGTGAAAGGGGTTGTCTCCATTGGTGGGCAATGTTGCTAATCATCTCCCCTAAAGCAATAAATTTTGCTTTTTGAATAAGAAGTTGTTCTTGTTCTCTGCTTTTTTTAATCTCTTCTTGCACACGACTCTCTAGTGTTCGATTGAGATTTTCAAGTTCCCATGTTTTTTGTTGCACTTGCGCATGATAGCTGTTTAAAAAACGCTCTATGTGTTTTCCAAGCATGACTGCAAAAGCATTGGCAATAAGTGCAAACAGTAAAAAGATAATAATCGCTGAGGTAATTTCTAAATTCATTTTTTGCTTAAAATCAGCCTTTGCCACTTCTATCTCTTGATCAATATCATCGGTATATGCGCCTGCTGCAATAATTAAATTCCACTCTTTGTAGCGTTTAAAGTAAGAAACTTTAGGGCGAATGGCACCACTTTCTGGTTTTTTATAGGAATATTCAACAAAAGAGTACCCTTTTGCATGAATATCTTGTAAAAAGATTTTACGAAAAGCTTTTCCGTTTTCATCGGTATAAGAATCCGAGATATAGTGCCCTTCCAGATCAGGTCGATTGGGATTAATGAGCATTTTTGCAAAATTTTCACCCCCTTCTATATCAATAACTTGATAAACGAAAATGTAATTATGCTCTTGCCCACCATAGCGAATATGACGTATCCAGTCATAAACCTCTTGTTTGAGAATTTCTTCTTCCCTGAGGCTGAGCATGGGGGTGCGTTTCTTCTTAAATTCAATAAACTCTATAATGGCATCCACTTCTCGTTTGAGAACATTGCGTTTATTTTCAACAAATGTTTTTTTACTGTCTTCAATGTGCGCATCTAAAATTTCATACTGTTTGGTAATAAAAAAATAGCCGTTAAAAAGCATCAGAGCACTAATAATAAAAATAGTACTCACAATAATGATATTTGAAATATTACTTTCTTTGATGATTTTCACAAATATCTCCAAATTAGATTGCTATAATAGACTTCTTACAAAACTTATTTTGTAAGAAGGAAAAGCACCCAAAGGTGCGCGGGCATTCCGCCGAGGAAAACCCAGTGTTAACGTAGCCTTTAGAGCTTTGCTTTAAAGACGTGTCAAGAGTTCTGCAAGAACTCTAATAGACTTCTTACAAAACTTATTTTGCAAGAAGGAAAAGCACCCAAAGGTGCGCGGGCATTCCGCCGAGGAAAACCCAGTGTTAACGTAGCCTTTAGAGCTTTGCTTTAAAGACGTGTCAAGAGTTCTGCAAGAACTCTAATAGACTTCTTACA
>Ga0265295_1007688_pt1 | contig 12283 bp, 8 predicted proteins | sample Munlansysbiofilm_FD_192503 | JGI IMG/M metagenome (GOLD analysis project Ga0265295, IMG submission 192503) | Leachate microbial communities from a municipal landfill in Southern Ontario, Canada - Methane capture system biofilm | ecosystem: Engineered > Solid waste > Landfill > Unclassified ... | reverse complement strand
TGGATATAATAAGCGGCTCCTGTTTTAATCTATCCACGAATATAAATATCATAACTCCGTGCTACAATCACCCGTAAATGGCATTTTAAGCTCTATCGATGTGTAATAATTACTCCATTAATAGTAGTTTACTGGCTATTCAACAATCAAGGTTTAGCTGGATTGCCGGCTTTCAAAGCAGATTATTGTGCTAATCTATTCGCTAATGGAATTTTCAAAACGGTCTAAAAGAATACGTCCGCAGTTTTCACAATAGACAATCTTGTTCCTCAATTGTAGCTCAATGCGCATCTGTTGACGAATCACAAATCCACATCCACCACAAGATCCATCCCGGTTATACACAACGGCAAGATTATCCTTATGCTTAATGAGATTGCCATAGCGTTTGATTAGGGGTGTGGGCAAAGTTACTGCCAGCTTATTGCGCTCAGTGCGGGTATCTTCAATTTGCTGTTCCAAAGAGTCAATTTGAGCCTTCAGATCACCTTCTTTAGAGCGCTTATTAGCTTCTGCCTCTTGTAGTGCTTTCTTATATTTTTCAATGGTAGTTTTAATTTCGGTTTCACTATCCATAAGCTGTAAAAGCTGATTCTCAATCTCCGATATTTTGTCTTTCAAATATGCGATTTCGCTGTTTAATGCTTTGTATTCTTTGTTGGTTTTAATTTCAGATAGCTGTCCTGAGTATTTTCGAATTTGATCTTGATGGGTTTTAATCTCACCTTCCAAAGCCCTTTGTTTTTTGTTGAGTTCTGCTTTTTCGGTTTCTCCAGCCAAAAGGTCTGCAGTTGCCTGCTCCACTCGCTCATTGATCTCGGAAAGCTGTTTGGGCAATTCCTGTTGCAAAAAACGATATCTGCCAATTTTGTTGTCCAGAAGTTGCATTTGCTCCAGGGTTCGTAGTTGTGATTCCATATATTTACTCCTTAAATAACAAGCTAATATCCAGCGACTTATAAGAATGAGTGAGTGAGCCACTGGAGATGAAGTGTACGCCAGTTTTGGCATATTGCATGATGTTATCTTCGTTCACACCACCGGAGACTTCTAACTCTACCTTTTTACCATAGCGTTTTACTGCGGTTTTGATATCTTTGATACTCATGTTATCCAACATAACTCGATCCACTTTTGCAGTAACGGATTCCTCCAGCTCAGCAAGGTTTGTAACCTCAACTTCCACTTTGTAACTGGCATTTTGGGCATTGATCTTTGTCACCGCTTTCGTGATGCCCCCCGCGGCACGGATGTGGTTTTCTTTGAGCATAATCATGTCAAAAAGCCCATGACGATGGTTTAAGCCTCCACCCACTCTTACTGCATACTTTTCTAAGCTGCGTAGCAGGGGCGTGGTTTTACGCGTATCCAACAGTTTGGTATTGGTGCCAGACATAGCAATCACCATTCTTCTGGTTTGCGAAGCGATACCAGATAAACGTTGAAGGAAGTTAAGGGCAGTACGTTCAGCTTGAAGAATGCTGCTTGGCTTTCCTTCAATGCGCATGATTTCATCTTTGGGGTGTACGTCGTCTCCATCCTTGCGATACAAAGTTATCTTCAGTTCAGGATCAACTGCTTTGAATACTTGAATGGCAATTCCAGTTCCCGCTAAAACACCCTCCGCTTTGGCAATCATGTATGCGGTATTGATTACGGGATCCAAATCCAGATAGCGAGTGGTAATATCTCCAGAACCAAGGTCTTCTTCTAAACTTTTGCGAATTATCTCATCCAAAAGCATCTATCCTCCGAGGCAAAAAAAAAGCACTTGCGTATGCAAATGCTTAATCTCTATGTTTAAGTTATTTTGACTTCTTGCTATCTTCATTCGTTCACACATGTATATTATAAAACCTCTCTAAGATGTCATGTTTCTAATGCTTTTAATCCTGTCAAGAATAAAATGTTCATGCCTAATAAAAAAAACCGCGAAACTCTCTTCGCGGTTTTTTGAGACCCAATAATCTGTTTAGGTCATCATTATAGATATATGCATATCTAACTATTTCATTCTGTTTAAGATGCTTGCCACATATCTGCCTTGCGCATAGGCCCCATCAAGCTCAAATTTGTTTGGCAATTTACTTCCATCTGGACCGGCAACAACGCTCGCTCCATAGGGGGAGCCTCCGCTAATCTCTTCCATTGTTGATTGTCCTTCAAAGCTATATGGCAAGCCCGCTATCAGCATTCCATGATGTAAAAGCACAGTATGAAAATTTAAGATTGTAGCCTCTTGTCCACCGTGCTGAGTTCCGGTAGAACTGAATACACTACCTACTTTGCCTATCAAGGCACCTTTTGCCCATAAACCTCCCGTTGCATCCAAAAATGCTTTCATCTGGGAAGGCATCATGCCAAAGCGGGTTGGAACTCCAAAAATGATGCCATCGTATTCTGCAAGTTCCATAGGATCTGCCACGGGAATGTGTGCAAATGCTTTTTGCGCATCTTTAGCGCCAATTTTGCTTAACACATCGTCGCTTAATGTTTCCGGCACTCTTTTAAGAGTCACTTGAATGTTATCTATGCTTTCGGCACCTTTTTTTACGGCTTCAGCCATTTGGTAGATGTGCCCATAAGTCGAGTAAAACAGTATTAGTATTTTCATTTTTGATCTCCAAATCAATAGACTTTTAGTATATAATAACCGCTAATGCCCATATTGCAAGTAGGATATTGCGCAATCAGTTTGCGGCAAGCTCTTCAATGGTGCTTATCAGATCTTCAATGTGCTCTTCCAAAGTATTGAATGAACACATCAGCCGCACTTCATTTTTAGTTTCGTCCCAAGTGTAGAACATATATTTTTCTTGTAGAGGGTCGATCCAACTCTTGGGCATTGTGGCAAACACAGAGTTCACATATACTTTTTGGGTGATTTTTATCTGTTTGAATTGTGCCAGGCGTTTTGCCAGTAATTGCGCCATTGCATTGGCATGAATAGCGTTTTTTAGCCACAGGTCTTTATCCAGATACGCCTCATATTGTGCCGAAATAAAGCGCATTTTAGAAAAAAGCTGATTGCACTGTTTACGATAGAACCGCATATTAGCACTCAATTCTGGTTTAAAGCTAATAATCGCTTCTCCGAAGAGCAAGCCATTTTTGGTACCGCCAAAGCTGATGATGTCTACTCCGGCGTCTTTGGTCATGGTACTCAATTCTACATCCAAGGCAGCGGCTGCATTAGCCAATCTAGCCCCGTCGATATGCAAGAGCATATTATGAGAGTGGGCAAAATCTGCCAGTGTCCGGATTTCATCAACGCTATAGAGTGTGCCATATTCTGTACTCTGGGAGATGGAGATTATCTTAAACTGGGAATGGTGTTGATCCCGATTTCCCTTCAGTTTTGGGGCAATAAGCTTGGGAGTAAGTTTGCCATCTGTTGTTTGAATGGGGCTCAATCGCGCCTGTGTGCATTTTTGCACGGCACCGCATTCATCCACGTTGATATGTGCGCTTTCGGCGCAGATAATAGCATTAAATGAATTGATAAGAGATTGCAGGGCAAGTACATTCGCTCCTGTACCGGTCATCACGAACCAAGCTTCGCATTCACCGCCAAATAGTGCTTCCAAGCCGTGTAACACGTCTTGTGTAAGCGGATCATCGCCATAAGCAGGGCAAAATCCTGTATTAACTTTCTGCAGGGCAGAGAATACGGTGTAGTGTATGCCGCTGTGATTGTCGCTGCCAAAACTAATAGGAAACATTATTATACTCCAAAGGTTTTCATTGTTTGCAGAATAAAATTACCTGTCTTTATGTCAAGAGCGATTCATCTTGGATACAAAAAAGGGGCTAAGTCCACAAGGAATAGCCCCATTATTTTTTAAAAAGCTTAGAAATTCACGCCTAGTGTACGATCTAGCAGATACAGGCGCCAGGGATTACTGGTAGAGGGAACTTGTTGTACATCTTTGATGGTGAAAATAAACTCGTACTGGGCAATAAGACCATCCACAGTAAAGGGCACAATCAGGCTTACAGTTTTGTTTTTGTATCGTTCTGCTTCACTAAAATCTATGGGAAATAGTGGGCGTTTTGTCCACACTCCGGTAGTAGATTGATAAACGTGGTCTTTCGAAAACAGACTTTCGCTGATGTTTCCCCGTCGTGCAACCACTGTGGGAGTTTGAGGGTTGTTCCGATCGGCATACTTTGTAGTGGACGACAATACTCCCCTTCCAATTTTATCAACATCCATATACACGGCTTCATCCCAATCTATGGTTAAAGTCTTTTCGCTTTTGTTGTAAAGAGTTAAATCCCATCCACTTTCGGAAGCACTCCATAAACTGCGAAATAGATCATCTTCATAAACATAGCGCACCTGATCCAAAGTATCGGCGACAGGTGCCTGGTAACGTTGGTTGATATCGCTTGCCTTGCGAACCCTAGTAAGTGCTATATCGTATTTCACGATCATTTGCTCGGATGCACTAGTGCCAGAACAGGCAAACATACCCAGCAGAATTGCAGCTAAAAGAATAGATATTATGGATTTTCTCATTTCATCTCCTTGATATACGTCTTTGTTTTCAATTTGCTACTTAATGGTTTTGTTGTCAACCAAAATCTACCAATTATGCTCTCGGTATATGGCTTAAGACAAGCAAGAGAATTATATATCTGCCTTATGAGGACATATTGTGAATTGATCCTTTACAGAGCGCATCTTCTTTGGCTATACCTTATCCCATTGGTTAAGCTATCCTTAGCTATGATTCAGGCAGAAATTATCTTGTACTTACTACGGTATCGCAGGATGAACTATACATAATCTATGCTTAATGCAATGGAATTGGATAATGTAAGATAGCATATTGGGAAAGACGATTACTTAGTAGAGGTATAGGGCAAGAAATTGGGTTTATGTCTAAGAATTCTAGTGAGTTCGAAAAGATCAGAACATCGCATTTACCAAATCATCAAGTTTTACATTGCTGAAATACTCATGATATGAATTTCGTTCAAAGACCTCTTTAACAGCGGCATGATCATGGATTACTCCGCTAAAGCAGCATTCCAGATCGTGGATATCCTTTGAGCAGAAGAAGTCGCCGAAAATTCTGAGACTTGTAATAATTCCGTTTGATACATCCAAATAGAATTCGATAGTGCCAATGGCTGTACGGATGGCATTTGCCAAGTTGTATTGAGGACTTTTACCGAAGTTCCAATCCCATGTACCATATTTACTATCCACGAGGTTTTGTGCTGCTTGCCGATCTTCAATGCTAAGAGAGTAATCTTGAGCATCGGGATACAAACTATGTACCTTATGACGTACCAGATCGATAAACTCGCCAAGTTTCATGGGTTTGTGCATGTGGTCGATAACGTTTGTAACTCTTGCCCGCACAGACTTTACGGCTTTATCAGAGAATTTAACGGGATTCACTTTAAGGGCTTGGACTAAGGATTCCACATGAGAGTTGAATAGAATAGTACCATGTTGCAATGTGGTACCGTTCTGCACCAGTTTGGCGTTGCCAGAAAACTTCATCCCCTTTATAGTAAGGTCGTTTCTTCCTTCCAAGATAGCGGGAACACCGAGATCGTTAAGAACCTCTAATACTGGGGTTGTAAAACGGGCAAAATTGGCGGTATCATCTTTAATGTTTCTCATAATGAAACTAAAGTTCAAGTTTCCCAGATCGTGAAAAACTGTGCCCCCGCCGGTGAGCCGTCTAACCACTGGAATTTCGTGTTGTTGCACCCATTGGTAATTAATTTCTGCGAGTGTGTTTTGGAATCTGCCTACTATTATACAAGGTTCATTTATATATAGCAAAAAGCAGTCTTTGGAGAAATTGTATAGGAGGTATTCCTCTAAGGCGATGTTGAATGGGGCATAGTTTGAAGGGCTAATGATACTAAGCATAAATAATCCTCAGGGACTAGCTTGTAAAAAGTTAGAGAAAGTAGATGGACCACGCCAGACTAATATGAGTATGAGGCATGATCCTCATCGCTTTCGTTTGAGCTTATATAGTTTTAGCAGCAGAATGGTCACAATGCTAAACAGGGCGATAATTTCTTTTGTGGCAAGAATGGGGTAGAATTTAACCTTATCTTTGTTCAAGATGTAGATGCCAACGGGATCGGTTTTTACGCTTCCACCGCCACCGCCACCAAAATTTGATTGTTTGTTTTCCGATGCTTCATCCTGTTGCTTTTGTTTCTTAGCATTAGGACTCTTGCCGCCACCGCCGCCAAAAGCAAACGAAACACGAGCAACTGGGATAATGGATAATTCTCCCACTTTGGAGGGACTGCCAATGGCAAGATTGGCACCGGCTCCGCTGTGGATAGCACTTTTAATCTGGGTAATTATGTGGTTGAAATTCATAACATACTCCTTTCTTTATGTGCTCTTGAGACATTTGGTATCCACATGACATCCTGTCAAGTAAAAAGCCCCGAAATTTACTTCGGGGCTATTATATTTGGCCTATATGGTTCTATTCCATCAGCAGCATTTTGCGAGTATTGATATAGCTTCCAGTGCGCATACGATAGAAATAAACGCCACTAGATAAGCGGTTGCCTCTAAAGTCTTTGGCATCGAATACTATGCGATATCTTCCCGCTGCCTGATTCTCATTCACTAAAGTACGCACAAGCTGTCCCTTGAGGTTAAAGATGTCCAGTTGAACCGGAGCAGCTTCTTTAAGGTCGTAGCTGATTGTAGTTTCAGGATTGAATGGGTTGGGATAGTTGCCGTTTAAGGCGGTCACTGTTACGGGCACCATCTCGTCATTATTTGAAGTATGAACAAGCTGGAAATTCCGGGTTGTGTTCTGATTTGCTATAACTGGGATATTGTCGTAACTAAGCGGATGATAGTCAGTTGCAGTGGCAGTTAAAGTATAGCTGCCAGCTGATAAACTGAGTATGTAATAGCCGCTACTGTTGGTAGTGGTGGATTGACCTGTGCCTGCGCTAACCGTAGCACCAGCAAGAGGAGCGTTATCTGCACCACGGACAAATCCCACAATATTACCCATTTGAGCGTCTTTGATAATGGAATTTGAGAAAGCAGCACTGGACATCACGTCCGATGTATATACAGATTTTACTGCCCATCTGTATGTTCCGTTTTCTAGCTCGTTCCAGTTATCGTCTGTATAAGAGGTATTGCTGGTAGCTTCATCATTAAGGGCAATCCAGGTTTCTTCACTTTGTTCCTGTCCGGCTAGGAGACGCCAAATTTTATAGCCAACTAAAGCTCTGCTTTCTGTGCGCATATTAGCTTCACTATGCAGAATCGGTGTACTACATTCTGGCTTGATTTCTGCCGATTTCGTTTTACCCGTATCCGATACTATATCCAAATTGGTAATCTGTTTTGCTTCCATGTAGTTACCAATGTAGATATTGTCTATGTACCAGTTTTTCCACAAACCAAGCTCATCCGGTGGATCGTCGGCATGGAAGGCAAGCTTGATGTGCTGTCCATTAAAGCTAACCAGATCAATGTGAATCGGAGTGGTATAGTAGTTATTGGCAGCAGTTTGGGCAGCGCCATCCCAAAGCTCAGTCCAAGTAACTCCACCATCTATGGAAGCTTTCACATAATAGTGGTCGCCATTAGGTGAACCCATTTCAAGATATGTGTCAAAGCTTAGATAGGCATCCGGAGGACAGTTGAAGCTATTGGTGATCAGCCACTCATCCTGGTGTTCCATAATCCAGCAGAGACCAGCTTGATAAGTGCCATCGGTTGGAACAGCCGGAATTCCATCATTGATTGTTCCTAATCTTCCCCAAGTAGGCCGTACTCCATGAGAATTGGCAGGACTGTTATTAGTAATTAGCTGAGACCAACCACTGGGCGGGAAGGTTGCATCTTCGAAGCTTTGAGTTATCTCGATTGCATTCGGATCTGGAGCACTCCACTCAATATCGATGCCATCAAAACTATCATTAAGAGAAGCGGTTACTTCGGTGGGAGCATAGGCAATTTCTGCCAAAACGATATCTCCCATGCTGTAATCTGTATCTCCTACTTCAATGCTTCCGGAGGTGCTAACATACCCTGCTGCAGCAATCTGGTATTCATAGGTGAAGTTTGCATATACTTCCGCTTCAGATTGGAAAACTCCGCTTGCATTTGTAGTAAATGCATAGTCCGCATATCCCTCAAGTTGTATGTTTGCGCCGGCTATTCCTACTCCTGTATCGCTGGCAAGAACAGTTCCCGAAACTATAACCTTGGGCATTGGTTGCATGGTTACATCCAGCACTTCAGTTTCGTCTTCTTCCAAAACGATGTTTATGTCCTGATCGATATAACCATATCTGCTAAAGCTCACAACATAATCGCCAGGAAGGATGTTGGCAATGTAGAACTGACCGTTTTCATCCGTAACAGCACGGCTATTACGTCCATTGATTAGAACTTGAACTCCTGGTAAAGGAGCTGCATTTTCATCGATAACTGTGCCGGTTACATGGCCTACGCCGCCGGGAATGATGCTGAAGGTTGTTTTGGGGAAATTCCCGCTCAGAGTTCCATCAGAAGGATTGGCAGGATCTAATTCTACGTAATCATTTTGAATGTTACGGCTGCGATCTGTTCCCACAGTTTGGATTTTAAAGTACTTACCTAAGACCCAGCCCGTATCCATCGGTCGCTGCACTAACATCACCAGATTCCCGCCGTCCAGGTGCATATAAGGCTCGGGGAAAGTGTATGAGACAATGCTTTCTCCGGCAGGATAGCTTACATTGCCATCAAAAACTAGGGTGAGATCTGTGGAAGGAATCCACCCCGCAGAAAGATTCGTCAATGCGGTGGAACCCAACCATATTTTCACTGGTTTGTCCATCAATTCGGTGTTGAAGTTAGTATAGAATTTAATACCGGTTATCATGCCGATGAAGTTATTCATCTCTTCGGCGGTATAGATAGTCTCAAACAACGAATTATTGTAATAGAAGTTTATTGGGTAATATCCTTCTTCTTCCCCAGTGCCAATCGTGAGCTCGTTCACCCCATAACCGTTTAGTTGGATAGTATGTACTGTGCGGTTTTCATTTCTGGTAGAACGGCTATCAATGCTACTCTTTGCAGGAGTTACCTGCTGATTTAGGCTGAATACATGCCGCGTTGCCAGATTATCGGTTATAATTATTTCGGCATTTGTTTCGCCCATGGCATTGGGCGTGAAGGTAACTGTAAAGTTTAGCTCTTGTTCACTACCCAAAGAAGCAGGCAAACCGGGCAAATTGCCAAGAGCAAATGTTGTACTTCCGGAGATGCTAATATCTGTAATTTCCAGTAATCCACCACCCGCATTAGCGATAGAGAATTCTTTATTAGCTGATCCTCCCAAGTTTACATCGCCAAAGCTCCATGAGTTTGGACTAATGCTTATTTCTGGAGTACCAACCATTTCAAAATCCTGAACCGTCTGCTGATCCAGAGCGATGGTAACGGTATGGCTTACTGGAGTAAATCCATGTTTTGTTGCGGTAACGGTTTGGGTTCCTACCGGCACATGAGGCAAGGTATAAACACCATTTGCCCCGCTTGTAGTAGAAAATACAGTATCTTCTACCTGAATGTGAACGTTTGCCAGCGGAACACCATTCTCAGTTACCGTGCCGCTAAGGCTACCCATATCATCTACCAAAAGGAAGAAGCGTATATTGCTGCGATTGGAATATAAAGTACCGGTTGTAGCAGCATCTGCGGGAGAGCTATCGCTCTGGTAACGCAATGCACTACTAAAGCTCGTTGGGGTATAATATACCAAAGCATTCCGAGTATACTCTGCCACCAAATCGCTCACGATATCAACAAGGAGGTTATCTCCACCATTCCAGAAGAAAGGTGTGCTAAAGGAGTGAACGTTCCATTCGTTGGTAGGCAAGAATTCGTCTGCATGGAATACCTGAGTATATTCGCCTTCTTCAAAAGTAGTGGTTAAAGCTTCCTGGGTAGTATGCTTAACCCTAATTCTGTAGTTTGGCATTGGGGAACATCCAGCTACATCGGCAACGTTGAATGCCAGGGCATTAATAAGCCCAGGTACACCACCGGCAGCATATATTTCATCTGCAGTATAGAGGTATTGCTGACGGAAGTTTTTATAAAAAGTTCCATAGGGAGTTGGAACACCAGTAGTAGAATTTGTTTCTGTTCCCGTCCCAATTTGTGCAACCGATAAGCCTGCTTCCATCACATTGACGGTAAGTATATTGGTTTCATCGTTTTCTGGGTTTTCGTCTCCAGCCATCACAACCTTACCATAGAGATGGGTTTCGCCTACTACCGAAGGAGTCCAAGGCAAGGTAAACGATAAGGTTTGATGCTGTTCTATGAGAGTACCGGGCACGCTGGCAAGTTCAATTCCGCCTTCTTGCATCAGTTTCACGGTGTATTCGTCTACATTATTTGGGCTATAGTTTTTTACTGTTACCGTATACTCTGTTTCAGAGTTTACACTGGGGGTAGATGGGCCGGTAATGGTAAGAGCATTCATATCAATAATATCTAAAGCCATCATAACAAGGCGCATATTAGACCGAGATGTTGAGATAGTACCGCTTGTTGCATCTATGGCGGGAGAACTGTCACTCTGGGCTCGCAGAGAGCTGTTAAATCCGGTAGTAGTATAATATACGGAGGCATTCTGAGTATAGCTGCCGGGAATAAGATCGGTTACAACTTCGATAATCAGGTTTGAAGCTCCATCCCAAACAAAAGCGTTTGAAAAGGTATGTGTATTCCATCCCAATACAGGCATATATTCCGCCGCTTGGAACACCTCAGTGTATTCACCTACTTCAAAAGTAGTGCTCAATGCAGTTTGTTCGGTTGGTTTGATGCGAATTCTATAGTTCGGCATCGGGGAGCAGGTATTCAAAGCTGCCACATTGAAGGATACTGAACTGATAGGACCGGGTCCGCCGCCAAGATCGTTAAGCTCGGTAGCGAGAACAAGGTATTGCTGGCGGAAATTCTTATAATATGTACCATAAGTAGTAGGCATACCTGTGGTGGTGTTTACTTCTGTACCATCGCCAATTTCCACAACTTGCAAACCTTCTTCCATTACGGTCACAGTGAGCATATTGGTTTCATCGTTAGCTGGGTTTTCGTCTCCAGCCATCACAACCTTACCATAAAGATGGGTTTCGCCAACTACAGCAGGTGTCCAGGGAAGAGTGAATTCCAGAGTCTGTTGAGGTTCGATGATAGTTCCGGGCACGCTGGCAAGTTCAATTCCACCTTCTTGCATCAGCTTTACGGTATAGGTGCTTATTGCAGAAAGGCTGTAATTCTTCACAGAAACTGCATAATCCACAGAAGAATTTACGCTGGGAGCGGTAGGACCCTCAATACTGAGTGCATTGAGGTCAACAATATCCAGAGCTTCCATATTGAACTGCATATTAGCGCGATTCATTGTGGCGGTGCCAGTTGGTGCATCAATTGCTGGTGCTGTGTCGCTCTGAGCTCTAAGTGTACTGTTGAATGTAGTGGCAGTATAAAACACAGAGGCATTCTGAGTATAGCCGCCGGGAATAAGATCGGTTACGACGTCAATAAGTAAATTTGAAGCTCCATCCCAATTGAAGGGAGCACTAAAGGTATGGGTGTTCCAACCATTTACCGGCATATATTCGGCAACTTGGAACACTTCCGTGTAATCACCTACTTCAAAAGTAGAGCTCAATGCAGTTTGTTCAGTCGCTTTAACGCGAATTCTGAAGTTCGGCATTGGAGAGCAGGTGTTTACGTTGTCAACGTTGAAGGCTACGGAATTGATATTTCCGGGACCGCCGCCAATATCGTTTAAGTCGCTAGCAAGCACAAGGTATTGCTGGCGGAAATTCATGTAAAATGTTCCATAAGGAGTAGGGGTGCCTGTAGTACTATTGGATTGAGTCCCCTCTCCCAAGGTAACAGTTACTTGGGCAAAGATGTTGCTACAGAAACTGATTCCCAGTACCAATAGCAACGTGAAAAGCAATAATTTTCTCATTGCGTTTCTCCTTTCTTTAAGTTATTAGATTAATGCTAATCTTGTTTTTTCAATGCTCTTGAAAGAGCATTATGTTAAAACTCTGTATCGTACAAATACTGCACAAATACGTTTAGAAAGATTCTTTGGAATGCTCTTCGACACAGATTACATCCACATTCCAGATTTCATTCACACTATAATACTAACAAGGCTTTTTTACCTTGTTCATCAAGTTTATGCATTGCATAATTTTGTCAAGCATGAATTACATATCGGGAACATATTCGAAC
>Ga0265295_1007686_pt1 | contig 12284 bp, 9 predicted proteins | sample Munlansysbiofilm_FD_192503 | JGI IMG/M metagenome (GOLD analysis project Ga0265295, IMG submission 192503) | Leachate microbial communities from a municipal landfill in Southern Ontario, Canada - Methane capture system biofilm | ecosystem: Engineered > Solid waste > Landfill > Unclassified ... | reverse complement strand
AGAGTTCCCAGGAATTTCCATTGCTGTTGTTTTGCAGGAGTGGTTCCCAGCCAGTAACCAATCTTAAGGTCTGTAATAAAAGCTCCGGAGACAGAGAGAGCAGTACAAACAACCCCTCCAATTATTAGTGCTGCTGTCATTCCGGCTGTGCCTTTAAGCCCACTTGCCACCATTACAACAGAGGCGAGGATAAGTGTCATAAGTGTCATTCCACTAACAGGATTGGTTCCAACAATTGCTATCGCATTAGCTGCTACTGTAGTGAAAAGGAATGCTATTACAGCCACAACAACAAGTGCTATTACTGCGTGGAAGAGATTGTCAACAACTCCAAAATAGAAGAAAATAAAAGTAACTATAAGTGTAGCGATAATGCCAATTGCAATTATCTTCATTGAAATATCTCTCTGCGTTCTGATTTCGTTCTTTGCCTCTTTTGATTTTCCTCCCAACTCCTTGGCAGCGAGACCAAATGCGCTCTTAATAATTCCTGCGCTTTTAATTATTCCTATTACTCCAGCGGTTGCAATACCTCCAATTCCAATATGTCTTGCATATGTTCTAAATATCTCTTCGGGAGACATACTGCCAATTGTTTGAACAAGTCCGGAGTTCATAAGATCAAGAACCTGATCTCCAAAAATCATATTCATTAACGGGATTATAACGAACCAAACTAACATTGATCCCAGACTTATTATGAAAGAGTACTTTAATCCTATTATATATCCCAGTCCTAAAACCGCAGCTCCAACGTTGATTTTAAAGACAAATTTTGCTTTATCTGCAATTGCTATCCCAATAGGAGCTACCCTTGAGGTAAAGACCTCGGACCACATACCAAATGTAGATACTACGAAATCATAAACACCTCCAATAAGACCACTGACAAGTAGAAGTTTAGCCCCTTTTCCACCAGTCTCACCACTTACTAAAACCTGTGTTGTCGCAGTTGCTTCAGGGAAAGGAAATTTACCGTGCATCTCCTTAACAAAATATTTTCTGAATGGTATCAGGAACAGAATTCCCAGAACTCCCCCAAGAAGAGAACTTAGAAATACTTTACCAAAATCAACAGTGAGTTCAGGATATTTTGCCTGAAGAATATATAGAGCAGGAAGAGTGAATATAGCACCTGCTACAATTGCACCGGAACTTGCCCCAATGGATTGGATAATAACATTCTCGCCTAGTGCGTTTTTTCTTTTAAGGGCACCGGAAACTCCTACGGCTATAATAGCAATAGGAATGGCAGCTTCAAATACTTGCCCCACTTTTAGTCCTAAATACGCAGCAGCGGCAGAAAAAATAATTGTCATAAGAACACCCATTGATACAGACCAGGGTGTGACCTCCGGATAACTTTTTTCCGGAGACATAATCGGCTTATAATCTTCGCCTTTCTCCAACTCTCTGTAAGCGTTTTCCGGAAGGCCTTTAGGTTTGGTTTCCTTTATTTCCATAATAAGTTTCAGTTAATCTTTCAAAGATATGAAAAATATGAATTATTCTTTTACCTTTGCAGCCCATATGAATTTAAGAGGCAATCATATCAACGTAAGCAAAAAACACAGACACGTCCGACGATGTGCCCAAGTGGCTTTATAGAATAATCTGCTTAAGATTGCCGGGTGGCATTGAGCCCCCATAAATAACCCCAGTATCCACATATTACCCCCTTAACATTAAGATGAGTGTCAGCATTGTTGTGGCAAATTCAAGCCATGCTGTCTATGCAGATAGAATCTGCGAACTTATGTACATTTCTGCTCAAGAGCGAGGAACAGGCATAGCCAGAAGGTCTCCCGAATATATTGCAGGAAAGATGAGAGATAGCAAAGCCGTAATAGCAATTGATGAAGGTGAAGCAGTAGGCTTTGCTTATATTGAGACCTGGAGTCACTGCCGTTTTGTGGCAAACTCGGGCTTAATAGTGGCCCATTCCCACAGAAATACCGGACTTGCAAGGTTAATAAAAGAGAGGGTTTTTAACCTCTCAAGAGAGTTGTATCCCGACTCTAAGATTTTTAGTATAACAACCGGTCTTGCTGTTATGAAGATTAACTATGAGCTGGGTTTTCGCCCGGTAACATTCTCCGAGCTTACAAATGATCCGGATTTCTGGAGAGGTTGTGAAGGTTGCAGAAATTACGATATTTTAATTAGAAATAATCACAGGATGTGTCTTTGTACTGGACTGCTGTACGATCCATCCTATAAATCTACAAGATAACAATGAAAGAGAAAGTTGTTTTGGCATTTAGCGGGGGACTAGATACATCCTTTTGCATACCATATTTATTAAAAGAAAAGGGTTTGGAAGTTCATACCGTAATGGTAAATACAGGAGGATTTTCTAAAGAGGAGGAGCAACAAATTGAACAGAGGGCCCTCTCACTTGGGGCAGCAACACACAAGACTATTGATGCTTCGGTTGAGTATTACACAAAGGGAATCAAATATCTTATTTTTGGGAACGTGCTTAAAAATGGAACCTATCCGCTTTCAGTAAGCTCTGAGAGAATTTTTCAAGCTCTTGCAGTATTGGAAGAGGTAAAAAATATTGGTGCAAAGTATGTTGCACACGGGAGTACAGGTGCAGGAAATGATCAGGTAAGATTTGATTTGGTCTTTGAGGTTCTGGCACCGGATGTGAAAATCCTTGCACCTATAAGAGAACTCTCTTTAAGCAGAGCCCAGGAAATTGAGTATTTGGCTAAAAATGGCTGTGCAATATCTTGGGAAAAGGCTAAATATTCAATAAATCAAGGCCTCTGGGGGACTAGTATTGGCGGGATGGAGACTCTTGTCTCTGAAGGTATTTTGCCGGAGGATGCGTTCCCCTCTCAACTAGTAAAGAGTGAAAAAAGAGTTATTAAAATCGGTTTTAATAAGGGAGAGGCTCTCTCTATTGATGGAAAAGAGATGTCTCCTATTGAGTTGATTAAATTACTTAATGGTATAGCATCTGAATATGCTATTGGAAGAGATATACACGTTGGAGATACAATAATTGGTATAAAGGGTAGAGTGGCTTTTGAAGCTGCAGCTCCAATGATTATTATCAAGGCTCATCACCTGTTGGAAAAGCATACTCTAACAAAAGGGCAACTATACTGGAAAGATCAGCTGGCTGTCTGGTATGGCCAACTTATGCACGAGGCACAATACCTTGACCCTCTTGCAAGAAACATTGAAAACTTCTTGGAGGATACACAGATGAGTGTTACCGGAGTTGTTGATATTGAGTTGAGACCATATCATTTCTCTATACTTGGATGCTCTTCTGATTATGATCTTATGAGTTCAGAATTTGGGCAATATGGAGAAAAAAACAGATCTTTTTCAGGAGATGATGTAATTGGGTTTACCAGAGTACTGGCAAATCCACTTAAAATCTATTACTCTGTTCATAAAAATGATTAAGGTAACAATTGCAGGTGCAACTGGGTACACCGGTGGGGAGTTAATTAGACTTCTCATAAATCACCCGGATATTGAGCTAAAATGGCTAACAAGTACTTCACTTGTAGGTGATAGCATTTCAAGTGTTCATAGAGATCTTCTGGGAGAGTGTAGTTTGAAATTTACAGATGAGATTGGAGAGCCGGACGCTCTTTTTCTTGCACTTGGTCACGGAGTCTCAAGAGAGTTTTTAAATAAAGCGGCTATTTCATCTCAATGCAAGGTTATTGATCTTGGAAATGATTTTAGGTTAGATGGAAAGTTTGGAGATGAGAGTTTTGCATACGGGCTATCTGAACTTTTTTACGAGGAGATCTCTAATTCAAGACTTGTTGCAAATCCCGGATGCTTTGCAACTGCAATTACGCTTGCGCTAGCTCCTTTAGCAGAAGCTGGTCTTTTAAATAATGAGTCTCATATTCACGCAATAACCGGTTCTACCGGAGCTGGAAAGTCGCTTGGTCAAACGACCCATTTTAGCTACAGAGAGGGGAATATCTCTATATATAAGCCATTTAAACATCAGCACCTTGCAGAGATTGACAATACTCTTAATAGAGTTTCAAATTCAAAAATTGGAAACATTAATATGATTCCTATGAAGGGCGATTTTACAAGAGGAATATTAGCAAGCATCTATACAGAGATCGATAAGGAGATGGATATGGATATGGAGTCATTAATAGATCTCTATTCAGAGAGGTACTCAGCTTCGCCTTTTGTACATCTTTCAAAAGAGGGAATTAGTTTAAAGGAGGTTGTAAATACTAACAAAGCCTTGTTGCATTTGGAGAGACACGGCAAATATATACACATAACATCAATAATTGACAACCTACTTAAAGGTGCTGCAGGACAAGCTGTTCAAAATATGAATATAATGTTTGGGCTACCACAGGATAGGGCTCTTAAACTTAAAGGTTCTGCCTTTTAAAAATGAATATGAAAAGATTTGAAGTATACAAACTATGGCCGATAGAGCTGGTAAAGGGTGCCGGAGCAAAACTTTGGGATCGTGACGGAAAGGAGTATCTAGATATGTATGGAGGACACGCTGTAATATCAATTGGCCACTCTCATCCTAAATATATATCGGCAATTTCCAATCAAATAGGGAAGCTTGGTTTTTATTCGAATTCGGTGACCAATTCATTGCAAAGTGATTTGTCATCAAGGTTTGGAGAGGTCTCCGGCTGCAATGACTACTCTCTTTTTTTATGCAATTCAGGGGCTGAGGCTAATGAAAATGCCATAAAACTTGCATCATTTCACACAGGTAAAAGTAGAATACTTGCTTTTAAAGGTGCTTTTCACGGTAGAACATCCGGTGCAGTAGCCGCAACAGATAATAAGGCAATCAGATCACCCTTTAATAGGACATCCAAGGTGACCTTTATCCCTTTAAACGATATCACATATGCAGAGAAAGAGTTGTCAAAAGGTGACTATGCAGCAGTTATTATAGAAGGAATTCAGGGTGTCGCTGGAATTATTATGCCAGATGATAAATTCCTCTCAGACCTTAGAAGGCTTTGTGACAAACATAAGGTTTTGCTGATTCTCGATGAGGTGCAGAGTGGCTGTGGCAGGACCGGGAAATATTTTGCTTTTCAGTATTCAGGCATAAAGCCCGATATGATTACCATTGCAAAAGGAATTGGAAATGGTTTTCCAATTGGGGCTGTATTGATAACTCATAAAATAGGAGCTGTTGTAGGAATGCTTGGAACCACCTTTGGTGGTAACCATTTGGCTTGCGTAGCCGCTATTTCTGTTCTGGACGTGATTGAAGAGGAAAACCTGATGAAAAATGCAATAACAATAGGAAATCATATTGTTGATGAGCTAAGTAATTCGCCTTCAGTTGCTGAGATACGTGGTAGAGGGCTGATGATAGGAATAGAGCTAAAGGAGGGCTATGAAAAGATAAAGGAGCGCCTTTTATTTCAAAAAAGTGTCTTTACCGGATCTGCAGGTAGCAATGTTGTAAGGGTGCTACCTCCGCTAAATATAACATTAAAAGAGGCCGACGAGTTTATAACTGCCTTTAGGGAACTTGAAAATGAGATGCAATGAGAAATTTTACAAAAGTTGGTGATATTGGTACCATTCAAAGGGCACTGGATCTGGCCTGGGATGTCAAGATTAATCCCTTTGCAGACAAAGAACTAGGGAGAGATAAAACTCTTCTGATGATATTTTTTAACTCCAGTTTACGAACACGTCTTAGCACTCAACGAGCAGCTATGAATTTAGGGATGAATGTCATTGTTCTGGATATTAATCAGGGTGCCTGGAAGCTTGAAACAGAGATGGGTGTTATTATGGATGGTGAGAAGCCGGAACATATTATGGAGGCAATACCTGTTATGGGTACATATTGTGATATAATAGGAGTAAGATCTTTCGCCAATCTCCAAAACAGAGTAACAGACTATAGCGAAGAGATAATTAACCAGTTTATAAGGCTATCCGGAAAACCAGTTTTTAGTATGGAGTCAGCAACAAGGCATCCGTTACAGAGCTATGCAGATATAATTACTATAGAAGAGTACAAAAGAGTTCAAAAACCAAAAGTGGTTCTTACCTGGGCTCCACATCCACGCGCTCTTCCTCAAGCTGTTGCAAATTCCTTTGCAGAGTGGATTAACGCTACTGATTATGAGTTTGTAATTACTCACCCTCAAGGCTACGAACTATCAGAAGAGTTTACTGGAAATGCAAAAATTGAGTATGACTGGAGAAAGGCTTACGAGGGAGCTCATTTTATATATGCGAAAAATTGGTCTGCTTATTCAGAGAAAAATTATGGTAAGGTACTCCATATGGACATATCCTGGATGGTAGATAGTGAAAAGATGGCTCAGACTGACAAAGCCTTTTTTATGCACTGTCTTCCTGTAAGAAGAAATATGATAGTTTCTGATGATGTTATAGATTCTACCTCATCTATTGTTGTTCATCAGGCTTCAAACAGAGTTGTCTCAGCGCAGGCTGTATTAAGAGAGATGCTAAGAACACTATAAAAACTATTAATTATGAAAGTTCTAAATGTTGTAAAAATTGGTGGGAATGTAGTTGATAATCCGGAATCACTTGAGAAGTTTCTCGCTATGTTTAATAGTTTAGAGGGCCCTAAGATTCTTATTCATGGCGGTGGTATTCTTGCCAGCGAAATTTCTGCCAGACTGGGGATTGAAACGAAGATCCACGAAGGGAGACGTATTACAGATGCAGAGACACTTAAAATATGTACTATGGTCTATGCCGGTTGGATAAACAAGAGTATAGTTGCCGCTCTACAGAAGATAGGGTGTAATTCACTTGGCCTCTCAGGGGCAGATGCCGGTACTGTTCCTGCAAAAAGGAGGTCCCCGAAACCTGTTGATTTTGGATATGTGGGAGATGTCAACCCTGCTGAAATAAATTCGGGTTTTATCAGTAGTCTGCTTGGTAGAGGGATTACACCGATTTTTTGTCCTGTGACCTATGATAGAAATGGAACTCTTTTGAATACTAATGCGGATACAATGGCCTCTTCAATAGCAATAGCAATGTCTCACCATTATTATACGAGACTTGTATTCTGCTTTGAAAAGAGAGGTGTTCTTAGTGATCCGGAGAGAGAGGATAGTGTAATTCCGCTTATAAATAGCCAGGGTTATAGAAGGTTGAGGGAAGAGGGAATTGTCTCTGCCGGAATGATCCCAAAAATTGATAATGCATTTGCAGCGTTGAGCAGCGGGGTTTCGGAAGTTTGTATTAAACACTGGTCTCAGATATCCCATAATGGAGGGACAATGCTAAAAATATAATGGAAGAGAGAATTAGGAATTCAGCTTTAAATGCTGCTTTAAATCTTAGGGAGATGGTGGCAATTCCCTCTTTTTCAGGAGAAGAAGAGAAAGTCTCTCAGTTTTTAGCAGAAATATTGGAGGGAGATGGTGTAAATGTTAACAAAGTTGGGAACAACTTCTGGGCTTTAGCTTGCGAATATAATTCATCCAAGCCAACTCTAATGTTGAATTCTCATATGGATACTGTAAGGCCTGCCTCATCATACTCTTTTGACCCTTACAATCCTCCACAGGATGAACTGATGGTTAAGGGGCTTGGAAGTAATGATGCAGGAGCATCAGTTGTTTGCCTTATTGAGGTATTAAAAATTCTAAGATCAACACCTCTTCCATTTAATCTTCTTTTGGCAATTACTGCAGAAGAGGAAAATTCCGGTCCAAAGGGGATGAAAATGCTCTATCCAAATTTGCCTCCTATAGATTGTGCAATAATTGGTGAGCCGACAAAAATGGAGGCAGCTATTGCTGAAAGGGGACTACTTGTAATTGATGCAATATCTAATGGAATAAGCGGTCACGCCGCAAGAGAAGAGGGGGTGAATGCAATATTAATTGCTCACAGAGACATCTCAAAAATTCTATCTTACAAGTTTGATAAGATATCTCCCGTAATGGGTAGTGTAAAGGTTAGTGTAACAAGAATTGAAGCGGGTAGAGAGCATAATGTTATTCCGGATAAATGCTGCTTTACAATGGATATAAGACCTAATGAAATGTATTCAAACGAGGAGATATTTAATAAGTTACAGGAGCTTCTTGAGAGCAATCTCAAAGCTAGGTCTTTTAGCAATAAATGTTCAATGACTCCAAATGACCACGAATTAATTAAATGTGCAGAGAGATGTGGAATAGTACAATATGTTTCTCCTACAACATCGGACTGGATGAGGGTATCTGTACCGGCAATAAAGATGGGGCCCGGAGATTCAAGCCGCTCACATAAAGCAGATGAATATGTAACAAAGGAAGAGTTGTCTTCCGGAATTGAAAAGTACTTGAAATTTATTAATAACTTAAACATTAAGAGATGAATTTGCTTTGGAGTAAAGGGGATAATCCTGATTCAAGGGTAAGAGATTTTACTGTAGGAAGAGATAGAGAACTTGATATGCTCTTGGCAGGATGTGATATTGAGGGATCAATTGCTCACATTAATATGATTTCCACAGTAGGTTTATTAACAGAAGATGAGGCTCAAATTCTCGTTGAGGAGCTGGAGAAAATGGCACTCGAAGTTAAGGAGGGATTCTTTGAACTTGAGAGCGACGTTGAGGATATTCATTCTCAAGTTGAGATAAATTTGACTAAAAGAGTTGGCGAGCTTGGTAAAAAAATACATTCAGGAAGATCTAGAAATGATCAGGTATTGGTTGATATTAAGCTGTTTCTCAAGCAAGAAATAAAAAAAATTCTTGGAGAGGTAGATAATCTTTTTGATACATTAATCTCTCTTAGCGAAAAACATAAAGATGTTTTAATGCCGGGATATACCCACAGTCAGATAGCAATGCCATCCTCTTTTGGCTTATGGCTTGGAGGATATGCAGAAACATTGTCAGATGATTTATGGCTTTTGCTCTCAGCCTGGAATATAGCAGATCAAAATCCTTTAGGTTCAGCTGCTGGATATGGTAGTTCGTTCCCTCTGAACAGGGAGATGACAACGTCACTGCTTGGCTTTGGTGGTATGCACTACAACTCGGTAGCGGCTCAAATGAGTAGAGGGAAGTGTGAGAAATCGCTATCTTTTGCACTATCATCAATTGCCTCAACTCTTAATAAGATTGCATCAGATTCAATTCTTTTTATGAATGGGAACTATGCTTTTATCTCATTTCCAGACGAGGTAACTACCGGGTCAAGCATTATGCCACATAAAAAGAACCCTGATGTTTGGGAACTAATAAGAGGATATTCAAACAGACTTCAAAGTCTTCCAAATGAGATTTCGCTTCTTACAACAAATCTTACACACGGTTATCACAGGGATTATCAGCTTCTTAAGGAAATACTATTCCCATCAATTAAGACAGCGCTGAGTATAATTGAGATGTCAGATTTTATGTTAAATAAGATGATAGTAAATAGGGAGATACTTGAAGATAGTAAATACGACTATCTATTTACAGTTGAAGAGGTTAATAGAAGAGTAATTTCAGGAATGCCATTTAGGGATGCCTACAGAGAGGTAGGGAACGAGGTTAACAAAGGTACATTTAAGGCAGAAAAAAGAATTGCCCATACCCACGAAGGGAGTATAGGCAATCTATGTAATAGTGAAATAATTGTAAAGTTTAAATCAATTGTTTCAATGTTTAGTAGCTAAGTTTTAGAAACCAAAAGAAAATTCATATTTCCCAAACAACAGGAATGCCACTGCCAATGTTAGTAGTATGTTGAAAGTTTGAGCTGTAAGGAATGCAACAGTATATTTGTTGTTCTCCTTGCCAAATACTTTTCTGAAATCTGTTTCCAATCCAATAGCTACGAATGCAACTGAAAAGAGAGTCTCTCTTAAACCCTTAGCTGCTCCGCTTAGGCCCTTTGCAGTTGCAGGTTCAAGTAAGAAGCTGAAAACTACGGAGGCTAAAACAAATCCTATCACAAATTTTGGAAATCTTTCCCATAAAACTGAAGCAGAAGGTTTTGTCCCCTTATTTGTTCCTCTTAGTGACCAGTAAATAGATATTGCAAATGCAGCCACTCCAAGGAGAGCATTTTGAGAGGCTTTAATAATTACGCTTTGAGATTCGGCTATATCCCCTAGGAATTTTCCGGACGCTACAACCGCACCGGTTGTGTCGATAGTACCCCCTAACCAGGCACCTGCAACCTCTTGTGAAAGCCCTATCAATTTAGAGAGATATGGCATCAGATACATCATCGGTACAGCTACAACTAACACAAGGGATACCACAAATGATAGTTTTTTAGAGTCACCCTTCATCGCTCCGCTGGCAGCAATTGCAGCTGAGACACCGCAAATTGAAACAGCAGTTGATAAAAGCACTCCCATCTCCTTATCAATTCCCATCTTCTTTGAAAGCCAGAATGTGAAATTCCAAACTAAAAGTATAACAATTATTGCTTGAACCATACCCAAAGATCCAGCTTTCATTATCTCTCCAAAGATGATTGTCGTTCCAAGGACAACCAATCCTGCTTTAATAAAGAATTCACTTCTGACAGCTGGTTCTAACCATTTAGGTAGTCCAAAAATATTTCTGATAATAAGTCCTATTGCAACTGAGAAAAATACTGCTTCAAAGCCTACTTGCTTTATTGGTGCAATAGTGCTAATGTACTGACCAAGAAATGAAACCCCATAAATAAAAATGAATGAGAGCGGAAACCATTTCATCTTCACATCAAGAAGCCAAAGGCCAATATAGCTAAGGATGAAAATGATTGAAAATTTGGTCACTTCAAAAGGGACTTTGGCAAACCAATCGGGATAACCATCCGGAAATTGATACTTCACCTTGCCTAATGATGGTACAAAAATTACAAGAATAACCAGAATTGCCCCCATAATAGTAGCAATCCAATCCTCATTCTTGAATTGCAAGAAGAATTTTTTCATTTTTTGTAAGTTTAGAAATTGATATTTAAGCTTACACAAATATACCGTAAAAATATTTATAGTAAAATGTTTTACTATTATTTTTCTCTTTAAGGTTCTCTTAGCCTTTTACCTGCACTCTCTTTCACCTCTTTTTTCCATCTCTCTGTGTAGCCTGGAAAGTCAGGAGTAGGGGGGATTTTATCTGTGTGCCCGTTGTTTTTGAACGATCCGTCAGGATTCTGTTTCTTAGTATTTCCATCAATGAACTTAACAAGTAGGTATTCATCGAGTTTTTTCCATTTTAAGAATAGGTTGTCTGCAGATTTAACAGAGAATTCCGTTGTCAAGTTCGTTACCTCACTTGATTTTAACTTGTACACTTCTAATGCTTTTAAATCAGTCTCCTCAACTTTTTTTAACATCTCTCTCTCGTGATTGTCAATTACAGATCTCACCTCTTCACCTATTTGGTTATAACGTAAATATGCAAATTGAGCTACTCTATTTGTTATCCAAAACATTGATGTTGGAGAGTATTCAATCATTGATCCATTTCCAAGAGCATAGTGTTGAGAAATTGATTTTGAAGATGTATAAATGGGTGTAAGGGGAGAGGTAGCAGCATCATCTACACCAAACCAGAAAATGCCTCCAATTTGGTCAGGTATATTAGGCCGAGCCTCGCCTACAAACCAAAAGCCAGTTTGTTGAGTAGCAATTGCCCTTTCATTTACATATTTTTCTCCATCCACCTCAAAGCCCATAGGCCTCCATCTATAAGGCAGTGCATTACCACCAGCTCCTATGTCCTGAGTCATATCCATTGCTGTTCCTTCATAATGGTCACGCATCATATCAGCAACATCTTTAACGTTTAGTTTTGACTTTGCTTTAACATACAGTGGCATTCTGTTGCTTAAATTATGACCAAGAGCATAATCAAGATATTTGCTCATATCTTCAGATGAGTGTTTGTTGAAGAAGCTCCACACTCTTGCATCACAACCTCTTACAGTTGCCCCGTCTGCCGGCCCGTATGTATCTGCAAAGCTGAATGAATTATCGTCACCACTATATAGTCCTTGCTCTCTTGCGTGCGAAATTACGTCAGGAGCATAAATACAGTTGTCCGGATCACTCTTTGGGAAAGTTGTAATTCTTGCTTGGTTTGCGTGAGCGGATATATATCCATCGGGTATTCTTACAGCTACCCAAACAGCACCTTTATTAATGTTTTTGCCATTAACAATTTTTGGAGCCTTTCCAATTATCTCAAGAAACCAAACCTCTTTTTTATCTGCAATTGATATGGATTCTCCGCTAGATGCATAGCCATATTCATTAGCAAGAGATGTAATTATATTTATGGCTTCACGAGCTGTCTTTGCTCGTTGAAG
>Ga0265295_1007685_pt1 | contig 12285 bp, 3 predicted proteins | sample Munlansysbiofilm_FD_192503 | JGI IMG/M metagenome (GOLD analysis project Ga0265295, IMG submission 192503) | Leachate microbial communities from a municipal landfill in Southern Ontario, Canada - Methane capture system biofilm | ecosystem: Engineered > Solid waste > Landfill > Unclassified ... | reverse complement strand
GCAAGTGTATCATTTTGCATCAAAATAAGGCCACCGTGTTTCGTATGCGGAACATTTGTTCTAAAATTGAAACGCGGTCAACACTTTTCCCGCAATTTTGCGGAGTTTTTAACGCAAAACAGGAGGCGTCAGGGGTGAATTATTTTTTGCTATCGGCGACAATGATTCTTTGGTTCGCCAGTGCGTTTTATGGATGTCTCATTAGCGCCCATAAAGAAGACTTTTTCCCGACCGGGGAAATTCCCCTGTGGTACGACGCGATCATGGGAGTGGCATTCTTTGGTGTTCTTGGGGGCGGCGGGTACGCATTTTTTCTGTTTGCCTGGTGGAAGGCGCTTATTCTTATCCTGTTCTGCGCGTTCATGGGGAATGTCATCTACGAAAGCTCCGCGATTCGCCCAGAGCGCGCCATACGCACCGGAACTAAATTCTCAATCGCCGGGGCTGTGGTTTTTATTGCTTCACTCCGGGCCGTTCACGAAGCTGTTGGCCAGATTTTTGGATAAACGCGAACAAAGAAAAGGGGAGGGATTTATGAAGCTTATGACGTTGACGATCATGTTTGCGCTCCTCGCGAGTGGGGCATGGGCCGGGGGCAAGGGCCGGGCAGCAGGGTATTACCCGCAAAACCAATACCGCACATACGGAGGAGGGGGGAGTTCCAAAACATACGGGCACAGCCCCAGCACTGGGAATACATGGAGCTCGCAAAGTCGGGGATCACGCCAGCAAGGAGTCAATGCCAAGGGGCAGCCGTGGACCTACAACCGTGGCACGGGGGTGTACCAAAACCAAGGTACCGGGGAAATCCGTCTCAACCGACCTCAACCCAGACAAAAGACGTGGTAGGGACATGAGTTTTTTTTCGCCAGCAACAAGAAAGGCCGGGATCACTCCCGGCCTTTTGTTTGCCCGCCCACGGCTTCGCGTTACACCGCGATTCGACAGGTGCGCGACTCCTGCCCTGGCCGTCATGCTCGGCCCCGCCCCGGGCTCCGCTTGGAGATGGCCGGACTAAAAATCACAACGCGCAATAATTCGTCCCCGTCTTGGGGAGCGGGCGTCGGTACGGCTGTTTTTCCGGCGCGGGCGGCGGCAACAGTCGCTCCGGCACGCCGTAGGCCAACAGCCGGTTACGCATCTCCTTGGGCAGGGCGTCCGTGCAGGCGATCAAGCATTTGCCAGGGAACGTCCGGTGGACGCCGCCCATGATCTGGGCCACGTCCTCGGTCAGGGTCAGGCCGCGATCCTTAAACCAGCGCAGCAGGAGCTTGTCCCGCGACAGTTTCTTTTCATCCACCCCCATGCCGGGCAGTCCTTTTTGCAGCGTTGCCATAATGGCCTCCGTTCGGGAAGTGTTCACTTTGTAGAGATACTCTTTGACATTACTGTCCACAAAGTCAACACTCCATGCCCATTTTTTAATCACCGCCAACAACATTCCGCTCCAACCCTTCTCGGATCGACTTGGGCGCGTTCTTGAGCGCGTTCACCAACGGATCCAGGGACACGTTCCCAATCTTCGACGCCAGCGACGTCTTCACGTCCTTGGCCAGAATCAAATAGTCCGGGTTCTTGGCGTTCCATTCGTCCATGGCCGAGCCAGCGGCGAGGACGCGGGCGTACCATTCGGCCATGGCCGCGGCGTCCCCGGCGGCCGCGGCCTTGTCGTAACGCAGGAGGGCCTCTGCCATGTCGGAGATAAAGCCGCTCTTGGCGTCCTCGTAAAACCCGGCCAGTTCGTTGATGTCCCGCACGGCCTGGAGCTTGCGCGATTTGACCGGCGGCTGAAACCCCGCGCCCTGCAATGCGGCGTCAAACAAATCCGCCTCGGCCACGTGGCGGCCCTTGGAGTCGCGGATCTCGCCCGTGGCGGCCATGTCCGCGCCCTTCAGCATATCGCGCCCGGCGCGGGGCAGAAGTTTCATGGCCGCGCCACCGACGTCGCCGTGCATGGCCTCGGACAGGCCGGCAATGGCGTCGCGCACGGCCGCGCCGGCCACGCCCGTGGTCTCGTACAGGCGACCCATTTTGTCCTGCTCGCTGGGCTTGAGCGCACCCAGACCGGGGATCAGGTGCCCCATGCCCACGGACCCGCGCAAGTCCACGCCCATCCATGACGCCGAGCCGTCGTTGATGAAGTCGGCCATGGCCGAGCCCAGGGCCGTGGCCGACGCCTCGTCCAGGACAGCCTTCAGGCCGGCCACGGACTTTTCGCGCACGGCCTTTTCGATGACCACGCGGGTCAGCGTGTTGCGTCCCGCAATCTGGAGGATGGCATCGGCGACGTCGAGCAAGTCCTTGGCAAAGGGGAGCTCGTCCCACCCGGCCAGCGACCACATTACCGCCAGGGCCAGCATGGCCCCGCGCCGGCCAAGGCGACCGCTGCGATTCATGCGCGCCAGCATCTCCAGGTAGGCGATGGGAAACTGCTTGAACAACAGCACGGACCCAGCCAGGGCGCCGCGCGCCATGTTCGGGCGGTTGTGCTTGGAATATACGCCCTGCGTTTCCATGACGATTCGCCGGGCATAGGCCTCCGGATTGGCGGCCTTGACGTCGCGCGCGCCCAGGTAGGCGGCGGAAAAGGCGATGTCGCGGTTCAACGTCTCGACCATGGCAAACGGCATGGACCAAATCCCGGCCACGGCCCGCAACCACTGCGCCAGGGCCGGGTTCCCGATCTTGGCCACCATGTTGCGCACGGCAATCTGGTGCAGGTGATGCACCTCGTTGGCGTCGATGGTGCCGTTGCGCCTGGCGGCCTGACGCGCGTCGCGCAAATCCGCGTCCGCTCCGGCCGCGCCGAGCTGGGCGGCAATGCCGCGCCCGACCAGCGCCCCGGCCTTGAGCACGCCGAATTCCTGCGCCAACCGGGGCCACGTCATGGTCAGGGACTGGGTGCCGTTGACGACCGCCGACTTGATGGAGCCCAGCAGATACCAAAACGCCAAGAAGGACCGGAACCGGGCCGCTTCCTCGCCCGGCTTGTCGACATAGTCCACCAGCTCGCGCGCCTCGTCGGCCACGTCTCCGGGCACGGACGGGTCGGCGATCATGCGGCCGATGGCCAGATCGTGATAATTATGCCCGGCCCGCTTGCCGTTGGAGAGCACGAACGAGGCCATCACGCGCGGCATGTCCTCGGAATAGCCGCTGTAGCCATGCCGACGCAGCAAACGGCGCAGCGCGGAGCGCTGGCCCGTGGCTTCGCGGTACCAGGCCTGCATGGCCTCGCCCTCGCCCAGTCCGGCGAACTCCGCGAAAAGCATGGCTGTTTCCGGGGTTACGCCCTGGAAGTCCGTGGTCTCGCGCTCCACCGTCACCTCGGACACCGAGGCCTCCGGATCGTGCGCCGTGGCCGCCTGTAACTCGCGACGGCGACGATTGGCCTCGATCCTGGACTCGAACCGCTCGACGTGCTCGATGCCGCCGTCCACGGTCACGGCCACGCGGTATTTGCCAAAACGCATCAGCGGATAATATCCGGCGGCCTTGAGCTTGTTGGCGGTCTCGAAGATCGCGCCGACATGCTCCGCGACGGCCTGGGTCGCGGACAGTTGGGCCTCCAGCGTGCGCAATTCCTTCACGACGTCGGCCAGCTCGTCCATATTCGGGTTCTCGCGCACCAGTTCGTCCCGCGCGGCCGTGGCCCTGTCCCGGATGGCCCGGGCCGCTTCCTCGACCTTGGCCAAATCCAGCTCGCCGCCGTTTTTCTCGGCGCGAGCCTTGTACCTCCGTAACGCCACCTTGTAGGCGTCCTTGATCACGGCGTTCAGTTCCGCGTGGCGCTTGGTCGTGGCCTTGGCGGCGTCCACGTCCAGGCCCGTGGACAGGGTCTTAATCCGGCCCGTGATATGGGCGCCCTGTTTTTTCAACATGGCGCCCAGCATGACACCGGCCATGGCGGGATTATCCATCACGAGCTGGCGCACCCGCTCCCCGGCCTGAAGGGCGGTCTCGGCCAGCTTCCAGCCTTCGGACGCGGCCATCTCGTCCAGGCTCTGATCAATGGCCCGACGGCCCTGATGATACAGCGCCAGTTGCGGTTTGGTCAGGCGGACGCGATCCGCGCCAACTCGCACTCCGGCCAGCAGTTCCTTGTCCGTGAACACGCGGCCCGAAAAGGGCGAGGCGTCCTTGCCGGACAACGTGCCCAGGGCCATGGCCTTGGCGGCCATGCGCAGATCGGCGGCCTTGGCCGTCTTGCCCAGGCCGACGGCGGTCTTGAGCATGGCTCCGGCTCCGGCCGCGTCCAAATTGGGCAGAATGTCCGGGGCCAGCTCCGCCGGGCGCGCGCTGGCTGTCTTGACGTCCATGTCCCGCTGGTTGACGCGGTTCCAGATCCGCCCGAAATGCTCGTTGGTCAGGGCCTTGTGGAGCTGGGTCTGCATGCCCTTGAGCCGCCCAAGGGTTTCGGGTCGTTTGGTCAGGTCGCGGACCAGGCCGGACACGGAGGACGTGATCCCGGCCGAGGAGCGTTTGTAATACGGGTCGGCTGCGGCGAAGGTGCCATCAGACACGGCGCCGCCACGGCTCATGCTTGGCGTGCCGGGTACCAGTTCGCGCCGAACACCCTTGCCCGTCACCACGGCCTGGCGGGCGCGCACGATCAGATCACGCACTTCCGCGTCGCTCACCTTCAGGCCCGGCAGCACGCGGCGAATGGCACGGCGGACAAACGCGACAAACCGTTCCAGGGCGGACGCTTCCACGCCGTCCTCGGCCCAATGCGCCAACACCTCTTCCGTGGCCACACGGCGCTCGTCACGCTTGGCCAGATCCAGCCCATAAGTATCGGCAATCTCCGTGGCCGCGTCGCGCACGGCGCGATACTGCCAGGCGACATCCAGGGCGCGATGGCGCTCCGCGTCGGTCATGATCAGCCGCAAGCCGTGATGTAGCGTGGCCTCATGCAAAATGGTCCGCCGGACATGGTCCGGGCTGGTCATGCGGTCGGCCACCAGATAGACCACGCCGTGCTGGATCAGGGCCTGCACGTCGCCCTCGGCCCCGGCCTTGCGCACGGCATGAAGGAGCGGCGAAGGCAGATCCGCCACGGATTGCACGACGTGAATCCCCGGAGCCACGGCCCAATTCCCGGCCTGGGCGCGAACGATGCCCTCGACGGTCATGGCGTCCAGGCCCGTGGCGGGAGAACTGAAAGGAGAATCTAGACGAACTTGATGTGCGGGAAGAGCTTCTTGGTTGACTCGCGAGAAGAAAGCGCGGCCTTCATCAGCAAGTCGAGTTCGGAAGGCGTCAAACGATTTGAAGCGGGCGATGGCTCGCCCTTCGGATTCGGTGAGGGCTTCGAGGGTTCCGGTGACGTTGTGATCCCGGAGGAGTTGTTCTGTTCGTTCACGGCCAAACCTCGAAACGATGGAGTCAATGGTGTCCTGTTGGATAGCTATGATATTGCTACCGGCGGAAAAAGCAAGAGAAGAAACGGCGACAACCTCGCCCCCGTTGTTGACGATATGCGTCCGCAGCTCATGAACCGTTCCGCCCTGGGTCAAGATGTCGTCCACGAGAACATATTTTCGACCCGCCGCGACCTCGCCTTCAAATACCTTTCGGGCCTTCAGTCGCGCCACTGCGTCCAGATCCTTACGCTTGAACGTGCTCGTCTGATAGATCGGAGCCCCCAACATCGAAAGCCCGTGCCCAGCGATGGCCTCCGCCAACGCATACGGAATGCGGTTCACACCCTTTGCTTCGACCTCTTCAACCGGCACGACCACCGCGCCAGGAAACCGTTCCGCCAGTTCTTTCAGGCGCTCCGGCTTCACGAGGTCGGCCACGAGCCGCCGCGCCGCGTCCAGATTTCCGGCCTTGGCCGCATCATAATCCGGATGCCCCGTGACTTTCGACACGGTCGTATGCGAAAACGCCTTCGGAAAGCCCACCGGCCACGGCGCGACACTGGCCCGACTCATCCGCACGTCCGGATCGGACCCGGCCAGCATTTCCCTGGCTTCTTTCAGGAAGGCGGCGCGCTTGGCCCGGTCCTTGAACTGGAAGCCTGGGACCGCGCCCTTGCCCTTGAAGCTGGACCACCACCCGCCGTGACCCTTGGCCAGGGCCGCGACCCGCTTGTATTCATCCTGGGATAACAGCCCGGACTTCCGGGCCACGTACAGGGGTTCACCGGTCTTGGTGTGCTTGGTGTCCACGGCGTCGAAAAACGCACCACGCGCCCGCTCCTGCTCCTCGATTTCGGCCTGGGCCTGGGCCGCTTCCGTCACGATCCGATCCGGAGCGGTGCGGCCTTCCAGGTTGTCGAAAAACTCCCCGATGGTCGCGCCGCCGATCTCCGACGGCGTGCGCGCATCGACATGCCCGACCGGCTTTTCGGCCTTGTCGATGACCACCACGCGGGCCGCCACCGTGGTCCCGGCCCGTTCGAAGGTCACGGACGGCAAATCCACGCTCATGCGCAGGTGGGCATCCTTGGCCGCCTCGGATTCGTGCCAGGCGTCGAACCGTTTCTCCATGCTCGACCCGCGCGGAATCAGCGCCACCAGTCGGCCGCCGTCGCGCAGGTGCGCGAAGGCCTTGGCCACGTGCTCCATGGCCATCTTGCCAGCGGTCCCGAAGGGCGGGTTCATGATAATGGCGTCGTACTTGTTGACGGCGTGATGATCCTCGAACCGATCCGACACGATCCTGCCGTCGGCAACAAGGGCCAGACGGGAGGCCAATTCGTGCGACGGTTCGATCATGGTTTTGCGGGTCAGATCCGGGAACCAGCGGGCAATGGCCCCGTGCCCGGCGCTGGGCTCCAGCACGTCCATGTCCGGGGTGATCCCGGCCCACTCGACCATTTTCAGACCCAGGGGTTCGGGCGTGGCGAAATAGTCCGCGCCCTCGGCGGACTTGGTCCGGCTGGTCTTCTTCTGTTGGCCGAAATACATGGTCTTGGCGCGGTCCCATGCGGTCAGGGCCGCGGCGGCGGAGGCATCCCGTTCCTTGCCGCCCGTGCCCTCGCCCTCGTGTCCGGGAGCCCAGGCGTCGGACTCCTCGAAGGCCTGAATAAAGCCTTCCTTCAAGGTCCTGGCTTCCTCGCCCAGGCTCAAATTCTCGGCCGTGCTGGCGCGGCCGGCGATGGTCGAGGCAAAGGCCCAGCGCTCCCAGTTCGTGCCCGTGTTCAGATAGCGGAACATGGCGTTGGACTTCTGCCCGACCCGGAAAATACGGCCCTCCTGCTGGATGGCCGTAACCGGCCGCGTGGGCAGGCCCAGGTTGATGAGCACGCGCTGATGTCGGCCCGTGGTGTCGTGCAGGGAAATCCCGGCCTCACCGGCCGCGCTCTGGACCAGGATCAGGTTTTTCCCGGAATCGTCGGCCTGGAACTGCTCCAGGGCCGTGGCACGGTCCTTGGCCGCGATGTCGCCGTTCAGCACAAGCATGTCGGGAAATTCACGCGACAGAGTGACAAGCGGACTGTGCAAGCCCTGGAGAGGCAGACGCTGCAAGTCCGGCCGGGCGTCCATGAACTCCTTGGCCAGATCCCCCAGCCGGACCGTGACCTGCTTGCCCCCGGCATGATAGGTCACGTCCTTGTCACTGTGCAGCAGGTGGGACACGTCAAAGGGGTTGAACCCGCCGCCTTTTTTGTAGTCGTGAAAGACCACCACCTTGCGGCCCAGGTCCATGTTTTGCCGGATCAGCGGCACGGCCTCCTTGGCCTTGATGGCCTCCAGGAGATAGCGCCGGGACAGGTGATCGAAGCGCGCGTTGATCTCATCCAGGAGCGGCCCCATGCGCTTGTCGGCGCGCAGCCAGTCCAGGCCCTCGTCGATGGTCCGGCCCACGGCCGACTCGACCAGCACGAACTTGCGGTCATAGTCGTGGGCGACATCCAACAGGCGCAAGGACAGCGCCCCCTCCTTCTTCAACCAGGAATTGAACTGGCGCTGCATCAGCCCGGAATCCACGTTGGCGTCGGGCTTGGTCAACGTGCCCGTGCGCATGCGGTAGCCGAAGTGCTGCATGAAGAACCGCGCGCGGCCGTCGCCGGAATTGTACGCGCTGGAATCCACCTCGGCGTAGTCGAAGAGAAAGCCCTCGGTATAGTCCACGTTGAACTCGTAGGAGAACGGCGTGGCCGACAGAAAGACCACGCCGGGGCGGCCTTCGGCGGGCGCATCGAGACGGGCGCGGTTCTGACCCTGGGCCGCCGCGACCTCGGCCCGCACGGCTTCCATGTGGTCCTCCCACGCTTTTTTCGTGGCCGCGATCTCTTCGTTTTGTTTTTTCGTGAAGTCGTCACTCTGCGCCGGCGCGTCTTTCCACGCCTGGAAAAGATCGGGGCGGCGCATCCTGGCAAGGGCCCGCGCGCCGTTCTTGTGCATCCCCAGGGCGCGCAGGGCGTCTAGGGCCCGCGTGTCCTTGGCCTGCTCCGAGGACATGAGCTTGTGGGCCTCGTCCATGACCAGCAAGTCCCACTGCCTGGTCGCCAGGGCCGCGTTCGCACCCAGGTTGGCGTGCGTGGTCACGACCACGCCGGACCCGGCATCCTTGGTGCTCTTGAGCGGCGTAACCGTGAGGCCCAGGAACTTCTTGGCGAAGTCCACCCAGGCGCGGGCGATGTCGGCCGAGGGCGCGGCGATAAGGATGTTCTTCTTTCCGGCCCGCACCAGACGCTGGACGATGCCCAGGCCGGACCCGGTCTTGCCCGTGCCCGTGCCGTTGGTGAACAGCACGCCCGCGCCTTTCTCGAACCGCTTTTCGGCAAAGGCCACGTCCTGATGCTGGCCCGGAAGCAGCGACGGCAGCGTCGCGGCGATGTTGTCCAGGTCGCCCTTGGTCTGCCCGGCGGGGGCCTCGGCGCGGCCTAGTTCGGCTCGTCGTTCGCTTGCGCGAGCAGCGTCCGCAACTGCTCCGTCTCCGACTGATCCAGGGGCCAATCCCCGGTCACGATCAGGATTGCCTCGTTGATCGAGTTCACCTCCGGCAGCGCGCCGCGCAGCTCCGGGTGCGTCCGCGCGTACCGCGCTATCGCTTCCCGTTCCAGCAGCAGCGGGCGCGCGTCCAGAAACGCCTGCACCAGCATCGAGTCCACGCCCTGGCTGTCCAGCCGGTCCGCGTCCCGCTCCTCGGCGGCCTGAATCCCCGCGTCGTCCAGCGTCCACGTTTCCCGCGCCCAGGCCGTCTTCAGCCCGGCCCCGGCCATCTCGTTCCACACCTTGGCTGGCAAACTTGTCATCAGCATTGCGTTCCCCCTTGGTCAAAATTTCTTCGTCCACAAAGCGCATGAAGTACGGCTTGGCTTGCGCCGCCTTGGCACCAAAGGTCTTGATCAAAAAGCGGACCACTTCGCGTGCCAGTTCCTTGCCCGCATAACCCATTTCCCGCGCGCCTTCCATCACGGTCACGAGGTGCGGCTTGAGTTCGGAATACAGGTTCTGATCGAGCGCGTCGCCATCCTTGACCTCGCGCACGGACAGACCGCCGTACTTGGAGAAAACATCCAGGGCCTGGGCCGCGCCCTTGGCCATCTTGCGCGCGGCGGCCTCCATTTTTTTCTGGGCGGAGGACAGCGACTGCCCGGGCTTGGCCGTGGCCTTGGCCCGGTCCCGCGCCTCCTTGCGCTGGACGTCGGCCGGCTTCGTGCGCGGCGCGGCCGGACGGGACGCGGCCTCGTGCGCGGCCAGCTCCTCGTCGAACAGGGCCACGTATTCGTCGCGTTCCGCATTCGGAGACGACGCGGGCGCGGCCAAGTCATTCGGCTTTTCCGAATCACTGGCCGGGGCACCGGGTTCGTCGTCCGGCTCCGTCTGGTCCTGGGTCGCGGCCTGTGTCGCGGCGAACAGGGCTTCCGGCGTCTGGGGCGTGCGGAACTTTTCCAGGGCTGCGGACTTGGTCGGCAAAAGCTGCCCCATTCCTGGCAACATGCGGGTCCGGGGCTGGCTGGCAAAGGCCAGACGCGCATACTCGGCGGCGGCCTTGCCGAATTGGGCATGACCCATGTGATGCAGGGCGTGGGCCAGAATCTGCACCACCCGGTTTTTCTTGCCTTCGATCTCGCCGAACATCTCCGGCGTCCGGAAATACATATCCAGATGCTTCCCGTTGCCGTTGCGGAATCTGGCCACATGGCGCAGGGCCAGGACCATGGCCGGGCCGATGTCCCAACCTTCACCGCGCGAACGCAGCCGGACCAGACTGGGCAGGGCCTTGTCCAGGGCGTTGAGCAGGGACTGCGGCAGCGCGTCCAACAGCTCGTAATCCGGGACCACGGCCCCGCGCACCATGCGCTCGATTTCGGCCTTGCCCTCCTTGGTCAGTTCGCCATTGCGATACACGGCGGTCAGGCGCGTCTTGTCCATGGCTCCGTCGCCGACAAGGGCGTCCACGAAGAACTTCGACCCGCGCGAATCCAGAAAATCGCGCAGGGTGTCATGGTCTTCCAGTCCGGCGGACAGCATGTCGAAGGAATCCGCGCTGATCCGCGCCCCCCGCGACACGCCTTGGGCCTCGGGGTCCACGGCCTGGGTAAAGCCCTCGTTCAGGGCCGGAATCAACTTCTTGGCGCGCTCCGCGTCCACGGGCTCCGTCAGCTTGCGGACCAGTATCGGCTGCTTCATGGCTCGGATTGCGTCCACGTCCAGCCCCTTGGCCCCGGCCCAGTCTTCCAGGGCCGCGCGGTACTTGGCCGCGTTGGCCGGACTCTTGGCATAGGCGTACTGAACCGACATGGCCCGCGAGTTCCCGCCGAGCACGTTCATGTTCTGGTCCACCACCGGCGCGCCGTCCATGGCCGTGGGCGCTTCGAACAGCAGCGACGGCTTCAGGTCCAGGGCGTGCTCGACAACCTTGTCCCGCTCCCGCCCGCCTTTGTGGTAGGCCCGCTCGTTGACGAACGGGTAATCGACCCGCCGGTCGAAGTCGCCCAGCGGGTCGTGCGAGGCCCTTACTTCCGATCCTTCCGCGACATGGTATTCCACGGACTCACTGGAGCCAGGTATTTCAATTCGGCTTGGCGCAATTCCTCGCGCTCCTCGTCCGTCTGATTCTCCATCGCGTCGGCCAACATCCGCCCGAAGTCCTCCGGGCTCAGATTGGCCCAGTCCACCGAATCCAAATCCGCGTTGTCCCGCGCCTCCAACGTGTCCCGCTTCTCCTCGCTCATCAGTGCCCCCTTGTGGTTCTTGATCGGAAAAAGCCCGATCCTGGTTTTCGAACGAAATATCCAGAGATCCCAACGGCGTTTCTTCTTGATGGGTAATTGATTGCCCGGTGGTTTCAGTTGTCAAGGAATCCTTAACAACTGGCGCGTTGACCAAAGCCAAAACCCGCTCCGGGGACACTGGACTTTCGACCAATTCACCGCCAGCTATATAACGGATCTCGACGGGGACGTGCGTCAATCCGGCCCGCTTGGCCGCCCGTATTCTGTGGTTCCCCTCGTATATTGTCGTCCGTCCATCAAATTCCACATCGACGGCTATAGGCTCCGACTTGTCATAACCACTCGCCCGCATCGACTCGGCGATGGCGTCAATATCGGCGTCGGATTGGCCGGAATCCAGCTTGGACTCTTCGCCGCGCTGCCCAGGCAAGGACAGGATCGCGTCAACCGGAAGGAGCACCGTCTTGAATCCAGCGGTCGTGGAGCCAGATACATAGCCATCGTCTCGCTCCGTCCTCGCCTTGTCCTGCTCTTTGGACAACCAGCCGCCGCCAGGGTTGTCACTCCAAAAAGACGCGCCACGAAGTTCGTCGCTCGCGCTCTGCAAGGCCGCGCTCGGGCTGCGGAGCGGGCGAGGGGCGACTTTCTGAGCGCCGCCCTCCGCAGACCGCTGGCCGGGGGCAGCTACCTCCCCGGCCTGGCCCATGGCGCGCTGGTCTGCGGGATGCGCTGGAGACTGCTTGCGCTCAATATCGGGGTTTTTCTTGTAAAAACTCTCAAGCCTAGCTGCGGTTTGTTCAACAAGCAGCCCTCTGGTTTTACTTGGCTTTTTATTGTGAGTATATCTTACATTGTCCAATTCGCGTTCTAAGGTGTCCCTTGTAAGGTACCGCAAGTCGGACTCATCCGCTTTCTGCGAAACAAGGCTGGCCTCGGCCTGTTCCATGGTGCGCTGGTCGGCGGGAAGCGCGGGCGATTCAAAGGTCGAAAAGCCCACCCGGCCCGGACTGACCGCTTCCGTGGATGGGGCATTGTCCGGCGCGAGTGGAGCCACGGACGGTTCCGGGGCAAGGGTCGCCGGGGCGGGCTCGTCGGGCCACAGCTCGTCGGCAATGGCCACAAGCGCGGCGTCATCGGCGGAAATCGCG
>Ga0265295_1007684_pt1 | contig 12286 bp, 6 predicted proteins | sample Munlansysbiofilm_FD_192503 | JGI IMG/M metagenome (GOLD analysis project Ga0265295, IMG submission 192503) | Leachate microbial communities from a municipal landfill in Southern Ontario, Canada - Methane capture system biofilm | ecosystem: Engineered > Solid waste > Landfill > Unclassified ... | reverse complement strand
TACCTGTTGTGGCGCCAGCTGCAGCGCAGGGTAGCTACGTGCGGCAGGGATAAGCGCTGAAAGCATCTAAGCGCGAAGCCCCCCTCAAGATGAGGCCTCCCATGAGGGCCGTGGAAGACGACCACGTCGATAGGCTGCAGGTGTAAAGGCGGCAACGCCAAAGCCAAGCAGTACTAATCGCCCGATAGGCTTTTTGTGCGGCGCCGGGCGGGCGCCGATTCTCGCTTGATCTCACACCACCACGTCAATCCCATAGCGGCGCGCTGGCGCGCTGCGCTGGTCTTCAGGTGGCTATTGCGGTGGGGCTCCACCTCTTCCCATTCCGAACAGAGAAGTTAAGCCCACCAGCGCCGATGGTACTGCCGAAAGGTGGGAGAGTAGGTCGCCGCCAACCTTTAAAAGCCTCGATAGTGTACATTGTACTATCGGGGCTTTTTATTTATTCTATATTACTTAGAGAGCTGAAAGGAAGTGTCCAATAGAATTTCTCCAGGGCATAATTTTAACCGCATGTTCTACAATTGCTTTATTCTCATATTTTTTCTTCAAAACAAAAACTTCATGATTCCCTTGGGTTTACAATCAATAATAAAGAGGTCTTGTTTTCAAGCATTTTCAGCTAAGCCTTTTTATTCGATTTTGGTTTAAGCCCAATAATTTATCCTAATAATTGCTGTTTCCGACAGCGACTAAGTCTCACAACCCATTTTGTTGCCCAAAATTGGGCTTCACTATGCCAGGGTAACCCGCATTATTCATCTTAAATAAATTTGAAGGTTATTGCGGGTTAATTGAAAAAAATAGTTGTAATTTCCATTATTTTGAGATTATATGGACTAGTAATCTGTAAATTAAGGATTATTTTGTATATTGTGTATTCAATATAAGAGTTATGAAACATTCATATTAACAAAGTTAACACAAAGGAGAATGACTATTCCATGGATGTTCCATGTGTTCCTTTGAAATCAAATAAATAGACACATGAAATACCTGTATATTATACTCACAATTTTAATTTTCTCTTGGCCAACGAATGCTCAGGATTATAAGCAGAGAAGGGAAAAAATGGTGGACAAGCAGATTTATAAGAGAGGTATTAAGCATGCTAATACTCTTGATGCATTGAGAAAAGTAGAGCGGCATTTATTTGTATCTCCAAGGTATAAGCACATGGCCTATAATGATGGGCCTTTGTCAATAGGTTATGGTCAGACTATTTCGCAACCTTATATTGTTGCCTATATGACGCAGATTATAGACCCAAAACCAGAGCATAAAATTTTGGAAATCGGTACAGGTTCAGGGTATCAGGCTGCTATTTTAGCAGAGATTGTTGATGAGGTTTATACCATCGAGATTATTCCTGAACTTGGAGAAATAGCTTCGGAGAGGCTCAAAAAACTTGGTTATGATAATGTAGCAGTTATTAAAGGTGATGGTTATTATGGTTTGCTAGAACACGCACCTTTCGATGCTATTGTTGTAACTGCCGCTGCTGAGCATATTCCTCCCTCTCTAATTCAACAATTAAAAGAAGGTGGGAAAATGGTTATTCCCGTTGGTTCCCCTTTTCTTGTTCAAACACTTATGTTGGTTGAGAAAAAGAGGGGAAAGATATCAACATCGAGCCTAATGCCGGTTAGATTTGTGCCATTCACCAGAAGCCAGAAGCAGTAAAGTTGAAGCGTCAAAAATGAATAGAAGGATTTATTTCTCCCTTGGGCTTCTTTCTGCATCATTAATAGCATTTCAGTTGTCGTTAATGCAATTGATCTCGGCCGTGCAATGGAATCACTTTGCCTATATGGTAATTTCGGTTGCATTACTGGGATTTGGTGCCAGCGGTACACTTCTTGCGTTGACTAGGAAATGGTTTGTGCGACACGCCGAGTTTGCCTTGTATTTACTGATGATTCTTACAGGAGTTTCGATGTGTGGAATTATTCTGTTTTCATCGGTACTTTTTGGGAGATTCGATACATACCTAATCTTTATTGATTTTTCCAACGCTAAATATCTTTTTCTCTCCTATTTTTCTTTTTTTATCCCTTTCTTTTTTGGAGCACTTGCCATTGGCTTAATTTACACTCAATACGTTAATCGTATTGGAACTATGTATTTTGCCGACTTGCTAGGATCTGGCCTTGGAGGAATTTTTATGTTGGGGTTACTCTGGCTATTTTATCCTGCTCAGCTGCCTGCAGCAGTATCTATCCTTCCAATTGTTGCCGGAATACTTATCATCCCTAAATCATGGTTCAGAAGATTAATAATTCCATCCTTACTTCTTCTTTTCTTGCCAGTTTATCTGATTATTTTCCCATCAGAACTTCCAGTTTCGGAATTTAAAAGTATTTCGGGGGCATTGAATATGCCCAAAAGTGAGATTTACATGGAGAGAAAGAGCCCTTATGGACATATTCAGGTAATAAATTGCCCGTCATTACGATATGCCCCAGGTTTAAGCCTTTCTTTCACGGAGGACATTCCTGTTGGCGATATCTTATATATAAACGGGAATTGGTTTGGGGCACTTACAGCTAGAGCTAAGAATGACAATATTCATTTTCTTGATTACACTACCCATAATTTGGCATATGTAATTTCTGAACCTACCAGTGTACTTATATTGGATGGAGGAACGGGTTTACATGCAGGCCATGCACTTTGGAATGGGGCTTCAAATGTTACTGTTGTAGAAGAAAATAAAAAGGTAATACATTTACTTAAGAATGAACTTGCATTTAAGATTGATTCTCTGTTCTCTAATCCAAAACTTACATCAATAAGTTTGCATTCGCGAAGTTTTCTTCTGGCAGATACTTCCCATTATGATCTTATTGTTTTACCATCCATAGAAAGTTTTGGGGGCAGCTCTGGGGTTAATGCGCTTGAGGAGCAGTATATATTAACCCTAGAAGCCATGAACGATGTCTGGGGCCACCTTAGCGATGGAGGTATGATTGAGATTACCTCCTGGATGGATTATCCTGTACGAAACCCTCTAAAAATTCTGGCCACACTTACCGAAACGCTTGAGCAAAATGGGCATATGGAGGTTGGCCAACATCTGGTAGCGATTCGAAGTTGGGGAACTATCAGTTTTATTCTTAAAAAATCACCATTTACCCCTGGCGAAGTATCAGAAATAAAAGATTTTTGCGAGCTAATGTATTTCGATCCAGTTTTATTGCCAGGGATTACCTCTTCTAAAAGATCGGTTTTTAATCATTTGCAGGACACCAGTTTTTTTAGCTCTGTTGATCAGATAGTTTCTCCAGAAAGAAACTCTTTTTATAAAAATTATGATTTCAATATTAAACCTGCTACCGATAATAAACCCTATTTTTCGCAATTTCTAAAACTCGATCGATTAAGTAAGCTACGTAATTTATTTGGGCAAGGGGCTGTCCCTTTCCTTGAAATAGGGTACTTTATTACGCTGCTTACTTTTATACAGATATCATTGATTGCTTTTATTCTGATTATTTTCCCCTTGTTTTTTACCAAATGGAAAGGGAAAGGGAAGTTTTATACGTTACTTCATTTCAGCGGGATAGGGGTAGGATTTATGTTTGTTGAGATTGTATTTATTCAGCAGTTTATTCTTTATTTTGGTAACCCTGTTATTGCAGCTTCTGCCGTGTTAAGCGGGATGTTAATATCTTCGGGCATTGGAAGTTTGGTGTCATCGAGACTTAAAAGCAGAAGCAGGAATATTTCGGTAATTCTTTCGCTGGTTATCCTCTTTATATTATTTTATGCGTTCATTCTTACTCCTGCCCTAAGGGCATCAATTAACCTACCTTTTGCCCTAAAAATTCTTTTTTCCATTCTTCTTATATTTCCAGTTGCATTTTTTATGGGTATGCCTTTCCCAATAGGACTAAAATACCTCGACGGGCGTAACAATACCCTCATCCCATGGGCATGGGGAATTAATGGGTGTTTCTCGGTAGTAAGCACAGTTTTGGCAACCATTATAGCTGTTGAAGCAGGATATATTTGGGTTATGCTACTTGCCAGCATGGCCTATGGACTTGCTTTAGCGGCAAACATTTTCAGATAGAGTTTCTCTTTAATGCCCATTAAGTATTGTTCTTCTTATAAAACCTATTAAAACCTTGTCATTCTCAGTATTAGCTAAGAATCTCAAAAGATTTACTGGACAACAGTGATATTTGATAATTAATTCGGATTATTTTGAACTTTTAGTTTTTACAGGGGTTTATCAAAGACTAGGGAATGTTGAGAATAGAAATCTCTGTTGTTTTTAGTAACTTTGCACCGTTGAAATAAATTCATTCAGCTTATTAAATTTTTACATATTCTAGCTGTAGTATATTTCTATAGTTTCCCTTTTTTTAAATCAAAAGTATGGTAAGTAGGAGTTGGTTAAAGCATACACTTATTACTGTTATTGTAATTGGTGTGGTATTATTTGTTCTATTTGTTTTAAAGTCATCGGCTTTTAGCAGTGGGGCCTGTTTTTCGGGTGTTTACAAGAGTAACGATAGCACGAGGATTCAGAATCCTGTTTATCAGGTTCCTATTCCACAAACTTTAAGTTTTGCAGGAGAGGAGGTTCCTCTTAACTATTTCGATGTTAGAGAAAGCTTAGATAGAGAATTACAGGTTAATACCTATTGGCATTCGCAAACAGTTTTACTGCTTAAACGCGCAAATAGGTTTCTTCCTATAATTGAGCCTATTTTAAAAGAGTATAATATACCTAATGACTTTAAATACTTAGCTGTTGCCGAAAGTGCATTAACCCAGGCAGTTTCACCTGCTCAAGCTGTCGGGTTTTGGCAAATTTTAGAGGGTACTGCCATGGAACTGGGTTTAGAGGTTAATAAAGAGGTTGATGAACGGTACCATATTGAAAAGTCAACCCGAGCTGCATGTGAATTCTTACAACAGAGTTACAACCGATTTGGTAGTTGGACATTAGCTGCTGCATCGTACAACTTTGGAAGGACTGGAATGCTGAGACAAATGGATAGGCAGGCTGGCACCTGTTACTACGATATGGTACTTGGTGAAGAAACAGGTCGCTACATGTTCAGAATTTTAGCCTTTAAACTAATCTTTGCTAACCCACAGCAATATGGATTCTTTTTGGAACCCCATGAGCTTTACCCTCCCTTAAAGTTTTTTGAAGTACCAGTTGATACTGCGGTTACTGATTTTGCACAGTTTGCCAAACATTTTAGCACAAACTATAAGATTTTGAAGTTGTATAACCCATGGCTAAGAGAGAGTTACTTAACAAATAAAAATAGTAAATGTTACAGTATAAAAATCCCCAAAGCTAGTTTTAGGGAAAGCGCTTACGATTTATAGTATCTATTTTGAATTACCTAGTTCTAATCCAAGGAAAAATTACCTAAAATTATTTGATATTAACATGAAATCGCAACCAGGTGAAGCGCTTGAAATAAGTGTTCAGGGAGCAAAAGTGCACAACCTAAAAAATATTGATATTGATATTCCTCGAAATAGGCTTACCGTGATCACAGGATTAAGCGGGAGTGGGAAATCATCCTTAGCTTTTGATACTATTTATGCAGAAGGGCAGCGTAGGTACATTGAGACCCTTTCGGCCTATGCGCGCCAATTTTTAGGGGTTATGGAGCGGCCCAATGTTGATAAAATATCTGGCTTAAGCCCCGTTATATCCATAGAGCAAAAATCTACAAATCGTAACCCACGGTCAACTGTGGGTACAGTAACCGAAGTGTATGATTTTCTTCGCTTGCTGTACGCTAGGGCTTCAATTGCCTATTCGTCGGAGACTGGTCAGGAAATGGTAAAGTACACTGATGAGCAAATAGTGCATTTAATTACTAAAGAATTTAACCAGAAGCGAATAGCTATTCTTGCCCCTGTTGTTAAAGGTCGTAAAGGGCATTATCGAGAGCTTTTCGAGCAGTTCAGAAATAAGGGTTACTTGCATGCTAGGGTTGATGGAGAAATTGTAGAGCTACTGCCATCAATGAAACTTGACAGGTACAAAACTCACCATATTGAGCTGTTAATTGATAAGATAAAGGTGGGGGATAGTGACGCTAAGCGGTTGTCGAGCTCTATTTCTACGGCTATGGGGCAGGGGAAAGGCACTATTATGGTGCTGGATGTTGATTCTGATACTCATCGTTACTATAGCCGTAATTTAATGTGCCCCTCAACAGGAATCGCCTATGAGGAACCAGCACCCTATACCTTTTCATTTAACTCGCCCAGGGGTGCATGCCCTCGATGTAATGGAATTGGAACGGTTGCTGAAGCTGATTTAAGCAAAATTATACCCGACACAAGTATTAGCATAAAGAAAGGCGGGATACAGCCCATTGGACCATATAAAAGTACGTTAATATTTTGGCAACTTGAGGCTATTGCAGCAAAGTATGGTTTTTTGTTAACCGATGCCATTGCTGATATTCCAGAAGATGCTCTTAATGTAATACTTTATGGGTCCGAGGAGCAGTTTACCCTAAAAAATGCTCACCTTGGTGTGCGTACCAACTATTTTTTAAGCTTCGACGGCGTTATAAATTATATCCATAGTTACCATACTAACGACGAAATGAATGGGAGAGGCCCTAAATGGGCTAAGCAGTTTCTTTTGCAAGTAAAGTGCCCAGTTTGTGATGGTAGTAGGCTAAAGCCCGAAACCAGCTGGTTTAAGATTGATGGTAAAAGTATTGTAGAGGTTGCTGCGATGGATATTCTAACCCTGTTGGAATGGCTTAATGGTATAGAGGATAGGTTGTTGCCAAAGCAGCGAGCTATAGCAACCGAAATTTTAAAGGAGATAAGGGAAAGGGTTGGTTTCCTTTTGGATGTTGGGTTGGAGTATCTCTCATTAGACAGAGGGGCTTCTACTCTTTCAGGAGGTGAAAGTCAACGAATAAGGCTGGCAACACAAATAGGGTCTAAATTAGTTAATGTGCTGTATATTCTAGATGAGCCAAGTATTGGCTTACATCAACGCGATAATATCCGATTAATTGAATCGTTACAGAGGCTTAGAGATTCGGGGAACTCGGTTATTGTGGTTGAACACGACGAGGAGATGATTCTCTCGGCAGACCATATTGTTGATATGGGGCCTCGTGCTGGTCGGTTAGGGGGAAAAGTGGTTGCCATTGGTTCTCCAGAAGAAATCAAGAAAACCGACTCGTTAACGGCAAAGTATTTAAATGGAACACTTGAAATACCTTTGCCAGAACAACATAGGGAGGGCAATGGAAAATATCTTCGTTTAAAGGGTGCAAAGGGAAATAATCTTAAAAATGTTAATCTAGAGCTACCATTGGGAAGACTTATTTGCATAACCGGTGTTTCGGGTAGCGGAAAATCAACATTAATAAACGGAACCTTACGCCCGGTACTTAGTAAACAGCTAAACAGAGCGCTTGATGTACCCTTGCCGTATGCTTCAGTTGATGGGATTGGAAATATTGATAAGATTGTTGAGATTAGTCAGAGCCCAATTGGAAGAACGCCTCGTTCAAATCCAGCTACATACACAGGCGTATTTACTGATATCCGAAAATTGTTTGAGATTACCCCTGAGGCACAGATAAGGGGGTATAAAGCGGGTCGATTTTCTTTTAACGTTAAGGGTGGGCGATGCGAAACATGTAAAGGTGCTGGAGTTCAGTCAATTGAAATGAATTTTTTGCCCGATGTTTACGTAACGTGTAAAATTTGCAACGGGAAAAGATACAATAGAGAAACGCTTGAGGTGCGTTATAAGGGTAAGAGTATAAGCGATGTTCTTGATATGACGATTAACCAAGCGGTCGATTTTTTCTGTAAGATACCCTCTATTTGTAAAAAAATTGCAACATTACAGGATGTTGGGCTAGGGTATGTAACACTTGGCCAACCATCAACAACCCTCTCGGGTGGTGAGAGTCAGCGTGTTAAGTTAGCATCCGAATTGGCCAAGCGTGATACGGGTAAAACACTATATGTCCTTGACGAACCAACTACAGGGTTGCATTTTGAGGATGTAAAAGTATTATTAGATGTGCTTAATAAGCTTGTTGATAAAGGTAATACTGTGGTTGTTATTGAGCATAACATGGACGTGATAAAGATTGCAGATCATGTTATCGACCTTGGTCCCGAAGGAGGGGCTAAGGGAGGAAACATCCTGTTTACTGGTACGCCCGATGAGTTGATGCTATGCAAAAAAGGGTATACTGGCAAATACTTATATAAGCATATACACAGGTCTTGATGGTATTATAAGATAACTATTTATTGAGAAAAGAAGTAGTTGTTTAGTTCGTATATCTCTTCAACACTAAGCGAAAGCGAGCCATCAAAAAATGATTCAATAGCTGTCATTAGTTCCTGAAATGATATGTAACCATCGCCATCCTTGTCAACCTCTTTAAACTTTTCGGGAATAACGCCGGGGGTAAAAGAGATACTCCTAGTCCATATTGGGGCGATAGGCATCATCTTGGCTTCTTCGCGTTTAACTGCTGTTGGTTTGCTAAACATTTGTGCAAGGGTTTCAGGAGATATTTGTACCCCGTTCTCGTCAACAATTGCTCCTGCTGGGGTGTTTGGCTCTTTGTCAAGGTAGTCAGGTATTCCGTCACCATCGCTATCAAATGGGCAACCCAATGAGTCAACTGCAACGCCCAGGGGAGTGTCAGGGCATTCATCTAGCCAGTCGAAAACTTGGTCTCTATCCTGGTCAGCAAGCATCACCTCATAATCAAAAGCATCAGTAATGTCGGCAAAAAGAAGCTCAACTTTTATCATTTCCGGATCGGAAAATAGGTCAAAATTAAGCGAGAAGTTTGTGAACATGAACATGTCGTTTCCGCTAAACTTCTCGGGGTTGGGGACGTCAAGTTTTTTAGCAATATCATAATTGAAATTGTCTAGCAAATCGGTAAATGCGTAGTGTAACGATGTTGCTACTCTTAGATTCATTCGGTATGATAGATGGAAGTCAAAACCCATTTCTATAGGTATTACTACCGTTGTTGTGGGGTATTTTAAATCTAAATCTAGCTTTTTGTAGTACTCATCTGTCGCAAAGTTCTGTTCGTAATTATTCTCAAGTTTAATAATTTCGGCCTTAAATGCGTTGGGGTTGGTTTGGGCAAGGTTCCGAATTGTTCCATCGTCCCAATAGTGGTAGTATGTACCATCTGAATGTATTACATTGGTGTTGGTACCTAAAATTTGCAGGGGCGATACGCCAACCGACACGAATGGTCGGAAGCGCTTGTTTTTTCCGAATAGATGACCAAAGTTGTACTCAGCGCTAACACCAATTTCCAGAAAATCTGTTTTAAATGAGGAGTTGTGATAAATAGGATTCAAGTCGTCATCTAAAGATAGTAGCTCTGGTTTACTTTGAATTTGTCTCGATATGTCGAAGTCGTGTCCTTGCACACTACCACCGAAGAGAACAAATACATTCCATTTAAAATTATTCTTTTTACCAAAAGGTATAGATATGCCAGCTTTGTATGCCTCTTTACCCATAAGGGGGCTAGAACCTGGATACCGTATATCGCCGAGGAAATGAATAATTCCAGCACCCCCAAATATTACTGGTTTGTATACAGGGTTAAGCACCTCTACCTCTTTGGTTAGCATACTTTCATAGTACTCCTCATCAATATCCTGACTAAACGATTTTGAAACACTTATTGTGATTAAAATTACGCTTAAACAAAAAATCGAGTATTTTTTTGTAATCATTTTCAATTTAAGAATGATGTTCGTTTTAACGATACCACTGCTGGTTTGTTATCATTAATGCTTCTTGAACTGTAATTCTTTTTCCATTGTTGTATGCTGCAACAAATGCATCGTTGATGGGGGTTGTTTCCCATATGTCATTTCGTTTGTTGCGAGCTAATTTGTATTCGGGAAACGAGCCAATTGAGTATTTATACCATCCCTCGTGCTGCTCAGTTCTAACATCAACAGTAATTTTTAGTTTTTTAAAGTAGCGCTTTATATTAACTGGTTTGTGTCCAGCAGCAATTTGTACCCTATAGTATACACCCTCTTCAGGCTCAAGTTGGTACGACATGTCAAGCTGAGATTGTTGTTGAGGTGATCTTGGCTTTTTGTCCTTAATCTCTTGAAACTGCACAGGAATTTCTCTGCCGCCATCGGCTCCGGTATAGGTTGAACTGGTTGGGGTTGTTACACCCTGAGTAGGCGATACCGTTGGCTGTGTTGGTGCTGAAGCAATTATACCATCAAGATTTGATGGATCGAGATTTGATAGGTCAATGTTCTGTTGAATAATATCGATAACTTGCGTCACTTCGTTTAGGATGTATGAGAATGTTCCATTAATAGGCAGCTCGGTAGTACCAATACCATCCAAAGGGCTAAGCTTGTAGTTAACAACGAATCGCGGTTCGGGAGGTAGGTTCATCCAAAGGAATTTTGCCTTTTGGTCTTTGAAAGTAAAAATTGCATCGCGAGTTGAGATGGCCTCAGCGGTGTAACCATTGGGTATATCCTCCTCTATCTTGGCAAACTTATCGGCAGAACCCCTGTTAACAAGTATGTTAACAAGTAAACCGTTGCCCTCGGCACTAAATAGTGGTGCCTGGCGAATACATTTTACGTTGCTTGCCATAAGCGACACGGGAGCTTGATATGGGACCATTTCTTGAAATTCTTCAATATCGACAATTAGGTTTGGGTTAATCGAAGTTGAGGGGCGTATGGTAATGGTTTTCGATTCTAAATTTACCGATTTTCTATCATTCCCGTCAATATATGAGAATAGGCCATCAATACTAAAATTTCCTTTTAGACGTTCATCAACCTTAACCTTGTAAGCAATGGTTATTTCGCTTTCAGCAGGTAATCTCAACCAAATAAACTTCACGTCTTGGTTATCGAAAGCAAAGCTGGCATTTTGGTTTTGGACCACCTCGGCTGTTAACCCTCGGGGAAGTTTTTGCTGAAATCGAGCGAAGCTCTCAGCGTTGTTTTTATTAAGCACGATCTCAACTTGAAATTCCGACCCCGCATTAACCTCACTGGGAGCTTTAATTTTAAGCGTTACATTGTTGGGGAACAGGATACTTGATAGCAATAACCCAACTATATTTATTAAAATAACGAAAAACTTAACCATATTGGTTGCGCTTTATTTAAAGTTTACCTTCAGTACTTTTGGTATTTACATACAATATTAACAAATAAAACTGTTACAATGCTAATAAATGTTACTAAATATTACACTTTACCGTTAGTTTTTTTGATGCTAAAAACTTTTTTTCGATCTTTTTATATTTTATTCTGATGGTAAAGTGTTGGTAACTAATGTTTTTATTTTAAAGATTTTAGGGTCTTAGTAATTAGCTGTTTGTTTTTAGTTATATGTAAAAGTGCTTCCACCTAAAAACTCGCGGAGGATGGAGGTTGGTGGCACCTCGGTATCGGGCATTTTTTCGAAAAACGTTAAAAATTTCAACAGCCTTTTAGCCTCGGAGTACTCCGGAACATTCATGGGCACCTCATTAAGTATTGGCTCCGCATAGCTTTTTAGTATCCCAAACTCGTAGGGCAAGGCCGAGTTAAACATAACATCTGCTTTCTCCTGATACGGAAAGATGTTTTTATCCTCGCCTCGTCGTACGCTGTTCCAGCGTGATATGGTGTCCAAGGCGCTGTATCCTCGGTATTTGTAATCGCGAATAATTCTTCTTAGTAGCCTGTTGTCGGTTGTTGGAATTCTGGTTGACCCATCAATTGATATGGATGTTAATGCAGAGATGTAAATTAGAAATTTTTTCTTCGCCTCAATTAGTGGAGTTAAGCTTGGATTTAGGGCATGGATACCTTCGATTATTATTATGCCATTTTTCTCAATTTGTAGCTTGGTCCCATCGTAAAATCTTTTGCCGATGGCAAATGAGAATTTTGGCAGCTCAACCTCTTGACCATTTAGCAAGTTCACTAGGTCCTCGTTGAATTTATTGATATCTAGGGCGTGCAGCGATTCAAAATTATACTCTCCGCTCTCATCAAGCGGTGTATCTTCTCTGTTAACAAAGTAGTTGTCGAGCGAAATGGTGTAAGGGGTTAGCCCCGATACTGTTAGCTGAACTGCTATGCGCTTTGCAAACGTGGTTTTGCCCGACGAAGATGGCCCCGATATTAGTGCGATCCGAACATCATCTTTTCTATCTAGTATTTTATCGGCAATTTTTATAACCTTGCGTTCGTGTAAAGCTTCGGTAATTTTTATTAGCTCGCTTGAGTTACC
>Ga0265295_1007683_pt1 | contig 12288 bp, 10 predicted proteins | sample Munlansysbiofilm_FD_192503 | JGI IMG/M metagenome (GOLD analysis project Ga0265295, IMG submission 192503) | Leachate microbial communities from a municipal landfill in Southern Ontario, Canada - Methane capture system biofilm | ecosystem: Engineered > Solid waste > Landfill > Unclassified ... | reverse complement strand
ACTTCCTCTGTGCCGATTCTGCGCAGATCAATTCTTGCCTTACCCTTTATTACAGCAAATCGCTCAAACTTTCTTGTATGAAAATGATTCCCGCGGATAATACCAGGAACTGTGGTGGAAAAAGAGACCTGACCGCCAGTGTTGTCAAGTTTCAGCACCTCCACGAAACTGCCCCGCTGATCCGTGTGCGGTACAAGCTTTCCCGGATAAAACGATTTATGATCGATGTAGCAGACAAAGGTGTTAAAAAGGTTCCGGTCAAAGGGCTCTCGGATTTCCGGGACGATCTGCTTGTCAAAATACGTGTGCTTAAAGGCCGTAAGTTTTTCCAATAGCCGGGATACTTTAATGGTAGTTGTGTGAGAAATCTGGCGACTGGTGGTTGTGGATTGAGGATTGACGATATGGGTGATAATGGTTTGTACCAGCTCTGCCACGTAAATAAGTTTCAGCTCCCCATCTATATCTATTTTGGGCTGTTCGTTGTGGGTCAATTGGTGGCAGAAGGTAGCCACTACTGAGTTGTAATAGGGGTGGCCAAATGGGCCGAACACGTTGGGCATGATTAAGCCGGTGAAACGTGCCCGGTTTTTGGCTGCCCATTCCTCCAGCAAGATTCGACCTTCCTTTTTGGAACGGCCATAGGGGTTATCCCGTTCTTCCTGGATAGACGAGGCAAAGAGCAGATGGGGGGTGGAATTTGTTGATTCCAAAGCTCTAATCAACCGTTTTGTCAGATCCAGGTTCGTATCATAAATGGTGCGGGGATCGTTGTGCCGGTTCAAGGCTGCAAGGTGGATTATCACATCGCATTGGGAGACAAACTGTTCAAGAAGGGCGATCTCCTCAAAAAAGAAACGGTCAAAAGGTATGCGCTGAAACTTTTCAGGTTCCAGACCCAGAGTGTTGTACAAATGAGTGCCGATGAAACCGCTTTGCCCGGTAATACCGATTTTAATCATGTTTCAAATAACTCCCGGTTTGTTTTCTCGCTGAGTGACGCAGAGTTAAGCGCAGAGTGTCGCAGATTGGTTTTTTTATTAGTTTATCAGCGTACCTCTGCGTATCCATCTGCGTACATCTGCGAAAACCCTTGCCGACTTTAATCATATTTCAAATAACCCCCGGTTTGTTTTCTCGCCGAGTGACGCAGAGTTAAGCGCAGAGTGTCGCAGATTAGTTTTTTTATTAATTTATCAGCGCACATCTGCGTATCCATCTGCGTACATCTGCGAGAACCCTTGCCGACTTTAATCATGTTTCAAATAACTCCCGGTTTGTTTTCTCGCCGAGTGACGCAGAGTTAAGCGCAGAGTTCCGCAGATTGGTTTTTTATATTAGCTTATCAGCGCACCTCTGCGTATTCATCTGCGTACCTCTGCGAGAACCCTTGCCGATTTTAATCATGTTTCAAATAACCCCCGGTTTGTTTTCTCGCTGAGTGGCGCAGAGTTAAGCGCAGAGTGTCGCAGATTGGTTTTTTATATTTGCTTATCAGCGTACCTCTGCGTATCCATCTGCGTACATCTGCGAGAACCCTTTTTACGGCTCATACACAGCCGCCTGTTTTTCTCCCAGCACATCCTGCCGGATAAATCCCAGCTTCAACAGCAATTCCTTGGTCCCTTCCACATCCAGCCGCTGAGTGTTGTGGGAGGTGTACTCATCGACCTTGCCGATGGTTTCATCCCCTTCGGTAAAGTATTTGCCGTAGTTCAGATCCCGATTGTCCGCCGGTACCCGGTAATATTCCCCCAGATTCTGGGCTTTGGCCATCTCCTCTTTGCTGACAAGCGACTCATAAAGTTTTTCCCCATGCCGGGTGCCGATGATCCGGATCTCATTGTCTGCCCCATACAGCTCCAGCAGAGCCTGGGCCAGGTCAGCAATAGTTGCAGCCGGGGCTTTCTGGACAAAGATGTCCCCGGGTTCGGCATGGTCAAACGCATACATCACCAGTTCCACGGCATCTTCCAGGGTCATCATGAACCGGGTCATGTCGGGATCGGTGATGGTCAGGGGTTTGCCCGCCTTGATCTGATCCACGAACAGCGGGATCACACTGCCCCGGGAGGCCATGACATTGCCATACCGGGTGCTGCACAGCATGGTGCCGTTGCCGTTCAGATGCCGGGCCTTGGCCACCACAACCTTTTCGCCCATGGCCTTGGACATGCCCATGGCATTGATGGGATACACGGCCTTGTCCGTGCTCAGGCAGATCATTTTTTCCACCCGGGCATCCAGGGCCGCATCGATCACGTTTTCCAGGCCCATAACATTGGTACGCACCGCTTCCATGGGAAAGAATTCGCAGGACGGCACCTGTTTGAGGGCTGCCGCATGGAACACATAATCCACGCCCTGCATGGCATAGCTGATGCTCCGGCCGCTGCGCACATCCCCGATATAGTATTTGATGCGGTCGTTGCGGTAGAACTGCCGCATGTCGTCCTGTTTTTTTTCATCCCGGGAAAAGATGCGGATTTCGGAGAAGGTGTCGGCCGCTAAAAAGCGGCGGAGGACGGCGTTGCCGAAGGAGCCGGTGCCGCCTGTTATGAGAAGGGTCTTGTTTTGTGTCATGCGGTCACTCTAATTTTGGTTTGTTGTCTTTGTTCCAGCAAGGGCAAAAAATACAGCCCCGGGATCACCACTATCAATATTAAAAACGGTTCCCGGCCGGCAATATTTTTCATCAGACCCAATAAGATAAAAGCAAAAACGCTGAGGAAATAATAAAATCGGAAATCAGCATCAAAAATGGAACTGATTCTTTTATATAATTGATAAAGGACAAAGATGAAAAAAATGAATCCGGGTAACCCCCAAATTGCAAGTTTGTACATCCAATATAAATGATTCCACATTCCCCGAGGGTCGTTCGAAAAACTGGCGCTATTAGATGCTGCCCCAAAAATTGGATCTCGAAAAAATGCGTCAAAAAGGAAAGGATAACGTGACGCTCGGCCACCGGCTTCTGTGGAAAAATCATATTCAGGGAATTGAACAAAAAAAGCCAGATCCCTTAATTTACTGTACATCAATGAGTCAGGATCAAAAAAAGAACTCACAAAATAAATGAGATCTGCATAGATTGACATCGGAATTAACAATAGAACAATTGAAACCACTGCCAGTATTGTAAATGATTTAGCCGCACTTCTCACACCCGCAAAAGAAACTGCCATAATAACGGCTGCTGCGAGCACATTGGCCAGAACTTGGGCTCGTATCAGGGTGATCAGAATCACCAAAAGAACTATAATCAAGACTCTGCGAGGAAAAATCAACTTGAGTTTGAATTTTATATGGTAAACCAAAATCGGTATCAGTAAGACCAACGCCTGGGCATACCCATAACCTGTCGCGCCGGTATGTTTAAAAATTTTTGCTTGAAAGGCTGTGAACGTGTCAGGAGTTGCAGATCGTCGGACGATCATTGGATCAAGAAAAAGTGCAATGTTTGTCATCACGAGTGTGATGATGATAAAATAAAAACTCAGTTTACTCAAAATAGCAAGGCCTGAAAAATCTTTTCTGACATAAAAATAGAAGAAAATAGATGCAAAAACAAACAGGGCATAAAATTCATTCAAGAAAGCCATACGATGCCAATCGAGCATATGTTTCCAAAGCGTGTATTGTAACAATCCGAGTGATAAAATACCGTACAACATCAAATAGAGCATTTCTTTTGTCTTATAAACTGAAGAGCAAACCAAAAAAATCCCGATCAGTGAAATTGGTGCCCATGCATAGCGGAAACTACCGGCCAGGATCGGCAAGTTGTTTGCAACAATATATAAAGACGTCATCGTTACTGTAATTGTGATGATCAATGTAACGGATTGTTTGAATATTAAATTCATTTTGGTCCTTTTGAAGATTCGAACTTAGAACACTTGAAGGCTTCGTGGGTGAATAGGATTTGAGAATAAATTTCCATGAGGCCATTTGAAATTACTTCTCTATCATGCCTATTTAAAGCCATTTTACGTGCATTTTTGCTCATTTCCACCGCTTTTTGAAAATTTTTTTTTAACTCGATAATAACACCTGCCAAGACCCATGGATCACCATCTTGTACCAGAATACCGTCATGACCATCTCTTAACAGCGATCCCGTTCCGCCTGCAAAAGTTGCAATACATGGCATACCCAAAATCATAGCCTCACTTAACGCATTCGGGCTGTTATCGATATGGCTGGTTTGACAATAAATATCCGATTTCATTAAGATATCTACCATTTCGATTTCATTCAAACGCCCATGAAATTTGATATTTAACTTTTCAAAATCCAGGTGTTTCCATGATTTTACAAGCTTGACGGTATTGCTGTTTTCCTGCAGCCCGATTATGTTCCATACAAAGTTTAAAGAAGTGTTTTTTGCAAGGATTTCGGATGTTGATGCAATGGTCTCAAACCCTTTGAATAATCCGTCACCTAACGTTGTAACCAGCTGAATGACAGGACTGAATGTTTCTTTGTTCCAAAAGGCTTCATAAAAAGCAGGACGAAGCACTTCATGCTCAATGTAGTAATGACTTTTCGGTGCCAGGACCCGGGTGATCCTCCGATCATAGGCAGTCCGGCCCATGATGTGGGTTGCATTTTGCAACATCATTTTTTCCCTGCGGGCATTATCGGTAAACACTTTATATGAACGATCAATCCCGGCACCTATCATTTTTCTAAAAAACCCTTCATGCCGTTTAACAACACTGTATGGAATACCGGAAAAATATTTCTCGCTGATTGAATTGAGAAGTCCCTGTATAGAAAAAACAACCGGGACATTCACCTTGTTTTGAATCAAACCAAAATTGTTTTCAGTGCCATGCACATGAATGATGTCTGGAGTGGATATTTCGACGACATGCAACATACTCTTTAATTCTTCTTTTTCATGGTTTTTGGGTAACAATCGATTTTTAAGCCTTGATGCTTTGGATCGCTGCCTTTGTGTGAACACTGGATAAAATTGCGTATTTCCATACCTAAAAGGTGCAATTTCAATATTACTGTAAAAGCAGATAGACAACGCTACGTCTGTCCGGTTGCTAACTTCTTCTTCCAGTGAACGAAGCCACCCTCCTCCGGATCCCTGTTTTAGATTCAGTTTATCGGCTGCAGAACAGGCCGTGTTTGTAAACCACAATACTTTCATTTCATTTATTTGCTTTTTTCAAATTATTTAAATGACATATAAAAATTAGGCGAGCATTCGTTTAATTTTTCTCAGACAACGCCTTAAAAATGATGATTTTTGCAAATCAAAATATTTCATGATTCTATTAACCGCCAGTTCTTCTTCGTTTAATTTTTGAAAAACAATATTCGGGTTATGTCCACTTAATGTAGTTTGAAAAAAAGCCGGCTTACCAGAATTTGTTCCGCTACCATCTAAGCCGATATTCTGCACTAGTGACTTTGTTGGATTTAAACACAGACCAGCGTTCAAAAAAATCGTAGCATACCAAAATATAGCCCACGTCTTATTCCGTCCATTAACATTCGTCATTACCTGGCTCCAAAAATCATGGGCTCCGTACAGATTGAATTGTCTTATCTTGTCCTTTGGAAATTTTTCGCAAATCTCTTCAGGCGCGCGCCGATAAAATTGCCATCTATCCGACCAAGTCGCCCATCCCCAGCAGTTCATGACTCGCCACAAAAAAGTGTCTGGCAGTCCCTCTGAATCAATGGGATAGTTCCATCCGCTGATATGCCAGACTTTCGTTTCATCCCTATAGAATTCAAGAGCATTATTCATAAAGGTCAAGAAATGTGGAGATGTGACCAAATCATCCTCTATAACGATAATTCGACTATATTGATTGATAATTTGTGTTACCCCATCAATTATGCTATCTGCCAGCCCCCAGTTTGCGCCACGCTCAATTACTTGAACATCTTGAAAACCTTGTACCGATTTTATGTAGTCACGGACTTCCAGTACTTTTTCCAAATCGTCTTCTTTTTTTGGCCCATCGGAAAAAATAAACAGCTTACTTGAGGAAGCTAACTCATTTTTTTGGAGGGCTTCTATTGTCTGTCTTGTATGCCATGGTCGATTATAGACAAAAAGAGCTATTGGTGCGATATTCATGAGTCTCTCTTTTTTTTGTGAAAAAGAATAATTTTCTTTTGTGTATACGAGTTTGCCGCCACCTCTCGTATTTCCTTGAGAATGAAAATAGGAAAAAGCACAATTGGAAATAATGTTTGGCTTTTTCAATATTACAAAATATCCTTTTTAATATTTTTTTCTCGCATCAAAATAAACAGAATAAAACTAAAACTAATTAATGACAGAGCAACAAAAGACGCCACCTGGCCCCACGCAGCCCCGAAATATCCGAAATTGTCGATAAGCAGCTTGAACATATACAGACTGACAATAGAACCGATGATTTTGTTGATCAGTGTGGTTTTTGAATAACCATAGCCAATGATTACCGTGGACAAACTGAAATAAATATTGCTGGTGATGTTCTTCAAAGAAATGATGCGTGCAAAGTCAGCCGCGTCTGTAAATCTGTCAAAGGTCAGCACTTTGACAATAAATGGGGCAAACACGATAAAGACCAGAATGGGAATCATATTCAACAGCGTGATGCCACCAAGAATCATGAACACTTTTTTGGTGTTTTTCTTAGCAATGGATTCATAGATATCCGGCTGAAATGTTTGGCTGATAGCTGTGCCAAACAATGCAAGATATCCGGCAATCTGGACACCGATATTATACAGGCCAAGGTTGTAAGTATCGTTCAATCCTTCCAGCATGGCCCGGTCGACCCCGGTGAAAAAATAATTCAGCATGGCCGCTATGGTCAAAGGCCAGGAGAAAAGAAGAGCTGCCTTAAAATAATTTTTATCAAACTCCCAGCGATCCAGAAGTTTGCGAACACAGATAAATCCAAAAACCAGAGCCGTTAACGTGGTGGCAAGCATTTTTCCAAATGCGCCCATTTGAAAAATGATGACAAAACAAACGGACAAAACGACGGCAAAAATACTGTGTGCCAGGCTGATCTTAAAAAAGCTTTTGGCCCTGCGAAGCATTTTGTATTCCGTCAGCATGAACACATAAAAATTGTTCAAAAAAATGGAAGAAACAGACAGCAGTGCATATGGAAAAAAAGGCAGGGATACATTGTTGACGTTAAAAAAAAGATACAGGGACAGGACGGAAACCACCGACATCAATGCTGAAAAAAAAAGAAGCGATAGAATCAGGGTGTTTTTTAATCGGATTCGTTCAGCTTCATCTAAAATAAAAAAGTTTCTGGAATAATACGCCACCAGAGAAAATACGATAAACGGACTTAACAGGCTGCCGAAGGATCCAAAATATCCTGTGATGGCATAATCCTCATGTTCGAGATACAGGGCGAGAAACGGATTGGTCACCAGCTGGATACCTGCCCCGATCAGGGAGGCTGAAAGATAAAATCCGATATTCAGGATACGTTTCTTACCGATTTTCTTTAGAAACCGCATTAAACCTGTCAAGTATCCAATTCATGTTTTTTTCATAACTTGCGCTGAGTTCCTGCTGCAGCGATTGAATTTCTGCGGTGCTGTTTTGGGTCAACCGGTCAAAGACAACCGCTGGTGATGTGCCTGCAAGCCCTCGGCCCTGGTAAACCCTGTTTGCTTCAAACGGGGTATGTTTCAACAATTGATGTATTTTGCTTTTGGTATTGAATTTTCTGCCGATGCGGTAAAAACCGAATCGATTGAACAGCTTGGGAACAAAAGGAATCTGCCCATATGAATCAATACTGAAAAAAGGAGTGCCGGTTGCGATGGCTGAAATCACCGCGTGGAAACGAAGTCCGACAAATCCTGACGCGCGCCCGATCCAGAAAAACCAGTCCAGCGGATCTATGGGATAAGGTATGGAAAAGTCATACCTCAGATTCGACGGCCCATCCGGAAGCGGCAACTCACCGATAAGGTATCCATTTTCATTGGCAATGGCTTTGAATTTTTCCAGCCAATTTGCCAGGATCTGAGCATTTTTCGGTAAGGTGAATAAGAAGAACGGCCTGGTTATCTGTTTTGCAAAATCATTTTGATCCAGTGAGTTTGCAACGTATCCGGGCAAGCATAACACCGGGTCCGGATTTATGGTTTGAACCACTTGTTTTCCAGAAAACAGATGCCGGTTAACCGATTCTTTTGTCCAGTCATCCCGAACGGTCAGGGCAGTGAATTTTGAGATGCTGTTTCGAAGCTGCTGCTTCAAATCTTCACTGAGGTGATCATACCCCCCGCTCATGTTGGCTACAGACATACTGGCCACCGGAATGTTTGCAATATCCGGGGTCTCAAACAGCCAATCCATGAAATATGCCGGCACCTCTTTTCTGTCTTTGGGAAAAGACCACACCGCATCGGCCCCGACAATGATCCCGTTAAATTTTTCTTCTTTGACGACCTCACACAACCCCTGCTGCGTCGACACATGGCGTGTCAATGAAAATGAACGCCGCACAAACTCATCATGCCCTGTCCACTGTTCTTTCGGCACTTTTTCTCTATAGGTCGCAACAGATTCTTCCCGTAGATAATCAATAATTTTAACCTCATGACCCTTGCCTTCGAGAAACCTGCTGCTGGCCAAAGCCTGAAGGTTTGCCCCAAAATTATAAGGGGCATGATAAGTCAGAATTCCAATTTTCACGAGAGTTTCTCCTTGATTTTGCCCTTGAGCCAAACCTTCAGTCTTGCTTTTGTGCTGCCGCTCAACCGATATTGCTTGATTGCTTTTTTCCATCCATAAGCGCAATAATAATGGAAAAACTGATTTCGGCGGTGCACATTGTAATTCTGATCGTTTCTCTCCCCAAATACGTAAGTGGCAATTTCCCATGGAACAGGATGGTAAAAAGTGTTTTTCAGTTTTTTAAAATATGCATCCCCTTTCCGCGTATTGATGAGGATGAGACTGAGGCCTTTTTCATCATTGATTTTGGGGTCCAAACGACGAAATCCCCAAAAGTCAGCCAATGTGATGTCTGATAAATGTTGTCTGTTTGAATATTGACAATTGAAACATGATTTTCTCAATGATAAATTTTGGAAAAAAGCCTTGAAATATGCATCAAAACCACCGGGGCGCTCATATTCTTTTTGGTTCAAAAAAGTCAATTTTAACAGGTACTTAGACCAACCATTCGTCTTAGGCCTGAAGTCGACATGCGTAATTTTGGATTTTTTTTTCTCTTCGTAAAGCAAAAGGTGATCATTTAACAGCTGCATGGGCGGCACACCATGGCATACAAGATCACAAGTCAACAGGTTTGGATATTCCTTTCCCAAAAAACTGTTTAAACCGGCTATTTGACATGGTGTTCCGACAAACAGAATTTTTTGGCCCGATATTATTTTTGAACGTACTTTTGAAAAAGAATCTCCGATAAAACTCTGGACATATTTTGATTTTCGTAGCGCATCCAGACCTTCAAATTCGTTTGACCCATGGCGCACAATCTGATTTTTTATGTCGTGAACAGCGCCGAAAACCATTCCATTTTCCTGTAAAATTTCTTCAGAAAGTGCGGAAAAAATTCCTCCCGAAGAACTTTGCTTTCGTACCTGCTCATCTTTATGCCATCCATAATAAGCAGTTTGAACTTGTTGTGATTCATCCTGTTCAATGGCGTTCAGTTCTGGACATACGTCATGGCACAAATCACAATTAATACATGTATCATGATCAATCAGAGGATAATAAAATCCTTCCTTATCCGCGAGTATTGAAATCGCCTTTTCAGGGCATGCGTTGTAGCAGGCACAACAGGCCGTGCATGTATTTTCTAATGAAGGATGTCTATTTATCATTTTTTGAAATTCTCAATCAAAGAGGAGGGGCAGTCAATTCATTCGGCCGCGCCGGTAAAGGCGGCCAGGTCCTGTTCGAACCGGTTGACATATTCGCCCACGCTGGACACAAACGTGGAGTCAATGGCATCCATGACATAGTCTTTGTCCCGCTGCGTGAAGGTCGGGGCGTGCAGGGGGATGAAGTCTTCCGTGCCGTAGAGGTCTCTGATAAAATTGATGAGGTCGGTATACATAGGTAGCGGGGGGTGGGGTCAGGCTTTCCTTATTGTCGTTATTGCAAAGGGCCGCAATAACGACAATAAAAAAAGCCTGACCCCTGGTTACCACTTAAACGTTGTAGATGTCTATTTTGTATCGGGCCAGATTCTCGGGCCGGGTGAACCAGTCAATGCATGCTTGCAGGCCCTGTTCCAGGGAATACTGCGGTGTGAACCCGGTCAGGGTGTGGATTTTGGTGTTGTCGCAGCACAGGCGGAACACTTCGGAGTTTTCCGGGCGGATCCGGGCGTCATCGGTGATGAATGTCACATCCGAGTGCATCAGCTGCTTGATCAGGTTCAGGGTGTCGCCCACGGAAATTTCATTCCCGGACCCGATATTGACCACCTCGCCGATGGTTTTGTCCGATTGGGCCAGGTCAATGAATCCTTTGCAGGTGTCCAGCACATAGTTGAAATCCCGGGTGGGGGACACATCCCCCAGCTGGATCTGCTTTTTGCCGGCAGCGATCTGGGTGATGATGGTGGGGATCACGGCCCGGGCGCTCTGGCGGGGGCCATAGGTGTTGAACGGCCGGGCGATGGTCACGGGCAGGCCGAATGCCAAATGAAAGCTTAGCGCCATCTGGTCGGCCCCGATCTTGCTGGCCGAATACGGCGACTGGGGCTGCAGCGGGTGGTTCTCGTCAATGGGCACGTATCGGGCTGTGCCGTACACCTCGGATGTGGAGGTGTGGATCACGCGGCTGCACCTGTTTTCCCGGGCCGCCTGGCAGATGTTGAGGGTGCCTTTGATGTTGGTGTCCACATACGAGTCCGGCGCCACATAAGAATAAGGGATGGCAATCAGGGCCGCCAGGTGAAAGATCACATCGATCTCTTTGGTTAGCTCTTTGCAGAAATGCGGGTCCCGGACATCGCCGCACACCACCTCCAGGTTGTCCCGGCCCTTGATGACCTCCAGCCACCCCCAGTCGTTAAAGGAGTTGTACAGGCTCAAGGCCCGGACACGGCAGCCCATGTCCAGCAGGGTTTCGGTGAGGTGCGAGCCGATGAAGCCGTCGGCTCCGGTGATTAGGATTTTTTTGTTTGTTAGTTTCATAGGTATGGGTCTTGGTATTGGGTATTGGGTTTTGGGTATTGGGTTTTAGGTATTAGGTATTAGGTATTAGGTATTGGGTATTGGGTATTAGGTATTAGGTATTGGGTATTGGGTTTTAGATAAACGGGGTCTGACCCCGATAAGTTGCTGTTATTAAACAGTAATCAACTTAAAGAGGGGCTGTTTTTGCTCTTAAACCCCACTTTTGGGGGTCGAAAACATCATTCTAAGGATTTACTTGGTCATCAAAGGTGCATGTCCATCAAACTGTATGGAATCATCAACCTTGCCTGGGTGGGAAAGAAACTCGTATCGAGATATCAGAATCAAACCTCAGTCATCATCTTAACAAGGGTCTTGGCTCGCTGCCCCACCTGAAAATACCACCGGGAATCCTTCATCTCTGCGGCCGCCCGGTGAAAATCATGATTTTTAACTGCCGCAATCATTCTCTTGAAATTCCGGAACCGGTTAGGCCCCAGGTTAAACCGCATGTCCACAAGCACCAGCTGGACTGGTTCGGGCAGCAGATCAAACCCCTGGAAGATCTCTTCCAGGTCCCTGCGGCACTCTTCAATATCATTTTCAAGAAGAACTAAAGCTTCTTTTTCCGTAATCCCCTTGTCTTCAAGATTTCGCCCTACGCCTATGGTCAATTTCCCAGCCGGGCAATGGTAGGGTGTCAGCCTGAGCCCTTCATGCTTTAGCAGCTGCTGCATAATTTTTTCTTTGTCCATGGGGCACCTCAAAGCGGGGTCTGACCCCGCTAAGTTGTTGTTATTCAACACTAATCGATTCAAATAAGGTCTGTTTTTGCTCTTAGAGGCCCACTTTTGGGGGTCAAAAAGGGCACTTTAAGGATTTTAACTGGGGTCAGGCTTTCGTTATTGAACTGCCAGTAATCCCAGGTGCGCAGGCCCCGTCCAGGGCCTTGAATTTGTCCCGGTCATGGCGGCCTCAGGCGCAATGCCCATGCCGGTGCCAGGGCCAGGTCCATGTGGTAATGGCCCGCAATATAGGCCATGTCCCGGCCCTGTTTGAGTAAATTATCAATATTGCCATATATGGCATTATTGATAATCTGGGACACCCGATTTTGGCTCAGGC
>Ga0265295_1007682_pt1 | contig 12289 bp, 13 predicted proteins | sample Munlansysbiofilm_FD_192503 | JGI IMG/M metagenome (GOLD analysis project Ga0265295, IMG submission 192503) | Leachate microbial communities from a municipal landfill in Southern Ontario, Canada - Methane capture system biofilm | ecosystem: Engineered > Solid waste > Landfill > Unclassified ... | reverse complement strand
TGAAAGAGGGCGATGATATTGCTTTTGATGATATTGTGAGCGTTGAGGGGAAAACTACTCCTCCGTCGCGATATACTGAGCCGACACTGATTGCTGAACTTGAAAGAAGGGAGATTGGTAGACCTTCAACTTATGCTTCTATTGTTTCAAAGATTCAAGATGCTGGATATGTCACTTTGAGAAAAGAGGGTAGAAGTAAAAATAAAGTTTTCTTCTGTGAAGAAAAAGGACATATATTAATCTCTTTTGCTACCGGTGATGAGAGATTAAGTTGGGTTTGTGATTACGATATGACAAAAGATATGGAAAATGCAATTGATGATATCCTAGAAGGTAAAATCATTTATACTGATTTTCTGAAGGATATCCATAAAAAAATGGGGATGATTGAGTGGATAAATCCACGTCAGGCGTATAAACCGTTAGATGATATATCTTGTCCTATTTGTGGTGGAGATATTTACGACACGGGCAAGAATTTCGTTTGTAAAGAATATAAATGGAATAAACAAAAGGGTTATAGTGAAGGGTGTCAATTCATCATTTGGAAAAGTAGAAAAACATACAAAAAAGATATTGATTTGGCTGACTTTAAGAACCTTTGTGAAGGCGGAATCTTAGAGGGTAGTGATGGTGCTCAGCTTAATATTGATTCGGAACTGGTTGAGCTGACTTCTAAAGGTGAGATTAACAAAGAAAATAAATCATTTGTAACTAAAGTTAAAAACTATACCGATGTGGCTTGTCCGTTGTGTGCTGGGAAGGTTTTTCAAACTGATAAACAATTCGTCTGCTCTGGAAATCAGGATTACTTTAAAAAAGATAAATGGCACAGGAAAGGGTGTAAATTTAAAATTAGCAGGAATAGTAAATATTTTGAGACAGTTTTAGATGAAGTGATGCTTGAAGAGCTTTGTGATGGGAAAGTTGTTAAAAGTGAAAACGGCAAAAATATGATACTGGATACTGATAATGACTTTTTTATTGTCGATAAAGATTATGAAAAAAAAGAAAAAAAAGAGGTTGAGCTGATTGGTGTGAAATGTCCTAAGTGCAAAACTGGAGATATGTATCAAACTGAAAAGGTTTATAAATGTAATAAAGGCACAAGTAGACTTGTTAATAAAAAATGGATAAATGAAGGCTGTCAATTTATGGTTATGAAATATCAAAATTACTTTGATTATGATATTACCATTGATGATTTTAAAGCTCTCTCTAAAGGTAAGAAAATTAAAGGCGGTAACGGTCAAGAGATGGAAATGGATCCCGTTGGGAAGTATAGTATTAAGTGATAAATAGTGGGCAACTTGTTGTGTGCTCACTGCACCGTTTACTTGCGTACAAACCATCGCTTGTACTCCGTCATCGACCTTCGCAGGGAGAGAAATTTCTAGCAGTTGTAATTATTTGGTATAAGTTTGATTGGCTGATGTTTTAAATTTTTAGAGAACGGCTTCGCCTAAAGTGTCTTTATCGTTTAAGGGCTTTGGAGAGTGGTAGAGGTGAAAAGCGACTTGGTTTTTCATTGATTTCTCACTCTAGTTGTTTTCCTTCAAGCACCATGTAAAATTTATTGTGTTATTATTTTAAAATAAAATTCCTTCAACGGAGTCAAGGGTTAAAAATGAGTAAATTTATCATCACCGTATTTGACATCAAAGATATCCAAAAACCCTTATTTTTGGATGAAATTGTTATAAGTGCTGAATTTAAAAGTGAGGCTGCGGATGTTGGGCATACTATTTTTGAAGAAAAATATCCTGCTTTTAAGAGATTGATTGAAACCAAAGAGCTACCTAACTTTTGTTAAGTAGGTCAAAATGACTAGGCGGCGGTTAATCCTTCTAGAATTTCCTGAACTTGATGCTTAAGCTCTTGTATTTCAGCTTGCTGTCCCTCAATTGTGTTTTTTTGCTGATGAACAAGCTCTAATGCCTCTTTGACACTATTTGCAAGATTTTCGTAGTTCTTCCTTGGAATTTTCATAAACTCCACTTTTAGTTCTTCCTCTAAAATCTCAATGTCTTCTACAACCTCCTCTGGTTGCTCTTTTGGCGGGCTTGTTAAGACTAAGCTTGGTTGGTAGATGATTTTTTCTTCTTCGAAGTCATCTACTGTTTTGTCTTTGATTTCAGGCTGAATTTCAATAGGGATATAATCTAACATATTGTTTTCGCTGATTTTTTTACCAAAAAATCCGCTTTCATCAACAATTTCAATAACGTTGTTGTCTTTGCTGTATGTTAGATATAGAAGCTCGTAAACCTCATTATTAAGAAAACATTCAAATTCTAGGAGTTCCCTGCTTTCTGGGTTGTGGATAGATTCTTTAGTGTCTTCGTTTTTAATAATAAGACCGACTGGCTCGTTCCCTTCTTTTGGTTCTACTGAAAGTGTTATCCTGCCATTATTTGTGTAATAGATAAACTGTGGGATATTTGAGTTGCTATTGACACTGATGACCGCTTCTTCTTTTGATGCAAATGAAATATCGCCTTTTATCTTGTCGTTAAAAGTGATTATCGTGCAGTGATTTTCCTTCTCCCTTGGATTTTTTGGATACAGTTCCTTAGAGATTGTTATTCTATGGCTTATTGGCATTTTTTCTCCTACTGGGTTTTTTTTGATTTAAGAGTATAGGTGTAGGCAAATTAAAATTTGCTTAAAATTTTATACATTTATTGTTGATATTATGGAGCAAATGTTCTTAGTTGAATCTTGGTGAAAGAAACAGAAAAAAAAGCGCTTCTGGTTGAGTAAGATTTCTTACTGATTATAGTTTACAAGATGCTCCTAACGCACTCCGTTTATTAACCCTATCGTTCGTTCCTCACTATGACGGGTTGAAGTTACCTGCTTGGCTTGGTTGGACGCTTTAGAGATTCTCTGTGTAGTTTTTTTTCCAAAAGAGCTGAAGAGAGAGAAGTATTTTTTTGTAGTAAAAGAGGTAGAGAGAACTAAAGGTCAAAGAAAAGGTGTAGTTAAAGTTTTAGCAGAGGTTCTGCCTAAGAAGTAGAGTAAATTTTACTTCTTGTTGTAGGGATAAATATAGTCAAATATTAGGCTCTAAAGAAACTTTTCACTTTGTGAAATCGCCTCGGCTAGTTTTGGGTTACCTTGCTACATAAGGGCGGATATAAATAGTGGTGGTAGAGAGTCTTGAGAGCTTCGCTCTCGCTAGTGCGGAGCTAAGATTTGTCTGCGACTTTTAAGAGCGGTGGAGCGTGTTGTTTGGGGCGTAGCGACTTTGTGAGGTGTAGCGAGGGTTTGCGACTTCTTTGAATTGAGAGGTTGCTTTTTTTGTTTCGCTGTGGCGAAAGTGGGTTGGTTTGATAATATAATTGAGGTGTGATTTTATGAAACACTTTTGTTATATTATTATTTAATTTGATAAAATATTGATTTTATGTTTTGTTGATGGTATAATGGGGTTATAATTAAAATGCGAACAAAGGAACTTAGATTATGGATTATATACTTATATCTTTTATTTGGATAGCCGACTTTTTTACAGAATTTTATTGGAATATAACTTACTATTCTAAAATAAAGATTTTTAATTTATCTGTTGTGGCTGGTTTCATTATTTTGAGTTTTTGGATTGGGATTTTAATTTATATTGATACTAAAATTCATTTTTATTTATCATCGGTATGGATGCTTTTATTGTTCTATATGGTGGTATTTAACATTATTGTTTTTAATAATAAAAAGCACCATATACAGCACTAGAGAGCGGTAGAGCTGTTGTTTGGAGCGATTGCGACTTTGTGAGGCGATTAGCCGAACTTTTTTCAACCTTTGAGCTACCGAGGGAGCTAAGGTGTTAATCTCGTTTAATTGAACGCAACTGTTTGACACTTTTTTGATTACAAAATGGTGGAGTTTTGTGTTCTTAGAGATTATAAAGCTTGGTGGACTTGGCGACTGTATAGGAGTGTTTTAGTGTGAAACTGTGTGTTGAGCCTAAAACATAAGCTCATGCGTTGTTGTTTTTTCTTTGCGTTGCGTTTCTTATTGTCAACACAAAAAGAAATGCGACAAATATAGCGATGCCGATAGGTATCAAGAGACTAAAATTTTTATTACAAAAAACCGTTAGGTTTTTAGACTTCGTTTAGCTTCAAAAAATATTTATCTTAATAATTTGTTACGATAACTTCTTTAACTTTACCTCTTCTATTGCCATTACAGTTAACAGATCTTGTGGCTTTAACGGTGTGAATATTATATCCATCTACTTTATAAAGCTCTAATATAAAATCTGTGTATGAATTTGATAACATAAAATACGCACCGATTTCATCAATATAATCACATAATTCCCTTAGTCTTAATTGCATATTTTCATCAAAACCTTTTTCTGTGTAGCTAGTGAAACTTGCGGTTGCAGTTAAAGGAACATAAGGGGGATCAAAGTAAACAAAATCACCTTTTTGGAGTTTATCTTTTATTATTTCAAAATCACCACTTATAATTTCTGTTCTTTTAAGAAGATCACTACAGGCATAGATATTTTCTGAAACGCAATAGTTTGGATTTTTATATCTTCCAAACGGAACATTACATTCTCCTTTTGAATTAACTCTATATAATCCATTAAAACCTGTTTTATTTAAATAAATAAATCTGCTCGCTCGTTCTGCTTCTGTAAGTTTTTTAAATTTCTTTTTGTCCCTATCTAAAGCCCTCATGTTGTAGTAATATTCAGATTCATTTTTATGTTTATTTATATCATTAATTAATGCTTCTGGTTCATTTTTTACAACTTTATAAAGATTTACTAATTCTATATTGTAGTCGTTTATTATTGCATTTTCTGGCTTGAGTTCAAAAAACAAGGCACCACCACCTATAAATGGTTCAATATATCTATTGTATTTTTTTGGCATCAAAGATTTTAGTTCGTTAATAAGCTGTCTCTTTCCACCAACCCACTTTATTATAGGCTTACACATTTATAGACGCTTGAACTAGCTCAACCCATTCTCTTTTTGAGAGCTGGTTTCTTATGTCTGCTCTTTGACCCGTTAGTTTAAACAACAATAAAGAGTATAGTTCTTCAAAAGTATCAATTTTATTACCATCAAATGTTGCAAAATCAGTATAAGACAAAAGATTTTTAAACATCTCTTGGGTTATTTTTATTTTTATTTCAAAAACATTAAGAGTAACTTGGTCGCCGATCGACACTTCTTTATTTAAGTATATTTGTAAAGTTGATTGATCGGAAATTTCGGAAATTTTAACTAAAACCGTTTTATCTTTTTCATTTCGGCTTATAATTTCACAAGACCCACATGGGTATTTTTCATCAAAAACAATGTGCTTCATAGTATTAATCCTTTAACCTTAAATTTTTAATCCCTAAAACTTCAAAAACCTGTAAAGCAAAAATAAAACTAAATGTTCCTCTATTTATTTTATTTGAGAGATTTATATTATCTTCTTCCACATCAACTGCTTTTAACATTTCAGCAAGTTGTTTAAAGTCAATGTTTTGTTTTGCTAACTCAGTTTTAATAAGGGCTTTAGCCCTGTCTTTCCAATCCATGAGACACCTTTATATTTTAAATCAAAGAAAGTATAACTATTTTTTAATTACTTGTCAATAGTATTCACTTAATATAATGAATATTCTCTTTAAAACATTGACTTTATTCATCTATAATGCTATAATATCATCAGGATTAAAACTCAGCTTCTTCAGGCTCTTTGGAATCTTCGGCTTTATTTCGATTTTAAGTTCAGGATTGAAGACAGATAATGAACCATCAATACTCTCAAGCTGTACTCTCACTTTCAAAAGCTCCTTCTCTAAAACAATCCTCTGCCCGTCAAGTTCCGCTCTTTTATCCACTAAAGCATACATAACCTGCGGATGATTATTTCTCTGAAGACCGGAGTGGTTATATAAAGGATGTTTGCTCATAATTTCCCTCTTTTGTCTAAGATATTTAAAATTATAACATCAAGAGGTTTGAAATCGGCTATTTTAGGGCTTATGGAGTTAGAACATTTGCTGCATAATTTCGTTTATTGTTATTGTTATTGTTTACTTAAGTTCTAATTTATATATTTACATCTATACTTTTTTTTGGGAATGAAACATTCACGCATAATGTTTCTGACAAAGCGTATTAATACTAAAAATAATATTTTACCAATAAGGAACAATATGAAAACTAATATCAATATCCTGCTGTTGCTTGGAATATTACTATTGCCAGGTCTTAGCTTTGCTGAGCCTGTCTCTTTAAAAGACAGTTCTGAGATGAAAAGTGCAATAAAATACTCTTTGCAAAAATACAAACTCAGCTCTGATTTGATTTACGACTTAATGAAACATGAATCGAATCATACACCGAATGTTATTTCAATCTTTGGATATCCTCATGATAAACACGTAAAAAATAACATTAAAGACGCCTGTTCTTTTTTCAAAAAACACTTGCTGGAAAAAAATATCTCTTGTAAAAAAAATTGGATACATCTCTTTCCTGAAACATACAATGAATTAGCCGCTATTGAATATTATTTTAAAAAAGAGGATAGCTTAAATTATGATGTTGGGTTGATGCAAATAAACAAGGCAAATATCAAGTCTCTTAATCTCTCTTTATCATCACTTTTGATTGATTATAAGCTTAATATTGATACTGGGATTAAAATCCTCGGACAATGCTATAGGGCTATGAATAATAATACGAAAAAGGCTGTTGAATGTTATAACAAAGGCACTAATGAAAACAAATTCGGAAAATATAATTATTATGCTGCGGTTGTTAACATTAAAAGAAATAGGTTGGAGCTTTTAGATAATAATTAAATTAGTGTGGTTTTCTTTTTTTAATATATGTGTGCATTAGATTTAAATATTGTAAGGGTAAAGGATTGGTTATATGGGTAATTTAAGATTTATAGATTTATTTGCCGGTATAGGTGGATTTAGAATAGATTCCTAAAGAAGCCTCAACTAACTCAACTTAAGTTCTGTGATGTCCCCACATCTTCGCTCACGGGTTGATTGGTTAACATAATCACAATTCTCTTGACTTTTATAGTCTTTAAAAATAAGCAATATTGACATAAAAAATTCTTGTATTTTTTATTATGATACTTTATAAGTAAAAATTAATATATTTACATCTATAATCCTTATTTATTATATATAGCATAAAAATGAAAAAAACACATTTCGCAGTGGCATCATTAATTGCTGTGGAATACTACTCTGCCCTGCTCTGCAAAAAAAACTAAAGATAGTAGTTTTAAAAAAAATATAAAAAAAGGAAAATGATTTATGAATAATTTTTTAGAAAAATTATCCCTCGGAACAAAAATTAACTTCAGTTTATTTAGTTCATTTATTATGATTATAGTTTTTTTTGAGGTTATACAATACCACTCTGATTATATTGATGATAGAAGAGCTGAAATTTACAATAAAGCAGAACTGTTTAGGCACGACAATATGAGAATGCGGGCGGATTTGAATTATTTACTGTCAAAAGGTTTAAATGACTCTATTAATGGGGTCTACGACAAAAAAGAGAATATGGTTTATTATAATAACATTTTAAAATCCTTAAAAGGTATTCCAGACTTCCAAAATTCAAAGGTAATCATCTCTAGAATAGAACTTCGGTTATTGGCTCTAAAAGATATATTTGATAATCTTCAAGATGAGATGAAAAAAAATGAAAAAGATGGTTTCAAAAGCGTTTTGGCTCTCTACTCAGCGAATGCGTTGATATATGAAGATGGTGTTTTAATTGAAGAGTTGATTAATAAATATTTAGCCAGCACTCTCAAGAGTCACGAAGAAGAAGTTATAATAATTAAATCAGAACTCATTCTTTTTGCTGTAATTGTTTTTTTATCTGTTTTTTTTATTAATAGAAGAATTGTTTTCTCTATCAAAAAAAACTTAAATGATCTCAATGAGAATATGCTTTCATTTTTGGATTTTATTAAAAATAAAAATACAGGTGATAAATACATAAAGATTAATGCGAGTGAAGAAGTTGGGCAAATTATAAATACTATGAATGATAATATTGGCTGGATTACGGATGTTGTATCTAGCGAGCGTAAAGCGACTGAAAAACTTGAAAAATTTAGAGAGTCTTTGGTTCATCGGATTGAAATTGCTACAAAGGAAAGCCGTGAAGCGTATAATGAGGTTGAAGAGACACAAAAAGAATTATTATTTACAATGGGAGCGATTACTGAAGAGCGGTCTAAAGAGACTTCTAATCATGTAAAGCGGGTTGCCGAGTACTCGATGTTATTGGCTAGACTTTACGGTTTATCAAAAGGAGATGCAAATAAACTAAAATTCGCATCTCCTATGCATGATATTGGGAAAGTTGCTATACCTGATAATATTTTAAAGAAAGAAGGTGGATTGACTATTACTGAATTTGAGGTTATGAAGACGCACACTAAAATTGGTTATGAGATTTTAAGGTTTAGTCAAAAATCAATTTTGAAAGCGGCTGCGACTATTGCTTATGAGCATCACGAAAAATTTAACGGAAGTGGTTATCCTCGTGGGCTAAAGGGAGAAGAAATTCATATATTTGCTAGGATAACTGCCTTAGCTGATGTTTTTGATGCTCTTGGGTCTTCTCGAAGTTATAAAAAAGCTTGGGAAATGGATGATATTATTGAGTTGATTAAAAAAGAAAAAGGGAAACATTTTGACCCCATCCTTGTTGATTTATTTTTAAATAATATTGATATGTTTATTAATATTAGAGATAAGATTGATGGATTGGATGGTAATTTTGAAGTTGAATATATTGGAGATGGTGTTGTTGTTGATAAGATGATGTAGGCTGTATAGATTAAGTCTTAATATATTTAATTGCCGATGAGAGAGAAGAGCCTAAAAGCCTAAGAGCACGTGTGTCGGCGGTATAGCCAACTGCCGATAAGAGAATAGATAAATTTTAGTATCTTTGATACTAACCCTCTGGGAATTTATCTACATAGGAGCTCCTGCGAGAATGAATTAGGTCTTAATATCTCTAATGTTAACCTTTAAAGCTGATTGGATTTTATGTTGTTTAAATATAATTATTGCAAATGCAATAATTATCGTCTCTTTTATGGTATAATTATCGCTATAACTATAATTAAGGGCTTATTATGAGTAATGTGAACTTTTTGACTTCCGACGATGATATCAGCAGGCTTCTATCTTCTCGTATTACAAAAGAGAGGATAATACAGGATATTGACCAAAAAGAATTGGCTAGGCGTGCCGGGGTGAGTTTATTTGCTGTCAGGAATTTTGAGCAGAACGGAAAAATTACTCTGATTAATTTAATTGCTATTGTTCGGGCTATTAGGAAAACTAAGATTTTTGAAGATTTATTTGATTTTGAAAAAGAGAGAATTGATGTTGACGCTTTTGAATATCACGAAAAATTTCAAGATAAGTATAATAAAAAAAGAGTGAGAAATGCCTAAAAGACAAAACAATAATAAATGCAGTGTTTATATATGGAATGAATTAGTAGGTGAACTTATTCTTATTAAGGAAAAAATATATTTTAAATATAAAAATAATTTTGATTTAGAAATCTCTCCTATTGAACTTCCTGTATCAAAAAATCAATTTGATTTTTCTGACTTAAAATTTCAATACGGATTATCTGGGGTTTTTTCTGATTCTCTTCCTGATAGTTTTGGTATGAAAATAATTGATGATTATTTTCATGACAACTACCCTGCTTTCTCTCCAAACATTATTGACAAACTCCTTTTTGTCGGTGAAGTTAATTTTGGTGCTTTGAGTTATAAGCCTGCTTATGGCTCTGCAAAAGAAAATAATATTCCAATTGAACTTAGTAAAATAAAACAACACAAAAAAAATATTTTAGAAAACAAGACGTACTCTTCCGTCAAAGAGGCGGCTGCTGTTTATCGTTCTTTTTCTCCCGCTGGCGGTGCTAGAGAAAAAATAATTTTAAACTACAATGAGAAAAACAATAGTTTTTCTGTTGGAGCTAATATTAATAACGACATCCCAATTCTTCTTAAGCTTGATGAATCAAAAAAATCTAATGATGGAAGAAATGGAATCATCGAATATATCTACTCTTTGACGGCAAGAAAAGCTGGGATTGATTTTCCTGACACCTATCTGTTTAAAGATGAAAACGGTTTTTCTCATTTTGCTGTCAAGAGGTTTGATGTAAATCGTGACGGTGAAAAATTACATAAGCACACACTCTCCGGGTTATTAAATATTGATAAAAGTAAACGGATTGATTATATAGAATTTATGGAAATTGCTAAAAATCAACTTTTTGTTTCTCAAAAAGATATAGTTGAAATGTATAGAAGAATGGTCTTTAATTATGTTTTTAATAATAATGATGACCACATTAAAAATCACTCTTTTTTAATGGGTAAAGATGGCAACTGGAAAATCTCTCCGGCTTATGATGTTACCTTTAATAATGTAATTGCGCATAGAAATATGATGCTCTCTATTAATTATAAAAAATCGTCTGATGTTGTTATGGATGATTTCAAAGTTATTGCTGATAAATTTGGTATTAGCAATTTTAAAGAGATAATTTTGGAAGTTCAATCGACTAAAGAATATTTTTCGGATTTAGTTATTAAAATGATTCCAGCTGAATTTGATTATGATATTTCGTTGTATTTAGATATTAATGAGATTATTGATAGTGATATTATTAATGGGTATATTGATGAAAAAGATGTTCCTGCGGATGCTGGGGTTGATCTAGGCTTGGATGTGTAAAAAGTGGATAAAAAGCTTTGAAGAGCGGTAGAGCGAAGAGTAAAGAGAACGGCTTCGCCTAGAGCGGGTCTTTAGTGTTTAAGAGCAGTAGAGCTTTTGGCTATTACCCTTCTTATAAATATTGACAATAGAATTATTATATGCTATACTTTTATTAATACAAAAAAAGGGGTTAATATGTCTAAGCTACCTGAAAATAATACGATTTTGCATACCTCTGGTCTTCAAAATGCAATTATTTTAAGTCTTTTATTTAAAATTTTTCTCTCGAACTATGATGTTAGAATTCCTAGTGACAGAAGAAAACCCATTAATATCTTAAGAGGTAAAATAAGAAAGTTTACAATAAGTCGGCAAACTAAAAATCAAAAAGATTATGATGTTGCCGAAAAAATTGTTCTCTTAATTTGGGAAGATATTAAGCAGTATTTTCTAGTAGAAAATACTACAATTGAAATAGTCACTACTGTATCGGCTCTTTATCCTTTATATGAAGAACCTATGACAAAGTATGCGAATATTAGAGATAAAGATATATTAAGATTTGCAAATAATTCCATTAATTTAGTTGAGTTTTCACATGAAAAAAATAGTTTTGATGCTGTTGATTTTATTTTGAAAAAAATGAGTGTTTTTACAGGCGTTAAGCCACTGTCTCTTTTTGATAGATTTGCTAGGGATGGGAAATAGTTTTAAAAAGAAGGTTGAAATATGAAAAATATTAAGAAAAATGGAATGTTGATACCAGTGCTGCTTTTGAGAATAGTGAACTACCAGCCACCTAAAGAGGTGGTGGCTTCCTAACTAGCAACTTCTAGTGAAGTTGAGCGAAAGGCTTTCAATTTTAAGTCTTGAAGGTGGATACCCAACCCAAGAGACTGTAATCCTCTATCACAAATAGTTTTTCTACTGCTATTTGCATCACTTGCTCTGTAACATCGTTTTCCCAAATAAAGAAGCCCTCACAGTAGGCTTCTAGCTTGATTTGTCCTGTTTCGTGGTCATAGACTAGTTCTAATTGAGAGGGCTCTTTATTCATATTGGTCAATTATCCTTGTGTTTGTGCATTAATTCAATTAACTGTTCTATATTATGAGCCTTAAGCAAGGGACTTTTCCAGTACCACCTGTCAGTCCAAGAAAAAGTCCATGTTGTTAAGATGTTATTTTTCTCATTTTCATTTTTATGCTATATATAATAAATAAGGATTATAGATGTAAATATATTAATTTTTGATTAAATTTTGAGCTTGCGAACGTGCGAATGGAAAAAGAAATACGGACGGAGCTTGCGGCTGGAGTTCTTTTTCTTGAAATGAGAATGGATTGAGCTTGTGAAAGGAATGGAATTGAGAGAGTTTACGAGCGAACAGTGAGCGACATATGGAGAGAATTATGGAGGAGTTTACGACGGAATATGAGGGAGCTTGCGAGGGGATATGACTGACTTTAGGAAGGAATTAGTTATTGGAGCTTGCGGAAATAACTAGCCTTTACGGAT
>Ga0265295_1007680_pt1 | contig 12289 bp, 7 predicted proteins | sample Munlansysbiofilm_FD_192503 | JGI IMG/M metagenome (GOLD analysis project Ga0265295, IMG submission 192503) | Leachate microbial communities from a municipal landfill in Southern Ontario, Canada - Methane capture system biofilm | ecosystem: Engineered > Solid waste > Landfill > Unclassified ... | reverse complement strand
CATTGGTATCCAGGACAAAGATCTTCTTTTCCATATTAAGTCTCCGTATTAAGTGTTATTTTGTTTAGCAAAGATGCGCTTGATCAAATCTTTATGATCGGGAAATTCAGTCAAGAGTTCATCCTGCTGGGCAAAATCAAAATCAGCAAAGCTGAAGGATGGCCAGAGCGTGCAGCCACAAAAGCTGAAGGAATCCTCTTCCATTACTTCCCCACAAAACCAGGTGCCCCGGGGAATGATAAACTGAGGCAATTCATCATGCTCCAAATCCAGACCCAGTATATGTCTTGAATATCCTGTGGCAGCGCTGAGAAGGTGCAAGCACAGGCTGCTGCCATGATAAAAGTGCCACATCTCATCGCAAGCCACCCTGTGCCACATACTCACCTGCTGAGATGGTAACAAAAAAAGAATAGAAGAGCCGATGCTGCGCAGAGCATAGAGGATTTTGCCGTTGGCATCCTGAGTCTCAGCTTGCAGCACGGATTGCCAGTTTCTGCGGTAATAGCCACCTTCAGGATGGGGCAAAAGGTTCAGCCTTTCAATGATACTGCGGTAGTCTCTCATGGCACTCACTCCCTTTCTATTTCCTTTACCAAATACATAAAAGAGGGAAAGTCGTCAATGATTTTGTTTGCTCCTCAGGTTTGAGGAGAAAATGAGGCTGGGAAATCCAGGCAAAAAAATGGTGCTGGAGGGGGGACTCGAACCCCCATGAGCGTTTCGCTCACTAGTCCCTGAAACTAGCGTGTCTACCAATTTCACCACTTCAGCACTTAGTGTAAAAACCAAAATCGGAAGCGGGGCTTTTCTGTCAAGAAAATTAAGCAAGTTATGGAAAAACTGATGATCACGCGGATCTAAGGGATCAGGCTGATTAACGGATATCTTTAAAGCTAATGCCTTTCAGCAGGATTCTGGAAAGAGGATGATCGCTCTTACTTTATGATGCCCAGGAGTTTGTGGGTCATTTGCAGGTTCAAGGCGGCAAAGACCTTGTAAGCCAGGCTGTAGTTTTGGGCCAGGATGACTGAAAGTTCGTGGTAGGGATAGATGCTGGCCTTCACTTCGCCCAAGGCTTTTACGCTTGCCGTACGATGCGTGGGCATCACGAAGTTCATCTCTCCAATGAGGCTGCCGGCCTCTAATCTAGCGACTTCGATGCTTTCTCCGGCTTCATTTTCAATGAACACCAGAGCTTGTCCTTCATCGATGCAGAGGATATCGCGTTTGCGGTCTCCGGTGGAAATGATGATGTCTTGTGGCATAAAGGTCTCGCTGCGTTTGGCCTGTCCCACGATGCGTATTTCTGCCTCATCAAGGTAGCGGTACAGCGGGTGTTCATTCTGGACTATCATCGTGACCTCTATGGGTGAGACTGGCGATTTTGAGGCTGAGGCTGTCGTTGATCGCAGCCTGGATTTGGGCCTGAAGCTCGGGCTCGGTAATGCCTTGAATTACAGAGTAAGGGCAGAGCAGGACCTCACTGGCGCCGTTTGATTTGAGGTGGTAGTTCAGCGCTTCTTCTGCAAAAAGCCCTGCCTCCAAATCGATCTCTCCGGGGAAGATGCTGCCAGCCTTGCGGCCAGTGGATGAATACCTGCTGAGCTTCCCTGTCAAAACGATCAGGATGGCGGAATAGGTATTGGAGCTTATGAGTTCGCCAGCTTTGAGGCTCTTCTTTTCACATTTCGCCATCAGCTTGCCGAGATCAGCATCGCTGAGGTATTTGAAGAGGTCGTTTTCCTGGCTACGAACGAAGATGTTCATTTAAAGTACCTTTTTATCCTGATCAGTGTAAACGTGGCTGCCAAGGCAATAAACAAGAGGCTCACAAAGAAATCCGCCACGATGGTGGAAAACTCTTTGCCAAAGAGGCGCATCTTGTAGCTGAAGAAGGCATTTACCTGTCTGCTGGAATAGCGTCCCTGGCTGATATTTACTAAAGTTTGGGTGCTCTGATTGGCATAGCGGCGCTCTGGATGTCTTTCCAGGAAGTCCTGATAATCGTCTGCCATGGCAAGGCTGAGCATTGCAGTCATCTCGCTGGAGGCGATGAGCTCTTTCCGCTTGCTAACGTATGCCTCTTGCTTGCGTGCCAATAGCTTGTGCTGCGCGCTGCCGATCACCAGGCCTTCCACCAGCCAGCGCGAGGGGATAAGCTGACAAAACTCCGGGATATCCGCTTCCTGGCTGATTTTCAGCATAGGATTCATCTTGGTAAATTCGATCACCACACCGCTGAACATGATCTGTGGAATGATTACCAGCGGCAGAATATTGATCACAGCCGAGCGGTCTTTGATAATGCTGGAAAAGAGCAGACCCAGGCTGTATCCGGTCATTCCGGAAAGCACATAAAAGATAAACTTGGGTAGCAGGAAACCTCTCATATCCAGCACCAAAGCCGACACCGCATAGAACAGTAAGGCTTGTACGCAGGTCATCAAAAACAGCACCAGATGCTTCGACGTGAGCTGACTTAAGGCACTAATGCCCATCTTGAGTTCGCGTTTGATGATGCGTTTTTCACCCAGGATGTCGTCGATGCTATTTGCCAAACCTATAAAGATGAAGATAATCACAGCGATAAAATCGAAGAGTATGGCATTCTGGTTTTGATAGTAATTGTAGGAAGTCAGATCTACAGAGCTGCGCAGGACAAAGGCCGTAAGCAGGGCCAGGATAGGGGCGGCCAGAAGAGTCATAAAGAGATTAAGCAGGCTGCGGCTTTTGTTCAAGAAGTTGCGCTTAAAGAGTATGGTCAGGTTTCTGAGGCTGAAGCACGCTCTCTTGCTTTGCGAAGGACCTTCTTCATTATGCACGGGACTATTGTCCCAGTTCATAGCCTGTAAAAAGCTAAAATCACGGTACTTTTTGTCCCAATAATCCGGATCGAATACTCGCGCTTCTGCTGAGTCCCGATACTCCACAAGATCGAAGAAGAAATCGGGCATTTTCAGCGCCAGCTTCTCGGTGAGTGCCGGATCCTCAACCTGCAGCAGCTCCTCAGCAAAATAGTCAAAAGCGGCTGCCGCATCACCAAAATACACCTGCACTCCGCCTTTATCCATCAGCAATACCTTATCGAAGCTATTGAAGATGCTGGCATTGGGCTGGTGAATGGTGCTGATCACGATTTTCCCCTGGTCCCGCAGTTCGCCCAGGAGTTGGATAATGCTTTCTGAATCCTTGGAGGAGAGCCCGCTGGTGGGTTCATCCAGGATCAGGATTGCCGGTCCGGAAATCAGTTCCAGCGCGATGTTCAGCCGTCTTCTTTGTCCTCCGCTGAGCTTCTTATTGTTCACATCTCCCACCAGCATATCCCGCTGTTCGAAAAGATCCACACTCCTTAGCAGGTTTTGGATGCGACTGCGGATTTCTAAAGGGTCTTTGAGCCCTGGCAGAGAGAGTTTGAGCTTGTAATAGACATTTTCATATACGCTGAGATTGGAAAACAGCAGATCATCCTGAGGCACATAAGCGATGTAGGGCTGAAAGGCGCCAAAGTTCTCTCTGAAGTCCTTGGAATCAAGCTGAATCCTGGCCTGGCGGGCTTTGATCTCGCCCAGAACCACTTGCAAGAGGGTGGTCTTCCCGCTTCCACTGGGACCCATAATTGCCATCATGGTAGCTTTTTGCAGGGTAAAGGAGATGCCTTTTAAGGCTGGAGTGTCTTCATCAAAATAGTGCCATACATCCTGTACCTTGAGCTCGGAAATCTGTAAGGGAATTTCGATAAGCTCCCAATGACGGTTTACAATGTAATTACGGCCTGAGATGGTGAGCACGTCGCTGTTTTGACTGAAGCTGAGGCTCCTATTCAAGGGCAGCATATTCACTCTGATATCGATGTTTTGCAGAGGCTCCAATTGCCAATGCTGATCCTGTCTGAAAAAGCGAATAATACTGCGTTCGCTACCTATCAGGTAGATATTCAGCATGTTAGCGATCAGATCTACGAAATACTGCTGATGCTCTTCACTATGGTTATTGCTGACCGATAGTCTTTGCAGATAGCTGTCCAGGGAGCCCAAGTGGCTCAGTTGCCGATAGATTTGCCAGAGGTCTTTGTGTTCGAGACTCCAGGCCTTACAGGTCAGAACTTCTTGCGGCAGAATGAGGTGATAGTCGTCCCCGGACAAGTCCCTCTGGGTATCCTCCCCCCGAATCTGGAACCTGCCGCTGCCAGGATTGCGCACCAGTACCAGGCCCTCAATCATCAAAAAGTGCAGGGTCTCATTGCCGGTTTTGAGGTTCCCACCCTGTGGTGCCCAATGCATGGAGTTTTTAATGCTACCCTGGCTGTCTTGAGAAAGCTTTATAGGCAATCTAACGCTATTGGCGCTGCCCTCAAAAAGATCGTAGATAGGATCCAGTATGTTCACGTCCAGACGCAAAAGATCGGTCAATTCCACTATTTCTACCGAGCCCAAGACCTGAATCCGGCTACGCTGATGGTAGGCCAGGCTGATGAGGTTGAGGATGAGCTTGATCCTATCCGGCTCCTGAAGCAAACGATTGAGGATATTGGCAGCTTCTCTGAGTGAGAGCTTGCTGAGCATGGCCTGCTCGATCTCATAAAGCGGAATCTCGGAGCCGAACATGCTGTGCAAAAGATGATCAATAAAGACAATCTCTTTGCCTCGGTGCCGGGCACTGCGGGACATATAAAGATACAAAGAGACCACGCAAAAGAGCAATTGCTCCCTATTCTCATCGGTTTCTCTATAGTGCTTTTTGCGAAGAAACATCAGGGCAACTCTATCCCACAAAGGGTGCTAAGGCACTTATAATAAAGCTGAATAGGATGGTCCTGCAACGACCTGCAAATGGCATGCACATCAAAATCAAGCATCATATTTCTTCCCAAAATAATATTTTAAACTCTTTTTACAAGCTAATCCGGGTGACAGTTATCGTCAAGGCAATTCTGGCCTGCAGACAGCATCTTGTTCATGGTCCTCACGGTCATTTGGGAACTTTCACATATCTTCACTTTGTGCTATCTATCTAAGCTCAAACATTTTCAGACTTGCTTATACAGCTGCAAGTACTGTCCTACCCCGTTAGTTGCCGTGGAGATGCCGTGCAGATAGCAGGGGAAAATCCTCTTATCTCCACGTCATCTCCACGACATCCTATGCAGGAAGGTCGCTACAAATCACGTGATCCCCAAACAGCTCAGAATTAGCTTTTGAGAAAGAATTGGGGGCTGCCAACTAAAAAAAAGATTGACAGAAAAAGCCTCTTTATTTGATGTGAGTCAATTGCTGCGGGGTGTAGCGCAGCCCGGTTAGCGCACTGGTTTTGGGAACCAGGTGTCGGAGGTTCGAATCCTCTCACCCCGACCAGCGTTTAAATATAATAAATAGTGGGCGTTTAGCTCAGTTGGGAGAGCGCTTGCCTTACAAGCAAGATGTCGGGGGTTCAAGTCCCTTAACGCCCACCACTTCTTTTTTGGGAACACAGGAGACCGATGAAAATAGCGATCACAGGCGCCAACGGTTTCGTGGGCAGCACCCTCCTCAGCAGCTTGCAAGCAAAGAATTTCAAGCCGGTAGCTTTGGTGCGTAGACCTTTCTATGCACAGGGTCTGGCTGTACGCGAAATCGACTACTCCAATTCCAAACAGCTATCTGAAGCTTTATCAGATCTTGATCTAGTGATTCACAATGCCGGCATGACCAAGAGCCTCAATCATTCAGAAATGTATGCTGCCAATATCGGTCTCACTCAAAAGATCGTGTCTGCCATCAATCACATAGAGCACCCCATCCGGCTGATATATATGAGTTCACAGGCTGCATCCGGCCCCTCCACCAGCGTTCTTCCCCGCAAAGAATCTGACCCAAGTGAGCCGATTTCCATCTATGGCAAGAGCAAAGCCCTGGCCGAAAAGGTGATCCACGAGCAGTGCCGGCAACCTTACAATATCGTGCGGGCTTGCTCTATATATGGTCCTCAGGATCGTGATTTTCTGCAGCTATTTAAGCTCTGTAAAAGGGGTCTCAGCATGCAGATTGGCAGACAGGAGCGGCTGATGAATATGATCCACGTGAGCCAATTGGCGGACTTTATCCATCACCTGATCATTAACAACGATGTAAACAAAGAGACCTTTTTTGCCAGTGATAATGAGGCATATACTCAGGCCCAAGTGGTTCAATATATTGCTAAAGCGATGGCTACCCAGAATCGTCAGATTATCGTTCCCCAGGCCCTTGCCCATGGAGCTTTTGCCCTGAGTGATATGTGGGGCAGAATCATCCGGCGTCCGCAGGTGATGAACCTGGAAAAGTACAAGGAAATCACAGCCGAAGCCTGGCTGATCGATAGCTCCAAAGCCCGCGAGCTGCTGGACTGGAATCCCGCCCCAAGAATGCCCGAATTGATCGAGGAAACCTATCAATGGTATATATCGAACGGCTGGCTCTGATCCTGTTGCTGCTGAGTGCAGTATATCTGGGAGCAGAACCTGCGATTCAGAGCTATGGACTGACTGAAGAGCAGATAGATCTGCCTCTGCCAGAGCTTTTCCCAGAAGAAGACAGCCTGAATGTACTCATCCCAGAAGAGATTATTGATCAAGCTGAGGAGATTGCTGAAGACATCTTTGCCGGCATCGAAAAAGCCGACATCATCTCCTATATCGATATTCTGCGGGAGGTTGATTTCCCTGATGCCAGCCTCTTTGATCCGAATACCTACCCCAATATCTCTAATTCATACCGGATGGGCAGCGATTTTGCCGGCTTGCAGAATGCCCCGCTAAAGCTCGAAAGCAGCGGTTTTGAGCTGCCGAACACCTTTTTGCAGTCCTGGTACTATATGGGTTATATGTCTCAGTTCCACCAGTTTGAACAGGATGGCAGCAGTCTGAATGCCTATCATTTAGCCTATGAATATCCGGTTAGCCTCTCGCGCCTGGAAGGTTCTTTAGGAGATTACGATAGCCGCAATGTGCAGCTCAGCTTTGCCAAAGGGAATCTCTTGGGTTTCGATGGCGCCAGCATGCAGTTTGATTACAGACTGGCAAATGGCTATTGGGTGGATTATGCTAATAGCGGCAGCTCTATAAAGCAGTTTTTGAGTTACCGCTTCCGGGACTTTCTCTTTAGCTTTGATGCCATGTCATATCAGAAGGAAACAGGCTCCTACGAGCTTAATCCTGCCTACTGGCATCTGGGCAATTTCCAGGTCAAAAACAAATACACCCAGATCATCAGCCAAATTCAGCATCCCTGGCTTACTTTAAGTTTGAGCAGCATCAATGACCGTATTTCGGGAGCTACCCTTAGCGAAAGCTGGAGCTCAAAATCTCTGCAAATTGCTGCCAATAGATCATTCGCCTTGCCCTACACCCAGCTCGATCTGGGCTATGAATATCGCGATCTAAGCCAGAATTACATCCCGGCACCGGCTTACAATCAGATGCAATACGAGCAGAAAGCCCAACTCAGGCTATCCCACTCCTCTTTTCTGGATTTGGAGGCCAATGCGGAACTGCTCGATTGGAGGAGCGTGCAAAGCTGGGCTGATCTTAGTAAGAGCTTGGGGATCTTCAAAGTGGGAGCGCATAATCGCATGAATCCAGGCGATCGCAAAGCGATATATGAAGCGAGCTCCATCCTGAATGGTGTCTTGATTCCCGCTGTGGACATCAATAGCCCTTGGGAAAACTCAATTTACACTGCGGTGAATCTGGGCGATCTGAACCTAAGACTGGCTTTGGGCCAAAAGAAAGAGCAGCAGCAGACTTTGGCGCAGGATCTCACTAAAGAAGTCCTGATCCTACGCGCTGCGGGTGCTTACGACAAACGCTGGCATGATTGGCGGCTAAAGATGAACCTGGGCTGGAGCTATCAGGAATATGATGAGAACATGATGGTAGCTCCGGAATACACCTTTATCAGCGAGCAGAGGCTCTATCGCTATCTCAGTCAAGACAATCTGCTCCAGGCTGGTTTCAGCCTTCAGGGGCATTCGGATTATTATTTGGCCAATGCCGTAAATCCATATTTGATAGAAGCTTCCACAGTGCTGGATGTCTTCGCCGGCGTCAGGATCAGTAAGCTCTTTGACTTCAATGTAAGCGTCAAGAACCTGCTTTCCACCTCCATCTATGGCCTGTATCCCATCCCCCTTTCGATCCACGCCAATGTGCGCTGGTTCTTTATTAATTAAGCCCAGGTATTGCGCTTGACTCAGATGCTTGGGATCCCTGTACAAACACCTTTTTATATTTCGGAACGCTTTTTGCATCTATATAGAACATAATATTGGGAGGACCGATGAGAAAACTGATAATAATATTAAGCATAATGTGCATAAGCCTGCTAAGCGCAGCCACTTTGGAACGCTTTCAGGATACTGGAACCGGGATCAATGCCCGCTTTGAGAATTTGCGTACTGCTCCTTTTGAACGTGCAGAAGTATCTATAGATGAGGGTGAGGATGAATTTCCTGATACCCCAATGATCTCCCGGACCTTTGCCTTTCCTTATGAAAGTGCAGAGCTCTTGGTGAATCAAATGACTTGGCGGGTGTTTTCCAAACAGGGGGACTATCTGCAGAGTCGTCAAGAGATTGTGAATTCTGCTCTTCAGCTTTCGCAGCCCTTCATCTTTAGAGAGATGCGTGGTTTTACTCTGAGGATTCAAACTCAGCTGGAGACCGAGACCGAAATTCTTACTTTGGATAATCTGGATTTTGAGCTTCAGGGCTCAGGAACCACCACTTATCCCCAAAGCCTTTCTCCCGCTTTTATCGATGCATATCGGACTTTGGCGGACAACTGGGATAGCTCTTATTTGCGCAATCTCCCTGTCTCCAGACCCAAGATGCTGATTATCAGCCATCCCAATCTGGCCAATTATCAAACTGAATTTATCAAGTGGAAACGCTCTTTGGGCTTTGATGTCTTTGTAATCAATAGAGCCGATGCCGGAAGCTCTCTACAGGAAATCCGCAATACCATCCGCACTCATTACCTTGAGCATAGAACTGATTATCTGCTGCTCTTGGGCGATACTGTGGGCAATTACAGCATCCCCACAAACTTCTTCCCTTCTCCGGAATATGCCGAAAACGATGCGGATGACCATTATTACACCCTGCTTGAGGGGGATGACTATTTCCCGGAGCTGCTGGTGGGACGTTTTTCTTTTAATGATATCATGCAATTCATCGTGATGGCCACCAAAACTGTGAGCTATGAACGTGAACCTTTTATGGGAAATACCGATTGGATGAAGCGTGGCCTGGCTATTGCCGGAAACTATGCTGAAGGCAATCTCAGGCCCACCACACCCGTGTGGATGAGCCGTTGGCTGCGTGATAAGATGCTGGATTATGGCTATGCCGCGGTGGATACAGTGTTTTATCCGCCCAGCTTTCCTGGTACTTCCTTGATTACCCAATCCATCAATCGGGGTGTGCAGTTCATCAGCTATCGGGGTTGGGGAGATGCCAATGGTTGGCACTATCCCAGTTTCCACATTCCCGATTTGGCAAATACTTACAACGGCCCCAAAATGCCCATTGTTTTCTCTATAGTGTGTAATACCGGAGATTTTGCGAACACGGTGAATCCTTCCTTTGGTGAAGCTTGGATGAGGATGGGTACTTCGGCACAACTGGGCGGCTGCGTTGCCTTTGTGGGGCCATCAGATTTGCATACCAAGACTCGTTTGAACAATACCATTTCCAGCGGAGCTTACCGCTCGATTCTGGATTATGGAGTGAGGGGTTTTGGTGCTTCTGTCTTGCAGGGCAAGATAGAGCTTTATAAGAATTATCCTAATGATCAAGCCGCTGGAATGTACGTGCCCTTCTATTTCCATGTCTATAATATCCTCTCCGATCCTTCCATGAACATGTGGATTTTGGAGCCCGGGGTGATTGCTGAAAACATCATCGAAGGCGGGCTTACCTTTGCCCAATCCACCTCTCACATCCGCATCAATGCTCCGCACCTGGAAGGCGCTATTGTCTCCGGCAGCAAAGACAGCATCAATTTCAGCTATTCTAAAGTCGTAAATGGCATTGCAATCCTGAATATCGACCCAGAACAGGAGGGCAACCTCGTCCTTACTGTATCCAAAGCAAATTGGGTACCTTTGGTACGCACACTCACGGTAAACGATCAGGCTGGCATCGGAATCATGGTAAATACCGGAGCCGATCAACGCATCAATCCCGGTGAAACCCGTCAGATTGCCATCACTGTAAAAAACTATTCCCAGAATGCATATTCTGGCGTTACCGCAGACATTCAGGATTATGAGAACCTTGAGATTACAGCACTCAATCCCGAGAGTTTTGGGCTCATCCCTGGCGCTACCCATACTCTGAATTTCCAGATTCAGGCCAATTACAATATTCACCCAGATGATGTGATCAACCTGAATTTCGTGACTCAGAATCCGGCCAGCACCCACATCTTCCAGGTCTCTGGAGGAGGAGCCAGGCTTGCAGTCTGGAATCACTCCGGCGTTTTGGCTTTGAATCAGACTTCTACCATCAGCTTTACCTGTGCCAATAGTGGCAATGCACCCATGACCAATGTTCAGGTGATCGCAGAGTCACGCACCGAGGCGGCTACCATCCTGCCCAATCCCATCATGATAGGCAATATCGCCCCGGGAGAGGATATCAGCTTTAACGTCAATATCAGCCTCTTACCCGGTGTCTGGGATGGCAGAAATATTCCGCTTAGCTTTGAATTTAGAGATGCCAACGGCTACGAATGGAAATCATTTTATGCTGTCACCGCAGGAATTCCTGAAAGCAATGATCCCACCGGTCCCTGTGAATATGGCTATTTTGCCTATGATAATACCGATGTGGACTACCCTATGGCACCTGTATATAATTGGTTTGAGCTGGATCCCTTACTGGGTGGGCCAGGCAATCTCTGGTTGATTATGGATGATGGTGTAAAGCGGATTCCTCTGCCCTTTACTTTCAGATTCTTTGGTCAGGATTATGATCACATCACCGTTAGTTCCAATGGTTGGGCCTCATTTATCCATACAGATGAAAGCTATTTCAACAACCACTATATCCCCGCCGCTCTGGGCCCTTATGCTTTGATTGCAGGGTATTGGGACGATCTCAAAGGCAAGATAATCGGTACTACTGAAGAAGGAAATGATATCTTTGCCGATATGCGCATCCTCTACTGGTATGATGCCGCAAACAACCGCTATATCCTGCAGTGGAACGAAGCCTACAGCCAATATACCATCCAGGCCGGTGACGATGCCTCGCTGGAAAAATTCCAGATCATCCTCTATCCCAAAGATAACGATGATGGCGACGTGGTGATCCAATACCACACTGTGGACAATCCCAATACCACAGGGAACTATTGCACGGTAGGTATAGAGGACCATCACCAGCTCTCTGGCCTCACCTATAGTTATGCAAACTTCTATCCGCCTACGGCTTCCATCTTGCAAGCCGGGCGTGCAATTCGCTTCACAACTACCGCCCCGGATAGCTATGTGAGCAATGAGGATGCCGTGGCCGTAATCCCTGTAAGCAACCTGCGCAACTACCCAAATCCTTTCAACCCCAGCACCACCATCGCTTTTGAGAGTGCTGCCCCTACCACTGCCGCCCTTCATATCTATAACATGAAGGGACAGCTGGTGCGAGAACTGCACAAGGGTACGATCCCCTCTGGTAACAATAGCTTTACCTGGGATGGCACGGATGATTCCGGGCAGAATGTAGCCACCGGACTTTATCTCTACCGTCTGCAAACTCCGTCTGCGAGCTATACCCGCAAAATGCTGATGTTGAAATAAATAAATAATATCAATCTATAAGAAAGAGGGAGCTTTGCAAGGCTCCCTCTTTGCTTTGGCTCTCGTGCAAAAGAGCTTTCTTGGGGTTTGCTTTGCTGCTGCCACCGATGAGCTCTCTGGGAAAACCCCTGGTGCTTTCCTGAGCCATGAACTTGTCTTGATCTTGTCTTCGAGTGGAAACTGTGGTAAAAGCGAGTTCGGTAGAAGGGAAAGCCAGGGTCTGTTATCTTGCTTAATCGCTTTGGCAGGAAGATGATCAAAAATGGGTTTCTATGGCTGCACACTTGGTAATTTCAGGATAATATGACAATTGAGGAAATGGCTCAAATAATAACACGCATCCCCGCGAAATTTTCCAAGCCAACCTTGTAGATGCTTGATAGGAGCGGTTTGGCACCCGATAAGTGCTTGAAAAAGTAGTTACGAATATTGGCAACATCTTGGTATATATGTAGATCAAGAAATCTCACATT
>Ga0265295_1007679_pt1 | contig 12295 bp, 9 predicted proteins | sample Munlansysbiofilm_FD_192503 | JGI IMG/M metagenome (GOLD analysis project Ga0265295, IMG submission 192503) | Leachate microbial communities from a municipal landfill in Southern Ontario, Canada - Methane capture system biofilm | ecosystem: Engineered > Solid waste > Landfill > Unclassified ... | reverse complement strand
CTTTTTCTATTACAGTCTGACGGTTATTCCAATAAGGGGAAAGCCTTATTACCTGGGAAAAAATTACTGAAATTGGATTCAACCAATGGATGAGTAAAACACTAAGGCGGCATCTCGCAAGTTTCGGGCTAAGAACTTATTGTAACGATTGAGATAAAATGCTATATTCGCTCTTATTTTTCCAGGCAGGTTTTTCATTTTATGGCGAAACGCGAATATCCGGATTCTCCTCGTGTGGGTGTTGGCGCCGTTGTCGTCAAGGACGGCAGAATTCTCCTTGTACAGCGCGCCGCGGAGCCGAACAGGGGGTTGTGGGCCATCCCGGGAGGCTCCCTGGAGTTGGGAGAAACCTTGAAGGAAGGAGCGGAGCGGGAAGTCCTCGAAGAAACGGGAATTGTCGTTCATGCAAGGCATCCCGTCTATGCCTTTGACTTCTTCGAAAAGGACCGTGAGGGAAAGATCCGTTTTCACTTCGTCATTGTGGATCTGCTGGCCGATTACGTCCGCGGCGATCTGAAGGCCGCCGACGACGCCCTTGACGTCCGGTGGCTTTCTCCTGCGGACCTGGAAACGGTCGATTTGTCAGCCAGTACGGTCAGAATTCTCCGGCACATCAAATTTCACGGGTAGTGTGTTTTTGTAAGGATCGGAACAGGCGCGGCGGAATCGTGGCTGTGGCCTGCCGTTTTTGATCATCATCCGTATTTTGAGAACGATGTCAGGAGGTGGCGAACCTCATGAAAGTCATTTATCATGATGATTTTTGTCAATGCTACACGACGGATCCGGCAGCCGCTCACGGGAGAATGGAAGCCGTTGTGAAGGCGATCAGCGGCCGGGTCGACTTCATTCAGGCAAAGCCTGCAGGGGAGTCGGATATTTCCGATGTTCACACCGAGTCTCATATCGCTCTGGTTGAACGGGAGGGGCTCTATGACATCGCCGCGCTCGCTGCCGGCGGGGCCATCATGGCCGCCGAAATCGGGATGAGCGAGCCGGCCTTTGCACTGATCCGTCCCCCCGGCCACCATGCATCCGCTGGAAGCGCCTGGGGCTTCTGTTATTTCAACAACATGGCCATCGCCCTGGAGAGGTTGAAGAGGGAGCGGAAAATCGTCAAGGCCTTTCTTTTGGACTTCGACCTCCATTTCGGAGATGGCACGGTCAACATCATGGAAAGAAAAGGCTATGTCACCATTCACAACCCTTCCTCCTCTGACAGGAACGAGTATCTCCGGGGCATCGAGAGGGGCCTTTCTTCCGCGTCTTTCGACATCATCGGCGTTTCCGCCGGATTCGACAACCATAAGGAAGACTGGGGCGGGCTTCTGACGACGGAGGATTATAAAACCATCGGGCACATGGTCTGGGAGACTGGGCAGAAGAAGCGATGCGGATGCTTTGCCGTTCTTGAAGGGGGGTACAACCACCGGGTTCTGGGTGAAAATGTCCTGGCGTTTCTTGAAGGAATGGAGGGGGGCTGAAGTGTTTCCCCTTTATTTCCCGATGCAGAAGGTCGTGAAGATGCGGTCCAGGATCTGTTCCGTGGCCGTTTCCCCGCCGATTTCACCCAGGGCTTCCAGGGCATCCCGGATGTCCAGTGCGGCAAACTCCGGGGATAAGCCCTCCCGGAGACCGGCGAGGGTCTGGTCTACAAATTGGAGGGTCCTCTCCAGGGCCATTTTCTGCCTCAGGCTGGAAATCACGATTTCCCCGTCCTGAATTCCAGCCCTTTCCATGACCAACCGGCTGATTTCCTCTTTCAGGACCGGAATACCTTCTCCAAATTTGGCGGATATCCAGATCGGAGTCGTTCCCTGGAGCGCGTCAGAAATCTCCTCCTCTTCCAGGCGATGATCCAGGTCGGTTTTATTGATGACCGGCAGAACCCTGCAATCCGCAAGCCGCGTCAGGATCCCCCTGTCTTCGTCCGTCAGTGGGCGGCTGCCGTCGAAAAGGAGGATGACGCCATCGGCGTCGGCCAGTTTTTCCCAGACCTTCTGAATCCCCTTTTGCTCGATGATATCCTCCGTGGGATGGATGCCGGCGGTGTCGGTAAGCCGGATCGACATTCCCCGGATGTTCAACGCCTCCTCGATAAAATCGCGGGTCGTCCCCGGTATCGGAGTGACAATGGCCCTCTCCTCCTCCAGAAGCACGTTCAGCAGACTTGATTTTCCCGTATTGGGCTTGCCGGCGATGACCACCGAGGCGCCATGGCGGTCGATTTTGCCCTGTTCATAGCTCCGCAGCAGGGCGGCAAGATCTTCGGAAAGGGATTGGAGCTGAGTAGAGACTTCCGAAAAGGATTGGGATTCCACATCCTCGGAAAAATCGATCTCAGTTTCCAGCCGGGCCAGAATATCGATCAGCTTCTCCCGCAGAACATCGATTTTTCCCTTCAATTTCCCTTTCAGTTGCGAGACGGCCGTTTCCAGGCCCCGGGACGTCCGGGCGGAGATCATGTCGCCAATGGCTTCCGCCTGGGTCAGATCAATCCTGTCGTGAAGAAAGGCCCGCCGGGTAAATTCTCCTGGTTCGGCAAGGCGGGCTCCGGCCTTGAGCACGGACGAGAGGACGGATTCAAGAATCAGGATGCCCCCATGGCAGAATATCTCCAGGGTGTCCTCACCGGAGAAGGAGTGCGGTCCCTTCATCAGGGTGATCAGGACCTCGTCCAGGGCCCGCCCTGTTTCCGGGCAGACGAGATCTCCATGATAAAGGCGTCGCGGCTGAAAGATGACAAGAGGATGGGAGGGCTGAAAAAGACGGAGCAGGATGTTTTCCGCCTCGGGCCCACTGATCCGGATGATGCCGATCCCGCCGCTGCCGGCGGGCGTGGCAATGGCGGCTATGGTGTCGTCTGTCGGCATGGCGGCATTCAGGCGTAACTAAGGGAACGGTTTCCCGTTTATGTCCGTGGTTCCCGGTTGGCGATCCTTGCCGGAAGAATCACGATTTTGCGGTATTCACCCTCGCCCCTGCTCTTGGTGACGATGGTGTCGTCATTCTGAAGCGCCAGGTGAATGATCCGGCGGTCGTGGGCGTTCATGTGGCCGACGGTGACCGGCTTTCTTGTCTTCCGGACCTTTTCGGCAAATTCCCTGGCCAGGGCGTTGAGAGAGTCCTCCCGCCGCTGCCGGTAGGATTCCGTGTCCACGATGATCAATTTGCGTTCATCACGGATTTTCGTGGCCGCCTTGTTGACGATGTACTGGATGGCATCCAGATTCTGCCCCCGCTTGCCGATGAGAAGGCCGCCCCCGTCGCCGTTGATGGTGAGAACGATCGTATCCGGGGTCTCTTCGACGCTCACGGTGAAGTCAAGATGCATCCTCTGCAGGACGCCCTCCAGGATGCTCTTCGCCCTCTGTGCCAGCGGTTCATGCTCTTCCTTTCCCGCGGGGGCTTCGGAAACTTCCGGGGCTGGAGAGACGGCGGGAGCTGGTTCGGGCGCAGGCGCAGGCGTAGTCGCCGACGGTTCTTCGCGGACAGGGGGTGCAGGCTCCGCCTCTTCCTTTAAAAGTTCAAAGGGCGCGTCCAGGTCAATGTCAAGAGACAATCTGCTGGCCTTGATCTTCGCCTTTTTGGAGCCCAGCCCGAGGAATCCGGATGAACCTTCCGATATGATTTCAATATTCAGTTTTTCTCGAGAGACGTTAAATTCCCCGCAGGCCTTCTCGATGGCTTCATCAATGGTCTTGGCTTCAATTTCAATGGTATCCATGTTCGTACCCTAACTTTTGGTTATGCTCGTTTATTGATGTAGTATTGTTGTCCGATGCTGAGGATGTTGTTGAACAGCCAGTAGATGACGAGTCCGGACGGGAAGTTCAGAAACAGGAAGGTGAAGATGACCGGCATCCAGAGCATGATCTTCGCCTGGGTGGGATCGCCGGAGACAGGCGTCATTTTCTGTTGAATGAACATCGTGGCCCCCATGATTAAAGGCGTGATGTAATAGGGATCTTTTTCGGACAGATCCTGAATCCACCAGAAAAAGGGAGAGTGGCGCAGTTCGATGGCGTAAAGAAGGGTCTTGTAAAGGCCGAAAAAGACGGGGATCTGGATGATCATCGGCAGGCACCCGCCCATGGGATTGACTTTGTAGGCCTTGTAAAGGGCCATGGTCTCCTGGCTCAGCCTCTGCTTGTCGTTCTTGTACTTTTCCCTCAGCTCCAGCATTTTCGGCTGAAGTTTCTGCATTTCCTTCATGGACTTGTAACTCTTGTTTCCCAAGGGCCAGAAGAGGATTTTGATCAGGATCGTCAGGATGATGATGGCGATGCCGTAGTTGTGGACGTAGGAGTAAAGAAATTTCAGGCACAGCAGAAGCGGCATGGCCAGCCATTTCATCCATGAGCCGAAATCGATGGCGTTCTCAAGGTCGGTTCCCAGGGTCTTGAGGATATTGTAATCCTTGGGTCCCAGGAAGAGCGTGTAGCCGAAAAATCCCGCCTGACCGGGGGGTATGATGTTTTTCGGCCCCTTCAGGCCCGTGGAAACCATGTTGCTGCTTCCCTTGGAGAGCATCATGCTCGTCAGGGAAGGGTTCTGGGGGATCATGGCGGCAAGGAAGTATTTGCTTTCGAAGCCGCCCCAGGAGACATCCGGGCCCAGGAGTTTGGATGCCTCCATTTTCTTCACGTTTTCCCGTTCGACGCTCTTGCCCACGTAGGATACCGGGCCGGTGTGCCCGTAGCTGTCCTCCTTGGCTTCCGGATCGACATACTGGTTCCAGAAGAGGGCGATTTCCTGGCTCAAGGGGACACTGGAAAGGTTGTAGGCGCGGATTTCCAGCTCGATGGCGTACTTCCGGGGATGAAAAGTATAAATCTTTTCAATCTTGATCTTGCCGGGCCAGGTTTGAACAAAGGTCAAACGGCGGGGCTCCGAGGCCGACTTCAGATCCAGGGCGACGGTATCGGCCGAAAAAAGCGAGGACGGGGAAACGTCAATGCTGGAAGCCGGAAAGGAAATGCTCAACGGGTAGGGCATGCCCTCCTTGACGTCAACCAGTTCAATCCGTTTTGAACCGGCATCGATGGTTTCGCGGTAGTTCTTCAGGGAAAAGGATTTAAGCGCCCCTCCCCTGGTGGTGAATACGGCATTGTACAAAGGGGTATCGACGGAAACTTCCCGCTCCTTCTCCTCGCTGTTCGGGGCGAGAGGCGCGTCCTTCCGGGCGGAAGGATCGCCGGATTCCGGTAGGGTGCTGACGGTCGCTCGGGGCGTAACCGTGGATTCCGGCTGGACAACAGCCGTTGCGCCTTTCTCCTGGGTGGGGGGCTGAGATTTTGAGGGCTGCACCGGTTTGTAGAAAAATATCTGATAGAGCAAAAGTACCGCCGCAGAAAGGACGAGGGCCAGTACCGCCTTTTTGTCCATTAAGAACCTCCGTGAATTTCGTAGTTACGGTATGCCGGCATGTCCCGGCCGCTTTTTAACGAACCGGGTCGTAGCCGCCCGGGTGGAATGGATGGCATTTAAGCAGGCGGCGCAGCGCAAGCCAGGAACCTTTCAGGGGACCATGTCTCCGAAGCGCGAGAACCGCATATTCGGAACAGGATGGATAAAAACGGCAACAGGGGGCAAACAGGGGGGATATCAATACCTGATACATGCAGATCAGGAAAATAAAGATCTTTGTGAAAAATTTCCTGGTCATTCTTGAGGAACATTCCGAGGTTTTTCTGTCAGCAATACACCCAGCTCCCTGCAGACGTCAGCATAATTCATTGACGATGTATTACCCTTGGCAATGATAACGATATCCTGAGAAGATGCTTTAAACCTGTCTTTATTCAGTCTGAAAAATTCTCGAATCAGCCGCTTGATTCTGTTTCTCGTGACGGCATTGCCGATCTTCTTGGTTGCAGCGATTCCAAGCCTCGGAATTCCCAGTTCATTACCGGAAACAACGATGGTGAAATGCCTTGAATAACTCCGCCGTCCACGCTGATAGATCTGAAGGTATCTTTTCCTCTTCCTGATCCGCTCGTTTTTTCTCAGGGTCAGCTTTTTCATCTGCCGCAGACCGGATTCCATTCCCGGGCGTTCGCAGGCATTCCCTGTTTTCCCGGCAAGATCAAACCGTCAGGCGTTTCCTGCCCTTGGCTCTTCTTCGGCTTAAAACAAGCCTGCCGCCCCGTGTGGACATCCGGGTTCGAAACCCGTGGGTCCTTTTTCTCTTCAGATTGCTTTTATTTCTTAAATTGAGTTTCATAAGTTCATCCCGTGAGCAAGTTTGTGAGCCCATCCATAAATCATAGAGCCGGTTGATTGTCAAGATTAAAATCCCCAGCAGTATCCGGCTGTTTTTATATTGACAAACCAGCGCATAGCCTTCATTTATAGCAGGCAGTTCAAGTCCGGGATCATGATCCCCTTGCGGGCGGGTGCAATATGAGAAAAAGAAAGACGAAACGGATTCGACTGCGGGAGTTGCTTCTTGTCGGAATCCTGGCGGCAGGAATAGGAGGTCCGCCGATTGTTTCCTGCGAATCCCTGGGAACCATCAGTCTCAAGGAGAGCATCGAGGAGGCTCTGAGGAAGAGCCCAACGCTTCATTCCGCCAGAGAGGGGGTGCGGGTGGCGGAAGCGCAGCGCAGAGAGGCCTTCACCTCCTTCCTGCCTAGGTTCAGCACGTCCTACAGCTACAAACGCCTGAATGAAGCTCCCGAATTCACCCTGCCCGTGCTGATACAGCTCGGTCTTACGCCGGTTGCAACGCAGTCCGGGACGAAGGACAACTACAACTGGGCGGTTGAAGTTCACCAGCCCCTCTTTGCCGGAGGGGGAATCCTGGCAAACTACCAGGTGTACCGGACCAACCTGGAAGCCTTCCGCCAGGAGGAGCGAACCGCCGTTCTAGATCTGGTTCTGGAGGTCCAGACGGCCTACCTGAATATCGTCAAGGCGGAAAAACTGCGGGAGGTGGCCCTGTCGTCCCTGGAGCGTCTTTCCGCCCATCGAGACATGACCCGGCATTTTTATGAAGTGGGCATGGTCCCCCGAAACGATCTCCTCTATGCCGAGGTGGAGCTGGCCAATGGCCAGCAGGCGCTCCTCCGTGCTGAAAACGGTTTGGACATGGCGAAGGCGAAATTCAATACGCTGCTGAGGCGCAACATGGATGAGCCGGTGGCCGTTGAGGACATCCTGGCTTATCGGCCTTACGAAAAGGGGTTCAGCGAATGCCTGGAAACGGCCCTGGAAAGGAGAACGGAGATCAAAACCTATGCCCTCAGAGTGGAGCAGGCCCGGAAATCCGTCCAACTGGCCAGGAGCGACTATTACCCGTCGGTCAATCTCGTGGGCAATTATTCCCGCTATGGAGACGAACCCGGGGTGTCGGGCAGCCGCTACCAGGACTCGGAAAGCTGGTATGTCATGGCCCTGGCCAACTGGAACTTCTGGGAGTGGGGGAAAACGAAACACCGGGTGGACGCCGGTCTTGGCCGGGAGCGCCAGGCAAACGATGCGCTGGAGAACTCGCGTGACGCCGTTTCCCTGGAAATGAAAAACGGCTGGTTGCTTCTCAAGGAGGCGGAAAAGCAGATATCCGTTACTCGGAAGGCCGTGATACAGGCTGAAGAAAATTATCGGATCACTACGGAGCGATACCGGGAGCAGGTTTCCACCGCCACGGCCGTGATCGACGCACAGGCGCTGCTGACAAGGGCGAATTCAGACCATACCCGGGCGCTGAGCGACTATATGATTTCATTGGCCGGTCTGAAGCGGGCAATGGGAGCGGCGTACGATGAGGAGTAGGGGGAGGCGATGGGCTGGTACCGAAAAGATTTGACCCGCATTTTCAACGAATTGAAGACTTCATCCCAGGGGCTCTCCGCCGGGGAAGCCGCTGAACGGCTGAAGCGGCTGGGTCCGAACGAACTGGTCGAAAAGAAGAAGAAGTCCCCCTTCCGAATGTTTCTGGATCAATTCCTGGACTTCATGATCCTGATCCTGATCGCCGCCGCCGTCATTTCCGGGTTTATCGGGGATCTTTCCGACACGATCGCCATCGTCGTGATCGTGATCGTCAACGCCGTCATCGGCTTCATTCAGGAGTACCGGGCTGAAAAGGCCATGGAGGCCCTGAAGAAGATGGCGGCCCCCACGGCGACGGTCATTCGGGACGGACAGCCGGGGACGGCGGCCGCTTCCGAACTGGTGCCCGGGGATCTGGTCGTCCTGGAGGCGGGAAGAATCGTGCCCGCCGACATGCGGCTAATTGAGACGGCGCAACTGAAGGTGGAGGAAGCCGCCCTGACCGGGGAATCGGTTCCGGTGGAAAAAAAGACGGAGGCCCTGGCGGAGGAAGTTCCGCTGGGGGACCGGAACAACATGGCCTATAAGGGCACCTTTGTCACGTACGGGCGGGGTGTCGGGGTTGTGGCGGAAACGGCGATGAAGACCGAGTTCGGCAAGATCGCCGCCATGCTCCAGAACGAGGAGGAGGTGAAGACCCCCCTCCAGAAGAGGCTGGCGGTTTTCGGCCGGAAGCTGGCCGTTGCGGTCCTGGTGATCTGCGCCGTCGTGCTGGGGATGGGCATTCTGAGAGGCGAGCCGCCCATGCTGATGCTCCTGACCGCCATCTCCCTGGCCGTTGCCGCCATTCCGGAGGCTCTTCCCGCCGTCATCACGATTTCCCTGGCCCTCGGGGCGAGGAAGCTGATCAATCTCAAGGCCCTGATCCGGAAGCTTCCCGCCGTGGAAACCCTCGGGTCGGTGACCTATATCTGCTCAGACAAAACAGGCACTCTGACCTTGAACAGGATGACCGTGGAATCACTGTTCTTCAACGGCCGCCTGGTTCGTTCGAGGGACTTCAAGGCCGGCTTTGGCGGTGACGAAACCGCCTCGATTTTTATGAGCGCCCTGGCTTTGAGCAACGACGCTCAGGCGGGGAACGACGGGGACACTCTCCTGGGAGACCCGACGGAAACCGCCTTGTTCGACATTGCGAGAAAAAACGGGTTTGATAAGACGGACCTGGAAAAAACGCATCGGCGGGTGGCGGAAATTCCTTTTGACTCCGACCGGAAGTGCATGACGACCTTTCACGAGTGGGAGGGAGGTGTTGTTTCCTTCACCAAGGGCGCCGTCGACGTTCTCGTCGGAAGATCATTCGAGGTGATGGCGCCCGGAGGGCGAGCCGCCATGGATGACCTGGAGATTAAAGGGATCAACGAGGCGATGGCCGAGGACGGCATGCGGGTGCTCTGCTTCGCCATGAGACGATGGGACCGGGTTCCCGACGATCTGTCTCCGGAGAATGTCGAAAAGGGGATGACCCTGATCGGCCTGGTTGGAATGATCGACCCCCCCCGGGAAGAGGCCGGAGAGGCGGTGGCCCTGTGCCGGAGCGCCGGCATCAAAACGGTCATGATCACGGGTGATCACCCCGCTACGGCGCGGGCGATTGCCGGGAAGCTGGGGATCCTTGACGGAGACGGAAGCGCCGTCCTTACGGGGCAGGAATTGGAAGGGCTCTCGCCGGAGGAATTCGCGGAACGGGTCGAGCATATCCGGGTCTACGCCCGGGTGGCCCCTGAGCAGAAGCTCAAGATCGTCAAAGCGCTGCAGGACCGGGGGCAGTATGTCGCCATGACCGGCGACGGGGTCAACGACGCGCCGGCGCTCAAGCGGGCGGACATCGGTATCGCCATGGGAATTACCGGAACGGACGTTTCAAAGGAGGCGGCCTCCATGATCCTCCTGGACGATAATTTCGCGTCCATCGTGAACGCCGTGAGAGAAGGCCGGAAGATCTTCGACAACATCCGGAAATTCATCAAGTATCTCCTGACGACCAACTCCGGCGAGATCTGGACCCTTTTCCTGGCGCCGGTGCTGGGGCTGCCGATTCCGCTGCTGCCCATTCAGATTCTCTGGATCAATCTCGTTACCGACGGCCTTCCCGCCCTGGCCCTGTCCGTCGAGCCTCCCGAGGGAAATGTCATGAACCGGCCTCCCAGGCACCCCAAGGAAAGCATCTTTGCCGGAGGGCTGGGAATTCATGCCATCGTGATCGGTCTGCTGATGGCGGCACTGGTCCTCTGTATCCAGGTCTGGTCGATCCGGACCGGGAATGAGCATTGGCAGACCATGGTGTTCACGATGCTTTGCATCACCCAGCTGGGTCACGTCCTCGCCATTCGATCCGAGCGGGAGTCTCTCTTCAGGATCGGGCTGTTCTCCAACCGGTACCTTCTCGGCGCGGTTCTGCTCACCTTTCTGCTGCAGATGGCGACGGTCTACCTGCCCGTTCTCAATTCCGTCTTCAAGACGACGCCGCTGACCCTGCAGGAGCTGCTCCTGACTCTTGCCGTGTCCTCCGTGGTCTTTTTCGCCGTGGAGATTGAAAAATTCTTCAGGCGGCGGATGTCGGACACTGCTCCGGCAGCTTGAGGAGGCGGCGGGCGTTGACGCCCAGAATCAGGTCTTTCTGTTCCGGCGTCAGGGGAAGGCTCCGGACGGCCTCGAGGTTTTCAGCGAGGTCGGCCACACCCGGCCAGTCCGATCCATAAATGACCTTATGGGCAATCCTCCCCAGTTCAGGGAAGTATTTGAGAAGATTGTGGGGTGGGAGCCCCGCGATTTCCAGGAATACGTTTTCGTGCATTTTGGCCAGAAAATAGGCCCGGTCGTACCAGAAGCCGCGTCCGCCGTGGACAAGAAGAATCTTCAGCCGGGGAAAATCCACGGCGACGTCGTCGAGGTGGAGGGGATCGCCGTATTTCAGGCGGGCGCCCTCGAAAACGGAACTCCCCGTGTGAAACATGATGGGGATGTCTCTCGCCTGGGCCACGGAATACAGAGGATAAAGCCTGCTTTCGTTGGGATAGAACTGCTGATAGGTCGGATAGAGCTTCAGCCCCCGGAAGCCGTGCCGGGTGATCAGGTCCTCCAGCCTTTCCGCCGGGGCCAGGTCCGTTGCGGGGTTGATGCTGGCAAAGGGAATCAGTTCCGGTCTTCCCGAACAGAAGTCCTCGACATACTCATTGGTGCAGATGCCTGTGGTGATGGGGCACAGCTCCGCCATGACCACCCCGTAGTCGATGCCGCTTTCCTTCAGGAGGTCGACAAAGGCTTCCGGGTCACTGTACCGCCTGGCATATTCCTCATAATTGCACGTCTGGCCGACAATCTTTGCTATCCATCCCTGCGCCGAGGGCTGGAAACTTTCGTAGGATACGGGATGCATGTGAAAATCCACAACGACCGATTTGTCTGTCACGTTCCTGTCCTCCTCCCCGTCCTGTTTTATATGCCCCTGCTTTCAAGCAGGGATGGCTTGCCCAGGGTTGTCTTGAAATATTCCAGCATCAATTCCGAAAGGATCTGCTCCCTGGGGATGTTTGCAACGGTTTCTGCCCGGTTTACCGAAGCATTTCCGGCATTGCCCTTCCGGGCGGCCAGCTGCTGCCTTGCCTGCTGCAGGGCGGCGTACCGGTCAGCCAGGACATTCCGGGGCAAGGCTGAAAGTTTCAGGTACGTCGAGGCCACCTGGCTGGGTGCGGGCAATCGAGGCGATTCCAGGACGCTTTTTGAGCTTCTGGCGTGGCGCTGAAGCCCCTTGAGGACGTGTCTGGGTTCGGCGAAATTGACGCCGGACCATCCGGCGCGGATCCAGGAAAAAAAGCCGGATCGGACTGCAGGCGGCGAAGAGCCCGTCGAGACGTAGACGCCGACGGAAAAATAGTCATAGATGTAGGACTTGACCCAGCCCAGGCCGGCTTTGGCCGAACCCGGCTCTCCGGAATAATGGTAATTCCAGTCGTCGTCCTTCCCCAGGATGAAGCCCTTTTTCCCCACATCGGATATGTCCGCCTGCTTGGAAACGGAAATAAGGACCTGCCGCCCTTTGTGCTTGAGAAGGATCAGGGTCTTCTTGAGATCGTATTGATAGTACACCCCGGTGTTGAGGTCCGGGGTGATCCCCACATGCTCCAGCCCCCGGAGGACAATGGGCTGGCCTTCCGAGGGGCTCAGGTCGGAAATGTTCGAGATTCTTCTCGAATTCCCCTGGTCGATCCATTGGGAGTACCGAAGCGACGACGGGCTTGTGAGGACCGATGGAATCTGCCGGCTGAAGGAGTATTTCAGAAAGCTCGGAAAGTCGATCCTCGTGTCGAATTCGTAATAGGCCCCCGAGGCTTTCCAGAGTTTCGGAAGATCCGCTTCCCGTTTTGGCTTGGGTTCGAGCACGTAATCCACAAGGGTGGCGATAGCCTGGGAGTCCAGGGCGACCTTGGGGTCCATGCAGGATTGAACGAGCTTCATG
>Ga0265295_1007676_pt1 | contig 12298 bp, 15 predicted proteins | sample Munlansysbiofilm_FD_192503 | JGI IMG/M metagenome (GOLD analysis project Ga0265295, IMG submission 192503) | Leachate microbial communities from a municipal landfill in Southern Ontario, Canada - Methane capture system biofilm | ecosystem: Engineered > Solid waste > Landfill > Unclassified ... | reverse complement strand
TCCGCAAAGGGGCGAGGGTTAATATTAATAAAAGCCTGATTGGCGAATACCAAAGATTTATATGGACTAATTGAGCCTACAAAGTCAATGCGTGGATGACTTTCGGCTAGAAGAGCAATTTCTTGTCTAAGCGGTCCGTGGCCGGCAATAACAAGACGAAGGTCAGTTTTAAGATTTAAAAAGGCTTCAATGAGGTTTTTAACACCATATCGTTCATATAAAGCTCCAGCAAAATATATGTATTTTCCAAATTGGTCCTCCAGATTATCTTCGATAGGTGTATAAGAAATAACCCCATTAATGATAGTGTATGGTTTGTTGTTTTTATTAGCATATGTTGCAAGGCCTTCAGTTAAAAAAACAAAGCCATCGCATATTGCAAAAGACTTCTCAACTTTTTTCACGTAAGATTTTTTGGCGTCCGATAAATTATGTGGATTGTCCGTCAAAATTCCGATTATCTTTGTCTTATAATGATTCTTCATATACTTAGCTAAATGAGTTAAATTTAAGTTTAAAAGATCAACGAAAACAAAATCGGATTTTTTAACACGCAGAGAACGAATAATTTGGATACTATTTTTATAGAGGTCCAAATTACGTACAAGTGGTTTGAGATGGAAACCAGGATAATAAAAGTTATGATGAAACTCGTCTAGCACGGCGCTTAAGTTTGAATTTTTATTGTTTAATGGGCGTTGACTAATTACTTTAAGGTTGTAGTCTCCATTTAAACTCTTAATAAAGCGATAGTGAAAATTTTGATTACTAGGGTTAGGACTTGTTTCGACAAACTTCATCATTTTTTCAAAATCATTAAAATGCATCGCGTTAGTTAAATAAATTATTTTTGTCATTTGTTTACCTCAATTATTTCTAAGTGCTTGTTTACCATTTTTTCAATACTATTTTCCTTAGCCGTTTTTGTTGCCTGCTCAAAGAAATCATAGTCGATTAAATTCATGATTCTATCTTTTAAGGGATCTTTGTAGTCATAAATAAGACCGTTTTGTCTATCTTTGATTAGTGATCTTGCGGCAACCATTTTGTTACTAGCAAGCACATTAGCTCCCATCGCTAAAGCCTCGTTAATAACATGACCGTAAATATCATAGCGACTTATATAGAGTGCTCCATGGCTATTTTTGACAAATTCAAGGGCGTCACAACTTTTCATAAAGGGGAGAATGTGGACGTTACTTAAACTATTATCACTAATATATTTAAAATACATTTTCTTTTCTTGGCCATCACCAATCAACACAAGAGCGTAGTTCTTGGGCATTTTTTTCCAGCATTTTATAAGTTCAAAATTATTTTTTCGTTTAATGAAGCTAGTCACAGTTACAAAAACTTTTTCAGCATCGATATTTTTATCAAGCCAAAAAGTTCTTTTCTCTTGCATAGTCAGCTTTGTTGTTGCAATTTGTGCTTTGTAAATTGTTGAATAAGGGAAATGAAATATTTGTGAACTAGCAACACCATATTTCAACAAATAATCATCAGCTTGGACAGAGGGGCTAAAGTAATATTTCGCACCACCTATAAAATAACGCTTAATTTTATATTTCCATTTAGCCTCATCCTTAGCCACACCACCATTTATATAAAAAGCATAAGGGATATTATTTTTTTTCAAATAACGAAGAGCAAGCATTTCGGTCAAAGTTGAATAGCCGTTAATGATAACTAAATCATACTTATGTTTTTTAAGGTGCCTTACAGCCCCCCATGAGAGATGATTTTCATCACCAATACTTAAACCTTTAATAGGATGAATAGTAAATTTTGTTGTTTGTTCATCATAAAACAAACGATTACGGTCCTTGTTTTTGAGCCGTTCGAATATAACGTGAAGTTCATGAAAAGCACTAATTCCATTGAATAGTTTGATTTTATAGGGTGCGGGATGATTAAATAAGATAAAAATTTTCATGCCTTTATTATACACAATAATAAAGATATATTGGGGTCTATCATGATATAATTTGCCTATGATGATAACAACTTGGGATGATTTTTTTCAAAAAGAAAAAGAAAAGGTGTATTTTCAGGAAATGCTTTCTTTCCTTGATGGCGTTTATAAAAAAAATAATGTTTTTCCTAGCAAAGAACTTATATTTAAAGCTTTCGAGTTAACTCCGCTTACAAAAACCAAGGTTGTGATTATTGGCCAAGATCCCTACCATCAACCAGGACAAGCGATGGGTTTAGCTTTTTCAGTCACTAAAGGCATTAAACTTCCGCCAAGTTTACGTAACATATATAAAGAAATTTCTAGTGATCTAAATATTGCGATGGATTTTACTAATGGCGACCTTACATATTTAGCCACCCAGGGAGTGCTCTTATTTAATCCTATTTTCACGGTTGAAAAGGGAAAGCCTCTTTCACATAGCAATGCCTATTATCAACAGTTAACTATTAATATTTTTAGTGAACTTTCCAAATTAAGTCAACCTATTGTTTATGTGTTATGGGGCGCAAAGGCCCAAAAAATGGACCGCTATATTAAAAACACTCAGTGTTTAATTATTAAAACTAATCACCCATCACCACTATCGGCAAATCGCGGAGGTTTTTTTGGTTTACATCAATTCTCCCGCATCAATGAATATCTAAGTGAACACAACCTCTTACCAATAAGGTGGCAAAACTTTTAATTTAATGTTAGTCTATTTTCACGGGAGCTTAGTTATCTAGGCTGAGAGGAGTTCAACAGAGAACTCGACCGCACCTGATCTGGATAATGCCGGCGGAGGGAAACACTAATGAATTTCAAAGTGTCCTTGCGCTTGCAAGGATTTTTATTTGAAAGGAAATCATTTATGAAAAAAGAAAATATCCTAAAATTGCTGAGTTTTTTACCGCTTGCATTTGCCCTCATGGGTAGCCTATTTGCCCTACTACCATTTATTTCTATTAACGGTAATGCCGTCAATATTATAAATTTGTTGTCGGGTACTAGTGTTGTGTTATCTGTGAAGATATTGCTGGGCTTACTCGCTATTTTAAATATTACGGCCGCCGTATTATTCATTTTTAAAAAATACGTTTTAAATAACGTTTCATTAGTAATTTACTTGCTCACCCTAACGACCTTAAGTGTCCTACCAGACATACTTGTCGTAATTGACGAAACTCAAGCCGTGAGCCATCATGCAGGCTCTATTATAAATATTGTTTTAATCTCACTGAGTTTGCTCTTCACAATTCGTGAATTTTTCACTCGTGTTAAGTTTACGATTAAAGAAATGGTCGAACTTAGTCTTTTAGTCGCCTTAGCCATTGTTTTTGATTTTATTCCTAAAATTAGAATTGGGGCAACGGGTGGATCAATTAGCCTAACGATGCTGCCATTATTTATCATTGCTTTTCGCTTTAATTTTGTAAAAACATTTATTGCTTCGGGCATCGTTTATGGCTTATTAACTTGTTTATTTGATGGTTATGGTTTCGCGACTTATCCATTTGATTACTTATTAGGTTTTGGTCTTATTAGCCTGACGGCATTATTTAGAAAACTCGTTTTTTCCACTCGTTTACCAATATATTTACAACTAATTTATTTTTCTCTTGGCATTTTAATAGGTGGCTTTGCCCGCATTATTGGCTCGACACTAAGTTCGATCATTATATACCAATATACATTTTGGGCTAGTATTACTTATAACGTGGCCTATATTGTTCCCAGCGTACTATTTAGTCTTGCGATTTTACTCGTGTTTTTTACTTTCTTAAAGCAAATTCAACGACGTTTTCCCGTAAATGACTAATTATTTATAATTAAAATTGCCCTATGATATAATTAAAGGGGGCGATATTGTGAAAAAATTATACAATAAAACAATTTGGGAACTTGAAAAACTTGTTACGAGTAAAGATCCTGCTGCTATGCACGAACTTGCGCGACGTCTTGTTCAAGGTGAGGGCATTGCCGAAGACCATAAACGAGGAGTTAATCTAGCGACCAAGGCTAGTCAACTTGGCTATGTACCGGCTGATACTGTTTTAGGTTATTGTTATTTTTATGGTAAAGGTTTTCCGCTCGATCAAAAAAAGGGACTACAATTATTTTTAAAAGCCGCTGAAGCAGGACATGATGCCGCTCAATATAACATGGGCATTGCCTATGAACGGGGAACCGTCATCGATCAAGATTATAAAAAGGCCTTTTACTGGTACAAAAAGGCCGCAGAATTAGGTTTTGCAAAGGCTTTTTATAAAATAGGTGTTTTCTACGAGAATGGCTTAGCCGTTGATATTGATGTTGTGAAGGCTGCTACATACTATGAAGATGCTGCTAAACGTGGATATCTTAAAGCCAAAACACAAATAGGCGAAGCGTACCTACAAGGTAGAGGCGTAATTAGAGATTTAGTGAAAGCTAAAAAATATTTGGAAGAGGCCGCTTTTTCTGGTGATAATCACGCCAAAAGACTATTAGCGACACTTAAATAGATAAGAGGTATTATGGAAGAATCAATTAGCAACTTAGAACAAGATGCACGCGATCTTACTTTTCTAGTCAACGAAGAACGGGGAAAATTCGCTAAATTTTTTAAATCATTTCGCTTTTATAATTTAATAATTTTACTCGTTGTTTTAGCAATTGTAACAGTCAGTGTTATTTTACTGTTCCCCCTTGGTGAAACCGGGATGGGTTTAGCTTTAGCAATTATTATCACCGTCCTTGTTGGTGTCATCATTTATTCAAAACTAATGAAACGCTACACAAACAAACGCGGTAATGAATATATGGCTTTTTATTACAAAAGCGTTAGTGACTATGTTTTTAAAGATCTAGCAATTGAGGGCTACAAGCAAGACATTGCTAATCAACTTACATTTGAGGATTTTTATGACGCAAAAATTCTTAAAGATATCACTAATGCTGGTTCACGAAATCTTGTTACTTATAAACTCAATAATCTTGATGTTAAAATTGCCGACTACGCCGCCTACCGCCAAGAAGGAAAGAAGAACCATATGGTTTTTGTTGGCAAATTAATGATTGTTGATGGACTTAAACCATGTAATGGTCGTCTCCTTGTTTATCGTCGGCCAAGTGTTGAAGCAATCAAAGAAGCAGTTGGACCTACTGAGGTAGATGGTTTAAATCTCGTGATTGAAGATAGTGATTTGTTTGTTTATGCTGAAAATGACGAGGCCAAAAAATATCTGAAAAAGTCAGCTCTTGACGCTTTAAGAAACTTTACACAAAAGCTTCCCTTTATTGATATGACACTCTCATTTATTAACTCAAGACTAACTGTGGCGATTAGTTATAGTGATCAATTAATGGTTATCCCCTTACCGGAACCATTTGAAGTCGAAGCTACAACTGTCTTAAAACACAATATTAAAGACTTACACAATTTTTTAGAACTCCTCTACAAATTTATTATATAAATTACTAAATATGTTAAAATTAGTTGGCAATCTTTTAAGATTGGTAGAATGGACACATGATGAAATTAATCGGTACTTGGATAAAAATTCAAAGTTACAAACACGATGGAAGTCTCCACCGTTTTTGGAAGCGCAACTTTGTCCTCGTTAACGACGAAAACTGGCTGATTGTCGCGAGTAAGAAAACACGTGTTGTTGAAAATAATGGGCGTATTTGGTATACAAAAGAACCAGCGATTTCATTTTTTAGTAAAAAAGCTTGGTTTAACACGATAGCAATGCTTAAGGAAAATGGTGTTACGTACTATACAAACATTGCGACACCAACTTTAATTGATCAAGGCATTGCTAAGTATATTGATTATGATCTAGATATAAAAAGAATGCCAGATGGATCTTTAAAACTTTTAGATCGCAATGAATTTAAACGACATATTGGCACGCTCGAGTATGCCCAAGATTTAGTTGATGTAATTTTTGAACAAGCCGATAAGACGCAGGCGCTTATGTTGACTAATAAATTTCCTTTCGATGAGCAAGAAGTTCTTAATTATTACAATATATTTTTGCAAGAAAGCAAAGTTAAAGAAAGATGACATATACATTTACGAGTCACAACAAACAAACAACAACGTCATTAGGCTTTTTTTTGGCTGAACATTTACAAAATGGGGATGTCGTTACCTTAACTGGCGATCTTGGTGCAGGCAAAACAACACTAACGCAAGGAATAGCCAAAGGTTTAAACATCGAAGACCGTGTTAATAGCCCAACTTTTAATATAATGAAGTGTTATTTTAAGGCGACGAAACCTTTATTCCATATTGATGCTTATAGACTAGAAGATTCTAATAGCGATATAGGCCTTGATGAATTTATTGGCGCAGACGGAATTTCTGTCATTGAATGGCCAATGTATATTAGCAAACTTATACCTAGCGAAGTTTTGAGTATTAACTTAATTCACGCCGGCGGAGACAAGAGAACAATTACAATCAGCGGAAATAATGAACATTACGATAAAATTGTCGCACTCATTAAGGGAGCATCTTTATGATTTCCTTACTTCTTGATAGTTCTAATAAAAACTTATCTGTTGGCATAGGCAAAAACGGCAAAGTTTTAGCTTTTAGCGAATATGAAGCGTGGCAACAACAAAGTGAGTTAATGATTCCTGAAATAGCCAAACTTGTAAATGATAATAATATTACCTTTGAACAAATTAATAACATTGTTGTCGCAATTGGACCGGGTTCTTATACAGGCGTTCGCATCGCCGTTACAATTGCTAAAATAATGGCTTTTATTTTAAAAGCAAAATTGTATACAGTTTCATCACTTGCTGTTTTAGCAAGTGCGACTAAGCCGACCATATGTTTAGTCAACGCTCGTAGTAACCGCTCATATTTTGCTGTTTATGAAAAAGACGCCATGCTTATTAAGGATACAATTTTATCAAATGAAGAAATACTTGCTTTTATAAAAGCTAATCCTGAATACTTGCTTTCTGGCGACCTAAATTATCTTGGAATCACCCCCATTACTATTGACCGCTTTCAAAACATGCTTAATTTAATTAATAAAGAAAATGAAGTTAGTGACCTTATGTCTGTTAAGCCGCAATACTTAAAGGATTAATGATGGAAGAACAAGCACGAAGATTATTAGTTAGACCGATGGTTAAAGAAGATTTAGCCGCTGTTTTAGCCATAAATTTTGAAAACTTCACCGAACCTTGGAGCGAACAAAACTTTATCTATGAGTTAGAAGAAAATCCTGTCGCAACAATTATGGTTTTAACCTACGCCGATGTCATAATCGCTTACTGTGACTTTTGGGTGACATTCGATAGTGCGACAATCAACCAAATTGCCGTTAAAAAAGAACTACAAGGAAATCAGATTGGCAGCATTTTAATAGAGGACACATTAGCGCGCATTGAAGGCGTTGAAGAAGTGAAAACAATCACGCTTGAAGTTCGGACACAAAACGAACGGGCTATAAAATTTTATTTAAAGTATGGTTTTGATATTGTATTAACAAAGAAACAATATTATTCAAATGGCGACGATGCCCATTATATGATGAAAGTGATAAGAGAAATATGAGTAAAACAATTCTAGGAATCGAATCAAGTTGTGACGAAACAGCTATCGCTATTACTAGAGATGGTAAGCTTTTATGTAATGTAGTGAGCACACAAATTGAAGTTCATCAAAAATATGGTGGTGTAATGCCAGAAATCGCCTCAAGACTGCACACTGAAAACATTTTAATTGTCCTTAGTGAAGCATTAGAAAAAGCTAATATTAGTTTACAAGAAATTGATGCGATTGCTGTCACACGCGGACCAGGGCTTATTGGTGCTCTCCACGTCGGGATGCAAGCTGCAAAAACGCTAGCCATGACACTTAATATTCCGCTTATTCCTGTCCACCATTTGGCCGCTCATATATATGCCAATGAATTTGTTAGTCCCTTAAAATTTCCTCTACTTGCTGTTATCGTTAGTGGTGGTAATACAGAGTTTGTTGTAATGGAAAAACATTTAGATTTTAAAATCATTGGTTCAACAAAAGATGACGCAATTGGTGAATGTTACGATAAAGTCGCTCGTGTTTTAGGTCTTGGTTATCCCGGCGGTATTCCTGTTGATCGTCTTGCCCAAACAGGCAAACATACTTACAAATTACCTAGTCCTTTAATTAATGAAGGCTTTGATTTTTCTTTTTCTGGTTTAAAAACAAACATTATTAATTTAGTTAATAATGCTAAACAACGCGGAGAAGAAATTAATGTCGCTAATCTTTGCACGTCATTCCAAGAGACAGCAATGGATGTTATTATTTTTAAAGCTGTTAAAGCCGCTAAACAATTTAAAGTCCAACAAGTTGTTATAGCTGGCGGCGTTAGTGCTAATTCGTATTTACGTAAAAACATTGTTAAGTCGATTAATGACCTGGGAATTGAGGCAGTTATTCCACCAATGTGGTGTTGCACCGATCAGGCGGCAATGATTGCAAAACTTGGCGAATATTTATACGACATTAAACTATTTGCACCACTTTCCCTATCGGTTGATCCTAACTGGATGATTGATGACTTTGATAAGTTTTAAAAATACTATTTTTAACATATAATAGAAGGCACGAGGAATTATTATGAATACAGTACGAGAAATATTTGAGGCATTTGCCGAAGACGAGTTAATTGAAGGTCAAAGCATTAATTTAGCTGGTTGGGTACGGACTAATCGTAACAACGGCTCAATTGGTTTTATTGAATTTAATGACGGCAGTAAGTTTACTAATTTGCAGTTAGTATATGATAAAGCTAATTTTGATAATTTTGCTGAAATTACCCATTACAATACGGGAACCGCAATTATTGTCGAAGGTTTTATTGTTTTAACCGTTGATAAAAAGCAACCATTCGAACTTCATCTCGATGCAGTTGAACTTGTTGGAGTAGCGGATGAAACTTATCCACTGCAAAAGAAGAGACATAGTCTAGAGTTCTTAAGAGAGATTTCTCATCTTCGTCCACGCACAAATACCTTCCAAGCCTTATACCGTGTAAGAAGTGAACTGTCTTTTGCGATTCACCGCTTTTTTCATGATAATAATTTCGTTTATGTACATACACCAATCCTAACCGGTAATGATGCCGAAGGAGCTGGCAGTGTATTTAAGGTCGTAACTGATGATAAGAATCCTAATGATTTCTTTGGTGTACCTGCTTCATTAACTGTGTCTGGTCAATTACACGTTGAAGCCTTTGCTCTATCTTTCAGAGATGTGTATACTTTTGGCCCAACATTTAGAGCTGAAAAAAGTTATACAGCGCGTCATGCGGCGGAATTTTGGATGATAGAACCTGAACTTGCTTTTGCAGATTTAAATGACAACATGGAATGCATTGAAGAATGTATTAAGTATTGTGTCAATCACGTTTTGGAAAACTGTTCAGAAGAAATACAATTTTTTAACAAATTTATTGATAAAGATTTAAACGATAGGCTTGTTAACCTTTTAGGTAAAGAATTCACACGTATTACGTATACTGAAGCAATTGATATTTTAAAGAAAGCTCTAAAAGATGGTGTTAGGTTTGAAAATAGCAACATTGAATGGGGAATGGACTTACAAACAGAACACGAACGTTTCTTATCAGAAAAACATGTTAATGGTCCAGTATTCGTCACTGACTACCCTAAAGAAATCAAAGCCTTTTACATGCGCCTTAATGATGACAACAAAACAGTCGCAGCCTGTGATCTTCTAGTGCCTGGTGTAGGTGAGCTTGTTGGTGGTAGCCAAAGAGAAGAACGTGTCGATGTCCTCGAGCAAAAAATGAAACAACTAGGCAATGATGAAGAATTACAATGGTATTTAGACCTTCGTCGTTATGGTGGCTGTAAACATGCCGGTTTTGGAATTGGCTTTGACCGGCTTATAATGTATGTGACGGGCATGCAAAACATAAGAGATGTTCAACCTTATGCCCGGACAACAGGGAGTCTTAAATATTAATTATGGCTAAAAAACTGCGGCCCGCTCTAACTTTAGAACAAAAAAAACACCTTGCTTACAAACGCAAACGCGGTGTTCTAGTTTTGATTATTGTTTTGCTTGTCGCTCTAATTGGGGTTGAACTTGTCTTATTAATTACTGAGTTAGTAAAACTCGCCGCCTAATTATTTCTTGTCTGGTGAAGGTGCAACGTCTTGGGGAACATTAATTCCTGAGACGTTTTTATTTTGTTCTAATGCACTAAAGTCATGAATTCGTTTATTTGATAAGTCAGAAGAAAAGAGTGAATTAGCAAGTTTATATATACGTATAGTGCGTGACAAATAAGCAAGAATCGTCATAAATCCACCAAACATACAAATTACATATAAGGGGACAACGACATAGCTTCCGATTGCTTCAAGGACAAAGTGAGGACGATTAATAATTGCGGGCCAATCGTTAGGAAGAGTTAAACCGAAGAAACTAGCGGTCGGAATATTTGCCCAATCAAAAGTATATAAAATCGTAGCAAAACCAGTTTCAGTTCCCCAAATATTAAGCGGAATGATAAAAACATATTCCATAACTAAAAAATAAATTAAGTGTAAAACGCCAGCAACAGCGAGTAGTGCAATAATACGGCTAAATGTTTTATAAAATTGGACATCATTTTTATAATGAGCAATCTTTTTAAATTGCTTGCGACCCATGATCAGACCTGAAGCAATTGGCAGACTCATTAAGGCATCGATTTTTTTGCCTTGTTTGTCCATGATGTGAGCGAAAGAATCATAAATAAGACCCACAATTAAAAACAGTAAAATAACAATTAAAAAGATGGCGAGGATTAAACGCTTGTCTGTTTCTGAAAGTTTTAAAAGTAAGTTAATCATCTTCGACCTCATTAACAACATGTTCATTTTTACTATCTAACAATCTAGTTTCGTATTGCTCTATTTCTTTAATATCTTTAGCATCAATTGTGTTGTTAATGTTTTCAAAATGTGATGGTGGACGCTTAAAGTCCTCATCTATTACCTTATTACTATAAATATTAATCGTAGCACCTGCAAATTTGCCAGATTCAGGCGCTGTAACCGGAGCCTTTTTGTTTTCATGTTCTTGCTCGAAAAGATTTGCGGCCTTACGATCTATATCTAGAGGATCAGTGATTTTTTCACCGATAAAAAATTTGCTAAGAGCAATAAACCATAAGACGATAAATTTTAATACTGCATAAACAGCAAATAAGATGTAGGCAGCAGCAATAAAAGGTAGTAATACTACTACGAGAAATCCTACGCCGACTTTCTTAAAAAATTTACCCATTTATTTGTTCCTTATTACTAAATATATATTCCCACAAAACCATAATGATAACAACCATTAATACTATTAGTATTAAGTAGAAACTCAAGTAAGTAGTCCCGTAACGTTCCGTTAAAATGAAACTAATAGGTAGCATAAAAGTAATAAGGGCAATTGTTATATAAAAATAACGTTTACTTTTAGCAAATAAATATATTAATTGATAGATGACGAGCACGAGGGAGGAAGCAAAAAACACTAAAGCTAGACCGAGGTGAAAAAATGTTAACACTGCAGAAATTAAGGCGCTTAAAGTCAAGATGATGAGGCTCGTCTTATCATATTTTTCTTCAATCTTTCCTTTTACAATATGGATTTCTTCACTAACGATCATGTAAGTGAAAGAAGCTTGGATAAGTGCTAGAACAAAAAGAAGGAGCAAAAATATTTCCGTTTTAAGGGAGTGATTAGCTAAGCCAATGAGACTAAGTGCATAATTAATAAAGTCAATTTCATATAACCGATCTAAAATCGGAATGATTACGAAATTAGCGATAAAATTAATAAAAGTAACAGCAAGAAGCATATATAAACCGTTTAGTTTTAATCTATAAGTTACACCGATAACCAGCCCAGATACAAGCGAAGGGAGGAGATAAAAAATAATATTAAGAAAGTTTGCAGCATCGACGACAATAGATAAAAGTAGTGAAGCAACTAAATAAATGGGAAACATCTTCAAATCACATGTAATGGCAACTAGAGCAGCAACGAATGGGAGACCAATAATGAGAAAAATACTCATAAATGGTATAAAGTTAGTTAGCACACTTAAAACAATCGTAATCCCACTCATGATTGCGATGTAGACGAGTTGATGTGTTCTTGTTTTTGAGACTAGATGCATATGCATATTTTACCATAGCGTCGCTTTGGACGTTTAATAATTGTACTTATCTATTTATAATTATGAGAACGAGTAAATTGTTATTACTTATAACATTATCTTTATCAATCAACAAGGATATCCCCAGCAAAAAGTGGCTAGATTATACGAGTTTTGA
>Ga0265295_1007675_pt1 | contig 12302 bp, 6 predicted proteins | sample Munlansysbiofilm_FD_192503 | JGI IMG/M metagenome (GOLD analysis project Ga0265295, IMG submission 192503) | Leachate microbial communities from a municipal landfill in Southern Ontario, Canada - Methane capture system biofilm | ecosystem: Engineered > Solid waste > Landfill > Unclassified ... | reverse complement strand
CATGGTCAACTGCATCAACAACGGCACCGGCCGTGTGCGCCTTGAATTCAGCGTGCCCGCGCGCGGCCTTATCGGCTACCGCGACGAGTTCCTCACGGACACCAAGGGCACGGGCATCATGAACTCCTACCTCGACGGCTATGAAGAATGGCGTGGCGATTTTCTCACGCGCTACTCCGGCTCCATCGTCGCCGACAGGGCGGGCAGTGGCGTGGCCTATGCCCTCTACAACCTTGAGCCGCGCGGCATCCTTTTTGTGGAGCCGGGCGACCCTGTGTACGAAGGCATGATCATCGGCGAGCACAATCGCGATAACGACATCGACGTCAATGCCACCAAGGAAAAGAAGCTCACCAACCTGCGCGCGTCGGGCAAGGACGAAAACGTCACCCTTACGCCCGTGAAAAAGATGACGCTGGAGCATGCCCTGCACTTTGTGCGCGAAGACGAACTGGTGGAAGTGACGCCCCTGTCCATCCGTTTGCGCAAGTCGGAACTTTCGGCGCAGAAGCGGTACCAGACCGCAGGCAAGCGCAAGAGCAGCTAGCGTTTTTTATTTTTGAAGGTTCTTGTGGGGGAGGAAACCCTTTTGAAAAAGGGTTTCCTCCCCCACGCCCCTAAGGAAACGCTGATTTATCTCGTTTGGCGGCGTTGCTTCACTTTTTTTGAAACAGTCGAGGACGGAAGAGTCCACTCCTGCTTCAAAAAAAGATCGCGCCTTGCCAAACGAAATAACTGCGCGTTTCCCTAAAACTTCTATGTCAGAGCGTGTGCCCTTTTTCAAAGGCAAGATGCTCTATTTGCGGTAGAGGACAACGTCCGCCTTGTGACTGGTCTTTGCCCGGTTTTACACAGCCCGCCCCCTCGGGCTTCAAAACAGTGATCACGGTATTGGTGCGGCAATCCGAACGATGGAAGTGAAGGCTTCCCTCGCGGGTTGCCATTTTTTTTTGCTGTGCACGCGCTTTCGCAACGCAGGCACTGCAGCTTGCCGTACCTGCGCGAGCGTCTTCACGGCGGGCTTGTGCCCACACAGTCACGAAGGCCCGCTTCCTATGAACGTGCGAATCATTATGCTCCGGGTGTGAGCGAGGTGCTGCATGCTGTGCGATCTTGATGCCCATACAAAGGCCGCTGTTGAAAAACTGGCTCCCTTCATGCCCGAAATCGGGCGCTGTCGCGCGGTGTTTTCGCAGCTTGAGCGGCAATGGACGTGGATTGCCCTTACCGGCAAGATCAACTGCAATGCCATCGCGTCCACGCTGTTCGATTTCATCTTCAAAACGCGCGATACCTTCGGCAACCTGCGCCACGACCTGATCAGCATGCTGGCGGAAAAGCTGCTTGAAAAAGCCGTACGCGAGATGTCGCCCGTGGCCCAGGTGGTCATGGACATCATCAAGCGCAATCTTTATGAGCGCACGGCGGACGTCAGCTTTCTGGCCACAGATGGAGAGATTGTCCGCTTTCTGCAGCAGGGTGGCGGCGACGAGGCCGGCATGCGCGCCCGGCTGCATGCCTATCGCTCCAAGTACAGCGTGTACCGCGATATTCTTGTGCTCGATGCGCAGGGGAATGTGCGCGTGCAGCTCAACACCGCAAGGCCGGTGCGCGTCTCGCACGATCCGCTCATGGGGCAGACGCTGGCTGCAACGGATTTTGTGGAAACCTTTCGCCCCACAGATCTTTCCCCTGACGGGAGCGCGGCGCTCGTCTATTCGCACGTGATCCGCGCCGAGGGCGAAGCGGCCCCGCTGGGGGTGCTCTGCCTTGTTTTCGATATGGAAGGGGAGGCCGCCGATCTTTTTTCCGGCATGGCCCGGTTTGCCGACGATATGGTTGTGCTGCTGCTGGACGGGCAGGGGCAGGCTTTTGCCAGCAGCAGCGCCGTACGGGCTCCTGCGGGCCGTACCTATGACCTTGGCGGCGACGCGAGCTTTTCCATAACCGGCTTTGGCGGCCAGACGTCCCTGGCTGTTTCGCGCCCTTCCGACGGCTACCAGGGATACACAGGCCAGCCCTGGTGCGCGCAGGTGCTGCGCAGCGCGCAAAGCGCCTTTGCCGACAGGCCCGCAGATGGCCTGGATGCCGCGCTGGTGCGCCGCGAGGCGGATTTTTCGGCCCAACTGACCAGCATTGAGGAACAGGCGGGCGATGTCATGGGCGATCTTACGCTGGCGGCGCTCAACGGACAGATCATGGCCGCCCGCCAGAGCGGCAATGCCAGGGATGACGAGCGGCACGCCGCCCAGGCATTGCCCCCCATTCTGGACGCGGTGCGGAAAATGTGCAGGGAAATGGAGCGCGAGTTCCACCGCTTCACCGACGGCCTGCTGAACACGGTGACGGCCTCGCGCCTCAACGATGCCTCGTTTCTCGCATCCATCACCGTTGAAATTATGGACCGCAACCTTTACGAGCGCGCCAACGACTGCCGCTGGTGGGCGCTGACGCCCGACTTTCGGCGGATACTGTCGCAACCCACTGTCAGCAGGAGCGATCTGACCCGGCTTGAGGGCGTGCTTGAGTACATCAACAGCTACTATACGGTGTACGCGAACCTCTTTCTGTACGACGCGCGCGGCGTCATCGTGGCCTGCTCCCGGCCAGCGGAGCGCGGCCATTATGGCGAGCAGCTCAATGAGGACTATGTGCGCCGCACCCTGGCGCTCACGGATTCCGACGATTTCGCCGTTTCGCCCTTTCGCGCCACAGACCTGTATCAGCCGGACGGCCTGCCCCGGCCCTCCTACATCTACAGCGCGCCGGTATTTCCGCTCGAGGGCGGCCCGGCGGTGGGCGGCATCGGCATTGTCTTTGACTCCCTGCCCCAGTTCGCGGGCATGCTGGACGATACGCTGCCCAGAGACTGCGCGGGCAAGGTGCTGGCTGGGGCGGAAGGCTTTTTTGCCGAGGCCGGGGGCATTGTGGTGGCCGCCAGCGCGCCGGGCCTGACGCCGGGCGAAAGCTGCCGCCTGCCCGACGAGTGGCTGGCTTTGGCCCAGGGCCAGTGCGCCTCGCGTCTGGAATCCGTTGACGGCGTGCTCTATGCCGTGGGCTGCGCATGTTCGCGCGGCTACCGGGAATACAAGCGCGACGGCCGCTACGTCAACAACGTGCTGTGCGTCATGCGCCTGCCCATTTAGAGAATTTTAACTTTAAAAAAGCGTGAATAACCTAGATTATTAAGTAAAGAGCCTCATGGAAACGCGCAGTTGTTTCGTTTGGCAAGGCGCGCTCTTTTTTTGAAGCAGGAGTGGACTCTTCCGTCCTCGACTGTTTCAAAAAAAGTGAAGCAACGCTGCTAAACGAAATAAATCAGCGTTTCCCTAGGGCCGTCGCCATTCCATATGTAACAGCGGGTACGGGCGGCCCTGCCCGTCCACGGGAGAGCGCCCCGTCACCACAAAGCCCATGTGTTCATAAAAAGCCAGGGCGGCGGGGTTCTGCTCATTGACGTCAAGGGTCAGCGTCGCGCTCTCCGCCATGGCCCGCTGCTGGGCATGGCCAAGAAGCATCTTGCCGATGCCAAGGCCGAAACATTCCGGCTCCACAAACAGCATTTCTATCTGCGGCCAGTTGCAGCCCATAAAACCCACAGGGCGGAGCGTATCCGGGTCGGGTACATTTGGGCCGAGCGCTTCTGGGCTGGAAGGCTCGTATTCCGCCACCCACAATTCTTCCACGCCCGGCAGGTATTCCCGCAGGATGGCAGTATACAGCTCGTCCACGGCCTGCGGCGTGAGAAAGTGGTGTGTTGCGACAACGCTGCGCTTCCAGAGGGCGGCCAGGGCGGCATGGTCGGCGGTCACGGCGCGGCGCAGACGCGGCGCTGCTCCGGTAGTGGGGGTGGGCTGTTGCATGTTCGTTGTCCTGAAATTTTGTGAAAAAAAAGCATCCTGCCGCAGTGCTGCAGGATGCGTCAAGCGCGCGTGGCAACCGTGCGATGGTGTGCCGCAGGACAATAAAGTTTTTAGGGAAGCACTGATTAAAGAGCCTCTTGGAAACAACTGCGCGTTTCCTTAGGAGGAGGGGGCCCTCCCCCACAAAGCCTTTCAATTCTACCGGCTCTAGTAATTGTACTTCCAGCGTATGCCGCCCCAGGTGTTTTGCTGTTCGGAGCGCAGTTCCAGGCTGGTGCGGGGCGTGATCTCAAGCTGTATGACAAAGGCCGTGCTGCCCTGCTTCATGCCCTGCTGTATGCCCAGGTAGATGATGTCTGTGATGTACTTGCCCATTTCCACCGAGGTGCCGGCACCCATGCCTTCGTCTTCGGACTTGCCGCCAGAGGCGGAGTTTGGCGTGGAATTCAGCCGCAGCACATCAACGCCCAGCGCCTTGCGGGTCAGGTCAAAGATGCCGTCGCCACCGGAGCCAAAGCCCGCGAGCTGGGCCACTGCTCCGGCGAGCCGCAGGTTTTCCAGCCGTCCCAGCTCGTTGGTGCTTTTGCCAAAAAGAATCTGGGCCAGGATTTCGTCCCTGGGCATTTCCGGTTCACTGCTCAGGGTCAGTTTCATCTTGCGCACTGTGCCAGATATGTTCACAAAGGACGTGAGATTGGGCGTTTCATTGGAAAGGCTGATGTCCAGCAGGGGGTTGCTCAGCGAGCCTCCGGCAAAGGTGATGTTGCCGCGTGAAAGCTTGAAAATCTTGGTCAGGAAGTCGAATGTGCCCTTGATGGCCGTGATTTGTCCCGTGATCTGCGGGTCTTCAGGAGTGCCGGACACCAGCAGGTCGGCCTTCCATTCACTGGTAAGTCCGTGTCCTTCCACAAAGAAGCGGCCGGGAATCACAATATTCAGGTTCAGGTTGCCCTGCGCAACGGGCTTTCCGGGGGCAACGGGCTTTTCGGAGCCGGAGGTCTGTTGCGCAACCTGAGACGGGTTGGGCGCTTCTGTTATGGGCAGGGTGGTAACGCTGCCGCCTACGGCCAGCTTGTTAAGCAGTATAAGCCCCTGATTGACGACGATCTTGCCTGTCACCTGCGGGGCGGCGGCGCTGCCGGTTACGCCCGCTTCGCCTGAAAGTTCGATGCGTATGTCACGGCGGCTCAGGGGCCGCAGATGGTCGATGGTGGTCTTGATGTCCAGCCTGCTGCCGTCAAGATTGGCGAATCCGGCCACGCGCAGCTTGCCGCCGAGGCCGCCGGAGGCGTCCAGTTCCAGCCGGGCCACGCCGGGCAGGCCACCCTGTTTTTTCCCGGAACTGCCGCCGCGCCCTTCCTCAAGGTTGAGGCGCATGGTGATATTGGTCAGCAGTACACCCTGGACCAGGTTTTCGTACTTGCCCTTGTCCACCAGGACAGCGCCCTTGGCGGAAGGGGCAGCCAGGGTGCCGCCCAGATCGGCGTTTACGGCCACGTTGCCCGCGAAGCGCTGATCCGCGATGGGCAGCAGGGACCAGAGCGGCCCGGCGGCCCCTTTCCAACGAACCTGACCGCGCAGGGGGCCCTGCATGTTGGGCTGCGGCAGGCCGTCCTTGCCGAACAGCAGGGGCAGGCGCACTTCAAGCCGCGCTTCGCTGCCGCCGAGCGCCTCAACGCTTTCCTTGTCCATATCCAGCCGGGCCACAAGGCTGCCGCTGGAGCCGCCGCTTGCCTCTATGCGGCCGGTGAGTCCCACATTGAGGGGCTTCAGCGGGCTGCCGGGAATGCGCAACTGCCGGACGCCAAGGCGGAAACTGCCGCCGGGCTGCGAGGGGCTGCCCGTAAGGCGGGCCTGCGCTTCCACCGTGCCTTCGGGCAGGGCGGGCACAAATTTTTTCCACGGGGTGAGGGCGAGTCCTTCAAGGTCAAGGCGCACGTCCATCTTGTCCTGGGCAAGAGATGCCTGGGCGCGCAGTCTGCCGCCGGGGACAAGGCGGATGTCCAGTCCTTTGAGATCAAGTCCGTCATCGCCGTAGCGCAGGGAGGCTCCCGGCGTTGCGCGGAAGCCGAGATCGCGTCCGCTTATATGGGCCTCAAGCCTTTGCACCTGCACAAGGCCCGGCTGCCAGCGCGCGTTGACGTGGGCGGCCACCGTGCCGCTCGTTTCAATGCTGGCGTCCAGGGGACCGCTGAGAGCACCGTTTGCGCGCGCCTTGACGCCAAGAGAGAGATCGCCCTGATGGACAGTGCCAAGGTCTATGCGCGCGGTGAGACTGCCGGGCCCGAAAGCGTCCTTGAGCGTGAGCTCGCCCGCAAGATTGCGCAGGACAAGGGGAGCGTCGGCCCCGGCGCTGTAGCTCAGGCGGGGCACGTTGAAGCGCAGTTCGGCCTTCTGGCTGTATCGCTGCGCCGGGGCCGCCGTGGCGGACGCGGGCGCGGCAGAGCCACCGGACGCAGCGGGCGGGTTTTCATTGCCCGCCTGCGAGGCCTGAGCGGTCTGGGCTGCCTGAGCGTTTTGGGCGGTTTTGCCAGTTTGGGCCGCCTGCGAGGCCTGCGCGGCTTGGGCGGCAGCGCCGTGCCCGTTCTGGTCGTTGGGGGAGGCGGTGTTGCTGCCCGTTGTGGTCACGGCCACGCGGTCGGCCCGCAGTTCAAGGCTCAGGGCAGCCTCGCCGTCCAGGCGCGCGCCCGGCACAAGGGTGGAAAGCGCCGCCCAGTCAGCCACGCGCACATCCAGCTTGCCGTCACAGGCAGGCATGGAACCTGGGGGCAGAGAGGCCGTCACCTGTCCGGCGGCTGTAATCCCCAGGGCGTTGAGGCGCAGATTGCGCAGGCCAGCCTGCAGCATGTCTTCCTCACTCCGGCCCGCAAAAATCTGGCTTTCAAGGCTCAGGGGCTGACCGTCCCAGCGGCCGCTCACGTCCAGTTGCAGCGTGAGTCGCGGTCTTTGGGCCGGGGCGGCTTGTGGGGGCGCGGCATCGGCATCCTGTGCGGCAGCTTTATTGGGCACGGCATCGTTATGGGGCGCGGCGTCGGGAGCCTTGGGGGATGCGGTTGCCGGGGCGGTCGGAACGGCGTTGGGGGCGGCAGGATCCTGTTCGTGATCCTGAACCACCATTAGGGCTTCCTGCCAGTTCAGGGGGGCCGCGCCAAGATGCACAACTGCCTGTTCAAGCTTGTGCGCGCCCATGCGCAGCTCGGCGCATTCCACGTGCAGGGTAAGGTCAGGAGCGGCCAAAGGCCCGGCGGCGGTGAGGCGCAGGGTGGCAGGAGCGGCCAGCATGTCCAGCGGATCCGCGCTTTCTTCGGTCGCGGCGGTCTGGCTAGTGGTGTGGCCCGTGGTCTGGCCCGTAGTCTGGACAGTAGCCTGAGCGGGGGCCTGTGCGGCGGCCTGTGTACCAGCCTGGCGGGCAGCCGGGGCGGCAGCTTGCGTGGCGGTTGTGGACGCGTTTCTGGAGGGAGCGATGCTGACCTGCAAGTCCACATCCAGGGGGCCTGAAAGCCACGAGGATTTCTGCGGGGAAGTTTTTTGCGACAGTGAGGCTTGTGACGGTGTGGCTTGCGCGGGTATGGCCTGCGGGCTTGCGGCCTGCGGGGTTGCGGTCTGTGCAGGGGCTGTGTGTGGTGACGCGGCCTGTGAAGATGGCGCTTGCGGGGTTGGGGGTTGCGCAGGAGCCGTCGATGGAGTTGCGCCTTGTGCAGGTGTCGCCAACGGGGATGCGGCCTGAGGCACAGCGGCCTTGGCAGGCGCGGCGGGCGCGCTTTGCCAGAAGGCATGCCCTGCCGTGGACAGCGGGCCAGCCTGAATGGAAAATTTGTTCAGGCCCACACGAGCGACAGTGGCCATGGCCTCCGGCGAGCCCGGAGCGCCGGGTTTTGCGGGGGCTTCCACTTCCGCGCCCAAGGCCAGCGAAATGCGGGCGCCGCCGCCGAGCAGGGTTGCCAGAGGGCCGGAGGCGGCTTTTGTTGCGGAGGTCTTGTCCATGCCCTGCGCGGCAACAGCAGCGGGTGCGGCAGCGGCGGTTGTGGTGGCTGCGCCAGAAGTGGCAGCGGTGGTTGTGCCGGAAGCAGCCGTGGCTGTGGCGGCGGGCGTGGCGGAGGGTGTTGCCTGACCAGCCTGTGCGTCCGCCGTCCCGGTGGACGGGTCTGCATGGGCGGCCCCGGCATTTCCGACTGGCAGCACCGTGGCTTCAAGCGTGCTGTCCACGGTCAGCGCCAGGGCCGAGGGCGTGACTGTTCCCGATTGGCGCGGGGCGAAATTCACTTCAAGACTGGCCTCAAGGCCGCTGCTGGGCACGCCGGGCAGGGGCAGGGGGGCACTGTTTGCGCCATGGGCAGTCAGCAGGGCCGTGAGGTTGCCCCCCGCGCTTCCGGCCCTGAGGCTGGCTTCAACCGTGGCCAGAAAATAGCTGTCTGCGAGCAGGTTGGCAGCGGGCAAATTGTCATCGGCCAAATTGGCAGTTGGTAGAGCCGCAGTGGGCGACGCTTCACCCTTGGCCACATCAGGAGTACCGGCGGTCGGGGCATTGGCCGGAACATCGGGTTTGGCGTCTGGTTTGGCGTCTGCGCCGGAGCCTGTTGCGGCATCGGCCTTGGCATCAGCCTTGGTATGGGCTGGCGGCAGCGCGCCAAGCAGGCTGGCAGGAAGCTGCGCGTCCACAACGGCCACCCTGTCCAGAAGCACATCGGGCAGCCAGCCCGGCAATGAGCTGATGGCGCGTACCGTTTCGCCGAGCGCTTCGCGCAGCGACGCTTCCGTGAGCGGCGGCGAAGGCGGTTCAGGGAGCGAGGCGGGCAGGTCGGGCAAACGCAGGAGGCGCGGCGTTTTGCTGGTCAGTTCGGCAATGTGCACACGGCCCGGCAGGGCGGTCCAGTCCCAGATAAAGGTGTTTTGCGGCGCTTCAAGCCACAGGCCGTGGGCGTCGGCCAGTTCCACACCCATTTGCGCCGTGAAAGGCAGAGCGCCCGAAAGGTGCGTCAGACGGATATGCAGGCCGCTTTTTTCCGCTGAGGCGGCCAGAACGGCATTGACCTCGTCCTTGATCCATGCCTGGACGTTTTCATTGCGCAGGGCCAGCAGCACGCCAGTCAGAAAGAACAGCAGCAAAAGCAGCACAAAGGCCAGCCCGCGCCAGAGTACAGACCAGATGCGGGCAGCCGCGCCCCGGTTTTTATGGCTTTTGCCAGGCCCCTGTGGCGTGCCCGGCCCCGCCTCGGCCGCGCCAGATGCCGCCGCGCCAGAACCAACTGCGCCAGAACCAACTGCGGCAGCCGATCCGGCTCCGGTTCTGGAGCCGTCCGCCGTGGCGTCAGTCTGCGCGGGATGTGTGGATGCGCTCGTCATCAGAAGGACTGCCCTATGCTCACGTAGATTTGTATGGGAGGATCACCCTCCCTTGGTCGCAAAGGTGTGGCCACGTCCAGCCGCAGCGGCCCGATGGGCGTGAAATAGCGCAGGCCAATGCCCGCGCCCCAATCCATGTCGCCCAGGATGCGGGGCACTTCGTCCCTGTAGACCATGCCGCCGTCCAGAAAGGGAACAATGCCCACATCATCGGTAATCTTGTAACGCGCCTCAAGGCTGATTTCCTGAAAGGATCGTCCGCCAAGGGGATCGCCGTTTTTGTCCTCCGGCCCTACGGACTGATAGGGGTAGCCGCGCACCGACCCCGCGCCGCCAGCGTAGTAGCGCAGGCTGCCGGGAATGTTGCGCAGGGCCGCGCCGGACATGGCCCCGGCCTCAACCCGGCCCGCCAGGATCAGCTTGTCGTCGGGCCGCCCGTCTTTGTGGAAGGGCGCGTAGTAGCCGCTGGCTTCCAGCGAACCGGCCATGACCGTAAAGCTTTCGCCGTAGAAACCTGTGGAGGGGTTGGCCTTGACGATGATTTCAGAGCCGCGCGTGGGATTGAGGATATTGTTGCGGCTGTCGCGCCGCACGCTGGCCTTGGGGCCAATATAGCCGTAAAACTGTTCGGACTTGTCGTTTTCCTTGATGGAGCCGCTCTGGCCCCCGGCCCCGAGGCTGGCCCACCAGAAACGCGAGACGCGCCGCTCCAGCGCGGCGGAGGCGCTGCCTGCCGTGCTTTTGTACGCCTCTGTATTCTCACGCAAGGCCGAGGCGGAGGCCAGCAGACGCTGCTCACGCACAAGAAAGGCGGGTTTTTCAAATGCCGCCTTGATGCCTTGAACCTGTGTGGCGATGGGGGCGCTGACCACCAGCTTTTCCCCATTGTCGAAAAGATTGCGGTGTTCCCAGAAGCCTTCCACGCCAAGGCCCGTATCCGTGTCATACCGGGCGCTGCCGCCCACGGAACGGAAGGGCAGTTCGGCCACGGTCACTTCCAGGGGCAGCACGGGCACGCCGTCCTTGCTCCTGGTGGGTGCGCCGTTGGCAGCGGACGCGTTCTTGGCCAGCAATTCTTCCTGCGGGCGTATGTCCACGGAGCGGAAAAGCCCCAGCCCGCGCAGGTTGTTGGCGTAGTCGTCCACCAGTTCGGCGTCCCACGGTTCCTCGCCGGGAACCCAGAGGGCGAGCCTTTGCAGGTAGGTGGCGTTGACGCCCGCATTGCCCTTCACGTCAATGCGGCCCATGAGGGCGGGCGGGCCGGGATCAAGGGTGATGTCGGCGTTGACCTGGCGTTTTTCGGGGTCAAGCGTATAGCGCGACTGGGTCACTGACGCCAGGGGGTAGCCCTGGGTACGCAGTTTTTCCGGCAAATCTTCAACGGCGCTCAACAGGGCGTCGGCCACCACGGGTTTGCCCACGGCGACCCCCGGCAGGGTTGCCGGAAAGGACGGCGGCGGCAGGGTTTTGGTTTCCAGACCCCAAAAGCCCACTTCACGCTCGCGGGTCTTGAAATAGCCGGGCACGTCGGGCGGCGGATCGTAGGTCACGTTGGCGCGGCCCAGCGTATAGCGCGGCCCGGCCGTAAGAGTGAGGGTCACGCGCACGGGCTTTGTCTCTTCGTCCAGACTGAAGGCCGCCGTGCCTTCATAATAACATTGGGAGTGCAGAAGTTTGACGGCTGTTTCCACATCGGCGCGGGCGCGGCGTTCCAGGGCCAGCATGCTGTCGGGCGGCTCCTTGGCAAGCTGCTCCAGCTGGCTCACGGACTTCATCTTGCCTTCAAGGGAGGAGGGCCCGTCCTTGACCTTGATGCGCAGGGTATAGGGCACAGGATCCCCACGCCATGCGGCTTCAAGGGATTCCTGCTCTTTTTGCTCGTGGGGATCCTCGGTCTTTGCCGACAGCAGGCCGCAGCCGGAAAGCTGCAGCAAGAACAGCAGCGCGCAAAGCGCGCGTAGCGGTGCAAGCCGGGGGCCTACGTATTTGCCGGGGGAGCTTTGGGCATGGAGGGGCCGTGCGGGCCGCAGGGGTTTTATGCTGAATACACTGCACATACGTAACTATACGCTGTATGGTTTTTCTTAGCAAGAAACATTCGCATATTGTATGCTTTTTATGAGCAATATTGATTAGCTACGGTGACTTCTTCTCCATACGCCGCTTGGCAAAAGGTCTACCCCCTGCTACTACTTGTGTTGCAGGCGGCGCTGTGCGAGCGCGCCGTCGCCACCTGTGTTTCGGCTGCAATTTTACTGGAGAATGGATATGAACTACGATCTCTGCCTGCACATAGACAGCAAGGAGCCAGCCATTCTGAAGCTGGTTCTGATGAACGCGGCCAATTACATCAAGGCCTTGCCCAACGAACGCTATCAACTTGTGGTGGTGGCCAACGGCCCTTCCGCAGTCCAGTTCCACAAGAGCAATGAAGAGTTCCGCGCCATGGCCGCGCCCTTGCAGGAACAGGGGGTGCGCATCCGGGTTTGCGCCAATGCCCTGGCCAACAGCAATATGACGCCCGAAGACCTCTGGCCCGGCTGCGAAGTCGTGCCTGCCGGTCTGGTTGAAATAGTGCGTTTGCAGCGTGAGGGCTTTGCCTACATCAAACCCTAGACTGTGCCGTCTAGGGAAACGCTGATTTATTCCGTTTGGCGGCGTTGCTTCACTTTTTTTGAAACAGTCGAGGACGGAAGAGTCCACTTCTGCTTCAAAAAAAGATCGTGCCTTGCCAAAGGAAATACCAGCGCGTTTCCAGGAGGCTCTTTAATCAGTGCTTCCACAGAGCAATTTCATGTTTAAATTGTTCTGGTGGATGCGGGCGTCTTGGAAGCATTAAGAATATACGTTTTCAAAGTTTGTGGCACGCTCACAACGGGGTTTAAGCGCGCAGGCAAAGAGCGCAGATGCCTCCGTAGTCGGCGGCAGGGCGCGGCAGGGCGGGTTCAGGGCTGCCGTGGCCTTTTTCGCCCCTGAGCGGCGTATGCTTGCGCATGGTGATCCGGCTGTGGCCGGAAGGAGAAGTGCATGAGATTCTTTGCGGATATTCTGGATACCGTGCGGCGGCGCGGGCCTGTGGTGCACTGCATTACAAAC
>Ga0265295_1007674_pt1 | contig 12302 bp, 10 predicted proteins | sample Munlansysbiofilm_FD_192503 | JGI IMG/M metagenome (GOLD analysis project Ga0265295, IMG submission 192503) | Leachate microbial communities from a municipal landfill in Southern Ontario, Canada - Methane capture system biofilm | ecosystem: Engineered > Solid waste > Landfill > Unclassified ... | reverse complement strand
TGATATCTTTGATCAACGTGCACCTCTATCTCTTCATATGGTAACCCCCATAATTCCAAACAGCTTTCACGGTATTGAACATATCCTCGATTCATGAAGTGTATACCATGTGCTGACCCCCGCACAAAACTCCTGAATGAATTTCTTGACGATTTCTACCGGTTGCGAGTATACTCTATGAACTTGCCGAAGTGGCGGAACTGGCAGACGCGCACGACTCAAAATCGTGTACCTACGGGTATGTGGGTTCGATTCCCACCTTCGGCATATCAAGCCCCTTAGTGATGAGGGGTTTTTTGTTTAATCTTTATCCGCCTAAGCAGTTGGCAAATGACAGAACGCAAATTGAAGTTTCCAAACCTCCTTCTTCATTAATTTTGCTCTTGCTTTTCGATTATGCTATACTTTGCACGGGGGAATGAGCTTTTTGCTTGTTTCCATAACTTTGAACCTATCCGGCAAGAGCCGGTTTATTTTGTATGAAGGATTAAAAATGAAAAAGAAGAATTTAAAAATTATCCCTCTCGGGGGTCTGGGTGAGGTCGGAAAAAATATGACCGTTTACGAAGTAAACAACCAGATTCTGATTGTGGATGCCGGGATGATGTTCCCCGATGCCGATATGATTGGTATCGACTATATCATTCCCGATTTCGAATATGTTAAAGAACGCCGCAACCAAGTTGTTGGCATTATTGTTACTCACGGTCACGAAGATCACACCGGTGCCATCGGGCATTTGCTCGAGTATGTTGACGCTCCTGTTTATGCCACACCGCTGACGAACGGCTTGATTAAAAACAAGCTCAATCGGCGCAATTTATCTAAGGATGCCAAGCTGATAAACGTCCATGCCGGTGAAACTGTCCAAATTGGACCCTTCAAGGTCGATTTTTTCCATGTTTGCCATTCTGTTCCGGATGGTGTCGGTTTAGGAATCGAAACCCCAGCCGGCATCATTGTCCACACCGGCGATTATAAATTTGACCATACCCCGGTTGACGGCTTACCCACCGATTACGGAAAGCTGGCTGAATTGGGCGGGCGAGGCGTTTTGGCATTGCTTGCCGATTCAACCAATGCTGAAAGACCCGGCTGGACGCCTTCGGAACGGGTTATCGACACTGCTTTTGATCGCGTTTTCAAAAAAGCTCAGGGGCGAATCATTATTGCTACCTTTGCCAGTTTGATTTCACGCATTCAACAAGTTTTGGAAGTCGCCAAACGCTATGACCGCAAGGTTTGTTTTGCCGGATTAAGCATGGTTGAAAATGCGAAAATCGCCAAAGAACTGGGATACCTGCAATATGATGATAATCAAATTGTCGGAATCGACCAGGCACTTTCGATGCCAATCAGCAAAGTTGTTTTGATGGTAACCGGTTCTCAAGGCGAACCAACTTCGATTTTAGGGCGTTTGGCTAACGGCACGAACCGCCAATTCACAATTCAAGAAGGCGATACGGTTGTGCTTTCTTCTTCGCCGATTCCCGGCAATGAAGAGGGCGTCTATCGTGCCATCAATCGCTTGATGGAACAGGGCGCTGACGTGGTCTATTCAGACATTGAAGCGGTGCATGTTTCCGGACATGCCAGCCAGGAAGAGATGAAATTGCTGCTCCATCTGGTTCGCCCTCGTTATTTGATTCCTGTGCATGGCGAAACGCGCATGCTGCGCCAGCATAAACGACTGGCAATGGAACTTGGCATGGAGGAAGAGCAGGTTCCGATTGTTCAAAATGGCCGTGTGATTGAACTGAGTCATGGCGAACTTAAACTTGGCGAGCGTATTCCGGGCGGTTATGTCTATGTAGACGGAACCAGCGTTGGCAATATTGATAATTCGACCATCCGCGACCGGGCGATGCTCTCTCAGGATGGCGTTCTGTTGATTAACCTTTCTTTGGATAAAGATAATGGCAGCTATAAGGATCTTGAATTAATCAGCCGCGGTTTTATCGGCCAGGAAGCAGAAGCTGACTTGTTTGAAGAATTGCGTAAACGAATCCATCGCATGACGCTTTCTCCGGCTAAGAATATGCAAAAAGAAATTCAAAATTTGGCAATTTCATATTTAAATGAAGAAACCAAACGCAGGCCCTATATCTTTGTAACGATTTCGAAGGTCTAAAGGAAAACGCAAGTCTCTCGTAGGGGAAACGCAGGTGTTTTCCTTGAGCAATTTGAGGAAAACGCAGGCATTTTCCCTACGAAATAAGAGTAACCGACAAGGACAAGTCAATGCCTAAGATAAAAGCCGTTTTCACCGATATCGACAACACCCTCACCAGCCCAACAACAGGTCTGATACCAAAGAGTGCTGTCGAAGCGATCAAACAAGCGCGGGAAAACGGCATCAAGGTTTTTGTCGCCACCGGTCGCAATCTGACCGGTGACCGCATACTCCCTATCGCCGGTTTGACCTTTGACGGCTACCTGACGGTGAACGGTCAATATTGTTATCTCCCGGACGGAGCGGTTTTGCGTTTTGAACCTTTCAAACGAAAATGGGTTGAAGAAGCGATTAGACTTGGGAAAGAACATCGTTTCTTCGCTGCTTATCATCAGCGTGAACTGATTACGGTTAATGGTCTTGACCAAAACACAGAAAAGTTTTATCAAGTATTCCAGGCTCAAATTCCGCCATTCATGGAAGAGGACATGCTAAATAAGGATGGCATCCTCTCGATTGTTCCCTTCGTCAGCGAAGATATGGACGATTTGCTGCGCAATGCTTTGCCAGAATTGCAGGTGGTTCGTTGGAATCCCTACTCTTCAGATCTCGCCCCGAAATCCGGTGGAAAAGATATTGGGGTTAAGATTTTTTGTGAGCGTTTTGGGATTTTACCGGAAGAATGTTTGGCAATTGGAGATGGTGATAACGATATCAGCATGCTAAAATATGTAGGTGTTGGGGTTGCCGTTGACGGAGCCCGGAAAGAAACCAAAGCGGCTGCCGACCATATCGCCCCCGAGGTTGATGACCACGCGGTTTATAAGACCTTTCAGAAATTCAGTATCATTTGAGGTGAGCATGTTAATAGTTGAAATTTGTTGTGGTTCGGCGGATGACGTTATCAGGGCAAAAAAAGCCGGAGCAAATCGGGTTGAATTAAACAGCGCCCTGTTTGCCGGTGGGCTGACACCTTCGGTCGGCAGTTTAATTGAAGCAAAAAAATATTCTTCTTTGCCAATTATTTGCATGTTGCGGCCAAGAGCAGGCGGTTTTTGCTATAGTGAACACGAGTTTCAAACCATCATGAATGATTTGCAAGCCTTAAAAGCAGCCGGAGCGGATGGCTTTGCGGTTGGTTGCTTGGATAAGGATGGGGAATTAGATATCTCTCGCCTCAAAACAGTAGTCGAAGCAGCCGGAGACTGTGAAATGGTCTTTCATCGTGCTTTTGATTGTATGAAAACCGACCCTGTTCAAACAGCAAATCAATTGGCTGAGCTTGGTTTCAAACGCATTTTGACCAGCGGCAGAAAAACAACCGCCTGGGAAGGCCGCGAATTGATCCGCGAATTGCATGCCATGAACAGCATCGAAATCCTCCCGGGAAGCGGTCTGCGCAGGGCAGACCTGAGCGAATTTCTGAAAGCCACCGGTTGCGACCAAATTCATCTGACTTTTCACAAACTCGAGGTGGACCCCTCTATTCAGAATCCTGAAATTTCATTCAGTGGAAACACACCATCTGATGATTATGTCTCGATTGTTGACAAAGAAGGGCTGATGAGGTTTATTCGCAACTTGCCATAGTTTGAAATCGATAGGCAGGCGCTAATCGAAGTCAATCGGGCACAAATGTATTGGAAAGACTTGTCGCCCCTTATAATTGTGGCTTAGAGGGCAATAAGCCTGCCCTCAAACCGCTGTTTTTATCACATTCCCCTCTATTTTTATGATTCCTTTAATCTCTTATGCTATACTTTATTCATGAAAGTCGAGCATTCTGCCAAACTTTTCTTTCCCCGAATTCAGCAAGCTGAACCTATTTGCCCCTTGTCTTTCTCAGAAAAAAACACTTGCCATTTGACAGCCTCTTTTTCAAATAGAAGGAGCAGGTAAACGGCTATGACGACGACAAATATGCTTGCGATGGGGATTGTGGCTTTGACAATTGTCGTCATGGCAATCGTTTGGCTGGCAAATCGCACGGGAAACCCGGAACCGCTCGAAAATATCCCTGCCTATGATGCCATTGATGCCTTGATTCATCGCTCTTCTGAAGAAGGCAGGGAGTTGATGCTTGGAATGGGGGATGGTTTGTCGGGTTTGAACGGCAGCCTGGGTGATTCTATCAGCCTGACGATTCAAAGAATTGTGCTTAGCCGCTCGGTTTTTAATGACCGGGCGACAAAATCTTTTAGCGGAGACGGCGCTTTGGCAAACATCAGCCAATTGGTCGTCAAAGGCGCTTATGAAAATGCGCTGGCACCCGAACTTTTTTATCCTCAGGACAATCAATTAAGCGGGACCGGTTCGCTGGGGTGGATGGCAGGGCTTTTACCCCAAATTTCTCATTCTGAAAATGCAAGCCTGATTTTAGGTGGTGCATTACGGCCGGAACAATTTCTGCTTGCCGACATTGCGGAACAAAATGGCATTCCATTTGTCATCGCAAGTGGTTCACCGCTTGCTCAGGCAGCCTTTTTTGTCAGCAGCGCTCCCTTGACCTTAGGCGAAGATTATTACTTACCTTCATTCGGTAAATTAAATCAAAAAAATTATCAAAATTCAGCTAAAACGATGAATTGGCTGCGGATTATTTTAGCAATTGGCTTGATTGTGGCAGCAATCTTAAAATTGAGCGGGGTTTTGCCATGAAGCAAAAGACAACCCTGATTGTGGCTATTGTTTCCGGCTTGCTCATGCTCGGAGCGCTTTTCTTTCAACCCTACGCCGCGCCTTATTTAGCTTTGGTGCTCAACTGGCTGATCATCATTTCAAGTTCCGCCCTTTTGGTGGGAATCGCCGGACTGGTGGTTAACCATCTGGGTTTTATCTTGAAAGCGCGAAAAGGTTGCCTTTACAGTCTTGTTTTGCTTGTTAGCTTTTTTGCCACTATTGTTTTTGGCATCATTTTGGGAATGGATAACCCCGATTTTCTGCAAGGACTTTCCGCGATTTTATTACCGATGCAAACTGCGCTGATGGCTTTGATCGCCCTGGTTTTGATGAGTGCTGCAATTAAAATCTTCCGCCAACGCGGATGGTCGATTTTGACGGTTTCATTCGCTGTGAGCGCTTTGCTTTTCTTGTTTTTGAACCTCGGTTTTGTTCGATTCGATTCAAACCCGGCTTTACAGAATTTCGTGGCAATAATCCAGGGCTTGCCAATGATTGGGGCAAGAGGACTCTTAATCGGTGCCGCTTTGGGAGCTTTGCTGATGGGATTGCGGGTACTTTTTGGGCAGGAGGCTTCGGATGAGTGATCCTTCTGATGAACTGAGAATCTGCCCCCATTGCGGTCAGCTAAATTCGGTCTATACCTTGGTTTGTATAAATTGCGGACAAGAGCTGGATGACATTTTTGAAATTGAAGGTCTGGAAGATTCTCCGACTGAAAGCCTGGACGAACAATCACTTGAAACCGTCCTCAACGCTCTCGATGAAAACCCGCTTTTATCCCCTGAGGAAAAAAATGTGGAAAATTCGGGGGAGGATTCCGAGGCAGAAAGCAAAGAACCGTCAGATGAAGAAGAGCCTCTTCCTTCCTGGCTGAACAAAATTCGCCAACGAGCCAAAGAAGAAGACCCGGCTGGCGACTTAGCCAAAGCCGGCAAAGCAGCTGATGAAAAACGGGAACAAGTTGACGAAGCTTTTGACCAGGTTTTGCGAAGAATTCGTGAAAGCGAACAGAGCAAAGCCGGGCGAACGCGCAAACCTGAATCTAATTTGGTGGACGAAAACGGCGACCCGGAATGGCTGCGGCGGATTCGCGAGTTGCATCCCAATCAAGAAGAATCTCTTGAGGACTCCTCTGCCGCCTCTGATGATGAGTGGACTGATGAAGAACTGGAGGAGCTCTTTCGCAAAGAATTAGGCTTGCCCAAGCCTGATGAGCTGCCTGAAGAAGCCCCGCTTGAAAATTTTGAAATCCTTGATGAGCCTAAGCAAGCGGAAGAGGAAATTGCTCCGGATGATTTTCACAACATTCCCGATGAAGATATCCCATCCCCTTGGACTTTGACAACAAATGAAGAGAACGAAACTCCTGATGACACTCAAGAAACAGCTTCATCTCAAATGGAGATTGAAAATGGCGAAGCAATAGCTGAAGCCGAGAAAGCAGAAGATGATGAAAGGCTTGCAGAAGCAGTCGAGCATCATGTAATAGATGATTTTGAGCTTGATGATGCGGAGGCATCGCCTCTTGCCGATAATGAGGAAAGCGATGCCACTAATCTTCCGGAAGTTGAAGAAGCTGAAAGGCGTGATTACGAAGAAGAGCAATCTGAGAATGAAGATGTATCTCAGCCTTTAATCACTGAATTTGAAAAAGAAGAGATTGACGAAAGCCCTCAACCAACCGAAGACATCACCCCGGATTTGATCTTGCTGCGCGACCAACGCGATCGCGCCCGAATCTTAAACGAAATTATCAGCCAAGAAGGTCGTCGCTCGATTCCGCTCCCTCATGAAAACAAAAACAACCATCGCTTAGGGAGCATTATTCTCAGTCTGCTGTTAATTTTAGGCATTTTGGCAACAATTTTGTTTATGCCGAATAGCTCGCCTGCCTTCCCGAACTCACCAACAGCAATCGCCTTCGCTGAAAATCTCGAAACCCTATCCGAAGGACAATCGGTTTTGCTTGTTTTGGACTATCAAGCCGGTTCACGGAATGAAATCGAACCATTACTCGAAAAGCTACTTGAAAGCTTAGAAACGAAAAACATCAGCTTAAGAGTTGTCACGGCTAATCCGGAGAACCTCTGGTTGTCGGCAAAGCTGTTTGCAGGCAGTCCGTCGGAGATAGAATTTATCCCCGGTGGCATTCTTGGCTACCTAAGTTTGGCTGTCGCTGAAAAGCCTGATTGGGTTGCATTGCCGATGGATAAGGCAATTAAAACTGATCCGGATATCTTTGCCGGTCTTTCGCATCTAATTTTGGTTAGCGATTCTTCCGAATTTGTCCGTAGCTGGATGGAGCAAATCAGCCCCTTCCAACTTCGTCTGAACACCTCTGTGATAACAACTTCCGTTTCTGCCCCAATGCTAAGCCCATATTTTGCATCCGGGCAAATAAAAGGCTATGTCGCCGGTTTGAGTGATGCAAAAACGCTGGGGGTCGAAAAAGATCTTTTGGTCAATCAACGGGCTTTTCAGGTGGGCACGCTCCTGATGATTTTGGTTTTGCTTTTAGGCATCATTATGAAGCTGGACGAGGACTCCCGGTCAAACGCAGAGAGGAGCACGGAATGAGCAAAATTGACCTTATTCTGACCCTGGCAGGTTTGCTTATGAGCCTGATGGTTTTCAGCTATTTTCTGGATGATAAACTGCTCTTTGGCTTGGCGATGGTAAGCCTGGTTGGAATCAGCGCCGGTTTCGCCGTTTTGGTTTTGGTTCAAAAAGTATTTTTGCCGATGGCGATTGAACCTCTGATGGATTTCCCGCAAATTTCGGCTCTCTTAGCCTTGATTCCTTTGATTTTGGCGATACTATTACTTTGGTCTTACTTTAAGAAATCTTCGAAACTTTCGGGGATTCCATTGGGAATTATTTTAGGGATGGTAAGCGCACTCTTGATTTTTGGGCTGGCACGGGGAACACTGGCACCACAGTTGCTCAGCCTGGTCGATGCCTTTGACCCTGCCAAAATGACGACAGAGGGCTTGCCAAACTGGAGCGGTATCTTTGAAGCTTTCATGGTGCTGGCTGGCGTTCTGGCAGTGCTTTTTGCCTTTCACCATCGCAAGCTTAATAAAAAACAGGACCCATTTAACCCCTCCTGGCTGGACAGTTTGAGTGGTTTTGGGCAGCTTTTCATCGGGATTACCTTTGGTGCGGTCTTTGTCGGGCTTTTTAGCACCAGTCTGACCGCTTTAATTGCTTATTTACAGACTTTGGTCGATTTTGTGAAACTTTGGATTTAGAGGAAACGTGACTTCAAGCTATATCAGCATCGATTTTTCGCAAAGACAAACGCAAGCCTGGCTTTTTGATAACCGCTTTGGCAGTTATCGCTTGCTGGAACATCTTAACGTTTCAAATGACGATTTTTCCGGTCAGCCACTAACGGCACCGCTTATCGCACTTATTCGCGAGCTGGAGCAAAGAAACGGGCAGGAGTTCATCTCTTCTGCCGGGCGTTTTCAATTTGAACAGAATGCGAATCAGAGCGGTCTGAAAGCGGTCGGCATAACCTATTCGATTGGAAAACCCATTCGGGTGGCTCTGGTTGGATTGTCCGAAAAATACTCGCTCGTACCGTTGCGCAAGTTAAGCCGTTTCTATAATACAGAAATCGTTCTGGAAATCAGCTTGCAAAATGAGCCAAATGTTTCTATTCAACTCGAGAAAATCACAAACACTCCCTTTGATTTGCTGATTCTTGCCGGTGGTGTGGATGGCGGTCCCGAAAAAGCGCTGAGGGCGATGATTGGTAATTTGCGCCTCCTGGTGCAATTGCGGGGCGAGGCGAACCGCCCTCAAATTGTCTATCTGGGCAATCAAGCCCTGGCAGATTATGCCAAAATGGAAATTGAAGCCGGGGATGATCTGCACATCGGAGGCAACATTCAACCGGACAGCGGTTTGGAAGACCTCAGCTTTGCGGCGAAGGCAATTCGCTCGGCAATTAACCGCTTGCGCCTGAAAGAATTTCCAGAACTTGAAATCTTTCAGGATAATCCAAGAATCGAGCTGATGCCGGCCGAATTTGGCAGAGCCAGAATTGGGCAATGGCTGGAGCAGATCCAGGAGAACGGTAAAGGTATTCTGCAAATTCAGCTTGAAGCAGATTTCGGGCAGCTGATTGCCATTCAAAACGGCAAGCTCATGGGAGTTTGGCAAAACTTTGAAGTGGACGAGGCTATGGTGGAGGCTGTTTTGGCTCAGACAGATCAGCAGCTCAGTCGGGAGAACGTGAATTCCATCCTTTATAACCGCTTTTTGCATCCGGATTTTGTGCCGACAAGCATTGAAGAAATGAGCATTGAAATGACATGTTTGAGCATTCGGATTCAAAACCTGCTGAAAGAACTTTCACAGCTTCATCCCGAATTTCGTTTTGAACAAAAACGCGGTTTGCTGGCTGATTTTGAACCAATTTTGATCAGCGGCAGCGAATTTGAACGAATGGCGACTGCCCGGCAGGCTTTAATTGTCGCTCTGAATGGGCTCTTGCCGAGAGGCATCACCACAATTGTCGCTGATGACCATCGTTTGATTGCTTCGCTGGGTGCCCTGGCAGATTTTGACCCGATGCTGGTAAGCCAAATTATCGACAGCGATCTTTTCACTGCACTGGCTACGGTGGTAACGGTCGAGAGCCCATTAGCTGAGGGTGAACGGGTTTTGCAGCTCGAAATTGACGAAGGACCTGAAGATATCCGTGAGCAATATGAGGTCGCTCAGGCAGAATTGAGGCAATTTGAAAGCATTCCCGGGCAAGGTTTACAGGTTTATCTGGCTCCGGAAGCAAATAGTGAGATTGGGATGGGTCTGCGCGGTTTGGGTGGCTGGCTAAACGGAGACGAAAGCGTTTTGGGCCTGATTGTGGATGCGAGAGGAAGGCCATTTGTCCTGCCGATTGAAAAAAGCAGCCAGGAGGCTTGTAATGACTGGATTTGGAAGTTCGGAGCATGATGAAAAACGCAATCGTCCAAAAAAATTATCTCCTCGAACTTAGCGTTGAATTGCCCTTTCCCGGGATTGTTAAGGTGAATCCGGGGCAAAGCCTCAAAGCGGGAGAACTTATCGCCGAAGCCTTCTTGCCGGCAAAGTTTCAGGTCTTTGATGTGCTCAATCAATTTCGGATGGATGAAAAAGAGTTTGAAAGCAGCTTGAAACGCTTGGCAGGGGAAGAAGTTCAAAAGGGTGATGTTATCGTTAAAAAACCGGGCTTGATATCCCGCATTTTTCGGGCACCCGAAGCCGGCAAGCTTGTGGCAATTCGAGATGGACGGATTACGCTGGCGATGGGAGAAAGAACCATCCAGGCAGTCAGCCCGATTGACGGGGTTGTCGGTGAGATAATTCCAGCTTTGGGCGCGACCATTATTTCGCATGGGCTTGGCATAAAAGCAGCCTGGGGAAACGGGAAGACAGCAAGCGGTAATTTCGTCATGATTGACCAAGTGGAGAAATCGGCTCAGGATCTGGAGAATAAGATCGTCTTCCTCAATAAAACAGCCACAATCAAAGAAATTAAAAAGTTGCAAAAGGCGGCAGTGCTTGGAATTCTTGTCAGTTCATTGGATGCAAGCCGGGCTTTCGGCGATGAGCAATTTGATTTGCCTGTGGCGAGTTTGCTTGGCTTTGGCAAGGCGGTTTTGGACGATTTCACCCGTTCCAAACTTGAAGAACTGACAGGCGCTGAAGTTTATCTGATTGCCCGAAAAGCCAACCCATTGGCAGGAATAAGACCGATTCTTTTCTCGCCGATTGAAGACAACCAAACCGCGACACTTTTTTCTGAACCGGAAACTAAATTGCCCGGGCGTTCGGTGCGCCTTCTGGGTTTGCCACATTTTGGCAAAAGCGGAACTATTCTTGAAGTTTCCGATAAACCGGAGAAACTGGCGAGCTGTATGGAAGCGACTTTGGCAACAATCGAAACAAGCGAAGGAGAAATTCTTCGTTTACCCTTTGAAAATCTGGAATTTCTCAGCGATTAGGGTTCAACTTCCACTAAAAAGCTTGCCCCAACCCAGCCTTCTTTCCCATCAGGAGCAATAACCCTTTCCCAGTCCATCCCATCGGCATTGGCTTGTTCGCCGAGTAAAGTCACCCGTTGTCCATTATTAATATAAGTAACAATCACGGCTGAAGTTGAAGGGGATTCACGCACAACCACACCACTTTCTGAGTTGACTATGGCTTGCTTGATAATCGGTTCTACTGTTTCGGTCGGTTTCGCAGGAGCCGTTGGGCTTGGTTTTGCCGGTAAGGTAGGCATTGGAGTGGCAGTTACCGGGGCTGGTGTTGGGCTTGGAAGCGTCTCGCTTGGTAAGATGAGGGACTCCTTCTCTCCCTCCGGTTCGGGGAGCATCGCTAAAATTTGGTTGTCATAGTTTTCAACAACTCCAAAGACGGCAAGCATAAAAATGACGACAAAAGTAATCCAACCCAAACTGGCTTTCGGAGACAAACCTTCAATCCAAACGATAATGCTCATCACGGACAAGCTCACAAAAAACCTTGCCGAGCTTAAGCTGAGCATCTGAAATGCCAGGCTTTGCTCACCTATGGCAAAAAAGAAGCCTGCCAGGCAAATTGGAATGAAAATTAAGTAAACGAAAACCGCTGAGGGAAGAACGACAAAACCATTTGTCCGATAAAGGAAGAGATAAACACTGAAAATAGCCGTGACAGCCAAGACCAACCATTCAAGCCAGCCATTATTCAAGACGAAAAAGCTCTTGAGCCCTTCGATAGAAATTGCACTTTGATTAATCAGAGAAATAAGGTAACCCAAGCCAAAAAATGCCAGAATTGCAACAATCAGGAAAAGCAAAGAGCGGCCAAAATGCCTTCCGCTCGGTTTGAGCGTGGCGATAACCATTCCAATCATAGGGCTAAACAATGGAGCAACAACAGCAGCAAGTAAAACCAAAAGCGGTAAATCGGCAATCAAGCCCACCGCCAGCAGAACGAGACTGATTAAAAGCTGCCAAATGAAAGCAGCATTAAGCTGATTGCGTCTGATGAGATCGTCAATAAAATCCGATACGCGCTTCGGATTTGCCGTGCGCAAGGCGTTTCTGACCTGGCGTGGCTGGTTTTGCGGGGCTCTGTGGAAGCCGTCGGGTTGGCTTTCGGTGGTTGGTATGCTCATAAGATTTTTTGCTCCTGTGGTCTCAGGCTTATAGTTGCAAAATCTGTGCCTGGAACAAAATAATCATAAGTCGTTGCTCTAACAAATCAGCAAAAAATCTTACATAAGCACTGTATATCGTGTAATGTGTATACATATGTAGGGGCAGGTCCCAATCACGAATGCTCAATAATCGCCCACATCCGTAGATACCGTCTTGGATGTCAAGGGTTTTTGACCCTAATTTGTGCATAATTAGGGTCAAATGCTTTTCCTGACTTCAAAACGCCATACATCTGAACAACCAATTTT
>Ga0265295_1007673_pt1 | contig 12305 bp, 10 predicted proteins | sample Munlansysbiofilm_FD_192503 | JGI IMG/M metagenome (GOLD analysis project Ga0265295, IMG submission 192503) | Leachate microbial communities from a municipal landfill in Southern Ontario, Canada - Methane capture system biofilm | ecosystem: Engineered > Solid waste > Landfill > Unclassified ... | reverse complement strand
CGTTGCTACGTTGGATATTTTGCGCTTTAGCGTGCCGTCTTATTATTACGACATTGCAAAAGAACGTTCGCTGATAATCGAAGACGAAAGTTTGAAAGCGATTCAGGAAAACGAAACGCTTCGCGGCGATGCCGTGCATCCCAATGCCCAAGGCTACGCACTGATGGCGGAGAAAATCGCTCTTTTATTGAGCGAACATTACATCCCTTCCTTACGCCCATGAAAGCTTACATGTGGCTTTTATGCCTTGCCTCAATACTCTATGCCGGCAATGCGCATATTACGCTCAGCGAAGAGGAGCAACGCTATATCTTATCGCACCGCGATATTAAAGTGTGTACCAACCCTTCTTTAATGCCTTTTGAGGTTTTAACTCCGGAGGGAAACCACGAGGGTATCGGAGCCGATCTTTTGAGTCTGGTCGCCGGACGCGTAGGGCTGAACGTCAAAATCATACAAACGTACACGTGGGAAGATAGCCTCGAAAAAGCTAAAGACGCTCAATGCGATATCGTCAGTTTGATCAGCCAAACACCCGAACTCGATACGTGGCTACTGTTTAGCGATCCGATTTTAGTCGATAAAAACGTCTTGATTACGACCGATACGCACAGTTTTATCGGCGATCTCAAATCGATTCCGAGCGGTACGCTGGCACTGCCCAGAGGTTCGCCGTTGTTTGCGAAAATCGAAAAAGAATTTCCGCACGTGACGCTTTTTACGGTTGCTAGTGAGAGCGACGCTTTGGTCTTGGTCGCCAATAAACAAGTCGATATGACGATCAAGCCTTTTGCGTTGGTGGCGTATCAGATTAAGCAACAAGGGTTTTTCAATCTCAAAATCGGAGGGCACGTCGAGGGCATCGATACGATTTTTCGTATCGGCATCACGGGGAACAATACGATCTTGCGCGATATTCTCAATAAAGGTATTCAAAGCGTTTCGTTACGCGAAAAAGAGACGATCGTCAATCGTTATATCCCTTCCATCGTTCAACAACCCCTGCGTAAAGAAGTGTGGTACTTTTTCGGAACGATCGGGTTGATCGTGAGTATGATTTTGTTATGGAACTACATGTTACGTAAAGAGGTTAAAAAAGCGATTGCGCAAAACGTCGAAAATCAAAAATTGATGATGCAACAATCGAAAAAAGCGGAACTCGGGGAGATGATCGGCAATATTTCGCATCAATGGCGAGAGCCGCTTTCAAGCCTTAGCGGCGTTAATTTAATGTTGATCGGTTTGATGGAACACGACAAAGAGATTCAAAAAGAGTTTTTGTATACCCAACTCAAAAAGGTTGAGCAAACGCTCGATTTTATGTCGCAAACGATGCAGAATTTTTTAGAGTTTTACAAACCCTCGACGCTGCTACAACACTTTAATGTGTACGAATCGATCGAGCAGACGCTTTCCTTAATCGAAACGCATTTGCTTGAGGGCAACATTACGGTGGACATTCAAGGCGACGAGACGAAAGTGCTTTACGGCATCAAAAACGAATACATGCAAATTTGGCTCAATATCTTAAACAATGCGATTCATGCGTTCAAACGCTCTAGTGTGGACGATAGGCGAATTCGCGTGATGATTTTAGACGAAGAAGTACGCATTTGCGATAACGCGCGAGGGCGTATCGACGAGAGGGAACTGAACAAAGGCGTCGGACTTCCGATGTGCAGGCGTATTTTAGAAAAGTACCGCCAAAAACTTCTCTTTCAGAATACTCAAGATGGCGTTTGCATTCAAATCGTGCTTTCAAATGCCTAAACGGTAGCCGCTTTCGGCGACGGTATGGATAAACTGTTTGCCGATTTTTTTGCGCAGGCGCATGATGAAATTGGCAATCGCCCCCTCGCTCACCTCTTCATAATCCCAAACCGAAGCCAACAGCATATCTTTGGTTACGATTTGGTGCGCGTTTTCGATGAGAAGAGAGAGAAAAAGCGTCTCTTTTTTGCTCAGCTCGATCAGCACTCCGCCTTTAGGATGAAAAGTTTGGTTTTGTCGGTCGAATACGTCTCCGTTTTTAAGCACGATCGTTTCGTTTTTGAAAAAAGCTCCGGCACATTTTTCCAAAGAGGCAACGAAGTCTTTGTAGGTAATCGGTTTTAAAAGATAGGCGGTGAGGTTGAGCGGAATCGCACGAAATAAAAACTCTTCGTTTTTGTTGCCGCTTAAGACGATGATCGGAATCGTTGTTTCGATTTTTCTCACTTCCTCGATAAAATTTAACCCGTTTTCGTTGTTGAGTTTGATGTCGCAAATGATCAAATCGACCCTTTGCGACGCAAAGGTTTCGCGTGCGCTTTGAAGGTCTTTACAGTGGTAAATCGTTTGGACGAAAAGGGCTAAAAGCGTCATAAAGTTTTGCGCGAAATCATCGTTGTCTTCGACAAATAAAACATTTTTTGTTTTTAAAAGCTCCACGCGTCTTGTCCTTTTTTTTACGTGAATTATAGCGTTGCGTTTGTAATAACTTCCTGATGGCGTTATCAAAAATGACGGGGAGCTTTGGTGTCGTTTTATCATAGAAATCACGCATAAATCACAAAATTTTTTGCATACGATGAGATTAATGAGATGCTTACGTACTACAATGAGCAGGAAAGTAAAGTGAATAATGCCAAAAAAGATTTTTTTGTTGCAAAACGTATCAAAAAAATAGATAACTTTACTTAATAGATTACTAAACGCTACACAAACTTACCTAAGGGAGGTACATTATGACAGCTAGCAGTTCCGGCGCGACCGGAAAGATTGCTTGGTTTTTCGTTGCGATACTCGGTGCTATTGCGTTAGGCTATATCGCGCTTAATCGCGGCGAGACGATTAATGCCATGTGGGTATTAACCGCCGCCGTGTGTGTTTATTTGATCGGCTATCGCTATTACAGCCTTTACATTGCCGATAAAGTCTTAAAAGCCGACGGCACGCGTATGACACCCGCCTTTCGTCATAACGACGGATTGGACTACGTTCCGACCAATAAAGTGATTTTGTTCGGACACCATTTCGCGGCCATCGCGGGAGCAGGTCCTTTGGTCGGTCCGGTTTTAGCGGCGCAACTGGGGTATTTACCCGGAATGCTTTGGCTTTTAGCCGGTGTCGTTTTGGCCGGAGCGGTTCAAGACTATATCGTGCTTTTCGTATCGACTAGACGCGATGCGCGTTCTTTGGGCGAACTCGTCAAAATGGAGATGGGAACGGTTCCGGGCATTATCGCGTTGATTGCGTGCTTTATGATTATGATCATAATCTTGGCCGTTTTGGCGATGGTCGTCGTTAAAGCCTTAACGCACAGTCCTTGGGGTACGTTTACGGTTGCCTTTACGATTCCTTTAGCGATCTTTATGGGTATTTACCTACGCTTTATTCGTCCCGGTCGTATTTTGGAAATTTCGCTCGTCGGTTTCGTGGGATTGATCGCGGGTATTATGCTCGGCGGACAAGTTGCGGCAAGCCCGACTTGGGCACCTTATTTCGATCTTAGCGGCGTTGCGTTGACATGGTCGTTGATCGCTTACGGTTTTATCGCGGCGGTTCTTCCCGTATGGTTGCTTTTGGCACCTCGCGATTACCTCTCCACTTTCTTAAAAATCGGAGCAATCGTCGGTCTTGCGATCGGTATCGTTTTATTGATGCCCGATATGAAAATGCCGGCAATGACTAAGTACGCTTTTGGCGATCACGGTCCGGTTTGGACGGGTAGTTTATTTCCGTTCTTGTTTATCACGATTGCGTGCGGCGCGGTATCGGGTTTCCACGCATTGATCTCTTCGGGTACGACGCCTAAAATGTTGGCGAACGAGAAAGAGGCGCGTTTGATCGGTTACGGCGGTATGTTGATGGAATCTTTCGTCGGTATGATGGCGTTGATCTCTGCTTCGATTATCGATCCGGGCGTTTACTTTGCGATGAACTCTCCTTTGGCGGCACTCAATCCAAGCGGTTTAGCCGATGTTGCGGCGGCGGCAAGTGCTACGGTTAGCAATTGGGGCTTTGTCGTCACTCCCGACGTTTTAACGAACATCGCGGCAGACGTAGGCGAGAAAAGCATCGTATCGCGTGCGGGCGGCGCACCGACTTTGGCGGTGGGTATGGCTCAAATCATTCACGGAGCACTCGGCGGTTTAGGTTCGATGTCGTTTTGGTATCACTTTGCGATTTTATTTGAAGCGCTTTTCATTTTAACGTCCGTCGATGCGGGTACGCGTGCGGCTCGTTTTATGTTGCAAGATCTTTTAGGTTTGATCAATCCGACGCTGAAACGTACCGACTCGTTGTTTGCCAATCTTTTGGCGACGGCTCTTGTAGTTATGGCATGGGGTTATTTTCTTTACGTGGGCGTCGTCGATCCTTTGGGCGGTATCAATACGTTATGGCCGTTGTTTGGTATTACCAATCAAATGTTGGCGGCTATTGCCTTGATGTTATGTACGGTTGTTCTTTTCAAAAAGAAAGAACAAATGTACGCATGGGTTACGATCGTTCCTTCGACATGGCTTGTCATTTGTACGATGAGTGCGGGTTGGTATAAAGCGTTTAGCAGCGATCCTGCGATCGGTTTTTTCGCAAAAGCGAATCAACTCTCGTCTTTGCTTGCAAGCGGTAATTTTAAACCCAATGCGGTTTTCAAATCGCAAGAAGCGGTTGAACGCGTTATCTTTAACAATCAAATCGACGGATTTTTGATCGTATTTTTTATGATCGTCGTCGTCGTGATGATTTTCTTTACGGCTCAAGCATGCCTTAAGGCGCTTAAATCCGATAAAGATACGGCGGTTGAAGTTCCTTATGCACCTTTGCCTGCCAACGCGGAAGATATTTTACGCGGTGCGGTTCACTAAAATTCTTGCAAAATGCGTTTTGCGGGAAGCTAACGAAATAAGTACAAAACTCAAGAAGGCCTTTGAGCCTTCTTGAGGCTTTTTGAAGGAGAGACGATGTTTGAAAATCTTGCAAAAGCCGGAAAATATCTCGGACAAGCCGCGCGTCTGATGGTCGGCGTGCCCGATTACGATACGTACGTTCAGCATATGCGCGTAACGCATCCAGAGCAAACACCTATGACCTATGAAGAATTTTACAGAGAACGCGTCGAAGCACGCTACGGCGGCAAAAACGGTACAACGCGTTGTTGCTAAGGAGAAAAAGATGCTTTTAGACGTGACGATTTTAACGGGATTTTTAGGTTCGGGTAAAACCACGCTGATTAATTACTTATTGGAGCAATCCAAAAACGAGCGTATTGCCATTATCGAAAACGAGTTCGGTGCGGTGGGCGTCGACGGAGCGTTGTTAAAAAGCAGTCCCGACGTCGAGATCGTGGAACTAAGCAACGGATGCGTCTGTTGTTCGATTCGCGGCGAATTGACCGAAGCGTTAAAAGGGATATTGGATAAAATGGATCAAGGACTCTTTCAAGCCGATCGTTTAATCTTAGAAACGACGGGCTTGGCGGACCCCGCACCGATTATTCAGACGTTTTTCGTGGACGAGACGATTCGCGAACGTATTCGTTTGGATGCGGTCATTACGCTTGTCGATGCGATTCATTGTCTCAAACAGCTTGACGAACATCGCGTATGCGCTTCGCAAATCGGTTTTGCCGATCGCATTATCTTAACCAAAGCCGATTGTGTCGACGAGGCTCAAAAACAGAGCGTTTTGGAACGTTTGGCGTCTATCAATTCAAAAGCGGAGATTTTCGAGGCTTATCAAGGCGTTCTACCCAAAGAAGTTTGGATCGGTATCGGCGCGTTTGAGTTAAGTGACGCGCTTAAAATCAACCAAGGCGTTTACGAAGTCAAAGACGCTCAAAACATTCGTTTCAAATCGTTTAGCGCCTCCAAACCGGCACGCTCGTTTAACGACGACATCGAGTCGTACGTGTTTCGTGCCGAGAAGCTCGACTTGACGCGTATCGGTGCATTTATGGAAGCTTTGATCGAAGAATGGGGCAATGACATGTTACGGTATAAAGGCGTTTTGGCGATTCAAGACGAACCCAAGCGTTTAATCGTTCAAGGCGTACACAAAGTCGTCGGTTTTGACTACGGCTCGGAATGGGGCGAGGAAGAGGCGACTTCGCTTTTGGTCGTTATCGGGCGTAAAATTCCTTATGAACGTTTAGCGGAAAAATTTCAAGCGTGCGGCGCGTAGCGTAGCACCGAAATCTCGTAAGCGTTTAGCGGCTTTCCTTCACGCGTGCGATCAGTGCTTGAAGGTACTGCTCCGCTAAAGCTTGCATCTCTTCTCCCGAGAGGCTCAACGCGGAGTCTTTGGTCGGAATATTGTGCCATAAGACGGCAAACTGCGTACAGGTTTTAAACAGCTCTTCGGGACTCATTTTCACCAAAATAGCAACGACTTCTTGAGGCAGGTTTTTAGGGTCGAGTTGATGCAATGCCCTAATGCCGGCTAAAAATTTTTCTAAAACAGGGTGCACGCGTGTTCCTTTTTTTGTGTGCAATTATGCCACATTTCGCTAAGAAGCATCTAAAAAGAGCCTACATGTAAGAGCCTTTTGCTCCTCTTCATGTTACAATCACGTTACTGCAAAATGGATTTGCAAGACGACGAACACCTATTTTGACATGTAAAGGCGTGAAGATGAGTATGTACGATTTGGAAGCGTTTTTACGCTCGATCTATCCGTTTGGGCTTTTAAGCAAAAAAGAGATGTCCGGCGTCATCGCTTCGGTGAACATCGCTTACTACAAAAAAGAGACGCTTTTGCTCTCGCCCTCGCTCAATGCCGAATTTTTATACGTCGTTATCAAAGGCGAAGTCGGCGAATACCAAGAAGAGGAGCTGGTCAAAGTTTACGGCAAATCCAGCTCGTTCGATGCGGACGCCTTGATCTACGGTAAAAGCGAGAGCCATTTTAAGGTTTTGGAAGAGCTGATTTGCTACGAGTTGAAAAAAGAGGATTTTTTAGCACTTGTAGACAGCAACGCCGCGTTTAAAGCCTATTACATTCAAGGTCTTGCCAACAAAATACAATCCGCTAAGCAAAAAGAGTATACGACCGAGCTCTCCGGTTTTATGATGGCACGCGTGCACGATAGCTACTTACACGAACCCACCGTCGTCGAAACGGAGTGCGCGATTATGAATGCTTTACGCCAAATGGAAGCCAAAAAAAGCAGTTGCATCGTCGTGCGAAGCGCGCAAGGGTACGGCATCGTGACCGATAGCGTCATCAGACGACACGTGCTTTTTGAAGGATACGACAAAGAAGCAAGCATCGGACCGATTGCGCTTTTTCCGATGATTACGATTGAGGCGGACGATTATCTCTTTAACGCGCTTTTAATGTTTACCAAACATTCGATTAAACGGCTCGTCGTGACTAAAAACGGCGAGATCGTCGGGATTTTGGAGCAGTTGGATTTACTGAGCTATTTTGCCAATCACAGCTATTTGGTTGCGGTACAAATCCGCAAGGCGACAACTTTTGAAGAGCTGAAACAAGCGAGTTTGGACGTGACGAGTATTGTCAAAAAACTTCACGCTAAAGGTACGAAAGTCGATTATATCGCCAAATTGATTTCGGAAATTCATGAAAAAATCTACGAAAAGCTCTACCATATGATCGTTCCGGAAGCTTTGGCGCAGAAGGCGTGTTTGATCGTGATGGGAAGCGAAGGTCGAAAAGAGCAGATGCTCAAAACCGATCAGGACAACGCACTCATCATTGCCGAAAAAGAGGATGCGGAAGCATTTGTGCCTTACATGCAGCGGTTTAACGAAGTTTTGATCGATTTTGGATTTCCTAAATGTGAGGGAAATATCATGGTTTCCAATCCGTATTGGCGTAAATCTTTAGGCGAATACGAAAAAGAGATCGTGCGGTGGCTTGACGCGCCGAATATGGAAGACGTCATGAATATGGCGATTTTCGTCGACAGTATCGCCGTTGCGGGTGAGCGTCGTTTGCTGGCGCACTTGAAACGCAAACTCTATGAAGGCGTTGAAGGACAAAGCCCGCTTTTAGCCAATTTTGCTAAACCGGCGGTAGCGTTTGAAACGCCTATCGGTATCTTCGCGCATCTAATTGCCGAAGACAACCGCATCGACGTCAAAAAAGGAGGTATCTTCCCGATCGTTCATGGGGTTCGCAGTTTGGCGTTGGAGTACAAAATCGAAGCGACCGATACCGTGACGCGCATTAAAAAACTTGCCAAAGAAGAGGTTTTCGACACCAATTTTGCCTCAACCCTCATCGAAGCTTTGGATACTTTTTTAAGCTTGCGTTTGAAAGAGCGTTTGGAGCGAGGCGATGATGCGCCTTCTGCCAATTTGATTCGCATTGAAAAGCTCAATCAACTCGAACTCGAACTTTTAAAAGACAGTTTCAAGATCGTCAATACCTTTAAAAAGTTTTTGACGCACCATTTTAAATTGTCGTTGGTGAGTTAACATGTGGGAAAAATGGCTGCGTTATCGTAACGCTCAAAAGCTCAAAGACGAGCGGTATCGGTTTTTGTTCGACGCGCCCCCTTTGGACGAAGTCGTGGTTTTCGATACCGAAACGACGGGGCTTAACCCTAAAAAAGACGAGATTCTCTCCATCGGTGCGGTGATCGTCAAAGAAAATAAAATTTTAACATCGCACAAGTTTGAGCTTTTCGTTAAACCCAGCCGTGAGATTAACGAGACGAGCATCAAAATCCACCAAATTCGCAACATTGACCTCCAAAACGGGTGTGACCCCACCGTAGCGATAGAGCAGTTTTTACACTTTATCGGCGCACGCCCACTGGTCGGCTATTATGTTGAATTTGATGTCAAAATGGTCACTAAATACATCAAACCCCTCCTTGGCATCACCCTCCCAAACCCCCAGATTGAGGTTTCAGGCATTTACCACGACAAAAAAATAAAATTCATCCCCGATGGCGTCATCGACTTACGCTTTGATGTGATGATGCAAGAGCTAGGACTCCCCATCTTCGGCAAACACGACGCACTGAATGATGCGGTAATGACGGCGATGATGTATGTGAAGTTGCAGAATATTGGGAAGGTGTAGGATTTTTTAACGGCTAGTATCGAAAACTGTAAATAGCTTTACATGTAAAGCAGGCGCAAGGAGAAAATTCCCCTTGCGGTTGATCTTTATCGAAATGCTTTGACCGCTTCGACCATGTTTTTAAGGGCGGCTTTCGTCTCTTCCCAGCCTCTGGTTTTGAGCCCGCAATCGGGGTTGATCCAGAGTTGTTCTTTGGGAAAAACATCGAGTACCGCTTTGATTTGCGTTGTGATCTCTTCAACGCTTGGAACGCGAGGCGAGTGGATGTCGTACACGCCCGGTCCGATTTGTGCCCTGTAGCCTACGTTTTTGAAGACTTTGAGAAGCGTATTGCCGCTACGTGCCGTTTCGATGGTGATGACGTCCGCATCGAGACGCTCGATGGTGTGAATGATGTCGTTAAAGTTGCTGTAACACATATGCGTATGGATTTGCGTTTGATCCCATGCGCTGGAAACGCTCGCTTTAAAACTCTCGACCGCCCAATCTTCATACGCTTTGATCTTTTCGGTACGCAGCGGATAGCCCTCTTTAAATGCCGCTTCGTCGACTTGAATGATACGAATATCGCTTCGTTGCAGATCGTCGATCTCATCGCTAATCGCACGTGCGACTTCGTAGGCGACGTCGCTTTTGGGAATGTCGTTACGCACGAACGACCAGTTGAGAATCGTCACGGGGCCCGTGAGCATACCTTTGAGCGGTTTATCGCTTAGGCTTTGCGCATACGTAATCCATGAAAGCGTCATCGGTGCTTTTCGTTTAACGCTTCCGTAAAGCAAAGGAGGTTTAACGCAACGGCTACCGTAACTTTGCACCCAACCGTGTGTACTAAAGGCAAAACCCTCTAACAATTCGCCGAAGTATTCAACCATATCGTTGCGTTCAAACTCGCCGTGTACCAAAACGTCGAGTCCTAGCTCTTCTTGAAGTCTCACGCACGCCTCAATGGCTTTTTGAAGTTCGCTTTCATAGGCTTCTTGGGAGAGTTCCCCTTTCTTGAAGGAAGCACGCAACGATCGAATCTCTTGGGTTTGCGGAAACGAGCCGATCGTCGTCGTGGGCAAAAGCGGGAGACCTAATTGCTTCTCTTGTACGATACGGCGTTGCGCGTATGCGGAGCGTTTCGGGAAGAAAGGGCGTTGGGAAGTTTGAGGCGTTTGAGCGTCTGGGGTATCGTTTTTGACGAAAACGCCGACGTCGAAATGCGCGCGTAACGACTCTAATTCCGTGAGTTTTTCGATGGCAAAGCTGAGTTTTTCTTTGACTTCAAGCGGCAGTTTCGTTTCGCTTTGAAGCGAATAGGGTACATGTAAAAGTGAGCAAGAAGTGGAGAGGATGATCTGCTCTTTGGGAAGGTATTGGCTGATGCGTTTTAAGAGCTCAAGCGAAGCATTTAGGTCGTTTCTCCAAACGTTGCGTCCGTCGATAAGCCCTGCAATAAGATATTTGTCGCCGAAATGCGAAAGCACTTCAAGGTTCTCTTTACCGTAAACAAAATCCAGACCGATCGCCCAAATCGGCGTTGTGACCAAGACGTCGACCGCTTCTTTGGCATGATCGAAATAGGTCACGACGCTGATTTTGAGCGACGGGGAGACCTTACCTAAGCGATCGTATGCCCGTTTGAGTAAACTGAGGTAACGAGGCTCTAAGGTTTTGACGAAAATCGGTTCATCGCATTGGATCAGAAGCGTCGCATCAAGCGTGCTTAAGAAGGAAAAGAGCTCTTCATACGTCTCTAAAAGCGCGTCAAATAAACCAAAAGCGTCGGTAGCGTCTTGCATACGGGAGAGGGCTAGAAACGTGATCGGTCCGATCAGATTGATCTTAGGCGATAATCCTAAGGCTTTCGCTTCGGCATATTCTTCTTCGATTTTACGCGTATCGAGTTTAAATCGCGTCGTCGTTTCGAGTTCGGGAACGATGTAATGGTAATTGGTGTTAAACCATTTGGTCATCTCCATCGCTTGATGCGTCGCGTCGCCGCGTGCCATAGCAAAATAACGTTTGATCGGATCTTCGATGTCTAAAAAGCGTTTGGGGATTGCACCCAAAAGAACGCTCGTGTCAAGCATGAGGTCGTAATAGCTAAAATCGTTGCATGCGATAAAGTCGATCGCACAATTTTTTTGCGCACGCCAGTGTTTGGCGCGAAGGGATTTTGCGAGTGATTGCACTTCGCTAAAGGGTATTTTGCGTGCCCAAAAAGCCTCTAGGGCAAATTTGAGTTCTCGGTTTTCTCCGATGCGAGGAAAACCCGTAACGTACGTTTGTGACATGTTTGTATTTCCTTTTTACGATTCAAGTATAAAGCCGTAAACGATCACGGCACAGAAGGCGAAAAATGTGACGGTGTAAAAAGAAAAGAGGGTGGATGGACGCCGGTACGGCGGAAGCTAAAATAGCGGCAATTACAGTTGCATTTACGTCGTTTTCGAGCACGCTTGATGGCAGAGTGTGCGCGTGAAGCAAAAAGTCGACTGCATTTACAACGTCTTGGACGGTAGGATGAGATGAGGAGTAACAGATCAGGGCTTAAGGGCGGCGGATCGTCTTCGTTCGTTTCGTGTTCGTCCGTGTCGCTCAAAAAACGGGCGGTGTGGCGTAGGCGTACGTGTCGGCGTTTGGTTTTTTGCTCAATAGCGGATGCTTGAATGGAAGAGAGCGTAAAATAGCCTTTTTTGCCAAAACCTAACGGTAGTTTCACCTAGAGTCCTTCAATACGATGGCGTATTATAGCACAACGCTTAACATGTAAAAACTATTTACCAATCTTGGGTAAAATAAAACGATTATCTTTGAAGGAGTGACGTGATGGAAACGGTCAAAACCGTCGTATTATTGACGTTAATGAGCTTAGTGTTCGTATGGGTCGGCGGTATGATGGGAGGAACGCAAGGTATGTTGATTGCGCTCGTGTTGGCGGGTGCTATGAACTTCGTGAGTTATTTTTATTCCGATACCTTGGTGCTGCGTCATTACCATGCCGTCGAAGTTTCGCGCGCACAAGCAAGCGGTCTGTATGCTATCGTCGAGCGATTGGCACGAAAAGCCGCTCTGCCGATGCCCAAAGTGTACATCATTCCCGAATCCGTCCCCAATGCGTTTGCGACGGGTCGTAACCCTCAAAATGCCGCCGTTGCGGTTACGGAGGGACTTTTAGAGCTTTTAGACGATGAAGAAGTGGAAGCGGTTTTGGCACACGAACTTAGCCACGTTCGCCACTACGATATTCTAATCGGTACGATTGCGGCGACGATTG
>Ga0265295_1007672_pt1 | contig 12307 bp, 10 predicted proteins | sample Munlansysbiofilm_FD_192503 | JGI IMG/M metagenome (GOLD analysis project Ga0265295, IMG submission 192503) | Leachate microbial communities from a municipal landfill in Southern Ontario, Canada - Methane capture system biofilm | ecosystem: Engineered > Solid waste > Landfill > Unclassified ... | reverse complement strand
TCCTCTCCTAATTGATGTAAATTATGGCATGAATCGTACTGGCGTCCCATTAGGTCCAGAAGTTGAGAGTATATTTCACCAAGCAAGACTCTTGAAAGGAGTGGAAATGTTAGGATTCCACTGTTACGATGGACATCATACTGACTTTGATCTAACTCGCCGCATGGAACGAGTAGATCAACAAAATAACGTGATGTTTTCTATTGCAGAGTCTATCGTTTCAAAAGTGGATAATTTTAAACCTATTTTTGTTATGGGAGGAACCCCTTCTTTCCCTTGTCATGCAAAAACTCCAGAATTGTTTTTATCGCCTGGGACAGCATTTGTTTATGATTACGGGTATTCGAAAAAAGTGCCAGATCTGCCCTTTGTTCCTGGCGCAACAATACTAACTCGAGTTATTAGCCACCCGATCCCGCATCACTTTACCCTCGACTTAGGGCACAAGGGAATTGCGGCAGATCCCACTGGGCAAAGAGGACTCATTGTTGGCATGGAGGATGCGAAACCGTTAGGCCACAGTGAAGAGCATTGGGTATTCTCCCGCGATGCAAACTATACAATACCACCGATTGGATCTCTTTGGCATGTAATTCCTACCCATATTTGCCCTACAAGTGCGCTTTACCCATGGGTGTTTGTTGCCCAAAAAGGAGAAATTATAGGGAGGTGGAATATTGCTGCAAGAAATCGTCATCTCTGTTTTTGAAAGTTAAAATTGTGTTTGTATGTAGTAAGACAATCCATTTTCCGTACTGCCTCACATGATTCTCTGTCCCTACGACAGAGCTATCTTTTCAGCGTTTGAAGGGCACGGCCACTTGTGTTATTGAATTTCTTAGCTAGAAGTTAACGGATGCTAGTTGTAAAAACTCTTAACAGTAGGTCCTTCCTATAAAAGAAACCAGGGAGGATTCTCTTTACCTTTTTTTTAAAAAGCTTGCTTTGGAGTGGAGAATAGAGCCCCCCTTGGCAAAGTTATAATTTAAATAGCAATTCTTCATATCCGGGAAATGGCCAAGCTTGTTTATCGGTATAAGTTTCCAGTAGATCAGCATGGGCGCGTAAATCAGCCATTTTTTCAATTACGGTCTGGTGGTAAAATTGTGCTTGAGCTAAGGGGTCTTCAGAAATTGTTAGAGCTTCGGCAATGACTATATGAAGGGCATCACTAGCTTTAATGGTGGCATTGAGTTCTCTTGAGAGGAGGCCAGCAATTTTTTCTAGTTCTTCGGTTTCAAAACCAATATCTTTTTGACTTTTAATATCATCACACAATTCGGAAACATAGCGTGTAACAGCCGGTACAATGCTACGTCGGGCCATCTCTACCATAACTCCAGCTTCAATATTGATCTGTTTACTATAAATATTTAAGTAAACAGAAAGTCGAGATTCGAGCTCCTCGCGAGTAAAAATACAGTGACGCTCAAACATCTCGATATATTCGGCTTGCACCAGATATTGGAGAGCTGCAACTGTGTTAGGAATATTAGGCAAACCTCTTCGTTTAGCCTCTTCAACCCATTCCTGTGAATAACCGTTTCCATTAAACACGATTCGTTTATGGTTGGCGTACATCTCTTTAATGAGGGTGATGGCTTCAGTTTTCACATCCGTAGCCTTTTCTAAGCGCGTAGCTACTTCAGCGAATATATCGGCAACTGCGGCATTTATCATGGTGTTAGGCCCAGCCAAAGATTGACTAGAGCCCACCATTCTAAATTCAAATTTATTACCCGTGAATGCTAAAGGTGAGGTGCGGTTCCTATCCGTCATGTCCTTAGGAAGGCTTGGCAGTGCATTAACCCCAAGTTTAAGGACCTCCCCATCTCTTTTTTTATAGGGGGTATTGGAGGTAAGATGCTCCAGGATTTCTGTGAGTTGTTCACCTAAATACATCGAAATAATAGCCGGAGGGGCTTCATCTTGGCCCAGTCGGTGATCATTTCCAGCTACAGCGGCACTAGCGCGAATGAGGGGAGCGTAGAGGTCAACAGCTTTTACCCAGCAAGTTAAAACCAATAAAAATAACAAGTTTTCTTCGGGGCTATCGCCGGTGGTCAGTAAGTTTTGCCCATCATCTTTCGCAATTGACCAGTTGTTATGTTTTCCTGAACCATTGATCCCATAAAAAGGTTTTTCATGCAATAATGCTTTCATGCCATGCCGGCGTGCTACTGATTTTAAAATGCGCATGAGGAGTTGATTACGATCCGTTGCAACATTGGCGATATCATAAATGGCCGCAATTTCAAATTGACCAGGTGCAACCTCTTTATGTTGGGTTTTAGATGGGATGCCTACTTTCCATAGTTCATAATTTAGCTCATTCATGAAAACGGTGACTCGGTCACTGATTGAACCAAAATAGTGATCATCTAACTCCTGGCCTTTAGCTGCTAAGTTGCCAAACAAGGTTCTTCCGGTTAGACGCAAATCTAAGCGTTGTTCGTAGAACTCTCGATCGACTAAAAAGTATTCCTGTTCAGGTCCTACTGAAACGGTTACGTGTTCACAGGTATGACCAAAGGCTCGTAACAAACGCAAGGTTTGTCTCTCGACAGCGTCGCATGAGCGCAGTAGTGGTACTTTTTTATCGAGGGCTTGCCCATTGTAAGAGAAAAATGCTGTGGGGATATAAAATGTTTTTACCCCTTCAGTCTCTTTGATGAAAGCGGGTGAAGAGGTATCCCAAGCAGTGTAACCACGTGCTTCAAACGTGGCTCGCAAGCCGCCGTTTGGGAAGGAAGAGGCGTCGGGTTCCCCTTGTAAGAGTTCTTTTCCAGAAAACTCCATGAATATTTTTCCATTACGACTTATGCTTAAGAACGAGTCGTGTTTTTCAGCCGTTGATCCGGTCAATGGCTGAAACCAATGGCTATAATGGGTAGCACCTTTTTCCAAGGCCCAATCCTTCATAGCTGAAGCTACTGCTTCGGCTACTTCAGGTGTTAAATCTTTATCGCCATGTTGGATCTGTTGCAGTTCATTATATATATTCGCGGGTAATAATTTTTTCATCACTGCTTCGTTGAAACAGTTACTGCCATAAATTTCCGATACTAATTGACTTGCGAAATCATACGGAACGGTCATGTTCGCCTCCTACGAGATCCATACCATTAAAAAGATGGTTAGATAGAGTATGAATACATATCCTACCATCTTTCAATACATAATAATACGCGAATAAAGCAAGAGGTACAACTACCACCAAAATATTGAATTTTACGAAGATTCCTTTTGAGCTAGTCTATCTTTGAGAGCTGCAAAAGCAGCTAAAGCATCATGTTGATCCAATTCATAATCTTCTGCGGGTTGCTCAAAAAGAATTTGCGGTATTTCAGCGAGGAAGCGAGAAGGAATTGAGGGTATTAATTCTCGGTTTCTTTTGCGTTGGGCACAGTTGGAAATATAGAGCAATTGCCGAGCACGAGTTATTGCCACATAGAACAAGCGTCGCTCCTCCTCGAGAGCTGCGGGGTTTTCTTCAACTGCACGGGCATGGGGAACAATATGATCTTCAACCCCAGCTAAAAACACAATAGCAAATTCAAGTCCCTTTGAAGCATGCATAGTCATTAGGGAAACTTTTTTTTCTTCTGCATCGTCTTTACCTTCATCCCGCGCAGAGAGCGAGAGCCTTTGTAAGTAATCAAAAAGTGATTGACTAATGTTTTCAGGATCCTGCTCCCAGCGTGCAAAAAGGTTTAGAAAAGTCTCTACGCTCTTATAGCGCCATTGGACTGCTTGATCGTTATCTGGGTAGGTGAGAGCCAAATATTGGCGATACCCAATTTCTTCAATTAGTGTTTTTAGGACTGCACTTTTCTTTCTCCCAGAGCGAAAGATTGTTTGGCGGTAATTTTCAATCAACTCGTAAAGTGCTCGGAGAGGTTGGACTCTCTTGGCTCCTTGATTCGAATCGGGTGCGATGCAATAACTTAACGCGCTATATAATGAACAACGATGTTCTTCAGCTACATCTCGTAGAAATTGTAATGTTGTTCTTCCTATTTTGCGTCGAGGCGTATTTACAATGCGTAAAAAGGCTACATCATCATCGGGATTGGCTAAGAGACGCAAATAAGCCAAAGTATCTTTTACTTCTTTACGTTCAAAAAAACTTTGCCCACCACTGACATTATAGGGGATATGTTCCAACATAAGCTTATTTTCAATAGCCGGAATCAAATGATTAGTACGAACTAAGATGCCAAAATTATCCCAACTAAGTTGTTGTTCAAAAGAGATTTTACGCATCTGAGAAATAATGAGATCAATTTCTTCTTCATCATCCTGCGGATGCAACATTACAATCTTTTTGCCTGAATCACTCTTTGTCCAAAGCGATTTTTCTTTACGTTGGCTATTGTGAACAATAAGGTGGTTGGCTGCATCTAAAATGGTACCGGTCGAACGGTAATTTCTTTCCAGCTTTATCTCAATTCTTTCAGGAAAGTCTTTCTCAAATAAGATGATATTTTGGTAATTAGCACCTCTCCAAGAGTAAATAGATTGATCATCATCACCTACAACACAAAGGTTGCGGCTTTGTTGGGCTAACAGTTTAACTAAGCGATATTGTTCAAAAGAAGTATCTTGGAATTCATCGACCATAATATGAGAAAATCGACTACGGTATTCGTCTAGGACTTGGGGATAACGAGTAAAAATATCCAAAGGCAACATCAACAAATCATCAAAATCGACAGCATTATAGAGGCGCAGGTGCCTGCGGTAGGCATCGTAGAGAGTTTTTGCTATCTGGGGCGTATCACTAGGCCACCCTTTTCTTTCTGTTTTTATTTCACTAAACAGGTGCAACATAGTATCTATGGCATAGGCTTGCGGATCTAGTTCTTCTTCAAATAATACTTCGCGTAAAAGGGAGGCTTGATCAGCTCCATCATAAATCGTGAAGTTTGATTTATAGCCTAAAAGGTGACCATGTTTTTTTAATACTTTCATACCAAAGGCATGGAAGGTACTTGTAGTAAGATTTACTAATGATTTTTTAGTTAGGTCACGAACGCGACTGGCCATCTCTTGAGCAGCCTTGTTGGTGAAGGTGAGCGCCAAAATATTTTCTGGTTTGATATTCGACTGTAAAAGATGGGCAATCCGGTAACAGAGCACCCGGGTTTTTCCCGAACCAGCTCCAGCGATAATCAAGAGAGGACCATGAATAGTGGTAGCAGCTTTACTCTGCTCGGCATTGAGAGCGCCTGTGAGATTAATAGGCATGATGTGATACTCCAGACTTACAATATTTTAATAAAGATAGATCCGATACCTTTTCCGAACATGAGGATGATGCTAACGATAGTGGCCGAGATAATAACTCCGCCACTAACAGCTATCATACTCCGTTTTTTATCGAGTCCAAAGACCCAAGCTCCCAGAGTACCGGTCCAAGCACCAGTAATTGGTAACGGAATTGCAACAAATAACATAATGGCCAACATACCATAGGTAGAAACTCTAGATTCTAGTTTGCGACGAGTTCGCAAGACCGTTTTATCGAATATTTTTGTGTAGAATTCCCATTTTTCATAAAAAAATCGATGTCCATACGTTAAAAAAAGGAAAGCTAGAGGAGAAACAAAGAGATTAGCGATTGTCCCTAGTAGAAAAGCCTGCAAGAGGGGTAATCCTCGTAGATAAGCAAAAGGGATAGCACCCCGTAATTCGCTAATTGGCGCGAGGCCTAATAAAATGGTTCCCAGTATAGTTTCAGTATTCATACACTCTGCTCCAAAGCATTCTCGATAGTAATAGCATCGACTGGACACACCTCATGACAACAGTAACATCTAATACATTTCTTGTAATTGACCACAACCTTGTGATTGTCGTCAAGGGAGAGTGCTTTACCAGGGCATATTTTTACACATCGTTTGCAACCAATGCAGAGCATTGGATCAAAAAGAGGTTTTGGTTCATGCCGTTGGTGACGTAATTTGAAGTAGCGAGTAAAGAGGGGACCTATGAGAGCATTGATGAGGCGTGTTTTCTTTTGCTGTTTAATTCGTTTAAAATCTGGAATTATTAAGGAATTGGCATGTAGTAGGGGATAGGTAATCTCTTCTACTGTGTGCCAGGTGGTTAATTTACGATTGAGTAATTCCCGAATCAACGGTAAAGACAAAGGATCATACCCCATAATAATTGCCTGGGCTACATCGAGTGCCGTTGGATCAGCTGAAGCGAAGAGTAACCCGGTATGGCGCGGTTCTCCTGCAGCTGGGCCGGAACCTTCCATAGAGATTATCCCATCCATAATGGCAAATTGGGGTTTGATTACCGCATAAAGACCAGCAAGCATGCGGGCAAATGATTCGCGAGTCGGATAATGCATATGACAAGCACTTTTATGTAAACCAGGAACCATCCCGAAAATATTCTTAACACTGCCAGTAGCATACATGAGTTGGTGAGTTTTCATTTTAGCGACTGAAATAATTAGATCAACTTCATTTCTAATTGTTGGTAGTGGCAGTTTTAATCCATAAGTTCCTGGGATGGTATGCATGACAGGATCGCGAGCAAATTCTACCCAGCGGGCTCCTTCTTCCTGACATACTTGGGCAATACCAGAGGTTTTAGGGCTAAAATTGGGTCCGCTGATTCCTGGAGAATCTCCCACTAACACTTCAGCGGCTCCTTGTGCGTAGAGCATTCTAATGAGCTCGCGTACAACTTCGGGGCGTGTCGTAATGGCTTTATCGGGAGCGGCATCACTGAGGATGTTGGGTTTTAAAAGGATTTTTTTATCTTTAACTGCAGGAAGAGCAGCTATTTTGCAAACTTGCTCAAGTGCTTCAGATAGTTCTTTTGCATCGTAGGTCTCACAATGCTGAATAGCAACAGAAGGGCTGTTCATACAATTCTCCTTAACAAGCAAAAATAGAGGGGGCCACGGCCTTGAGCCGTATCAGGAAGAATGATGTTGCCATAAGAACGTGCTTCAGCGAAAGTGGACTCAAGAGGAAATTCCTCGTAACGTCCTTTGCGTTTTTTTTCTAATTTTGCAATTACTTCCTCGTTTTCTAAAGGGCTGATACTACACGTACTATAGAGTATATAACCACCAGGCTTCACTGCTTCTAAAGCTGCTGCTAACATTGCAAATTGTTGGAGAGCGAGACGTTTGGTACGAGACGGACTCCATTGAGAAAGAAACTTAGGGTTTTGTAGCACATGTCTCTCTGAAGAACAGGGAGCGTCGAGTAATATAGCATCGTAAGCACTTTGTTCATACAAGCCCCATCGGGTGGCATCATGACTAGTAAATGTAATATTTTTCCGTAGTTCTTCACTGAGGTGCTCTTCAATCACTTTCCTCAAACGTTGCCGGCGTTGACTGGAACGATCGTTACATACTAAAGAACCTGAACCACGTAATGCCTGAGCGAGGAGGAGACTTTTCCCTCCCGGGGCGGCACACATATCGAGTACGCTATCTCCCGGATGAACGGGAAGCAGAGTAGTTGCAATGACTGATGCTTCATCCAAATAATAAGTTTTTTCGAGGCCAGTCGCTAATGCAACTGGCGTTGTAGGAGCTAAAAGAGCTTCTCGCAACTTTGGCCAACGTTCACCATAGATATTTGCATAGAAGGTGTTGAATCGGTTTGCGGGATAAGCAGTGAGTTCCATGCAGCTACTGTAACGTGACACAGCCTTTCTGTCCAGAACCGTCTTAATGGAGATGGATTAAAAATCCGATACAAAAGAGCGCACTAGCTACAATGCATAAAAGGTGCCAAATCATATGGTTGTGGGGTACATCCTTTTTCGCATAAAAAATAACTCCGATAGTATAGGTTAGTCCGGCTGCTAATATCCAAAATAAGAGGCCTGAAGGGATATAAGGGACAATATCACTCCAAAAGAGAACCATCATCCAGCCCATGGCGAGATAGAATAAAACGTGTAATATTTTTAATTTACCCCAAAATATTAGGCTAAAAAGGATTCCTACTAACGCAACACTCCAGACAATATAGAGAACACGAATAGAACCTGGATTACCAATAAACAATAAAATAGGGGAGTAGGTTCCAGCTATTAAAAGATAAATATTGGCGTGGTCAAGAAGCCGAAATATTCGTTTTGCATCACTTTTTGGCACGTGGTGATAGAGAGTAGAAGAGGTGTAGAGTAATAAGAGTGTGCCAGCGTAGATGAGCATACCAACCCAAGTTCTGGTATGGATATAACTGTTTTTACGAAAAAGGACGATCCCAGTGAAAAGGAGAGCCCCTACTATCCCCAACGCATGGGTTAATGCATTTTCTCTTTCAGCTTTAGCATCCGCGTGATCGTGTAGTGTAATATGTCTTGAAATCCAAGATTGTTCGCTTTTCATGGAGGCATGATAAAGGAATAAAGAAAAGTAAACAATGAGGAGCTTAATTAAAACGTAGACTCTCAACGTGTATTATAAGAGTGTTAGATATGTTCTAAATGCAGGTTAGAGAATATGTTTAAGAAACTGCTTTGTCCTTTCTAATTGTGGGTTATTAAAAAGATTTTCGGGGGTATCTACTTCGATAATTTCTCCTCCATCCATGAATACGACCCTATCAGCTGCTGCTGAGGCAAAGCCCATTTCATGACTGACTATGAGCATCGTCATTCCTGATTTTGCCAGTGAAAGCATGACATCGAGAACCTCTTTAATCATTTCAGGATCAAGGGCGCTCGTGGGTTCGTCAAAAAGCATAACCTTTGGATTCATAGCCAAAGCTCTGGCGATAGCAACTCGTTGTTGTTGCCCGCCTGAGAGTTGGTTGGGATGACTGTTAGCTTTCTCTGATAATCCTACACGGGCTAAGAGCTCTAGCCCTAATTTTTTAGCGGCGCTCTTTTCCATTTTCTTCACTTTTATGGGACCTAGAATGATATTCTGAAGTACCGAAAGGTGTGGAAATAGGTTGAAGCTTTGGAAAACCATGCCGACTTCTTCCCTTATTTTACGGATATCAGCACTTCCTGTTACTTCATCGTCGTCAATAAATATTTTTCCCGCCGAGGGGATTTCCAGTTTGTTTATGCTACGTAAGAGGGTGCTTTTTCCACTTCCTGAAGGTCCTATAATTACTACAACTTCACCTTCTTGGACGATTAAAGAGGCATCTTTGACCGCATGTAGTGATTCATTGTTAGTAATCACAAAATCTTTATATAGGTGTTCTATCCGTATTCTAGCCATTTTTATGTAACCTCTCTTCTAGCATTCCCACTAGACGGGACAATACGAGAGTAATAACCAAATAGACCAAAGCAACAACCAACATGGTTTCAAGAGAAAGGAAAGTGCGTGAAATATATTCACGTCCTTTACGTAAAATATCGGTTAAGGCAATAGTCGATACTAAAGACGAATCTTTTAACATGGAGATAAACTCATTGCCGATGGCCGGTAAGATTACTTTTATAGTCTGGGGCAGAATTACATAACGAAAGGCTTGGCTACGCGAGAGGCCAAGGGCAATAGCAGCTTCCATCTGCCCCTTTGGGATAGCTTGAATGCCTGCTCGGACGATCTCTCCCATATAAGCCCCAAAACAGATCGATAGAGCCGCTACGGCGGCTAACATGCCTTCGATTCGAAAGAGCCTACCCATCGCATAATAAATAAATATAAGTTGGACGAGGAGGGGGATTCCCCGAATGAATTCAACATAGACTCCACTAATCATGTTAATAACACGACTCTTTGCCACAGAGCCTAAACCGCAGAATAGTCCAATGATGATAGCTCCCATAATCGAAAATATGGTGACTTGGAAGGTAACTGGGGCACCCTTAATGACTACCAAGAAAATAGCGCGATACGGTTTGGGAACAAAGATTACTAGAGAACTGAGCAACACCACAGCTAAGAAAAAGGTGAGACGCCATGAATTAAAGACGTGATGATCATTCTTTTTAGGAATAAGGACCCCGTCTGTCATTTGAATATGGGTCACTCCTTTTTTTTCCACTGGAGTTTTTGAGACCAGTTTTGCTATTAGCGAGGTATGTTGTGTCTCTTGTTCTGTTATTTTTTCCATGAATCCTCTTTGAAAGTATAAGAAACCGAAGCTTTTAGCTGCTTCGGTCCTTTAAAACCGTTTTTTTGTCTACAATATATTCCATTTTTTCTTGAGACTGGAGAGTGTCCCATCTGCCTCTAAGGCTGCTAAGGTATCATTGAGAATAGTGAGCAACTCGCTATTGCCTTTCTTGACGGCAATTGCAATCTGTTCTTTATCCTGACCTACAGTGCCGTTTATTTGTAATTTGTTGGCATAGTTTTCATTGCCTAACACAAATTCAGCCGCAATAAGCGAATCGGCTACTGCCGCATCGAGGTTTTTGTTTAAAAGATCCTCAATAGCAAGGCCAATATCATCATAGGCTTTTACTGTTACTCCAGGAATTTTTTCAGTTGCAAAATGGCCAGTGGTACCAATTTGCACACCAACAGTTTTACCGTTGAGGTCTTTCTCACTGGTAATTGCCGTCGTTCCTTTATGCACAATGATTGACTGAATAACTTCAAGAATTGGTGTAGTGAATTCCATAGTCTCTTTGCGTTCTTCAGTAATGGTTACTCCCGATGCCACAGCATCATAAGCACCATTATTTAAACCGGCAAAAATCCCTTCCCATGCTACATTCTTGGATACCATGGAATATCCTGATTTTTTCCCGATAGCCGCAACAAGATCTATCTCGAATCCCGCAATTGCACCACTTTCATCAACAAACTCTAATGGTGGCCAAGTACAGTCCGAAGCGAATACATAATCACTTTTCTCTTTGGCTCCACCAGCAAAAAGGACAGAACCTAAAACAATACATAATATGCCCAATAATATAGTTTTCTTCATAGCAACCTCCAAGGTTAAAAACAGATTGCTAGAATTTACATAATTATGCAGGAAGTGTCAATAATGTTTGTATAATTATTCATTACATTATAGTTGAAATATAGCCGCAAAGCAGTCCGATTACCGTTCCTCCCAACACTTGCATAAAACTGTGCCCTAACATTGTTTTTAAGTTTTCGGGATTAAATTGTCCTGCCTCATGGATTTGAGTGAGTATTCGGCTCCATTCATTAATAACTTCAGCTTGTTTCCCAGCAGCTCTACGAATTCCCATGGCATCATGTATAACAATAAGGCTAAAAGTAAGTGCTATTGCAAATGCTAAGCTTTGTACACCTTCGATAATGAGAATACTGGTGCTGAGGGCAACTACCATCGCGGTATGTGAAGAGGGCATACCTCCCGTACTAATAAAAAGTTCGGCATGAAATTTCTTCTCAAATGGCCAAAGGAGAAAGGGTTTGAGAAATTGGGTAATAAAAGCAGCTATTAAAGCAGCTACTAAGGGTCGATTTATACAAAGTATCTCCATAGCTATACTGTACCGTATTAACGGCGATTTTTGCAATATGCCACTAGATAATAAGATTCCTCTTGCCCTAGAGTTGTTTTCTCGATACAACTGACACTAATGGACTTAAACCGAAGCATGCAACTACAATCGCGTATTCTGAACTCAACCTCTTTTATGGCTCAATTTGCTATTGCTATGATAAATTTAGCATTAGTCTATCATATGCGTCTCCAATTTAACCTCTCACCTCAATTGATAGGGGTCTCTGCCTCAATTTATACCTTCACCTATTTTATTAGTTGTTTAGCTTTAGGTCCTATTGCTACTCGGTTAAAACCACGCCATAGTGTTTCACTTTCTGTGGCCGGCATGGGAATATCAATTGCTGTTGTCATGGTCACAACTTCAATTGCCGTGGCTTTTGTAGCGCTGGCAGGGTACGGCATTGCAATGTCTTTTTTATGGCCACAGATTGAGACTTGGCTTGCGCGTGGTAAGGAAGGAAGAGCTTTAAATAAAGCTACCAGCTCATTTAACGTTTCTTGGAGTTTAGGTGCAGCAACCTCACCCCTTTTGACTGGCATCTTGGTAGAAATACATACACGTGTCCCATTGTTTGCTGGCATTATGCTCTTTGGCCTTGTCTTTAGCCTCATTGGAATATCGACAAAAATGGTTCCAGGAATAAGGGCCGTAGTAAGCGAATATCAAAATATACAACAAACTACTGCTATAGATCAAAGTACCCCTTTACGATTCCTTTCTTGGGCGGGAGTCTTGACCGTCTACGCCGCTCTTGCGGTTATTCTTACCATTTTCCCTTTGCATGCCCTCGATAATCTCCCTTTTTCTGAATCAGCTGTGGGGCTTTTGCTCTTAGTGCGTGGATTGGCAACCGTCGGTA
>Ga0265295_1007671_pt1 | contig 12308 bp, 4 predicted proteins | sample Munlansysbiofilm_FD_192503 | JGI IMG/M metagenome (GOLD analysis project Ga0265295, IMG submission 192503) | Leachate microbial communities from a municipal landfill in Southern Ontario, Canada - Methane capture system biofilm | ecosystem: Engineered > Solid waste > Landfill > Unclassified ... | reverse complement strand
AGTGCCAGCAAATGGTCGATTTCTTCACGAGGCTTTGCCGGCTACACCTCCAACAAACTCCTGGTGCTGATTGATGGCCGATCGGTCTACTCCCCAGCCTACAGCGGCGTGGTTTGGGACATGCAGAACACACTGCTGGAGGATATTGACCGGATCGAGGTGATCCGCGGGCCGGGCGGCACCATCTGGGGGGCCAACGCGGTCAACGGGGTGGTCAACATCATCACCAAGAAGGCTCAGGACACCCAGGGCACCCTGGTGCGGACCGGAATCGGCAGTGAAGAACGGCTGATGGGTGCGGCTCGCCACGGCGGCAAGATCGGCGAAAACACCTATGCCCGCTTCTATGTCATCGGTAACGATCGTGACAGCAATGTTCTCGAAAATGGCAGTGACGCACACGACGGCTGGGCAACGGGCCAGGCCGGCTTCCGCGCCGACGGTACAATCGGCAGCCGCAGCCAGTGGACCCTGCAGGGCGATCTCTTCAACAATCAGGGCGACCAGATTCTTTACCCCTACTGGACCACCACGCCGCCCTTTCTTGTGGCCAACCAGACCACCTTCACCAACAGCGGCCGCAATCTCCTCGGTAACTGGCAGCATAACATCGACAACGACCAGCGATTATCCATGCAGGTTTATTACGACTATGCCTCCCGCGACGATCAGTTTTTTGACATCGCCTACCATACCCTGGACAGCGAGCTGCGATACGAAACCCGGATCGGCAAGCGTCACGAGATAACCACCGGCCTGGGGTACCGGAGGATCGCCAGCGACAATGAGCCGACCAGCCAGACCAGCATTCCCGACCGGAACGACAATCTCTTCAGCCTTTTTCTCCAGGATGCCTACGCCCTGGTCGACGACCGCTTGATCTTTACCCTGGGAACCAAGTGGGAGCACAACGACTTCACCGGCCAGGAATGGCAGCCCAGCGCCAAGCTGTTGTGGAAGCCGGTCGAACGCCACTCGCTCTGGACCTCCGTGACCCGGGCGGTGCGCACCCCCTCGGTGAGCGACCAGGAAGGCCAGGTTCTGCTCGCGTTCCTGCCGCCGCCCTTCGGCCCCGGTGCCATCCAGCTCACCGGCAACCCAGCGTTTCACTCCGAAACCGCCATTGCCTATGAGGTTGGCTGGCGCTGGCAGCCCAGCACCACGCTCAGTTTCGATATCGCGACCTTCTACAACGACTACGACTCGATCTACACCGTCACGCCTCGTCCCAGTACCACCGGGGTGGATATGATGTTCATCAACAACGGCCAGGGCGACAGCTATGGACTAGAGGCTGCGGTGGACTGGAGGGCCAGGAGCTGGCTGCACTTCGTGCTCACCTACTCCTATCTCAAGGCTCAGTTCGAGTGGGAAAATCAGGTGTTAGCCCTGGATACCTTCAGCAATTTCATTGAAGGCCTGACCCCCCGGCACCAGATCGGGATCCGGTCCTCCATCGATCTTTCCGATCATTGGCAGGTCAACGGCTGGCTGCGCTACGTCGATCCCATCGAGTGCCGCAGCAGCCTCGACCTGCTCCAAGTAGCGACCCCGCTGGACAGCTATTTTCTGTTCGACCTGAACCTGGTGTGGAAACCGACCAAGGATCTGGAATTGATGCTTGCCGGGCAGAATCTGTTCAACACCCGTCAACTGGAATACATCTCCGAAATCATGACTCCGCCCACCGAGATCGAACGGGGCATCTACGGCAAAATAACCTGGCGATTTTAATTTGGCTTAACCAACAATCACTCAACAACAAGAGCACTTGAACCAGTACATGCACCGCTTCTTCAATATCCTTGGCACGGCCGCCACCCTGGCCGTCGCCCTTGTCCAGTTGCAGGTACCCGGTGCCACCATGGCCCATGCCGGGACCGCCACCGACAATCTCTATCTTGACATGGATCTGACCCAACTGATGCAGGTGACCATCACCTCGGTGGGCAAGAAACCGCAAACCCTGGCCAATACCCCGGCCGCGGTGTATGTGATCAGCCAGGAGGATATCCGCCGCTCCGGCGCGAACTCGATCCCCGAGATGCTGGCCATGGCCCCGGGCATCCAGGTCTCCCAAATCAGCGGTTCCAAGTGGTCGGTTTCCTCCCGCGGCTTTTCCGGCTATAGCTCCAACAAACTGCTGGTGCTGATCGATGGCCGTTCGGTCTATTCGCCCGCCTACAGCGGCGTGTTCTGGGATGCCCAGAACGCCATGCTCGAAGACATCGACCGGATCGAGGTGATCCGCGGTCCGGGCGGCACCATCTGGGGCGCCAACGCGGTCAACGGGGTGATCAACATTATCACCAAGAAAGCCCAGGACACCCAGGGCGGCCTGCTCCGTGCCGGCGTGGGTGACCAGGAAAAACTGCAAGGTGCAACCCGCTATGGCGGCAAGATCGGCGACAACGCCTTTGCCCGTTTCTATGCCATGGGCAACGACCGCGCCAGCAACCAACTGGCGGGCAGCGGCCTGGATGCCGGGGACGGCTGGAACACACTCCAGACCGGCTTCCGCGCCGACGGCACGGTCGGCACCAAGAACGAATGGACCATCCAGGGGGACCTGTATCGGAATCAGGGGGATCAGATCATGGATCCCTACTGGCTGCCCACGGCTCCCTATGTCCGGGAAAAGCATTCTGATTTCGATGAGGACGGCGGCAACCTCCTCGGCACCTGGCAACACCGAATGGGCAGTCATGAACGCCTTTCGCTGCAGATGTATTACGATTACACCGCAAACAACCAGGATTGGTTGAATCTTGCCTACCGGACTTTGGATGCCACCGTACAGTACGAAACCCGCCTTGGCGAACGCAACGATATCACCGGCGGCCTGGGTTTCCGCCATGTCGAAGGGGAGAACACCAACACCTCTCAAACCGTGTTTCCCAATAGCACCATTGAGATTTACAGCCTTTTTCTCCAGGATGCCTTCCACCTTGTTCCCGACCACCTGACCCTCACCCTGGGCAGCAAATACGAGCACAACCCTTATACAGGCAGCGAATGGCAGCCCAGCGGTAAACTGCTGTGGGCCCCCAACGAACGTCATTCCTACTGGGCTTCCATCGCCCGGGCAGTGCATACCCCATCAGCCTGGGAGCATGAAGCGCAAGTCACCTTTTCCACCCTGCCGCCGCCCTTTGGCGCTGGTTATGTGTATTCTCGTGGATCAGAAGAGTTCACCTCGGATACCGCTCTGTCCTACGAGGCTGGCTATCGCTGGCAGCCCCACCAGCGCTTCTCCCTCGACATAGCCCTGTTCTACACCGTCTATGACGACCTCTACACCTTCAGGCCAAAACCGACAGCCACGGGTATGGATCTGGTCTTCAGCAATGGCATTTCCGGTCATAACTACGGCGTCGAGCTTGCCGCCACCTGGAAACCGGTCACCTGGCTGGCCCTGGCAGGCACCTATGGGTACCTCCAGTCCGATTACGATCCGGAGACGACCGGATATCCCATGGACCAGAGCTTGTCAGTTTTTTTTGAAAAATTGTCCCCGGCACATCAATTCGGCCTGCGATCCTCCATCGACCTGGCCGCCAACTGGCAGCTCAATGGTTGGCTCCAATATACCGATAACTTCACTGGTCGCAGCAGCAGCGATCTTTTGCAGGCAGAGCGGCCCATCGATGCCACCACAAACCTCAGTGTCAACCTGATCTGGAAACCGAGCCCCAACCTGGCGTGCATGCTCTCCGGCCAGAACCTGCTCAATTCCAGTCAACTGTATTACTACTCCGAGCACCTGACTCCGCCCACCGAGATCGAACGGGGCATCTACGGCAAAATCACCTGGCGCTTTTAAGTCAGGGCACCATTAACCCCACGACCATCCCTTCACCCATGAATCAACACATCCACCGCATCCCAAAGCTTCTTGGCAAGACTGTTAACCTGCTGACTGCCTATGCCCTGCTGCAGACACCCGCCGTCATTACCGCACATGCCGGCACAGCCACAGACAACCGCTTCCTCGACATGGACCTGACCCAATTGATGGAAGTGACCATTACCTCAGTGTCGAAGAAGCCTCAGACCTTGGGGGACACGGCGGCGGCGGTCTTCGTCATCACCCAGGAGGACATCCGTCGCTCCGGGGTGACCTCCGTCCCCGCGGCCCTGGCCCTGGCTCCCGGTCTCCAGGTGGCCCGGATCAGCGCCTCCAGGTGGTCGATCGCCTCGCGCGGATTCGGCGGCTACACCTCCAACAAACTGCTGGTGCTGATCGACGGCCGCTCGGTCTATACTCCGGCTTACAGCGGCACCTTCTGGGACATGCAGAACGCCCTGCTGGAGGATATTGACCGGATCGAGGTGATCCGCGGGCCGGGCGGCACCATCTGGGGGGCCAACGCGGTCAACGGGGTGGTCAACATCATCACCAAGAAAGCCAAGGACACCCAGGGCACCCTGCTGCAGGCAGGAGCCGGCAACCAGGAAAAACTGATGGGAGCGGCCCGACACGGCGTCAAAATCAGCGACTCCGCCTTTGCCCGCCTCTACGTGACCGGCAACGATCGCGGCAGCAATACATTGATGGGGAGCGACAGCGATGCCCATGACGGCTGGCAGACCTTCCAGACAGGGTTCCGCGCTGACGGTACGGTGGGTTCCAGGAGCGAATGGTCCCTGCAGGGCGATCTGTTCAAAAACGACGGCGACCAGATTTCCTTTCCCTATTGGCTCCCCTCATCCACCATCCCGATTGCCAAATCTGAAGACTACAGCGCCGGCGGCGGCAACCTGATCGGCAACTGGCAGCACACCTTCAGCAGCAGCGACAAACTGTCCTTCAAAGCCTATTACGATGCAAACAACCGGGACGAATCCTATTATGACCTGACGTTTCGCACCGTTGATCTGGATCTCCAATACGAAACCACTCTCGGCGAGCGCAACAGTCTGACCATGGGGACCGGGTTCCGCCGGGTCGACGGCGAGTTCGAGGATACCTTCCAGGTGCGCATCCCTGACCAGACCAACGATCTGTACAGTGCCTTTTTCCAGGACGAAATCAAGCTGATTGCCGATGCGCTGTGGCTGACCCTGGGAGCCAAGTATGAGCACAACGACTTCACCGGAGCCGAGTGGCAGCCGAGTGCCCGTCTTTTGTGGAAACCTGCGGTCGATCATTCGTTCTGGACGGCTGTCGCCCGGGCGGTGCGCACCCCTTCCATGGTGGAAAACGGCGGCGCCCTGACCATGGCCGTGATTTCCCCTTTCCCTGGATCTCTCTTCCCCGTGACGCTGTACGGCAACCCTCAGTACGATGTGGAGACGCTCCTGGCCTATGAAGTTGGCTACCGCTGGCAGGCGCGGCGCAATCTTTCCTTTGATCTGGCCGGCTACTACAACGACTACGACGACATTTACGGCATCATTTCAAGTGCAAACCCGCAGCAACCCGGCCTGACGTTCGAAAACTGCAAAGAAGGCGATGGCTACGGCCTGGAGCTGACCGCCAACTGGCAAGCCAAATCCTGGCTGAATTTCGCCTTCACCTATGCCTACCAGCGGTTCGAACTGGAAACCAAAGAGGGTTTCCCCAACGGAACTTTCTTTGATGACGATAGCTCTTCGTACAACAGTCCCCAGCATCAGGCTTCGATCCGATCCTCCATTGATTTAGCCCAGAACTGGCAGTTCAACACCTGGCTGCGCTATGTCGATGCGATCAAGGGGCGCAACAGCCTGGACCCGGCAAGCCCCCTGTCGGTGGATGCCTATTTCAACCTGGATGCCAACATCACCTGGAAACCAAGGAAAGACCTGGAGGTCATGTTCGCCGGTCAGAATCTGTTCAACAGCAGCCAGTTGGAATATATTGCCGAGCTCATCACTCCGCCCACCGAGATCGAACGCAGCGTGTACATGAAAGTCACCTGGAATTTCTGATCCTGGAGCGGATTCATGGCTATCATGAGAAAAATTCTTTTCCTGTGGCTGCTTCTCTGGCCGCTCTGGGCTGCGGGAAGTCCCGGCTTGCTCCACGCCGATGAGCTCGCCCAGGAATATCAGTTGAAGGCGGCCTTTCTGGTGAATTTCGCCAAGTTCATCACCTGGCCGGCCCAGGCCTTCCCTCCCGGTCAGCAGGAGTTTGTCCTCTGCGTCGCCGGGGACAACCCCTTTGGCGCGGCCCTGAGCGGCATCGAAAACAAAACCATCGGCGGCCGCCCTATCCGGACGGTGCAGGTGGATTCGCTCAAGAAGGTGCCCACTTGCCACCTGCTCTTTGTCAGCCGGTCGGAGGAGGCCAATCTCGGTCAGCTCTCTGCCGAAGCGGGCCGGCAAGCCATTGTCACGGTCAGCGACATTGCCGATTTCGTCAAGACCGGCGGCCATATCGAGTTCCTGATCAAAGGCAGCCGGCTGTCCTTTGCGATCAACCATTCCGCCATGAAGGTACAGGGCATCCAGGCCAGCTCCTCCCTGCTTGATCTGGCGGCAGCCGTGCACTAAAGAGAACGCTATCCATGAAACACTGGTTTTTACGTCTTCCCATCCGGTTCAAGCTCTACACCATCGTCCTGCTGGCCTGCTCGCTGGCCCTGGTGCTGGCCACCTCCGCCTCGTTTTTCATCCAGCAGCACCTTATCCGCAAGCAATTGCGCGATGAAATCCAGACCCTGGCCGAGGTCATCGGCGAAAACAGCCGCGCCGGAATCGCCTTCGAAGATAAGGCCGCGCTGAAGACCATCCTGGGATCCTTGAACGCCAAGGAGAGCATCACCGCCGGGCGTATTTATGGCGCCAAGGGAGGTATCCTCGCCGAGTACCGGAGTGCCACGGGCAAGGAGAGTCACCTGGACCTGCCCCCAAAAGAGCTGTTTGCCTTCGCTGGCCTTCGTGTACACGGAAAAAGTGCCGAACTCAGCCAGCCCATCACTCTCGAGAACGAGCAGATCGGGCACCTGTTCCTCAAGGTGGACCTCACCGAATCCAACAACCACATCCTGGCCACTGCCGCCCTCATGACCGGAGTGCTGTTGTTCGGCCTTACCCTGGCCATGCTGCTCTCCTCCCGCCTGCTCAGGGTGATCATCGCACCCATCACCAACCTTTCCCAGGTAACCAGCAGGATCTCCCGCGAACGCAAGTACAATATCCGGGCCACAGTGGGTGGCGAGGATGAACTGGGTTTGCTGGCCGCCGGGTTCAACGACATGATCACAATAATCGAGGCGCGGGACGCCGATCTCGAGGAGCAGGTCGCCAAACGGACCAGAGACCTGGAGCACCGTGGCCTCCAGCTCCTTGACGCCAAGGAAAAGGCCGAGGCAGCCAACCGGGCCAAAAGCCAGTTTCTGGCCAACATGAGCCATGAAATCCGGACGCCGATGAACGCCATCCTCGGCATGACCCACCTGGCCCTGGACACGGACAAAATCGGCCAGCAGCGCCGTTTTCTGCAAACGGTGCAACAATCGGCGGAAAGCCTGCTGGGCATCCTCAACGACATCCTCGATTTCTCGAAGATTGAGGCCGGCCAGTTGCAGCTCAACAGTCGGCCCTTCCGCCTCGACCGGTTCCTCGACGGCCTGGCCGCCACCATGCGGGTTCCGGCCGAGGAGAAGGGGCTGCAGATGCACGTCCACACTGCGCCGGACCTGCCCCTGGCCGTGGTTGGTGATGATCTCCGCCTGCATCAGATTCTGCTCAACCTGGTGGGCAACGCCATCAAGTTCACCGCCGCCGGCTCGGTCACCATCCGGGTTGCCTCGGCCGATCGCCAGGATGCGGACAGCAGGACCGTGCTTCATTTCAGCGTCGCCGACACCGGCATTGGTATTGCGCCCCATAAACTGGAGGATGTCTTCAAGAGTTTTGAGCAGGCCGATTCTTCGTATGCGCGGGAATACGGCGGCACCGGCCTCGGTCTGGCGATCAGCCGCCAGCTCACCGAAATGATGGGCGGGACCATGTGGGTGGAGAGTATCGAGCACCGGGGCAGCACCTTCCATTTTACTCTGCCCCTTGCATCATGGGCCGGCGAGGTGCCGGAGACGGCCTCTGTGACCGACCGTGCGGCCACTGGTTCCCTGCGCGGCCTGCACATCCTGGTGGTCGACGATAACGAGGTCAACCGCGATGTCGCCTCGATGATGCTGGAAAAGGAACATCACGTCAGTACCGCCGCCAACGGCCTGGAGGCGCTCAAGGCGCTAGCCAACGTCAGCTATGACGTGGTGCTCATGGACGTGCAGATGCCGCTGATGGATGGCCTTGCCACCACCGCTGTCATCCGCGCCTTTGAGCAGGGACGGTCTCCGGACCGGGATCTCCCCGAGGAACTCACCGCCTCCCTGCGGCAGCGGCTGGTATCCGACCATGTGCCGATCGTGGCCATGACCGCCCATGCTATGGATGGCGACCGTGAAATGTGCCTGCAGGCCGGCATGGACGGCTATGTCACCAAGCCCTTTCAGCCGGCGGAACTGGCCCTGGTATTTTTGTCCCTGACCAAGCCCGCCTCGCTGACACTTGCGCAGGGAACACCGAATGCCGAAAGTACAGCTCCGCAGACCGATCCATCCTCTATTCAGCCCTCTTTGCGGGCCATGGCCGACCATCTCCAGACCACTACCAATCTCAATCCTTCTCAGGTCAAGCGGGTGCTTGCCGCCGTCCGTACAAGCATCACCGACAATCTCCACCAGGCGCTCCAGGCTCTGGCCGCCGGTGACCGAGCTGCCATGGGCCGTTATGCCCACACCCTCAAGGGGTCACTGCTCCAATGCGGTTTGCTGGAGTTGGCCGCGGTGGCGGATACCATTCAAACCAGTGTGCGCCGCGGCGAGGAGCAACCCTACCAGCAGTTGCTGCAACACCTGCACATCGGCCTGATCGATGTGACCTTACCGACCGATGAGGGCACATCCCTTGCCGCAGGCATCGACCATAAGGAGGACGGCCGTGGCTGAGTCGCACCACAACCAGCACCGGCCCACCTCTGCTGGCGGCGATCTGTATCGCCTGCTGTTCGAGGAGGCTACGGACAGCATGTTCGTGACCGATCCTCAAGGACAGTTGATAGCCGTCAATGTCCGGGCAACGGAGTTGACCGGTTACTCAGAACAGGAACTGATCGGCCGGCGTATTGGCGACTTCATCTCGCCCGAGGATCTGGCCCATGACCCGATTCCCCTCGACGAAATGCGCTTGGGGAAATTCATCAGCAAGGAGCGGCGACTGCTCCGCAAGGACGGCTGTTGGATCTGGGTGGAAAACCGGGTACGGATGCTGCCCGAGGGTAATATCCTCGGCATGACCATCGATATCAGCGCTCGCAAACAGGCCGAGGCGGCGGCACAGCGACAGGCCCGGGAACTGGCGGCCGTCCAAGCGTTGAGCGACGCGATCAGCGTCTCCCTCAGTCTGGAGCAGGTTGCGGAGAGGGCCTTGCAGGGTATGCGTGATGCCACCGAAGCCGACCTGGCGTTTCTCTTCCTCCGCGAAGGCGACCGGCTGATCCTTCACGACCTGCTGCCGCCCGAGCAACGGAAGCGACTCGGGGTTATTGACGAACACCGGGTGGGCGAGTGCATCTGCGGTCTGGCGGTCCAAGAGGAACAGTCGCTTTATTCGGTGGACATCCATGCCGACATCCGCTGCACCTGGAAAGAATGCAAGCAGGCCGGCATCAGCTCCTTTGTCGCCCTGCCCCTGAAAAGCGGCGCAGAAATAATCGGCGTCATCGGCCTGGCGTCTCTGGAGCAACAGGATTTTTCGTTGCAGGCAACATTCCTCGAAACCCTGGCCCGGCAGGCGGCGATGGCCCTGGCCAACGCCCGGCTGTACGCAGCCGCACAAAAGGAGCTGACCGAGCGCGCACGCATCGAAAAGCGGCTGCTGCTCACCCAGTACATCATCGATCATGCCGGCGAGGCCGTGTTCTGGCTGACCGCAGATGCACGGTTCATCTATGTCAACGAAGCGGCATGCCGGAGTCTTGGCTATTCCCGTGAGGAACTGCTGGAGTTGACCGTCCATGACATCGATCCCCTCTTCACTGTGGATGTCTGGCAGGTTGCCTGGGAGCACGTCAGACAAAACGGAAGCAATCAGTTGGAAACCCTGCATCGACGCAAAGATGGTCACATCTTCCCCGTCGAAATCAAATCGACTTTTATCGCTTTCGGGGATGAAGAATTCAACGTCACCTTTGTCCGTGATATCAGTGACCGCAAGCGCATCGAAAAAGAGCTCAACGAGCAGAAGGAGCTGTTGGCCAAGACGCAGGAAATCGGGCATGTCGGCAGTTGGCTGTTCGATCCCGGCACCAACGAGCTGACCTGGTCCGACGAGACCTACCGGATGTTTGGTCTCAGGCCGCACGAACGATCAATAACCCATGATGAGTTTATCGATGCCGTCCATCCCGATGACCGGGATGCGGTGCTTGCCGCCTATTCCCTCTCGCTGCAGCAGCAACACGACTCCTGTAATATCGAACACCGGATCGTGCGCAAGGACACCGGCGAGGTGCGAACCGTGTGTGCAAAGTGCCTGCATGAACGCGACGACGCCGGGACGGTCCTGCGATCCATCGGCATGATCGAAGACATCACCGAAAAACGACGGGCAGAGGAGGCACTGCACTTTACCCAGTTTGTCATCGACAATGCCGGCGATCAGGTGTTCTGGATCGACGAGGAGGCACGCTTCACCTACGTCAACGACCAGGCCTGCCGCACCCTGGGCTATTCGCGGCAAGAACTGCTGCGGATGCAGGTGTATGACATCGATCCCGCCTACACCCCGGACCAACGCCGGAATTTCAAACGCCGGCTGGCCGAGCAGCACTCCCTGATCTTCGAAACCGCGCACCGCAACCGGGATGGCCAGGTCTATCCGGTGGAGGTTCGCTCCAATTATGTCGAATATAAGGGCCAGACCTACAACTGCTCCTTTGTCCAGGACATCAGCAAACGCAAGAAGGCCGAGGCGACGCTGCAGGCCAAAACTCAAGAACTCAACCAGTTCTTCTCCATCGCCCTGGAACTGCTGTGCATTGCCACCGCCGACGGTTACTTCGTTCGCCTTAACCCGCAGTGGCAGCAGGTACTCGGCTATGCCCTGGCCGAACTGGAGGAGGCCCGTTTTCTCGACTTCGTCCATCCCGATGATCTGGAGGCTACCCTCCAAGCCATGAGCCAGCTCACCGCACAGCAACCCATCTTGCGATTTGTCAACCGCTATCGCTGCAAGGATGGCTCCTATCGCTGGATAGAATGGAATTCGGCTCCCTCCGGCAATCTGATCTATGCGGCCGCCCGGGACATCACCGAAATCAGGCGCACACTGGATGCCCTTACCGAGAGCACCAACAATTTCACCCAGCTCTTTCAATCGGCTCCCGTGCCCATCGCCTTCGCTGCCGAGGCCGACAATTGGGGAATCATCCGCAACGATGCCTGGTACCACACCTTCGGCTACAGCCGTGATCAGGTCGCCGGCAGCACCGATGCCCAGATCGGCCTGTGGGTCGACTCCGACGAGCGCACCCGTTTTCTCGCCCTGATCAAGCAGCAGCATGTCACAGCCATTGATGCCCAACTCCGCCGGCACGACGGCGCCCTCCGCACCTGCTCCATTTTCGGCCGCTATATCGGCGTCCCTGGCAAACAGCTGTTGATGGTGGTGTATCTCGATGTCACCGACCGCAAACGGGCCGAACAGGCCGAGGCAGCCAGCCGGGCCAAGAGTCGGTTTCTGGCCAACATGAGCCACGAGATCCGCACCCCGATGAACGCTATCATCGGCATGACCCACCTGGCCCTGCAAACCAGGGATACCGGCCAACAACGGCGTTTTCTCCACACGGTGCAACAGTCGGCTGAAAGTCTCTTGGGCATCCTCAACGACATCCTCGACTTTTCCAAAATCGAGGCCGGCCAGCTCCAGTTTGACCATCGACCCTTCCGGCTCGACCGGGTGCTGGAGGAGGTGACCTCGATCATGCACGTCCAGGCCCTGGAAAAGGGGATTACCCTGACCGTTACCACTACACCCGACCTGCCCGTAGCCCTGGTCGGCGATGATCTTCGCCTGCGGCAGACCCTGCTCAACCTGGTGGGCAACGCCATCAAATTCACCAGTCGGGGCTCGGTCGCCATCCGGATGGAACCATCGTCATCCCAGCCGGCGGGAGGCCAGGTGCGCCTCCACTGCAGCGTTGCCGATACCGGGATCGGCATTGCCCCGGACAAGCTGGAGCAGATCTTCAAGAGCTTCGAGCAGGCCGATTCGTCCTACGCGCGGGAGTACGGCGGCACTGGCCTGGGGCTGGC
>Ga0265295_1007670_pt1 | contig 12308 bp, 7 predicted proteins | sample Munlansysbiofilm_FD_192503 | JGI IMG/M metagenome (GOLD analysis project Ga0265295, IMG submission 192503) | Leachate microbial communities from a municipal landfill in Southern Ontario, Canada - Methane capture system biofilm | ecosystem: Engineered > Solid waste > Landfill > Unclassified ... | reverse complement strand
TTTACCTGGAGATGAATTTGCTGCGTTTATCAAAGCTGGTTTTAAGAATGCAGGAAAAAAGTGTCCTGATAATATATTGCAGGATATTCTCAAACGTTCGTGTAAACATCCATATTATACCCAGAAATTGGCATTTTTTGTTTTTGAGTGTTCAGGGCCTCTTGTTTGCGAAAGAGATATGAATGAGGCTTTTGATACTTTTACCAACTCTGAATCATTTGTCTTTAAATCTATGCTTCAGGGGTTAGCACCACAACAAATTGCACTGCTCAAGGCCTTGGCCCGGGAACCTTCTAATTCGATCATGTCAAACAGGTATATGAACTCCCATCATTTAAAGTCGGTCGGGGGTGTACAGGCGGCCATTAAACGTTTGACACAGCTGGACTTGATAGAAAAAGACCGTGAAAAAACATGGCAGATTGTGGATCCAATCCTCTCCTATTGGCTGTTGACCAACTATTAGGGTTCTATTGCGGTGCCACAAAGGGCACCCGCAAGGAGATGCCCTATTGGAGTCCGCTTATTATATCGAGTTTACTGCTTGGCTGTAACTTCTGGGATATCCGGGTTATAGAGTAGGAACAATCTCCTGCTTGAGCATGCAGCAGGCAATCTGCCGCTCAGGCCTGCCGTTTGACCCGTAGGTGATGTTGCCGGGCTGGACAAGTTTATTCATCACGCATCCTTCCGGGATTGTGAGATCGAACAGGGCAGTCTCGTTCAGGAAGGCGGTGGGAACAAGACGATTCTCCCTGATCTCAAAACCGTGGATGGGATAATCTTCGCAAAGCGGGCAGCGGTAAACCCTGCCGTTGGGAAAGACAAAGTAGTTGTCCGCCACAAGGCCTGCGCACTCAAAAATTTCATCAGGGTCGAGGAACACCTTGGGCCAGGTGACAGTTATGCCGGCCCGGGCAATTTCCCGGGCCACCGGTGGGACGACCTCAAGCCATCGTTCCATGGTTACCTGGGCCCTGCCGCCGTCCCCTGCCGACTCCCCCCTGATGCCAACCACCTGGATGAAGAACCGGTCAACGCCAAGGGCCTTGACAAGGTCCGGCATCTGATCAAGCTCGTCGATGTTGGCTGCGCTCACCGTGTAGATCATGGAGGTGGAGAATCCCTTTTCAACTGCCTTTTTCACCCCCTTTACACAGGCGTCATAACACCCTTTCCCCCGGATGGCGTCGTTGGTTGCGGGCGTTGCTCCGTCCAGGGAAAAGCTGATGAAGTCAAGATCATCCGGGGTGATTTTGTCCAGGATGTCGTGGAAGAGATAACCGTTTGTGTCAATGGTGATGGATGAAAATCCCATTTTCCTGGCGGCTTTCACCACAAGACTCAAATCCGGATGCAGGGTGGGTTCGCCCCCAAGGAGGATCAGGTTGGTCTCTTGGGAACGCTCAATAAAAAGGGCGAGCCATTCTCGTATGGTGGCAAGATCCAGGGTTTTTCTGCCGTGCTCGTCCCGGTTGATGTAGCAATGCTTACACCTCAGGTTGCATTTTGTGAGAATATGGAAAAACAGGTTTGACGAATCCTTTGAAAACGCCACGGTCCTTTTCACGACTTTATTTTGCATTTCCCCCCTATCCCATGCAGCACTTGGTAACTTCAGGATCAAAGGCAACGGGATAAGAACCGTCAAAGCACGCCTTGCAGAAATGATCCTCAGGGTTTTCCACACCGCTTGCCTCGAGCATCCCCTCCATGGAGAGATAGTGAAGGGTGTCGAGCCCCAGAAACTTAGTCAACTCCTCTTCGGTCTTGGTGGCCGCAATCAGTTCACCCTTGGAGGAGAAGTCGATCCCGTAGTAGCAGGGAAATCGATGGGGCGGGCAGGAGATTCGCATATGTATTTTTTTGGCCCCAAGGTCCTTTAAGGTCTTGACCCTTGTCATGGCCGTGGTTCCCCTGATGATGGAATCCTCGATAATGATGATCTCCTTATTACGGATCAGTTCCCGCACGGGGTTGAGCTTCACCCTGACGGCAAAGTCCCGCATGCTCTGGGTGGGCTGAATAAAACTTCTGCCCACATAGTGGTTCCGGATCATGGCCATCTCAAAGGGAATACCCGACTCTTCGGCATAGCCGATGGCCGCATAGTTGCCCGAATCTGGAAAGGGCATGACAAAATCGGCATCCACAGGCTTCTCCTGGGCAAGCCTCTTGCCGTGGGCCTTTCTCATCTGGTAGACGTTCTTGCCGAATATGGTGGAGTCGGGCCTTGCAAAATAGATATACTCAAAGATGCACAACGAACATTTTTCCGGCACAGGATCAGATTTGATGCTCGTGACCCCGTCCTCGTTGATGATAACTATCTCGCCAGGATCTAATTCCCGCACAAACTCGGCCTGGACAAGGTCAAAGGCGCAGGTTTCCGACGAGAGTACATAGTGGCCGTTGAGCTTTCCCAGGGCAAGGGGCCTGAATCCGTTGGGATCCTTCACCCCGATCACCTCGCCCTTGCAGGTGAGAAGCACAAAGGAATATGCCCCCTCGATCTTTGCCACGGCCCTCTGGATGGCGGTTATCACATCCCCGCCCTTGAGGTTCTTGATAAAGAGGTGGAGAAACACCTCAGAATCCATGGTGGTCTGGAAGATGGACCCGTTTTCTTCAAGCTCCTCTTTGAGCTTGTGGGCGTTCACGAGGTTGCCGTTGTGGGCCACGGCATAGGACCGGTTCTTGTGCTGAACCACAAAGGGCTGGGCATTGGTCATAACCGAATCCCCGGTGGTGGAATAACGCACATGGCCAATGGCGCTTCCCCCTTCGATGCGCTCCAGATCCTCCATCTTGAAGATGTCATGGACAAGACCCATGCCCTTGTGGGAGATGATCTTGTTGTTCTCCCTGGAAACGCTTATTCCCGCACTTTCCTGGCCCCTGTGCTGGAGGGCGTAGAGGCCGAAATAGGTCAACTTTGCCGCCTCTGGATGGCGATACAGCCCAAATACCCCGCATTCGTCCCGGGGTCTTTCGTTTTCAAACATCTTAATTCACCTTTCTGTGATATTCCTGGAGGGCCTTGACCGTAAGACTCTCCCTTTTAAGGGCCTGGATGGCCTTGCAAATGGCGCGGGCGCCGTCGGTTGTCGTTGCATAGGGAACCTTGTACCGGATGGCGGACCTTCTTATGGCATAACCGTCGGCCTTGGTCTGGCTGCTGGCACCTGTGTTGAGAATCAGCTGGATCTCGTTGTTCTTGATGGCATCCACCACGTTGGGCCTGCCCGTTGATACCTTTTCAATCACCCTTGCAGGGATGGCATTTTCCTCAAGAAAGACCGCCGTCCCCCGGGTGGCGACCAGGGCGAAACCCATGTCGTAAAAATCCTTTGCCACGGACAGGGCCGAACGTTTATCGCTGTCCTGGACGCTGATAAATACGCTGCCCTCTGTGGGCAGGTTCTGACCCGCACCGAGCTGGGCCTTTGCAACCGCAGCCCCGAGATCCATGTCAATACCCATCACCTCACCGGTGGACTTCATCTCAGGACCAAGGACCGGGTCAACCTTGGAGAATCGGTCAAAGGGCATCACAGCCTCTTTTACCGAATAATGAACAGGTATCGTCTGTTCTGTTATCCCAAGTTCGGGCAGGGTTTTTCCCAGCATGACCTTGGTTGCGAGCTTTGCCAGGGGAACTCCGGTGGCCTTACTTACAAAGGGAACGGTTCGTGACGCCCGGGGGTTGACCTCGATCACGTAAACCTTGTCGTCCATGATGCCGAACTGGATGTTCATCAACCCCTTGACCTTGAGTTCCTTTGCAAGGGCCTTGGTCACCCTTGTCATCTCAATGATATGCTCGTCTGAGATAGAGTAGGGGGGAAGCACACAGGCGGAATCCCCGGAATGGATGCCCGCCTCCTCGATATGCTCCATCATGCCGCCGATCACGGTATTTTCCCCGTCTGAAATGGCATCCACATCAAGCTCAAAGGCATCCTCTAGAAACTGGTCAATGAGAACCGGATGATCCGGGGATGCGAGCACGGCAAGGTTGAAAAATTCTTCAAGGGCCGAACGGTCGTAAACTATCTTCATGGCCCTGCCCCCAAGGACAAAGGACGGTCTCACCATAACGGGAAAGCCTATTTTTTCGGCAACGGCATAGGCCTCGTCAATGTTTGTGGCAATACCGTTGGCAGGCTGGGCAATGCCGAGCTTGTCGAGCATGACCTGGAAACGATCCCTGTCTTCGGCCTGGTCGATGCTGTCGGGACTTGTGCCGATGATGGGAACCCCGGCCCGCTCAAGATCCATGGCAAGGTTTAAAGGAGTCTGACCGCCAAACTGAACGATCACCCCGAATGGTTTCTCCTTTTCCACGATATGGAGCACGTCCTCCTTTGTCAGGGGCTCGAAGTAGAGCTTGTCCGAGGTGTCATAGTCAGTGCTCACGGTTTCGGGATTTGAGTTGACCATGATGCTTTCCACCCCCTCTTCTTTGAGGGCAAACGCTGCATGGACGCAGCAATAGTCAAATTCGATACCCTGGCCGATGCGGTTGGGACCGCCGCCAAGGATCATAACCTTTTTCCGGTCCGAGACTCTTGCCTCGCACTCATCCTCATAGGTGGAGTAGTAGTAGGGGGTAACGGCTCTGAATTCAGCCGCACAGGTGTCCACAAGCTTGTACACGGGCACGATGCCGAGGAGTTTACGCTTTTTTTCGATTTTCTCCTCACCGATCCCTGTGAGATGGGCGAGCTGGCGGTCGGAATACCCCCACCTCTTTGCCTTTTTCAGCATCTCCTTGGGAATCTCCTGCCCTGCAAGGGTGATGGTTTTTTCAAATTCCACCATCTGCTTCATCTGGAAGAGGAACCAGGGGTCGATGGATGTGAGGGAATTTATGGCTCCGATATCCATCCCGTTTTCAAGGGCGTGCCTGATGTAAAAAATCCGCTGGGAATTGGGGGTGGCAAGGCGATACTCAAGCTCGGTACGGGAGACCGATCCGGGAAGCGGATCTTTACCGTCCGCCCCAAACCCGAAACGACCGATCTCAAGGGATCGAAGACCCTTCTGGAGCGCCTCCTTAAAGGTCCGGCCTATGCTCATGGTCTCGCCAACGCTCTTCATGGCCGTGGTCAGGATGTCTTCAGCCTCGGGAAACTTCTCAAAGGTCCAGCGGGGGATCTTCACAACGCAATAGTCGATGGAGGGTTCAAAGCAGGCAAGGGTCTGGCCCGTGATGTCGTTGGTGATCTCATCAAGGGTGTAGCCCACGGCAAGCTTGGCCGCAATCTTTGCAATGGGAAAGCCCGTTGCCTTGGAGGCAAGGGCAGAACTCCTGGACACCCTTGGGTTCATCTCCACGACGATCATTTCACCGTTGGCCGGATTGATGGCAAACTGGACGTTGGCCCCCCCCGTATCCACCCCTATCTCCCGCATGATGTCGATGGAGGCGTTCCTCAAAACCTGGTACTCCTTGTCGGACAGGGTCTGGGCAGGGGCAACGGTAATGCTGTCGCCGGTATGGACCCCCATGGCGTCGAGGTTCTCGATGGAACAGACGATCACCACATTGCCGGCATGGTCCCGCATCACCTCAAGCTCGTACTCCTTCCAGCCGAGTACCGATTCCTCGAGCATCACCTGGGAGATAAAGCTTGCGTCAAGGCCTGTTTTGGCAAGATCTGCAAGTTCCTCGGAGTTATAGGCCACCCCGCCGCCGGTTCCGCCCAGGGTAAAGCTTGGCCGCACAATGACGGGGAACCCCAGCCTCTGGGCAATATCTTCCACCTCGGCCATGGTGTGGGCAAACCCGCTCTCTGGAATCCTCAGGCCGATCTTGTTCATGGCGTTGCGGAACAGCTCCCGGTCCTCGGCCTTGTTGATGGCCTCAAGGGACGCCCCTATCATCTCCACATTGAAACGTTCGAGAATGCCCATGTTGGCCACCTTCACGGCCGTGTTCAGGCCGGTCTGACCGCCGAGGGTCGGCAGCAGGGCGTCGGGCCGCTCAAGCTCGATGATCTTTGCAACGGTTTCCGGGGTGATCGGCTCTATGTAGGTTCGATCCGCCGTTTCAGGATCGGTCATGATGGTGGCGGGATTGGAGTTCACCAGGATCACCTCATAACCCTCTTCCTTCAGGGCCTTGCACGCCTGGGTGCCAGAGTAGTCAAACTCGCACCCCTGGCTGATGATTATGGGACCTGCTCCGATGATGAGAATTTTATGTATGTCGGTTCGTTTTGGCATTTTACTTATTTATCCATCATTGCTGCGAACTGGTTAAAGAGATAGGCTGCATCATGGGGGCCGGGGGATGCCTCAGGATGGTACTGAACGGAAAAGATCTTGAGGGATTCGTTCTTCATCCCCTCAAGGGAACTTTCGTTCAAATTGATGTGGGTCATGACTCCCCCCTTATCTCCAAGGGTGTCGATATCAACGGCAAACCCGTGGTTCTGGGCCGTGATCTCCACCCGGTTGGTGGCAAAGTTCTTGACCGGCTGGTTCCCTCCCCTGTGGCCAAACTTTATCTTGTGGGTCTTAGCCCCCATGGCAAGGCCCATGAGCTGCATGCCAAGGCAGATGCCGAACATGGGTTTGAATCCCAAAATCTCCCGGATGGTTTCAACCGCATAGGATAGAGACTCCGGATCCCCGGGGCCGTTGGAGAGGAAGATGCCGTCCGGCTCAAGGGCCTTGATGATACCGGATTCGGTTGAGGCCGGCAGCACAAGCACCTCACACCCGGCTGCCTCAAGAGAGCGTATGATGTTGTACTTTATACCGAAATCAAGGGCAGCAACCCGTTTTTTTTCCTGCCCGAACCGCCAGATGGAAGGGTCCAGCACGGCGTTTTTTGCAACATGGACCGGCCTGTTGTCCCGCCAGAAATAGGGGAACCGGGTGGTCACATTCTGCACAAGATCGCACCCCACAATGGGAGCCACCTTCTTTGCCTTTGCAACAAGGGTTGCCGGATCAAGATCAATGGTGGAAATTACTGCACCCATGGCTCCCCTGTTCCGGATGTGGCGGGTCAGAGCCCGGGTATCAAGGGCCTCGACACCCAGAACCCCCTCTTTTTTCAAAAAGTCGGCCAGGGTGCCGGTGGATCGCCAGTTGCTGGGATAATCCACGTACTCCCGAACGATAATTGCCCTTGCCTGAATTCGGTCGGATTCCATATCCTCGGGGCAGACCCCGTAACTTCCAATCATGGGATAGGTCATGGTCACCATCTGCCCGAAGTAGGAGGGATCGGTTAAAATTTCCTGGTATCCGGTCATGCTGGTGTTGAACACCACCTCGCCCGAAACCTCCCCCGGACCGGTAAAGCTGCGGCAGGGAAATGTCCTGCCGTCCTCAAGTGCCAGTAATGCTTTCATAAATTTTGTGGCAGAAAATTGCCACCTCCTGTATATGGATTGTTGTTAGCTGTTAGCTCTTAGCTACCCGCTAAGAGCTAACAGCTATCGAGCTTCAACCTTCGTTTACATGAAACACCCACCAAACCTAGGCCCCCATCCAATAGATACTTGCCTGTAAGTGTAAACAGACGGTACATGCTCTTTTTATCCTTGTCATTTTCGGCAGTTTAAGCAATATATAAATCTTCTTACTATATGGAAAACAAGTAATTTTTTCAATAGTTTTATTAAAAGAGAATAAATATGGACCTTGAAAAACTTTCCCCACAGCTGACCAAACAGCTCAGGGACAGGCACGCCCTTCTTGAAACACAGCTTAAGGAAAAGGGGCATGTTCTGCCCCAGCAATCGAGCTTTAAAATAGACCTTGACCGGGCTTTGCTCTACAGTGAGTTCATCGCAACAACCGTCACCCGCCACCCCGGAATCCTGATTGATCTGATTGAATCAAAAGACCTTGAACGGACCTATGACAGGGGTGAGTATGGGACAAGGCTTGCCCGGCAACTCGCCCACATCAACGACAAGGTTGAATTCAAGGAGATTCTCATCCGTATTCGCCAGCGTGAAATGATAAGAATCGCATGGCAGGATTTAAACGGAAAGGCCACCCTGGAACAGACCACAGGCGATCTATCGGACCTTGCCCAAGCTTGTATTGACAAAACTTTTACGATTCTCTATGGTGAACTTTGTTCTACCTACGGAACCCCAATGGACAGACAGGGTTCAAAACAAAAAATAACCGTCCTTGGCATGGGGAAACTCGGAGCCCGGGAGCTGAACTTTTCATCGGACATAGACCTGATCTTTGCCTATCCATGGGAGGGAGTTACGACGGGTGGCGGTCGAGACCATACCAACGAGGAGTTCTTCACAAAGCTGTGCAGGAATTTTTTACGGGTGTTTGATTCAACCATGGCTGAAGCCACCATATTCCGAGTCGATACGAGGTTACGGCCATTTGGGACAACAGGTCCCCTGGTGACCAGTTTTGATTCCATGATCAACTATTACCAGACCCAGGGCAGAGAGTGGGAGCGCTATGCCCTGATCAAGGCAAGACCCGTTGCAGGAGACATCGAGGCGGGCAACCGACTCCTTGCGGCCCTCAACCCCTTTATCTACCGGCGCTATCTCGACTACGGCAGTTTTGAATCCTTCCGGGATATGAAAAAAAGAATCTCCCTCCAGATACGAGACAAAAAATTCAGGCATAACATCAAGATAGGACCGGGAGGCATCCGGGAGATTGAGTTTTTCGGCCAGCTGTTCCAGCTGATCCGGGGAGGGGTGGAGCCTGAATTCCAGGAACGAAGAATCCTTAAGGTGCTGACCCTGCTCAACCAGCGGACCTCTATTGACGATCGAACCCGAAAGGAACTTACCCAGGCCTATCATTTTTTGCGAAAGGTTGAGCACAGACTCCAGGAGTATGGAGACCTCCAGACCCACGATCTTCCCCAAAATGCAACCGACCGATTACGCCTTGCTCTCTCCATGAATTTTAAAACCTGGGAGCTGTTTATCCATGAGCTTGACCGGCACAGGCGGATCGTGCAGATCCACTTCAACCATCTCCTCGTGGAAGAAAAGGATAAAAAACAAGACCGGATAAACCAGTTCAGCTATCTTTGGCAAAATATAAATGATCCCCAGCTCTGGGAGCCCCAGAGCGAGAATATCCCCCTTAACAAGCTCCCTGGATTTAAAGATCCAAAAAAGGTCATTGCTCTGCTGAAATCCCTGGAGGCAAATCCCAACACCCAGCGACTTACGGCCAACGGACGGGAACGCCTTAACAGGCTTGTTCCAAGAATCATCCAAAAAGCCGGGGAACAGGATTCGGCTGAAACAGTTCTCTCAAGGCTTGTGGATCTTGTGATCACCATCGAACGGCGCACCTGCTACATTTCACTTCTCCTTGAAAGACCCGAGGTACTTGACCAGCTTGCAGGCCTTGCCGCTGAAAGCCCCTGGATAATCGACTTTGTATCAAAGCATCCAGCCCTTTTGGACGAACTTCTGGGCCCGGACAAGGACCAGGCCCTGCCCACCAAAGAAGAACTGAGGATTGAGCTTAAACACAGAATGTCCCAGATACCTCCAGGAAATACAGAGTTTCAAATCGAAGAACTCTGCATTTTCCGGCACACAAACACCCTGAGGACAGCCGTTGCAGACATAAGCAGGGATTATCCCCTGATGAAGGTGAGCGACACCCTTACCCATATCGCTGAAACCGTTCTTGAGCGGGTAATCGAAATAGCCTGGGACCAGATTGCAGAAAAATACGGAACTCCCTCGGGTGTTCAGAGGGAGAAACAAAATTTCCCCGGATTTGCCGCCATTGCCTATGGAAAACTCGGGGGAATAGAGCTTGGATACAGGTCAGACCTTGACCTTGTGTTTATCCATTCAGGAGAACAAGGCACCACCCGGGGGGGCATAAAAGAGATAGAAAACACACGCTTTTACTCGATGCTGGGTCAGAGAATCATCCACGCCCTCACCGTTCACACCGCTGCCGGAACCCTGTACGAAACAGATATGCGCCTGAGACCCTCGGGCCTCTCCGGAATGATCGTAAGCGAAATAAACGCCTTTGAAGAGTACATAGGCAACCAGGCCTGGACCTGGGAAATCCAGGCCATTGTCCGGGCAAGACCCCTGGCCGGCGACCCTGAACTCAGGGGTCGTTTCATCAGAATAAGGGATAAGGCACTCAGGGCTGAAAGGGATGAGCAAGCCCTGAAAAAAGAGGTAAACGAGATGAGAGAACGCCTGCGTGAAAAACATCTCAAACCGGGAGGTATGGACCTCAAGCAGGAGAGGGGCGGCATAGTTGACATTGAATTCCTGGTTCAATACCTGGTCCTAAGGCATAGCCATGACCATCCGCAACTCACCCGCTGGACCGACAATGTACGCCTCATAGAGACCCTTGCCCGGGAAAAGATATTGACCCAGACCGAGGCTGAAGAGGTAAAACAGGCATATCTTCTCCAGCGACGGGCGGTCCACAGGCTTGACCTCAAGGAGGAACAGGAGACAAAGCTGTCGGATCATTTTTTTAAAATCAAAGAGCGGGTCTTCAACATTTACGAGGAGATCCTCAAGCCATAAGAACCTGAACTAAAAGGAGAGAGACGATGGATGTGCCAACCTGGAAGACCCCTTTCTGGCCCAAGGGAGTTGCCAACACGGTTCCTGACTACAATTTTCCGCTGTTCAAAATTTTTGATGATTCTGCCAGGAAAACCCCGGACAATGTTTTCACCATTTTTAACGGCGCCACCAAGACCTACGCCCAGGTAAAGGATACGGCGGACAGGATAGCCAGTTTTCTCGTAAAAAAGGGAATAAAAAAAGGTGACAAGGTTGCCATCTTCCTGCCCAACCTGCCCCATTTCCCCGAAATTTTCTTCGGGATTATCAAGGCCGGGGCCTGTTGCGTCAACTGCAACCCAGTGTACACTGCAAACGAACTCAACCACCAGCTGAGCGATTCCGAATCAAAGATGGTGTTCTGCATGGACCACCCCGTATTTTACCCAAATACGGTCCAGGCCATCAAGGGAACAGGGGTTGAAACTGTGGTCGTGTGCAACATCAAATCCTACCTGCCGAAACTCAAAGGATTTATCGGATCCCTGCTTGGAAAAATCCCCAGGGCAGACAGCCACGAACCCGGTCATATCATGTTTGACGACATGGTTGCATCCTCAAGCCCGAATCCCCCAAAAATCGCCATTGATCCTGGAAAGGATACGGCCGTAATGCTCTACACGGGCGGCACCACAGGTGTTCCAAAGGGAGCCGAGCTCACCCACACAAACTTCACCTACGATGTTCTGGCCCTGGACGAATATGCCCGTTTTGTCCATGAACCTGGCAAGCCTGCCGAAAGACTCAGAACAAATGGATTTCACACCTACCTTGGGGTGCTTCCCTGGTATCACAGCTTTGGCATCACCTGCGCCATGCTTTCAGCCACACTTTCTGGAAGCAAGCTCGTGTGCATCCCTGATCCCAGGGCCGGAACACCCCCTTTTACCGAGGTTCTCAAGGCCGTTCAAAAATACAGGGCCACAATCATGCCGGCGGTTCCCACCATCTTTGTCGCCTTTACCAACCACAAACATATCGATAAGTACGACCTGACATCGATCATCGGATGCTTTTCAGGCGGGGCACCCCTGCCTCCCGAGGTGTGCAGACAGTTTGAAGAAAAAACCGGGGCAACCATCTTCGAGGGCTACGGCCTTACCGAGACAACCCCCGTGGTAAGCGCCAACCCCACTAACAGGGAGCAGAGAAAAATCGGTTCCATCGGCTTTCCCCTGCCTGGAACCCATGTCAAAATCATGGATCTCACCACAGGCGAGACAGAACTCGCCCAGGGTGAGGACGGGGAGCTTGCCGTTTGCGGTCCCCAGGTGATGAAGGGGTACTGGAATCGCCCCGATGCCAACGCTGAGGTGTTCAGAAACATTGACGGATGTCGTTATTTTCTCACCGGGGACATCGCCCACATTGACAAGGACGGCTACATACTGATCACGGACCGGAAAAAAGATATGATCATCGTGGGCGGCTTTAACGTCTACCCCAGGGATGTGGAGGATATCCTCTACACCCATCCAAGTGTTGAACTCGTGGCCGTTGTGGGCGTTCCTGACCAGAGGAGCGGGGAGAGCGTAAAGGCGTTCATCAAACTCAAGCCAGGTTCAACCGTGACCGTGGAGGAGATGCGCGAATTCTGCAAAGAAAATATGGCCGGTTACAAACGGCCCAGGAGTATTGAATTCAGGGACGACATACCCGTATCCAACGTGGGCAAGGTCCTGCGCCGGATACTCAGGGATGAGGAAGTCAAAGCCTGAATCATACATG
>Ga0265295_1007668_pt1 | contig 12309 bp, 14 predicted proteins | sample Munlansysbiofilm_FD_192503 | JGI IMG/M metagenome (GOLD analysis project Ga0265295, IMG submission 192503) | Leachate microbial communities from a municipal landfill in Southern Ontario, Canada - Methane capture system biofilm | ecosystem: Engineered > Solid waste > Landfill > Unclassified ... | reverse complement strand
CAACCCCGTACGGGCGATAAAGGCTGCCTCTCGATCGACCTCCTGCAGGCTCAGTTTCTTCCGTCGGCGCCGGTTTCTCGAACTGAAGCTGCAATATAGGCAGGAGTTTTCGCAGTAATCCGACACATAGATGGGCGCGTACAGCTGAATGGTCCGTCCGAAATACCTCAGCGTCAGCACCCGGGCCTTCTGCGCCATCGTCTCCAGGTGGGCTTCGGCGGCCGGGGAAAGGAGGGCAAGAAAATCGGAAAACGAAAGGTGCTCCCGCCGGAGGGACTGTTCGACATCCGCCCCGGAAACGGCGGCGAAGGCTTCGCCCCAGTCCTGTTCCCGGCAGGAAAGATAGGCATCGTAGAAGCTTTTGGACAGATACTCAGTCATGATCCCTCAAAAAACCCGTCAGGGGTGAAGAGGCTCTGGCCTCGGCGGCGCTTCCTGGCATCCCGGTCCGGTAGGCCAGCCTGCCCGCCTTCACCGCCAGGCTGAAGGCCCGGGCGAACTCCACGGGGTCCGGGGCAACGGCAACGGCGGTATTGACCATCACGGCGGCGCACCCCATCTCCATGCACTGGCACGCGTCGGAGGGCTTCCCCAGCCCCGCATCGACGATAACCGGCACCGATATCTCCCGGATCAGAATTTCCACCAGCTCCCGGGTTTTCACCCCCCGGTTCGTGCCGATGGGCGAGCCCAGGGGCATCACGGCCGCCGCCCCGCAGTCGGCCATCCTCCGGGCCATGGAAAGGTCCGGGCTCATGTAGGGAAAGACGACAAAACCTTCCTTGACGAGCGTTTCCGTCGCTTTCAGGGTTTCCAGATTGTCGGGAAGGAGATACCTGCTGTCGGCGATGACCTCGATCTTGATCCAGTCCCCCGCCCCGGAGGCCCTGGCCAGCCGGGCGATGCGAACCGCTTCGGCGGCATTCCGGGCGCCGGAGGTGTTGATCATGACGGTGCAGGACGGTGGAATATAATCCAGGATGTTCTCCACTACCGCACCGCTTTCCACCCTCCGCAGGGCGACGGTGACCACATCGGCCTGCGCCGCCAGCAGCGCCTTCCGCATCTGCTCGTTTCCGGCGTATTTGCCCGTCCCGAGAAAAAGGCGGCAGGCGATCTTCTTTCCTCCGATATCCAGCAGATCTTCCATTCCTATCCCCCTCCGACAAAGCTGACCAGTTCCACCGAATCCTCGGCCTGCAGGGTGACCGTCGGCCAGTGTTCGCGGGGGATGACTTCGAGGTTCAGTTCGACCACAACCCGCTCCGGGGCCAGCCCCCGGTTCTCCACCAGCTCCTGCAGCGTTACGCTCCGGTCCGGAAGGCTCTCCTCCCGGCCGTTGATCCTCACCTTCACGCGACTCCTCCCTTTGTCTCTCTCAGACGATCCTTGTACCACCGCGTACGGGAAGCGACATCATCCGCCTGCATGATGTCGCGGATCAGCGCGACGAAAGAGGCCCCTTCCGCCAGTAGGAGATCCAGGTTGGACGTATTGATGCCCCCGATAAAGACCACGGGGGTCGAGGCGATGCGCAGGACTTCCGCGACATCCCCCGTCCCGATGGAATAGTCCTTGGTCCGGGTGGGGAAGATGGGACCGAAGGCAAGATAATCGGCATCCATGCCACGGGCCCGGCGGAACTGCTCAAGGGAATGGGTGGAAAGGCCGAGAATCCGGTCCTTTCCGATAATTTTCCGCGCCGTGTCCACGGGATACTTCTGAAGATCCTCCTGCCCCAGATGGACCCCGTCGGCGTCCAGTTCAGCGGCGAGGCAGGGATCGTCGTTGACGATGAAGGTCACTCCACTCTTCCGGCACAGCGCGGCCAGTCCGCTTCCCAGCTGGAGAAGTTGGGATCGCGACCTGGATTTTTCCCGCATCTGGAGGATATCGATCCCCCCACTTATCGCTTCTTCGGCAACGGACATCAGGGGCCTGCCGGTTCCGTACTCCTCGGTGAGGACAAGATAGAGATGGCGATCCGTCAGATCGCGCGTGTTTCCCCTCGTCATGTTCAACCTCGAATCAAAAAAGCCCTTATGCTTGAAAATCAAGGCATAAGGGCTTCATGTTTCTCTTGCACTCCCTCCGCCGGCATTACCCGGATCAGGTTGTGAGGGTCTTCCGCTCTGCACCTGCGGAACTCTCAGGCCGATGTCACGGCCTCCCCTTATGCGCTATGAATGGGAAGGATGAAATCACATTATCCCGTTCCTGTCAAGGCGTGAAGCGTTGATGGTTCGAATTCTCCGGGGTGCCTGAATCCACTTGATAATATCCGAAATCTCAGGTAACGTGACGGCCATTTCGCCTGAAGATCGCTTCTTCGTTTCCGGCTCCCGTCAGGAAATCCGCGAGGTCCCGCTGGAAACCGAAGAGGCGGACAGGGACCGAAATCAAAAAGAAGAGGATTCCCCAATGACCCGATATGTCAACGATTCGGACTTGCTGCAATTCGTTCAGAGTGTGTTCTCCAGCTTCGGAATCAGCCGGGAGAACGCCCTCATCTGCGCCGACAACCTCGTCCTCGCCGATCTGCGAGGCGTTTCGTCCCATGGCGTGGCGCGCCTTCGCCGCTATGTGGACGGCATGACCAACGGCACTATCCTGCCCCACAGCAAGCCCGTGGTGGTACGCGAAGCCCCGTCCACCGCCACGATCGACGGCCAGGCAGGCCTGGGACAGATCGCAGGGCATTTCTCAACCAGGACGGCCATCGAGAAGGCCCAAAAAACCGGCGTGGGCATTGTCGCGGTGCGCAATTCAAATCATTACGGCATCGCGGGCTACTATACACAGATGATGCTGGACGCAGGCCTCCTGGGAATCTCCATGACCAATACAGCGCCCCTCGTCGTGCCGACCTTCGGGCGGAAGATGATCATCGGCACAAACCCCATCAGCCTCACCGCACCGACGAAGCGCAACCGGCCCTTTTTCCTAGACATGGCCACCTCGGTGGTGCCCCGCGGAAAGCTGGAAATCTACGACCGGACGGACAGGGACATGCCTGCGGGATGGGCCGTGGACTCCAGGGGTCTGACGACGACGAACGCCACGGAGGTTCTGAAAAACATGGTCGCCCGCCTGGGCGGGGGCATTCTCCCCCTCGGCGGCGAAGGGGAGCTTTACGGAGGCTACAAGGGGTACGGCATCGCCCTTCTGGTGGACATTCTCTGCGGCGTCCTTTCAGGGGGAGCCTATGCCGACATGGTCGACGTCAAAGGTCCCGCCGGCGAAGGTCAGCCTGCCCGGGTCGCCCACTTCTTCATGGCCCTGAACATCGAGAATTTCGTGGAACTGGACGTTTTTCAGGAAAAAATGGACGACCTCATCGACCGCCTCAAAAAATCGGAAAAGGCCGAAGGCCAGGAGCGGATCTATATCCATGGAGAGAAGGAATACGAACTCTACGAAAGGCACAAATCATCGGGCGTCCTTCTGGAAGAACCTGTGTATCACAGCCTGAAGGCCATTGCCCTGGAACGCGGAGTACCCTTCGAACTCTGAGGCGGAAAGGAGAATTTCTCATGACGCGCGTTTTTATCCACGGCCTGGAAAGCAGCAGCCAGGGTGACAAGGGCCGCTATTTCCGGGAGCATTATCCCGACATGATCATTGAAGATTATTTCGGGTCCCTGGAGGAACGAATGGAGACCCTGAGAAAGCGGCTGGAAGGAAAAGCGGACCTGATCCTGGTAGGGTCGAGTTACGGCGGGCTGATGGCCGCGATCTTCGCCTGCGAACAGGAAGAGCGGGTTCGCAGGCTCGTCCTTCTCGCGCCGGCCCTGAGTCTCCCCGGATTTTCCCCTTACCTGAACCGGCGCCTCTCTGTCCCGACGGCCCTCTTTCACGGCAGCGGGGACGACGTCGTCCCCCCTGGACCGGTGCGGGAGATCGCCGAACAGGTTTTTCTCAACCTGAGATATAACCGGGTTGTTGACGACCATTCCCTCCATGAGACCTTCTCTTCCATGGACTGGGATTCCCTGATCAACATCCGACATGATGACACTTATAAATAAGTATGGTCGTTGTAAAGCCTGCGATGACACCGTCCCTGGAACGGCTTTGGTGCACAGTCACGTATGACCGGATGCGGCTTTCAAAATGCAATTTAAATGACTCTATTATGATTATGTTTCGACTACGTTTGGTGGCTTAAAATGTGCTAGTGCAATTCATGATTGGGCATTGTTCAGACGTTTGCTGATCCGGCCAGATTTTCCTGCCCTATCATGACTTAACTTTCCCATATTTAAAACTCATTCTGATAAAAGTGATTATGAACGACAAAGATCAATCTACCAGAAGTGCAGTGTTTTTAACAAACGGGTGCCCTGAAAATCGGCTTGACGCTGCCAGTATGCTGGAATTGTGGCGCAGTCAAGGTCGGGAAGTTTCTTCAGATGTCTCCAATGCCGATTTAATCGTTTTCAACGCTTGCGGCCTGACGGATGCCAATGAAATGACATCTCTAGAAATCATCAAAGATTTAAGAAAGAAAAAGAAGAAAAGTTGTCGTCTTATTGTCTGCGGCTGCCTTCCAAAAATTAACCCCGCAGCTCTTGAAGGGTTATATGAGGATATTACGTTCGGATCGGATGATATTAAATTTTTTTCAAAATTTATAAATGCCGATCAATCCCGGAATTATCCTTGTGCTAATTATTTGCTTCCAATCACCACCTATAAAAATGTCAGTATCAAAAGCCTTAACCGATTCAATAAACTAATTGATCCATATTTTACTTTGTATCATCTTTTGCTTAATAAACGATATTCCAGGTATGGGCATGAAAGAGATATCGCCAATCCCCGCCATTATTTCATCAAAATCGCTACAGGTTGCGTACATCGTTGTTCCTACTGCGCCGTGAGACTATCACGAGGCCCTATTCACAGCAAGCCGATAGAAAACATTTTACATGAGGTAAGGAAGGGCTTGATGGAGGGCTACTCAGATATTGCGCTTCTAGCAACGGATTCGGGAAGTTATGGTGTTGATCGTAACACCACGTTTGTGGACCTTTTGAATGAAATTCTTTCCATCCCAGGAGACTTTCGTATTCGGCTTAGAAATGTCCATCCGCAGTTTTTGACTTTCAAGTTGTCAGACTTAGTCCCCATTTTTAAAACAGGCAGAATTGTACATATGACTTCGGCGATTCAATCCGGTAACAACAGAATTCTAAAACTGATGAATAGGAATTATACAGTCGAATCCTGTTGTGCTGCCTATGATGCTCTTAAGAAGGCATGTCCCTCTCTGCAGATTCGGTCCCAGATCATTGTGGGTTTTCCAGGTGAGACAGAAGCCGAATTTCAAGATAGTCTCAACGTGATAGATACAGGATTATTTGATTTTATGGAGGTTTACCAATTCTCTCCCCGAATAAACACACCAGCTGCAGCGTTGGCAAACAACTTGTCATCGAGTGTTGTATCGAATCGTTACTATCGCTTGGTGAAAAAAATTGTAGAACAGATTGAGAACAGAAGGGAAACTCGCTGATTAACATTCACATAGATTGATGTGCCGCAGTCGAAACCGGCCTTATCCATCTCAAATTTTACATGCTGTAAGGCTATGCATTTCTTGACAAGCCGGAGAAAGTAGTCGATAAGAAAGGCCTTGTATCACATTCGGAAAGAGGCTTGAAAGCATGTATTCGAAAAAGGTCATTGTCCACTATTCCGCCGGCGTTGTCGAACAGCCGATCATCTACCAGCTGGTCAAAAAGTATGATCTGATCTTCAACATCCTCAAGGCCAGGATCTTCCCCAGGCGGGAAGGCGTCATCGTCCTGGAGCTGAGTGGCGAAAAGGATAACTTTGATGCGGGGGTCCGCTTTCTCCAGGAAAAGGGCTTGCGGGTCGAACCCCTGTCCAAGAGCGTCAGTCACAACACGGAAAAATGCGTGCACTGCGGTGCCTGCACCGCCTTCTGCCCCACCGGCGCCCTGTCCATGGACCCGGTCACCATGAAGGTGTCCTTCGATCCGGAAGTCTGCAACGGCTGCGGCCTCTGTGTGACCGCCTGCCCGGCGAGGGCGATGGAGATCAATCTGGGGTTCTGACCGGGGACCGCCCCCCTGGACGAATGCCCGCCGCGGCTTGGGCCGTTCTCATTTACCTGCTCGGCGGTTTCTCTTTCTCGTTTCCCGTCAGGGAATCCATGCCCTCGGTAAACTTCTTCCCCTTCTCGTAGACCACCTTTCCCGTTTCGTACGTCTTTTTGCCGGTCTCCACAACTTTTTCCGCCTTCGTCCTGGTCTTCTGCCAGAATTCTCCCACGTCCTTCGAAGTCCGGCCCGGCTCCTTCAGATAGTGATATCCTGCGATGGCCAGGAGAACGAGGACGCAGAACAGGGCGAGCTTGATCAGCCGATTGAAGATGAAGTAGCAAATCAGAACCGCCGCGGCAAGAATCAGCATCAAGGCGGTATGATGGGACGAAAGGTAAGCTAACAAGGAATCCATGGCCATCTCCAAAAGCAGAATCGCTTCTTCTTAAAAGTTCTCTTTGATCCTCGCATTGTGATTACCGCGCTTTTGCAATAAAATCCAGATCTCCTTTCGTCTTGACAAACTCTTTCAGGATGATAAGAGTCCATCCGGATCGAATCCGGAAAGGAGCGGGAATTGAAATCGGAACGCCCGTTGTCCAGGGTCGCAATCGCCACACTGGGCTGTAAAGTGAACCAGTACGAATCGGCTGGAATCGGGGAGGCCCTGGCCCGTTCAGGCCATGCCCTCGTCCCCTTTTCGGAAACGGCGGATTGCTACATCATCAACACCTGCACCGTAACGGCCCGGACCAACTACCAGTCCCGGCAGATCATCCGGCAGGCGATCCGGAAAAATCCCGAGGCCCTCATCGTGGTCACCGGATGCTACGCCCAGACCGCGCCGGCTGAAATTGCCGAAATCCCCGGCATTTCCCTGATTGCAGGGCATGGAGAGAAGGATCGTATCCCCGAACTGCTCGGCAGCCTGAAAAAAAACGGCCGGGAAATCCGCGTCGGGGACATTTCCGCGGTCCGGCCCTTTGCTTCCCTGCCTGTGACCCGCTTTCAGGATCACACCCGGGCCTTCCTGAAGATCCAGGACGGCTGCAATGCCTGGTGCCGCTACTGCATCATTCCATCCGCCAGGGGAAGAAGCCGGAGCCTCCCGCAGGACGGGGTCCTGGAGCAGTTGAATCTCCTCGGCCGGTCGGGATACCGGGAGGCCGTCCTGACGGGAATTCACCTCGGCGCTTACGGGCAGGATCTCTCGCCGGAAATCTCCCTTGCCGACCTTTTGAAGCGGATCGAAGGGGAAAGGCCGGTGGAGCGCCTCCGCCTGAGCTCCATTGAGCCCACCGAAATTTCGGCTGACCTCATTTCGCTGCTGCGGGAATCCACCCTGATCTGCCCCCATCTCCACATCCCGCTCCAAAGCGGCGACGACGCCATCCTCTCCGGGATGGGACGCCAGTATTCCGCCGCCTTTTATAAAGCCCTGCTGGTGGATCTCGAGGGGGCGATCCCCGATCTGGCCATCGGCATCGACGTCATCGCCGGCTTTCCCGGAGAGGATCCGGCATCCTTCAAAAACACCCTGGAGCTAATCGAATCCCTGCCCGTGGCCTATCTCCATGTCTTCCCCTATTCGCCCCGCCCGGGAACCCCCGCTGCGGACATGCCCGATCAGGTCCCCCCGGACGAGAAGAAAAGGCGCGCGGAAATCCTGCGCGATCTTGGAGCGCGGAAGCGGGAAGCCTTCGCCCGGCGTTTCCAGGGGCACACCCTCAAGGTTCTCGTAGAGGAGCGGATTGATCGCGTCAGCGGCCTGAGGAAGGGGTTTTCCGGCAACTATCTCCCGGTCCACCTCATCAACAGCAGGGCCTCCGAGGTCAACTCCCTGGTCGCGGTCCGGCTCGAAGGCTTCGAGGGCGGAAGAATCCTCGGGAGGATCCTTCCGCCATGACCGAAGAGCGCCACCAAGCCCTGAAGAACCTGGAAACGGCTCTTTCCCACCCCTTCGCCGACCTTTCCCTGCTGGATCATGCCCTCGTCCACCGCTCCTATGTCAACGAGAATCCGGCATGCTCCTTCGGCGACAACGAACGGATGGAATTTCTGGGAGACGCCGTTCTCGAACTGTGCATCACCGATCTGCTGATGAAAACCTTCCCGGACTATTCGGAGGGTCAGCTGTCCAAGCTGCGGGCCTCCGTCGTCAACGAGCAGCCCCTGGCCGATCTCGCCAGGAAACTCGAGATCGGCTGCTGCCTCCTCCTGGGCAAAGGGGAGGAAAGCTCCGGCGGCCGCTCCAAAACCTCCATCCTGGCCGATACCCTTGAAGCCGTCATCGCGGCCGTTTACCTGGATGGGGGCTTTGACCGGGCCTACGAAGTGGTCCGCGGACTGTTCAGCCTCCTGATCGAAGAAGGAAGCCGCAATCTGACCTACCGGGACTACAAGACTGCCCTCCAGGAGTACAGCCAGAACCGTTTCAAGGAGATTCCCCGCTATGCGCTTATCGGGGAATATGGCCCGGACCATGACAAAATCTTCGAGCGCCGCCTCTCCCTTTCCGGGATTCTGGAAACAACGGGCAGGGGGAAAAGCAAAAAGGAGGCGGAGCAGAACGCCGCCCATGCCGCCCTGGATTCCCTGATGCGGAATTCCGGCGGGCAAGGCTGATCTTCATGGCGTCCCCCCGGATCATACCAATCTTTCTGCCCTACCAGGGATGTCGTCAACGCTGCATCTACTGCAACGAAAAGATAGCGACAGGCGTGGCGCCTGGCTCCCTCTCCGAAGAGACCCTCCAAAAGATCATGGCGCTTTGCGCCGACCGCTCAAAACCGGACAGCCGGCCGGTACAGATCGCCTTCTACGGGGGGACCTTTACCGGAATGGCGGCAGGGGAACAGATCCGCCTGCTGAGGATGGTCCAGCCCTTTCTGCGGGAAGGCCGGGTCAACAGCCTCAGGATTTCCACGAGGCCCGATGAGATTGACGAGGATAATCTCGATCTCCTGCGCCTTCATGGCGTAAAGACCGTGGAAATCGGCGCCCAGTCTCTCGTTGAGGATGTCCTTTGCCGTTCCCGGAGAGGCCATTCCGTGGACGATGTGCTCTCCGCCGTGAAACGCCTGCGCCGGAAAGGGTTCGAGATCGGGATACACCTGATGGCCGGCCTTCCGGGCGACAGCCGGCAGTCCTTCGCCACCACCATCGAACGCACCTGCATCCTCCAGCCGGACACGGTCCGGCTCCATCCAACCCTCGTCTTCCGGGACACGGCCCTTGAGGCCCTGTACAACGAAGGGCGCTATTCGCCCCTTTCCCTCTCCGAAGCCGTCCTGCAGTCCCGCTATGCCCTGCTCCGCCTGGAAAAGGCGGGCATCGCGGTCATCCGGATCGGCCTGCAGACGACGCCGGAAATGGAGATCCCGGGGAATGTCGTCGCCGGCCCTTTTTCCCCGGCGCTGCGCTCTCTCGTGAATGCCGGAATCTTCCGGGAAATGGCCTCGATCCAGCTTTCCGCCGTCGCGCCCGAGGGCCGGACCGTGGAGTTTCTTCTCTCCCAGCGGGACATCTCGGATTTCCGGGGACAGAAAAACGAAAACCTCGCGTTCCTCACCGAACGGTTCGGACTGAAAGGGATCCGGACCGCCGGAAGCCCCGATTATCCCAGGGGCTGGCTGACGCTCCGGAGCGACGGCCGAACCGCCGTTCTCCATCGCACAGGCCTCATCGCCACCCTTTCATGACGGTTCGGACGGCTTCTGGTAAGCGTGGGAGTGGGCCCTGTGCGCCTCCCAGTTTTTCAGATACAGCCCGGCGATTGCCCCGTCCCGGATGATGAGCAGGTTTTCCGCATTCTTCTCCTCGGCGGCCCTGGTAAAATTGAAGCTGCCGGTAATGACCGTCTGCTGATCGATCACCATGACCTTATTGTGCGCGATGGCGTGCTGATCGTCGATAAACGTTGGGATTCCCCTGTTGGTCATAAAATTCGCCGTACCGTATTTGGTCGTTTCGGCATTGGACTTGTCCAGGATGACGTCGACCTTGACGCCCCGTTTCCGGGCATCGAGCAGCGCCCTGGCGATCGGGCGCGACGTAAAGGAATAGGCCTGCACCTTGATTTCCGAGGTCGCCCGGTTCAGCTCCTGAACAATCGCCTCGGTGCATCCGCCGCCGGGGCTGAAGCAAACGCGGATGGCCGCCCTGTCCACGGCCTGCCGACTCTCCTGCTGTTCACAGGCGCAGATCCCGATCAGAAGGACCGCAACCAGAAGCAGACCCGTATAGATTCCCCTGTGTTTCAATGCTTGTAAAACCTCCCTCAAGAGCCTGCCATGTTCCTGTTCAGGCGCAATAAAAAGCCCCTTCTACATCCCTTTACAGCCTTTCGTCAAGCCTTGATCTCCCCACCGAACCGCTCCGGAAATCCTCCCGGACGTCGTTCCGGTTGCAGGGCCGATTTTTCCATGTTATGGAAAACCAAACGCAAGGGGGAAATTTCCGTCATGTTCAAATCCGGCTTTATCGGAATCATCGGCAGGCCCAATGTGGGAAAATCAACGCTGCTCAACGGCATCCTGGGCGAAAAGCTGGCCATCATCACCTCCAAACCCCAGACCACCCGGAACCGGATCCTGGGCATCTTCAACCGGGAAGACGCCCAGTTCATTTTTGTGGATACGCCGGGAATCCATTCGCCCCGAACGCCGCTGAACCGGGCCATGGTCCGCGCGGCGACGGACACCTTTGCCGATTCCGATGTTCTTCTGCTCGTCGTGGAAGCGGGGCAGGAGATCGGCCCCGACGATCGGCTCATCCTCGAATCCCTGCAGGGGAACGCCACCCCCAAGTTCCTGGTCCTGAACAAGATCGACCTGATCCGCAGGGAGCAGCTTCTGCCGCAGATGGAGGCCTTCCGCCACCGGCATCCCTTCGCTGAAATGATCCCGGTATCCGCGCTGACCGGCGAGGGCATTCCCCTGCTTCTCGATGAGCTCTGGAAATACCTGCCGGAGGGCCCCCGGTATTTCCCGGAGGAGATGATGACGGACTCCAGCGAGCGATTCGTCGCCGCGGAAATGATCCGGGAAAAGATTCTGCTGTTGACCCATAAGGAAATCCCCTATTCCGCGGCCGTCGTCGTCGATTCCTTCAAGGAGGACGAGGCAAAAAATCTCATCCGCATCTCGGCCACGATCAACGTGGAAAAGGAATCGCAGAAGGGGATCCTCATCGGAAAGAAAGGCTCCATGCTGAAGGAAATCGGTTCAAGAGCCCGGGTGGACATGGAGAAATTCTTTGCGGCCCGGATTTTCCTGGAGCTCTTCGTGCGGGTGAGAAAGGACTGGACAAAGGACGCCAAGAGGCTCCGTGAATTCGGCTACAGCGAATGAGCAGGGTCCCGCTCCCGGTTTTTTTTCATGGGGAATCTTGTGAAAAAAAAGCCGCCTATGCAAAAAAGGGGGGCTTTGGAATTGCATCTATTTCCGAGACCAAATACAAGGGGGAAGGAACGCTTATGAAAACGTTGAAGGGAAGAAAAAGCCTTTTGGCGCTCATAACGGCCATGTCGCTTCTTCCGGTGTTTTCCTTTGCGGCGCCGGCGCTGCACGCCGCCGTTCGAGAGGGCGTTGACTATGTGACCCTGGCGAAACCCGTTGCCGGCATGGACCGGACCGTCATCGAAGTCTTCAGTTATGACTGCACCTTCTGCTACAAGCACGACCAGATGGTCATCCCCAACCTGGCAAAGATCCTGGCCAGAGACGGCATCCGGTTCACCCCCTGGCATCTCAAAACCCGGGGCCGATACGGCTCCCATGCAAGCGAACTCTTCGCATCCCTCATGACCAGGGACGAGAAGGCCGGTTTAGGCCTTTTCGACGACCGGGGCTCCTTCAAAAAGGCCAAGTTCGCCTACTACAGAGTCTATCACGACAGCAGGGAGCGATGGGACAAGGGACCGGACAGCTTTCTGAAAACAGGCCTGGACGCCGCCGGCATTTCCGGCGCGGAATTTCAGAAGCTTCTTCGGGAGCCGGCCACCCAGGCCCGCCTCAAAGACTGGGATGGTGCGTATGAAATCGCCAGGATCCAGGGAATTCCGGCCTTTGTCGTAAAGGGAAAATACCTGCTCTCCATGAAAAACCTCCGGTCGCTGGACGACATGGCGGCTAAGATCAGGGAACTGATGGCAAAATAGCCCTCCGCCGGGGCCATCTTCCGGTTTCACGAGAAGGCACGATGAATTGGATCGAAAAAATAGCCACCTTGCAGGACC